>JAABUS010008745.1_pt1 | contig 10970 bp, 14 predicted proteins | sample 5560161 | NCBI WGS metagenome assembly JAABUS01 (sample SAMN10711885, study PRJNA513376) | rock metagenome | isolation source: Antarctica rocks | place: Antarctica: Victoria Land, Trio Nunatak nord | collected 2016-01-04
GCACCCACGTCCGGGTGGCGGAATAGGTAGACGCGCTAGCTTGAGGTGCTAGTGCCCGTATTAGGGCATGGGGGTTCAAGTCCCCCCTCGGACACTCAGAGAGACCAGGTCTGACCTGGTCTTTCGTTGTTTCGTTGGTCTATGATGAGAGCCAGTGGGGCACCAGTGGGGCACCACAGCCCATCGGAGGGTGTGCGAGGTGGCCTGGATTGAGGAGAAAGCCCGCGGCGACGGCGGCTCGTCGTACGCGGTCCGCTGGCGCCTCGGAGGCGTTCGCACAGGTCCACGCCAGACGGAGACTTTCGGAGCTGGTAGCGACGCGCGTAACCGGGCCCGCGCCGAGGGCTTCCTCCAGATGGTCACTGCGGCGGGTCAGAACTGGCCAGACGGATGGGTCAAGGGCGAAGGCTTCGTCCGCGCCGGCCACGACGTCGACCCGATGACCGCCCCACCCAACGTGGCAGAGCTCGGCGAGGAGTACGTCCGCCAGATCGTCGACTGCTCCCCCGGGCAGCGCAAGCGCTACCTCGACCAGCTGCGCATCCTGAGAGACGTTTCCGTCGCGGGTCGGGCAGGCCCCTATAGGCCCTTCAGCCGCGCGGTCACCCAGGTGCATGAGGCCGACATCAAGGCCTGGTTGATCGGCTGGAACCGGTCGTTGAAGACCAAGGCCAACTACCACGGGTTGCTGTACGGCGTGTTCAACTACGCGCTCGAGCAGGGATACCTGACCGTCAACCCCTGCCACCGGACCGCACCTAAGCGCAGCAGGATCAGACAGTCGCAGGCCGACCTGCGCTTCCTGACAGAACCCGAGTTCGCGACAGCGGCACGCACGGCCGGCGGCGACGGGGACATGCTCGCCGTGACAGTGGGTACGGGCATGCGGTTCGGTGAGGTCACGGCCCTGTGGCTCGGCGACGTCGACCTGAAGCGTCGGACCCTCCGGATCAACAAGGCGTGGAAGCGCGACGGGGAGGACAGTGAGCAAGACACACCGTCCTGGCTAAAGAAGTCGTTGCGGGCGAAGCATCAGATGCGCGGCCACCACCTTGGCAACCCGAAGACGCCCAGGTCGAAGCGGACCATTGAAATCTCGGATCACCTCGTCGCCGTCTTGCGGTCTCACGTCGAGGGCAAGGCTGCTGACGACTTCGTGTTCGTCACCCCGACCGGTCTTCCCCTGCACAACTCGGACTACTACGAGAGGGTCTGGACGCCCCTGATGGGCGAGCTACGTAAGCAGGGCGTCGCACCGTTTCGGTTCCACGATCTGCGCCATACCCACGTCGCGTGGCTGGTCGCCGGCGGAGTGCCACTCCCCCACATCCAGGCCCGGCTGGGACACGAGTCCATCACCACGACCATCGACACCTACGGCCACTTGCTCCCGGTGGGAGACGAACTCATCTCCGACGTCATCGACACGGCTCTACGCGGAGGGGAGATCCGACCTGTGCCGATGATGCGCCTGGTCGAAGGAGGCGGCGATAGGACATCGGGTTCACGAGCGACCCAGTCACAGGCGTGAGCGTCGACGATCCTGGGACGGCACAGATGTCAACCGCGTCAGCGAACCGGTGACCGGCTGCTCCCCCGCCTCGACAAGCTCCGCGAGGTGCTCCACCTTGAACCGGACGTGCTTCCCGATCCGCGTGCAGCGGACGCGACGCTGCCTCACCGCCTCGGCCACCCAGCGCGCCGGGACGTTCAGATACTCTGCGGTCTCCTCGATGTTGAGCAGGCGCTGCCGCGGTGACAGGTTGGCCGGAAACTGATCCATCGGGCTCCCCCAACTCCTCGTGTCACCTGCATAGGCGCTTCGAAGGTCTAGATGAGGCCATGAGTCGGCAAGGGATGTGGTTGCCCTGGATTCAAACGCCCGACGCGGCCGCTCAAGTGACAGGCGGTCGGTTCGTAGACAGGTCGCTCCGGAGTCCCCCCCCAGCCAGGAAGAAGCAGAACTGAGAACCTCCTCACGAATCGCGTTCATCAGGGTCGACCCTGACTTCCGCTGACCTCTGGTTATCAGGCAGGTAGTCGCCGTCCCGGGATGCATCTGGAATCCTCGTACGGACCAAGGAAACCATCCTTTGACCCCCAGACGTCGGCCGCGCGTACCCCCTTGTCCCCCACAATCCAGTCTCCCTTGTAAACAAGGGGATTCTCCAATCATGGATTCTGGCGGACAGCCTCGGACGAGACCCGTAAGGTGACTAACAAGGTGACCTGGCTGCCTCGTCCCGATTCCGTCGAGGACTTACACCCTCCGGCAGACCTGGAGGTTCAAGATGGCTGGCTCCTAACGATCAAGAACTTCCCAGGCCACCACAAGGTCAACGGTTGGGTCGCCAACCGACAAGCCCCCGAAGTCTAGGACCGCGGCCAGAGTTCCGTCACGCACCAACAGGTTCTCGGCTGCCAGGTCGCCGTGGTACCACCGTGGCGTCGTACGGTCTGCTGCTCCGGGCAACTTCATGGCTTCGGCCCAAATCTGCTCGGCGGCGGCGAGGTCGAAATCGAAGTCGAAGTCCTCCAAGGACCGACAACGCTCGATGTTCTCTCGCGTCGCCTGCTCCATCGTCGCGAGCGGCTCGCCTCGGTACGACTGCAGATGCGGGTTGTTGGCCGCCCCGTGGGTACCTTCCGCCTGCCTCAGGGCGTCCAGGACTGTGGCGAGGTTCATCGCCAGGTCTTCGCGTCGTGGGTCGACGGATGTGTCCGGATCGACCACCTCGGGGTGTGCACCATCGATCCAGCGGACCACTGACCAACGCTCCGGGTAGTCGCAGTCGGGGTTCGAACACGGCAACCACCTCCGGCACGGACACGGGCAGCAGTGGCCCCAACACCGGCAGCCATGTGGCCTCCTTCGAGATGTCCTGCGATCCTCCGGGTTGGCGTGGCAGCCGCACCAGGAGCTCATCACCGAGACGGAACAACACGTTCGTCGAACCGCTCGATGCCAACCGGCGAACCGGCGCGTCAGCGTGGGAAGGCATCGCCCGGCCCACCAGGCCGCGGACCAATTCGGCATCGATCGGAATCTCGTCGGAATGGAGAGCTCGAGCCACCCCTGGACTCAATCCCACCGTCCGGTCATACCGCAACCGACTTTCAGACGCACGACGTTGCCGCGAGTCGAGCGATTCGGCACCTGTGTCATACCGGCTCCCCTTTGTTGTCAAGCCGTGGTCTGAGGTGACTTCCGCCGCGGGCTCTTCCTGACTGGCTTGGGGGGTTGTAGCGTCGGGTTCGCGGGTCCGGGAAGTGGCTGATCCGAAGTGTCGATGTGCGGGGGCAGGTCGACCGCGCTGGATTCTTTAGTCGCCCCGCAGTGCCCTCCCGGACCCGTGCCAACCAGGTCGGGCGCGTTGGCGTGTGCTGCTCGTTGGGCGTCGGCGACCAGTTGTCGGTAGATGGCATCGGAGATCCTGCGCTTGAGGCAGCGCAGCGCTTCCATCTTGGTTTTGCCGGCGGTGCGCTTGCGTCGGTAGTAGGCCCGGCCGTCGGTGTCGAGTCGGATCTGGCTGATGGCGGCGATGTGGAGCATGTGGTTCATCCGCCGGTTCCCGGCCCGGGAGAGGCGGTGCCGGTTCTGCTCGCCTGAGGAGGCGTCCAGGGGTGCGGTGCCGGTCCAGGGCGCGAACCTGTTGCGATCAGCGAAGCGGGCGATGTCGCCGACGTCGGCCAGGGTCCGGGCGGCGACTACGGGTCCGACACCGTGGAGGTCCATCAGCTGTGATCCGCGTGCCTTGACCAGGACCTTGAGTTCGGCGGTGGCCTTCTTCATCTTTGCCTCGACCGCGATCAGGTCGGCGAGTTCCTCGACAGCGATCCTGCGGCGGGTCTTGCCGGCGATGTCACGAGGACGCACGGTCGTGAGCATCGCCTTGGCCTGCAGGGCTGTGAGGTCCTTCTTGGCACGGCCGGGGATCAGCTCCGCGAGCAGCCGCTGGAGCCGGTTGACGGTCTGGACCCGCAGCCGGGTGAGCTCCTCACGACGGTCGCACAGCATCCGCAGTGCCTCGAGCTCACCGTCGCGACGCAGGACGCGGAGTGTCCTGGTGCGGACCGCGACGATCGCGATGGAGTGGGCGTCGCGGGCGTCGGTCTTGCGGTTGTGGCCGGTGTCGAAGAGCCGGACCCGGGCGGCAAGCTTGGCCGGCACGTCCACGACGTGCTCGCCAGCCTCGAGGAGCCGCTGCGCAAGCGGACGCCCGGCGCCGTTGCTTCCCTCGATAGCCCAGACCCGCTCGGGCCAGTTCTTGGCATAGGTCCGCAGTGCGGTGTAGCCGGCCTGGTCGGTGCTGACCCGGCCCGAGCCCAACATGGTCTCGTGATGGTCGACGACCTCGATGCTGGCACTACCCTACCGGCCGCACCCTCAACGTTCGTGGCAAACCAGGTCTTGACTATTCCTCACAGGCGTGAAGAAGTCGGTCGTCATGATAAGAGCGCGATCGTCGTTCGGCCGGACGACCGCGGCGCGTCGTCGCCGCTCTCGATCCCGACGAGAAGCTCGGCTGAGCCGAAGGGACGGGCAAGCCCTAGACCAGGCGCTCCAGCTCTCCCGGAGGCACCTTGCATGCGCACCCGCCGCTGGCGTCGAACTGCGTCAGTCGAAGCCCGCATGCCGTCGGAGTTCACCACAGTCACACCCGCCAAGGCACAGGCATGAGTTGACCTGCAGGTCTCATAGGACGCCACCGGCGTCTGCTCCGGGTGACCTTGCCGGCCGCTGATCTGCCGAGCCGCCGTCGATCCACATTTGCGCGCGAAAGGCTCACGACGTCAAGGTTGCCGATATCTGCTTCGCTGGTCCGCCGAGCGGTCGTGGACGCGCGCTGCCACGCCCACCGACGTCAGCCAGTGCCTTGCGGCGACCTGATTCCTGTGTCACGGACCCATCACAGCCCCTGGGACGCGCGCCAGAGGCCAAGCCTTGACGTCCAGGCTTGGCCAGGAGTAACTTTTTCACCAGCCCCTTCTTCGGGGTGACAGGACGGGGGTACGATGAATACCTTAGCTAATTCCGCCGAGCGACGCCGCTTTCTGGAATTCAGGCGAACCGCCTCCGCGGCCAGTCTCCCAATCCCTGCAGTACGGCCTATTCGGTTCGGCGTCGTGGTCTCCGCGGGTCGTGACGGTGTCACGGCGTTGTTGAGCGACACGAAGGAAGTCGTTCAGGTGATGACGGCGCTCTATGCCGACATCGCCGACATCGCCGAGGGCGATGAGGTAGGGCTTGAGATAGTGGACGGCGTCTGGCAGGCGTCACCGGTCATGTCGAGCGTGGTGGACAACCCCGACGGGAGCCGTGAGTTCTACGTGCTCTGCCGCGCAGGCGAACGCCGGATCGCACACGTGGATTAGGTCCTGTGCCGTGGGAGTGGACGTGACTCTGGGCGAGGTTGCCTCCCTGGCGCAAGTCGTCTGCAGCGTGGTCGTTGCGAGTGTCCTTATCTATGCGGGTGCTTCTAAAGTGCGGAACCCGGGCCCCGTCACATCCACTCTGGCCCAACTCCTTCCTCGACTGAGCCCGGGACGTGGAGCTGGACGCTCGCTGGGTTGGACAGAAATCGCCTGCGCCTTCTTGCTTGCGCTACGCGTCCCCGTGTTAGCGCCTATAACGCTAGGCGCCTTGAGTCTGGCGTTTGCCTGGGCGGGCGTCATCGGGCTTCGTCGCGACGTGCCCATCCTCTGCCACTGCTTCCAGGGCGCGCGATCGGCTCTGGGTGCCAGACAAATCTTTATTGCCTCGCCGATGCTGCTTTTGGCGATTGGCACCTTTCTACACCCGTTTACCGGCACGCTCGAGAGAAGTCTCGTGGCGCTTGCGAGCGCGAATTTCATTGGGGCAGGACTTGCGGCTACAAATATGTGGAGGGCACGTCAATCGGCTATCCGACAAGGATCCTTGATATTTCGGAAGGCGGAAAGCTTCTCATGACGATCGCTGCGCTCATCATTTCGACATTGTCCTTGCTCATGGTGATATTCATCGGCCTCGCGGTTACGGAATTGTTGCGATCTGCCGTGGCAGATGCGAAAGAGGGAGACGATTACACCAAGGCGTTCGACCTCCCTGAGGCAGCTTTCCAAGCCAGGCCGAGTCAACTTGGTCTGCCAGGCGACCTTGACGCGGAGCGAGGTCGCCTGATCCTGTTCATTTCGCCCCTATGTCGAGTCTGCAAACTCATCGGAGAAGAACTGAGTGGTAGCGGCGCCCAAGACGGCTTGACAGTGGTCGCCACCGCTGGTTCGCGCTCGGAGTTGGAGGCCTGGATGGGTCGACTAGCCCTTCCCTATCCGGTCGTGATCGATGACGACGCTCGGTTGGCCAATCGTCTGGGAATTGAGGGCAGTCCCGCCGTCATCGGTATCGCGAACGGTGGTTTTGCCTTCGGGGCATACCTAGGTGGAGTGTCGGCGCTCCACCGCGTTTTGAAAGACCGGAATCGCTTCGCCGAAGGTCGCACGTCCCGCCACGATCATCCACACGAAGACGCTCACTGAAAGGAAAGTGGTTATGGCGCTCAAAACTCAGGCCCAAAGCGGCCTAAGTCCCGCCACGAAGCCATCTAGCACAAGTCGACGCTCGTTCCTCCGTAAAGTCTCCGGTATCGCGGCTGCAGTCATGGTCGGTGGCGGGGAGTTGGTTGCTACTCAGCAGCCCGCCATGGCGGCCAGTGAGGGGTGCTGCAGCTTGGCCCGTCCCTCTGATTACTACTGCATGTACTATTGCGGCTCTGGCACCGGCCCCCCGTACACGCGTTACTGGAACTGCAGAAGCGGCGGCTATGTGTGCCGCTGCTTCGAATGTACTCCGAGTTCAAACTGCTACACGGGCCCATTCCATTGCTCGTACGCCTCCTGCTGACCTGAACGTTGCGAAGTGGAGATTGAGCCCGTGGTCGACCTCATGATCGCGATCACACTTGCTCTCTTGTTTTACGGGGGCTGGTGCCAGAGGTACTCCCCTTGAGGCTCGTCATTCGTGGGCCAGTTCGGTCCACTCCGTCCCGGCGCCACCGTTCCACCAGGCGCATTAATCTACTTCGCTGGGGCACTGCTGTCGTCGTCGTTTTTTGGTCTTGTGTCGCACAAATTGGGCAGCGTCCTCGCGGAGTCCGTCAGTGTGCGTGAGCGTCTTGTGCTCCTATCGGCAGTTGCAGCTACAATCCTTCTGATCGACCTGCAACGTCGCCTCTTTGGAAGACTGAGGTATTCATGCGGGCTGCCTAGACAGACACCCTATGCGTGGAAGAGGGCCGGCCGGTTAGGTGTTTTCGGGTGGGGGTTCGACACGGGATTTCCCTTTACGACAATCCGCTCCACCTCAATGCCATTGCTGGGCACTTCGATGCTGTTGCTTGGGTTCGGATCAGGATGGGCTGGTGCTGCCTATGGTGTGGGCCTGGTCATGGGTGTCGGAACGGGACTTCTGCTACGGAGATTGTCGCGAGACAACACGGGACACGTGCTCGCACAGAGTATCCTAGTCGACCGCGGCTCGATTTTCTCTCACGGATGGGGGGTGCTTGTCCCGACGGCTATCATCTTTGGAATGGCTGTCAGTGGTTTGTTCAATTCTATTTTCTACCTCTAGGCCCCGTTTGAACCAACTGCCTGGCAGTAAGTCGGACCGAGTGACCCAAGAAGGGATCAGGGCGATGCTACGAACGACACTGGTGATTGCGGTGACGACGATCGTAGCCTCAGCTTGCAGCGGCGCACCGGGGGGTGGCAACACCCGTGCACCATCGTCGCCAACTAGCCGAGCGTCCCTATCGAGTCCCCCGGCGACTGCGATGGGCGATCTGTCTTGCGAAGCCGCCGTCGCCACGAACGTGAAGCCTCCTCGAGGCTACGAGCAGATTCTCGGTGTCGTGGCCTTGCCGACGGCGGACAGCGCCAGGAGAGCGTTGCAGGCGCACCGTGACGACGGCGCGGCGGGCCTCGGCTACTTTGCGAAGACTGGCTTGGTGGTGCGTGCTGGGTCGGCCTTCGACGTGAGGCTGAAGGAGGACCCCGACCGTGCGTTGATTGGCTGGGGCGACGCATCCGCCTACGCCTCTGCCATCTCGACCACCGGATGTGCCGGACAGGGATGGATTGCGTTCGCGGGTGGCTTCTGGGTCAAGGAGCCCGGCTGTCTTCGACTGAGAGTTCAGTCTCACGGGCTGCAGCGGTTAGTGCGTGTGGGTGTGGGCGCTCCGTGTCAGGGTCAACGCCCCGCCATCCGGTGGGGAGGGTGACGCGTCCCAGATCCGGTGTAAATCGACGAACATGAGATTACGTTCGTTGAGCAGGCCAGGCGAGGCTCCGACAGTGTCGGGGGAGGTTGTCCCGAGTTCCGTGGAACTTCGGTGGCGGCCCGGTGAGCATCAGGCCGCGCTCACGTCTGAGAGTGTGCGGCGCTGGGTGATCCTGGCCCAGATCGACGGCGGACAGCGCCCCAGTTCGACGGGTGAGGAGCTGGCCGAGATCAAGCCGCTGAAGGCCGAAACCGGCGTCTGCGTGAAGACGTGGCCATCTTGAAGGCCGCGACGTCTATTCTTCGTTGGGAACTCGAGTCCCGCAAACATTGATGATGGGCTTCATCGCCAGCCAGCGGGCCGAGGGCTATGCGGTCGACTCGATCTGCCGGGTGCTGCGTGAGCAGGGCTGCCACGTCGCCGCACGGACCTACCCATCCTGGAAGGACACAAATCGCCGGTCGCCGTCGTCGCTCGCCAGGTACTGGCTGCTGGCCTGGCCCTGCTGGCCGACCTCGACACCCAGGCCGACGCAGCCGAAACCGCGCTGTCTGATCTACTGCCGGCCAGCCCGTTCGCGACCCTGACCAGCGTGCCGGGCTGGGCCGTTGTCCGGGCCGGCAACTACGGCGCCGCAGTGGCCGACCCGCTGTTACACCGCGACTAGTGCTTCTCGCTGTTAGTTCTTCGGGGGTCTGATCCAGGCGGTGGGGTCGTTGAGGTAGAGGCCGCAGGCGGTGTCGAGTGCGTCTTCGGGGCTGCCTGCGGTGGCTCCGTTGGGCAGCAGACTGGGTTGGTAGTCGTCGTGGCTGGCGCGGTAGATCGAGAAGCCCCAGATGCTGGCTGAGCCGCCGTAGCGCAACCGGCACAGCGGTAGTTGTTGGCCGTCAGCCTCGATGCCGGTGACGTAGGCGAACCCGGCCCGGTGGCTGACCTCCACGTCGGTCAGTTGTGGCCAGCGTTCCCGCGCTCGGGCGGAGAGCTTGTAGGCCAGCGAGGACTTCGTGGACTCTGGGACCTTCGGCATGTCTCCTATCGTGGACGTAGCCGTGGCTGGCGGCGACGCTGGTGTGGATCGGGTCGGCGTGTCGGCCAGGAATCGAGCCAGTACCGCGGGACAACGGTGCCATGACCACGACCTCTTCCCCGGTCCTGATCACCCTCACCGACCGAGACCGCGCGGAGCTGGAGTCCTTGGCCCGCGCACGTAAGGCACCGCTGCGGAAGGTGCAGCGGGCCTGGATCGTGTTGGCCGCCGCCGACGGCAAGTACAACGCTCAGATCGCTCGCGACCTCGGGTTGCACATCGACACTGTGCGGACCTGGCGCGGCCGGTTCGCCGCCGACGGTATGAAGGGACTGACCGACCGGCCCCGCTCCGCACGGCCACCGGTGTACTCGGCGACCGTGGTGGCCCAGGTCAAGGCACTGGCCTGTTCGTTGCCGGCCGAGCATGGGCTGCCGTTGTCGCGCTGGTCGTGTCAGGACCTGGCCCGCGAAGCCGTCACCCGCAGCATCGTCGAGACCCTGTCTGGGTCGACGGTGGGGCGTGTCAGATGGTCTGTGTAAGAGGAGTTGCGGGTGAGACTGGTGTGACTTGGTGTCATGCCGGAGAGAGGAGCATCGCAATGAACACACAGACACAAGCGCAGTCCTCAAGCTCGCAGGCTGAGTCGGCGCGACGGCTGTCTGACGCCGCGGTCGAGGGCCTGGGCTCGCGGACGGGACCGGTCTCGGCCGAGTCGCTGGCCCAGGCGCTGACCGACGGGCCGTGGCTGGATGAGTTGATGGATCAGGTCGACGGCTCCGGGCTGCGGCTGACCGGGCAGGACGGGTTCTTGCCGGCGCTGATCAAGGCCGTGCTGGAGAAGGGGCTGGCTGCGGAGTTGGCCGACCACCTGGGCTACGACAAGGGCGACCCTGCTGGTCGGCGGTCGCTGAACAGCCGCAACGGCTCGACGCCGAAGACGCTGGGCACCGAGGTCGGCGACATCGAGCTGGCCACACCGCGGGACCGCGACTCCAGCTTCGAGCCACGGCTGGTGCCCAAGGGCGCCCGCCGGCTGGCCGGTGGGCTGGACGAGATGATCATCAGCCTGTTCGCCGGTGGGATGACGGTGCGCGACATCGAGTACCACCTGCATCGCACGCTTGGCGTGGAGCTGTCGCACGAGACGATCTCCAAGATCACCGACGCTGTGCTCGAGGAGGTCAAGGACTGGCAGACCCGGCCGCTGGACCCGATCTACCCGATCGTCTACATCGACGCGCTGATCGTGAAGGTCCGCGACGGCGGGCATGTGGTCAATAAGGCCGCCCACCTCGTCGTCGGCGTGGACACCGACGGAATCAAGCATGTGCTGGGCATCTGGGTGCAGTCCACCGAAGGCGCGAAGTTCTGGCTGCACGTGCTCACCGAGCTGCGCAACCGCGGCATCAAGGACGTGCTGATCGCTTGCTGCGACGGCCTCGAAGGCCTGCCCGCGGCGATCGAGACGGTCTGGCCGAACACCGTCACCCAGACCTGTGTGGTGCACCTGATCCGGGCCTGCATGCGCTACGTCGCCTACGGCGACCGCAAAGCTGAGTGTGCCAGTCTGAAGTGGCCCCACTTGGAGCCGTAGTGATGGCTTGATTTGGCCCCACCCTCGACCTACCAGTCCTCTACGTTCGTGTCGTCTGCCAAGGCGATCACGAGAGGCGTAGGGA
>JAABUS010008746.1_pt1 | contig 10969 bp, 12 predicted proteins | sample 5560161 | NCBI WGS metagenome assembly JAABUS01 (sample SAMN10711885, study PRJNA513376) | rock metagenome | isolation source: Antarctica rocks | place: Antarctica: Victoria Land, Trio Nunatak nord | collected 2016-01-04
CACAACACAGATGTAGAAAACAGATGTTAGTGAAACAAGTCGAGCATTGTCCATACGTGTGGCTGAACAGAACATGTATAATCAGACTGATAAAGCATGCAGGGCAGCTGCTGCAACACGGCAGAAGGAACAAACGTGAGTGTATCATCTAATGATCACCGTGTTTGTCAGTAGATGCCAGACGTTTCCCCTGGCTGTGCACACATGTTCTGGAATTATGCCAAGTGTTGGGAATCGTCCCCCCCCGTGTTGGTTGCTTGCATTAGTCAGTGTTGACTAAGCCCTGTTGCTGTTCTGAATTTGCTACACCTAATGATACAGCTGGTGCCCACCCGGCGCGTTCGGCAGGCTTGGCTTCCGATTTGGTACACCGCTCTCAAAAGTGCAAGCGAGCTGCGCCAGTCAGGTTCGCCGTTCATTTGAAACGACTGCAGCTGTGTCGAGCAATCCTCAGAAAGCTTGGCCCCGGTAGCTTCTGCCTTGCAGCGAACTGATGTTCGGTCGACGCACTTCCCGTCAGGCAAGCTGTAATTGTTACGTGCTAGCATAAGCATGGCTATTTCGCGAAAGGCCTGACAGAAATTTCCCGCTTGGGCAGTGTCACCTTTTTTGCTCCGCTTAGATTGGCAAACCTCCTGCGTCCTACTGACAATGCGATGGCAACACGTAGAGATGTGTCCACGTAGGGATCAGAAAGTGATGGTCTGGGAGATGAAGTGGACTGGAGCGCAGTGCTAGACTTGGTCACACTTGTGCAAAACAAGCAAACTCTGTCTAAGGACACCTTAGCAGGCATCAAAAAGAGCTTGAAGTCACCATCTAAGAGCCATGTGTGCAAAACACTGACGACGCTGGACTCGATCGCTGCCAACAACAACCCCAGTATCCGACTACAGCTTGCAGATGCAAAATGGATCGAGATGCTCATCTCTGTATGCTACAAAAACCCAACAGCAGCCTTACCAATCTGCCAGCTATTCAGCAACTGGGTCTGCAGCTACAGCCATGAGCCACTCGGCCATTCTGCCAATTTTGCTTCTCAAGCTTTGAAGCAGAAAGGTTATGCTATACCGCCACCAGCACCTTTAGCGTACCACATGGTGAGCCCTTGATCAAACCTGTATGCGCCTTGCCCTCATAAGCACTGGGTGTATTCTTGGCAGTGCCTGATCAGAGACTCACTGCTCATTGCTCAGGCAGAGCTGGCTCAGCAGGGCACTCCTATGATTGGCTTCCAGCGTGGCTTTGACTTTACCACTGTGGAGCTCATGCCAGCTGCAGAAAGCTCAGGTCAGTAGATGCAGCCCCCTTTGGGCATGCCACATTCAAACATCCTGCCACAGTCTTGGTCTTGGCTGTGTGAGACACTTCATACATGCTTGGCTTGCTAGAGTCAAAAACTTTGTCAATCTGTATGATTTCTGGCACAGGGTCTTTGGGGTCGCGACATGGGTCTGGGGTCTCTAGGCCTGCTGGGCAATCAGCACAGCAATCAAGCCAAACGCAGGTACCTGAGCACAGTGACTCATTTTGGCACAGATGCTTGGCAATTTAATAGATAACAAAGACGCAGCACGATTGTCAAGCATGCATTTGATCTTTAGTTATGGCTGTCAACAGCGGCAGCTGTGAGATGCTGAAGCATCGTGTCAACACCCAGCTCATCCCAGAAGACCCACACTTGCTCAAAGCTGTGCAGTCAGCTGGGCAGCCCGGTCTGATACTGGACTTTTCGTTAAATTGACGCCGAAAGGCGTAATCATTTCTTTTCTTTTCTTCTGTCCAGTCACGTGCCAACAGACTGTGCTGCATGCTGCGACCCTGATGAAAGCTGTGGCGTCTGCACTGCAGGTCAGTGGCAACATGTCACAAAAGCTTCAGGCAATGCAGTGTGGAGTGCATGAGCTGCGTGAGATGACACAAGTGTGCCAGTCCATCATTGATGCTGGCCCAGCAAGCGCTGACTCAGACGCCAGTCTGCAGTGTCAGCGAGGATGGCACTTGGCCAAGAAGTGCAGTGGCTGGGCCAATGAGGTTCAGGTGTGCTACACTGCTGCTCCTGGTCACACCGCTGTGCTGTGCTGTGCTGCTCCTGGTCACATGGCTGGGCTGTGCTGTGCTGTGCTGTGCTGTGCTGTGCTGTGGTCTTGTTTCACCTGAGTTCTGGTCACACAGCAGGCATGCCATCCACTCACTCCACAAGTTACACCTTGGGCAGAAAGCAGCAGCAGCAGCACCTTTGTTCAACAGGCAGACATGTTCATCATATTTGGAGTCAGCAGGCTTGTAGCAAGGTTGTTCTGCGTAGGGCTGTGAGCAGAAGTGCCTCGTGTAGTGTGCATGACTGTTGCAATGCTGCCACATTCATCAAGCAGTCGCTGAGTTTTCCTCCAATATGTGAAGCTGTCACCGCATGTTTGTTCTGTAGGTGATGGTTGCCTGCGAGCCATCAGATAGCGTCCTAGCAGCTTTGCTGCAGATGAATGATGACCTGCTAGCAGCAGTCAGCAGGTGGGAGAGCACAGCTTCACGCCTGGTCATGCAACAAAGCCAGTCAGCAGCACCGCTGGCAACTGTATCTGCTCCAGGCTCAGCTGCCTCTTCTCATGCGGCCATCACCACTCCTGAGATGTCAGACAGCAGCACAAGCAGCACATCAGACCTGGCACCCACCCCTGTTGCATCAGGGGGGCTCTTCTGGAGCAGCAGCGGCCCTGCCACATCCAGAAACATCCCTCATGCGGCTACTCAGCAGCTGCCGCAGCAGCTGCCACAGCAGCAGCAGCAGCAAGAGCAGCTGTACCCATCAGTGTACAGTGGTAGTGTCGGTGCACAAAGAGGCAGGGGCTCAGCAGCAAGGCAGGACCAGGGTTTGGGTCAATTGGCCAGTCATGGGAATTACCTAGAAGATTTGGCAGGGGTACAGCCGCACTACCCCCATCAGACCCCAGCCTCAACAAACCAATCCCATGGCTCAGACACTACCTGGCAGGCCTTTGGGGCTGCTGGCGGCATGCCTTCAGCCCTGCCCTCTGGGCCTGCAGCTGCCACCAGTATCAAGCAGGCTGAAGCACCCGGCAAAGCAGATGCTCCTCACGAGTTTCATGGCACTGTTTTGAGCTACAGGCTTGCTGAGCCACAGCGTGCTGATGAGCCAGAGTCCCATCTGCTGAGAGAAGGCAACAGTGAGCTGCAGAGGCCAACAGAGGGCGCAGCATCTTGGCTCAATGGGCAAGAAGAGGCAACCTCAGGGGCAGCGCAACAGCCGTTTGACCCTTTTGCTGGTATGCTGTCCTGACCCAGCCCTGCAATAACCCCTGTCCCTGCTGATGAGACTGCTGTATTGAAGTCTGCCTCCCCCTGATTCATGGGGCTCACTCTGCATGACAGAAGCTTACTTCATGACTACACATGTATCATACTTTTGGTTGTCCAGCAGCAACGCGTGGCAAACATGACATGCCAGCCTTGAGCCTTAAGCTAGAGCAAGCCTGCTTGCTGTATACCTGTAAGCTTGCACTGAACATGTGCACAATCTGCAGTAGCCCAGAGCAGCAGTTTGTGGCAAGGCTCCACCCCAGAATCCCCTTTCAGCAATGGCTCAGCAGCGGACAGCCCATTCCAAACAGGGCAGCAGTCACACCCTCTGATGCCTCCCATCATCAATCCACCTGAACCAGCAGCTGCTGCATCCACCCGACAATACAGCGGCAACAGCAGTCAGGCAGGGCAATTGGGCACAGACAGACTTGACCCCCTCCCTCATTCAGCCCACAACCCCACCCCTGCTCAGCTCCCAGCAGGGCTTTGGTCTGATCAAGATGCTTTGTCTAGCAGAGCTGCATCCAGTGACACCTCAGGCAGCAGAGCACCATCTATACCATTGCCACAGTCTGCGTCTAGTCGCAGCGTTGCATCTTTGCCTGTTACACAGATCATGTCAAGTCAGAGTTTGGCATCTATGGCGTCTGGATCAACAGCTGCACAGAAGGGCAGAAGCCCCAGTCCTGTTTTGGACCTGGGGCAGGAGGCGTTTCCGCAGGCCAGCAGTCAGGGTTTGTCAACAGCATCAGCATTGGGGTCCATCGGGGCTGAATCTGGGGTGCAGTCTTGGGGTGCAGGAGCTGGGCATGGCATTGAGGTTGAGCAGATGAGACAGCAGCTGCAAGATTTGGAGGCACAGCATGAAGTAGATATGAAGCAAATGCAGGAGGAGCATGCTGCTCGTGTGGCTGCCATCCAGGCTCAAGCAGTTGCCAAGATGAAAGAGCTAATCGAGAAGGTGGGGCTTGTAGTGTTATGCTTGTATGAGTTCTAAAACATCTCCCCAAAGTAGAAACGTATTTTTACTGTCCCCAGGCGCTTCTGAGTTTAGATTTGCAGTGTAGAGATGACGTTTCTGAATTGAAATATATGGTTTGGGATTGCCAACAGCACATTTCACTCCATGTTGAGGTCGCCACTGTCAAAATGCTTCAAAAATGTGCAAACATTGATACTCCTCAGGACCCTACAGCTCATCAGCAAAACATGCCAAATCGCATGCCCCTACTGAGTGCCAAAATTGACGCTGGCAGCAGCAGAAAAGCATACAAAGAAGTACACAGTTGCCTGACATTAGTGGGTCCTTGACGCAGGTGAAAGAGCAGACAGTGAGGGAGAGGGAGCAGGTGGACTTGAGGTTGCAGGAGGCTCATCAGGCTGAGCAGAATGCGCTGGCCCACCTTCAAGCCAGCCGCAATGACTGCAGGTAGTGCCCTCTTGCCCCAAATGCTGTCTCAGCACTGTGTATCTCAGACGTGAGACAGAGCAGAATCCTCTGCCCAGGCATGGCACAACCATGCCAAAGTATCTGCTGTCCCAACTTGAACGCACACAGACCCGGTCTGCTGCACACTGCTAGCATGGCTCCTAGAACGGCCAGCATGACTGGCTGCTTATGTATGTATGTGTGCATGCGTGTTTTGGTTCACGCTTTCATAACTTCAGTCTTGCATCAACTTGAAGCAGTTGCCGGCTATATGGTGTATAGTTGCTGGGATGAATGAATGCTGGTGGGTGTCAAGTGTCTTCTGTATGCTTATGAGCCAGCGCCATGCTTCAGGATGGCATTGCATCAACAGCTGTGTTTTTAGCCAGCATGGCCTCTTGCGTAGTATGACTGCATGAAGCAGTCATCTTAGCAATTTTGGATTACTGTCTGGCTGTCAAAACATATGTTGTATCCATGCAAAGCGCATGGCAAGTATTGTGAGCTGAGCTGATTAAGCTCATGGCTAGTACCATGAGCTGGTTGCAGACAGCCAAGTCACCTGTGCTTTCAAGCCAGGATGTCTGATGAGTGGCACAACTGGCTCCACAACCCAGAATGTAAGGTACAAAATAGAATGAAACATCAATGACACCCAAGTCTGCTCATGCAGGGAGAAGGATGGAGTGATTGCTGATTTGCGACGTAATCTTGAGCAGACTTCTGTTGCATCCAGCTCCCATCAACAAAGACATGATTTGGAATCAGATCTGGACGGAACCGTGCAAAGAAGGGCATCTAGTGAAGGACCAGATGCAGCAGCCCTGGAGCAAGTGCCCTTTGGTGGCATTCCTAGACCCAGAAGTGCATCTACGACTGAACAGCTGCCTTCTGTTGCGCCCTCTGCCAAAAGAGGTCGCATGCTGAGGGCAGGATCACAGCTAGATAAGGGATCAGCAAGCATCAATGGATTACAAGCATACTACAGGCAGCCGGCTTTGCGAGTTAGGTTTACGCCTGGGCAATTGGAGGAACTTTCACAGGGCACAGCTGGCCCCAGCCATAAGGAGTGGGCTGCAAGACTGAAGCTGCCTCATATGAACCGCAGAACAAGCAGCTGATTCGTGTTTCTTCGATAGTCGTTGTCGATTGTGTTCTGATCACTGGCATGGTGTGGTGCAAACCTCGATTCCAATAACGAAATGCACTTATGACTCAACAGCATGAGTCAAAGTTGCGACTCTGCCAATTTTTCCTATCAATGCTACTGACTGCTGCTGAACAAACAGCCATGTCTGAGTCATGCCTTTCAGATATGCGTTCCATGCATCAACTCTCTGTGCAGCAAACTCCATGTATCAGCAACTGCATCTTTGGGCTGCAGCGAAGTTTTGGCTGTGTTTTTCGAGCTGTTGCTGCTCAAGGGTGAAACATATATAAATTGGGTCAGCATCATGATTAATCTGCTGATGTTGCTATACATGAGCAGTGATTGCATCAAGTGTCATTGCAATGCAGGCTGTGGGTGCTCAAGGACAGGCACAGTGGTAGCATGCCACCAAATCCATATCAGAGCATTTGCAACATTGTCAGCTGCATCAACTAGCATCAGCTTCGTAGAGGCTCAGCATTTGTCCATCTGGAGCACGGACTGCTGCCACCTTGCCACTGCCTGGATACTTGATTGGACCGTCAAGTGTTGCACCAAGCTGCAGCATGTTACTGACTGTTTGCTGCAGGTCCACCACACTGAATGAAAGGAATGGTGTGTAGCCTGTGGTGCAGTAAGCCTCCCTGTGCAGATCAGTAGGTCCTGACAATCCGTCCGGCGAATAACATGACTATTCCGTTGCAAAGGGTGAGTTGCTGAATTGCACGCACCCGTCTACTGCTTTGAGTGCAAGGGTTGTCGACCCCGCTTCAAGCTCCGCCCACCGCTCGGTCAACACCTTTACCCGCAGTCCAAGCCCTTCCTGGTAAAATCTTGTGGCTTTCGGCACGTCGCGCTGCAACAGCAGCACCTGCCTCAGCATTTTAAGATCATGAACATCATGGTGCCCGCTGCTTTTGCGAGACCGACAAAGTCATGGCATGGTAATGCAAGATGCAGCTGGCATTTAAACGCCAACCCAAATTTTTGGGCTGGCTGGCGCTAGCTCATTGAGAGGTGAGGATCACTCAGACTCTACTGAGCGTCTTCGCAGGCTCTGTACGGTGCTGTCCACATCGACAGGGCAGCCAGCGCTCGATATTGAGCCGTTTTATAAGTGGCGCAAAGCCCCCAGTCGCATACTACGGGGTCACTAAGATCGCTGTAAAAGACAAGTAGAATATAGCGGTCACCACCTATTTCCGAATTGCTTTACACCTTGACCTCAGCAGCAAGGGTGTGCCCTCAGAGGTGAAATGGACTCTCGGGTCACATTGCACAGCACAGCTCAGTGCTCGACAGTCGGTTTACGAGTCAAATGCAGACAGTCACGTCACAGACGCTGTTTAAGGCCACTCGCGCGGTCTGCACAGAGTACAGCTCCACCCAGAGTGGGTGAAACACCGTTGTACGGCAGAAGCTTTGGCAAAACGCCACGCAGGGGTGGCTAAGCTGGGTTCCATGTCATGTAGGAGTCAGCTATGAGGGGCATGTCTCAGCAGATGAACGATATGCGCCAGGGCATGCAGGAAGACAAGCAGCTTGGAGTCCTCATGGCAGGCCTCAGGGGATCCAACATGGACGAGTCAGACTTTGCAGATGATAGTGTGGTCATGCAGCTTGTGGAGGTGGCCCATGATGACAATGACCAGTTGCCTCTTGCCTATGACCCCACCAGCATTGCTGCCTTTTGGGGTCGAAGACCTGTTGCTGTTATCAGACGGGCCTTGCAACTGCTTGGTAAGCTGCAAATCTGTATCAGTTGTTGTCACATACGACATGCATAGCAGCAGGAAAAGGGGAGGCGTGATCTCAGACTGCAGCATCAAAATACTCCCTCTTTCAAAACTCGGCTGTGGTCGTCTAGCACTCATCATGTTTGTGAGCAACAACCAAGCTATGCCCACCTGCATTTTGGGCTGTCATGCAGCCCTGGTCCTTTGCATACTATGCATCAATGCACCTCATGCACGTGAGAACCACAAACATGGGATAACATACCCTGACCCAGACACTCAGTTATGCACAAAGGTATGAGACAACCTGTGTCACAGATTGTCCATGCATGCATGTAGGCATAGGGTGGGGTTTCATGGCCAGGCTGGGGTGGGATCTTGCATGGGGCAAGCTTGCAGACAATGAAGTGGCGCGAGCACGCGAGCTGCGTGAAATTGTGACCTCCCTAGGGCCAGCATACATCAAGCTTGGTCAGGCTCTGTCCATCAGGCCCGACATCCTGAGCCCCTCTGCCATGTATGAGATGCAGAAGCTGTGTGACAAGGTCAGCCTTCTGCTGCGCCCAATCATCAAAAGACAGTGTTGCTGTGTGCTTGTGACCCATCTTGCATGCCATGCCCTGATTCTATCTACATCTTGCTTGCGTCGCTAGCCCTCGTGCACTTGAAACGTGCTTCAATTTCCTGTTGCATATGACAAATGACAGCTGACAGCACATGGAGCGCATGCATCTTGATCTGCAAGCATCAGGATCAGGTCATACACTGCCGGAAATTGCATCTGCAGGGTCATTCCCCAGGGCTGTGTCTGGCATAGCCCAACCTCCTTGCAGCTGTGAATATGCAGCGCCATGAGGGCTGACGCATGGTCCATGCAGGTGCCCAGCTTTGACAGCAAGGTGGCCATGAAAATGATTGAGCAGGAGCTGGGGCGTCCCTGGCAGCAAGTCTACTCTCAGCTCACACCCCGGCCCATTGCTGCTGCCTCCCTCGGCCAGGTCTGCACCCCTCCATGTCACCATACTGGAGGCCCATGTATGCATTTGCATTTGAAATACAAACCATGTTAAACTTATGTTTTTGGCACAATGTAGATTGTTGCAGCTCACCATGTCTATCTTCACTAGGAATGTGTGCATATGTGTGGCATGTCATCTTGCGCTGCTGCTGCCTTGGACTCAAGCATCTGTCATAATCAACTACCATGCCTCCACGTGGCCGGTCATACACCAAGCAATATGCAGGTAGCATGACCTGACGTGGTATTTGTTGTGTGTCAGCTCCTCATCCAGACAGGGCTGGATTATCCCCGCCACAGAACCCACTCTCAGGGTCCATCTTCAGGACGCATGTTCAGTCCGCAACAGTGTGGAAGCAACTTATGATTGCAGGTGTACCGTGGCAGATTACATAGCGGTGAGCAGGTAGCAGTCAAGGTACAGCGCCCCTTTGTCCTGGAAACCGTCACGGTGGACCTCTTCCTGGTCAGGTAACCAACTCTTCTATCCATTGCTTTGACTGCAAAACTCCTTTTGACAGATTCAACAGTTTGTATGCCATGCGCTTGATGCGCTACAGCTGTGGCTGGTGCCTGTGCTTGCCTAACATGCCTATATGCATTGTAAATAGGGCCACAAAGCTGTTGCAGCATTTACGTGCATGGCAATGCAGAGCAGTTTGCATTAGCATTTCTGCTAGCATGGCTGCTCTTGACTGAAGCTATAGCGAGTGACCACTGATGCATGGCGCAGGAAGTTTGCTGTGTTTCTGAGGTGGTTCCCGAACATCAAGACAGATGTGGTGGGTCTGCTGGATGAGTGGGCAGCCCGCTTCTTTGAGGAGCTGGACTATGTGCGGGAGGGCAACAATGCCACCAAGTTTGCTAAACAGATGGAGAAGGACCTTCCTCAGGTATGACACATGCATCCATGTGATATCCATATGATGAATGCAAGAGTAAGCGAGGATCAGCTGACTGATGGTGCAATGCCAGAGCAAGTGCATTGAATCACTGCGTATCATAGGGGCGACAGGCTCAGTGTCACCTGTGTGCAGTAGTTGCACATAGCATCATCACACACTCAGCCTTGCACCTGAAAGTACACATACATGCAGCATAGACAAGGCTTGACTGCCTGTTGCTTACCCAAACAGACTGCCTGTAGTTTCCATCACTCAATTGCAAGATTGCATCCCAACGAAGACATATCTACCTCTGCAAAAGGGGGTGTCCTCTGCAGCATTGAGCTGCAGTGCAAGTGTGCTTGTTCAGCGCTGGCCTGACTGCAGCATATGCACTTGGCAGGTGGTAGTGCCCACGACGTTCACTGAGTACACCTCACGCCGGGTGCTGACAACCAGCTGGTTGGAGGGGGAGAAGCTGTCAGGCAGCGACGCCTCAGATGTGGGCGAGCTGGTCAACCTGGGAGTCATTTGCTACCTCAAACAGCTCCTGGACACAGGCTTCTTCCATGTAAGGCGCAACGTATCTTCTCTTGTTGCCTTCACCTTCAGGATCGACCGTTGATGCAAGGCGGTCAGCACTAGTGAACATGTCGCAATGTTTCTGAACATGCGTGGCCTGTCTGCAGTTTCAGTGCGGTTGCTGCTTTCCTGCATCCCTGTTGCATCATGCTTGTTCTTCTCTCATTTGGTTACACTTCGAAACTTCAACTTGGTACGGAAGTGTTGATGAGGTCAGTAGCTGACATTGAGGCATCTGCTCAGCGTTGCCCACGTGCAGTACTAGCCCATGTGTCAATAGGCCATTGCTAACAGCAACAGCATCACCAGACCACGTCATCCAATCTTAGTCTTCTTCAGTGTGGTAACACTGCACTGATTGGAGTTGCTGGGTTGACAGGCTGATCCCCATCCTGGGAATCTGATCAGGACACCGGACGGCCGCCTGGCTATTCTAGACTTTGGTCTGGTCACTGAGATTGATGACAACATCAAGTATGGCATGATTGAAGCCATTTCTCACCTCATCCACCGAGACTATGAAGCCATTGTGGAGGACTTTGTGACGCTGCAGTTCATTGACCCCGGCACCAACCTGACTCCCATCCTGCCTGTCCTGGCCAAGGCATGTTCAATCAACCCCTCAAGCGATCATCCCATCAATGCATCGACCAGTTTTTCCGCATGCTTTGCCTTTGCGACTCATCCAGCAGGCAATGTCTGAAGAGTGAAATACATTTGCTGATCACCCAATTCAGAGGAGTTCTTAAGGAGCACATGGGTCATTTGTTGCACTCTTTCTATTGAACTGTCTACTAGGCATGTAAATGCATTCCACCCTCTCGATTCCTATGCTGCAATCATGTTGTG
>JAABUS010008747.1_pt1 | contig 10968 bp, 7 predicted proteins | sample 5560161 | NCBI WGS metagenome assembly JAABUS01 (sample SAMN10711885, study PRJNA513376) | rock metagenome | isolation source: Antarctica rocks | place: Antarctica: Victoria Land, Trio Nunatak nord | collected 2016-01-04
GCGATTGAAAAATCGCGCCCTTCCCAGCGTCCAGCCTCAGTCCAATAAAAAGTGAACGTCAGCGTTTCGCCCGCCTGCAATTCGCCGTGCGCAAATTCGTGTGAATAAATACCGAGTCCATCGTCAAATAAATCAATATCATTCACGCTTTGCCAATCATTCGTCGTCCAGCGTAGACGCGCCGGAGCAATTAGTTCGATTCGCAAAGTCTTTGTCGCACGAGCCGCGCGTAGTTTGTGGTTAAAGAGCCACGCCTGCAAATCGCTTTTTATCTTTTGCTCAACGTAACGCGCGCGCACGGGTTCGATCATATCGAAAATTTTCGCATCACGCTTTGAACGTAGCAGCTTGATGTATTCAGCGTGCGCCCAGACAAGCGGCATCGCAGAGCCTGTCGGACGCCCGTTGTACAAAGACTTTTCCGGCAAATCCACTGTATCCCAAACCTGCTCTGGAATCATCGCGCCCGCGTTGGCGAAACACTCCATCGCTTTCACGTACTCAGTAACGTCCTGACCGGCAGCGATTTCATAGTGCGCGCGCTCGCCCGTGAGCAAAGGCCACACTCGCCCGACGCCCGTGCCGTCAAACGGATCGCCGTTCGCCTTTTGCCCATAGCCGTCGTGATTGTAACGATGCCAGCAAGGGCCGCACGGCGTCTCGACTTTCAACACAGCATCATAGACTTTGAGCGATTCGAGTATGTGATGATCGTCTGCGGCGCGTATGCCGTAGCGCGTAAGTTCGAGAAAGCCGCCGTCCACAATGTCGCGCACAGGATAGCCGGATTCTTCCGCCGGACGATTGCGAATCTGTACGACGCCCGTGTTCGGGTCACGATCCGTTTCAAGTTCATCCGGGTCAATTGATTCAATACGCACGTAGCTTTCGACGTGTCCCTCCGAGAGATCAGAGCTTGTCGTATAAGTCCACTCTTCAATGTTCGTCGCCCAGTAATCGCTTGTGCGCAAACAAAGATTTGCCATTTGCTTGTCGCCGCGTGCTGACGCGAGTTCGGCGGCGCAAACGAGCGCGCTGATCTCGGCGGCCAACGTCGAAGGCGAAATTCCAGCGTCTTCTTCCCAGCGCTCCTGCGGCGAAGCGGGGCCGCGCCGTAGAATGTATGACGCGGCGGCTTTGACCATCGGGAAACAATCGAAATCACCAAGCAGATTTTCTTTGTGCAAACGCCACGCGAGCATGATCGGAAAAGCGGATTCGTCTAACTGCACGCCGCTCCAATATGGAGTTCCGTCCACCCAGCAATTCTGCGGCATTCCACCATCCTTCAATTGAATCGAAGCTAGATAACGTAAGACATTGACGGGCAGTTCACGATCACCTGCGGCGAGCGCCGCCATCGCTGACTGACACAGATCGCGCGGCCACACCAGATGATAGCCTCCTAAATTTTGATCGCCCGCAATCTCGCCCCAGGGAATCGAGAGCGAAGCGCAGAGCGCGCCCTTGTGTCTTCGATCCTCATGCGCGCGCACAATCATCGCGCTCGTGTAATAAGTTCTGCCACCGTCGGAACTCTCATCGCTCAAATCCGTTAATCCGTCGCAGTACGCGCGCCACGCCGCGACATATTCGTCGCGTGCTGTTTGCCAGCCGCGCTGTAGTGAACTGATGCCAGCGCGCGCCGCTTCTTCTGGGTTCGCGCCGAAGCCGATGGCAAGCGTCCATTCATGTTCCTGCGTTGTGTCAAGTTCGCCCGTCAGCGCGATGTTACCGTCGAGCGCCGTCGCAAACTCCCAATCCATTTTCAAGTTGTCGTGCAGATCAGCCCACCCGTCACTTGCCCCTGCAAACCCGCACGAAGTTTTGCGAAAAGGAACGGAAGCGACGACCGCGAGCGCCGTCCCAGATCGCTCCGCCGTCAAACATTTATGTCCATCGAATTCGAGCACGCGCCCGTTGTTGTTAAAGCCTTGATTGCCTAGATGCGGCGCGACGAGCGCGTAAATTTTGTAACGCTCTGCTTCTGGAAACAAAGGTTCGTAGCGTGTGTGTATGAGTACGACGGGCGCGTGCGGATCGGTGATCGTTTCTTTGACGATGCGGTAACGTCCGCCACGATCAGAGTTTGTCTGGCGAAAAGCGAGCGAGCGAGCGTCTGCGTATTCGAGTTGATGATCCAGATCGCGTTTTTCTTCGTGGAAGAATGTGCGCCCGTCCGTGATGAGATACTGCGCATCGCGTGTGTTGGCGCAATCAACGCGCGGGAAATAAATTTCGTTGAGAATGCCGTAGGCGAGCGTGAACCAGACGGGCGAGGCATCATTGAGCGCCGTGCCGATTCCCTCTTTTGAACTCGATGTCCAGCGCGGTTCAATGCCCGGATGCCCGAACGCTTCGATTTTGTCAGACACTCTTTTCGTGTACCTTTGTTTTGAGATGTTCGAGCAATTGAAAAATATTTCAATTGCGATGAATCACAGAATGGCGTCTTTGATTGTATGTTGCAATTTCGGCTTACGGCTCAATGGAGAAACGCAGCACATCGGCCAATTGTTGCCGCTCAATCTTGCCATCGCGGTTAATAATGACAAGCTGGTTGTTATCAATTGTCACGCGGCGCACGGTTGTCATAGAGCGCTCCGTTTTGACGCCGCTGCGAAACTCTATGACGAGGCGCGGAGGGGCTGCCGCAATTGCAGGTCGCGGTGGCGCAGGTTCTGAAGCGCGCTTTGACTCTGGCGTGTCCGGCGAAGGGTTTGAAGCAGATGATGAGGGATCAGGAATTGAGTTGTTTGGAGTAGATGGTTTTACACGCGGTCTTCTGCTGCGCGCGGTCGTTGCGGGCGGAGCGCGACGCGGCGATCTTCTCGGCGTGGATGTGCTGCGACGCGCAGTTGTGACAGGCTCCGGTACAGTTACAGGTTCCGTGACAATTGGAGCAGGCGATGGTTCCGGTTGCGCGGGCTGCGGTTCGCTTCGCGCTTCTTTAACTTCTTCGGGAAGGCGTGCGCCTGTTGCAGAAACGCGTGTGCCGCTGCGTGTTGAAGCAACTTCCGGCGCGCGCGGCGCAGAAGCATTGTCTGATGCAGATGCAGAATCCGGCAAAGGCTCAAAGCTGCCTTCAAAACGAATACGGTAAGTGCCTTCGTTATCATTGGCGCTGCGTGCTTCGATGCGCAAAATTATTTGCTGGCGCTGCTTTAGAAAAATGCTTTTAGTTGCTTTCGTGCCTGACTCCGCAGCATACATACTGACTTTAGCGAGGGGGCGCAAAGTCCCCGCTGTAAATAGGTCAACATCTCCGTTCAAATTATTACTTTCGACAGTAATCAATAGATCGCCGGGCGTGGCACTGAGTATGTAGAAATAACGCGTCAGACGCGCATCGCCAACGTCTCTGGCGGCAATGCTTCCACTGATTTCGTTTGCGCTCAAGGGCGTCGGAAAGTTCGGCTCAATTGATTGCGCAAAAGCTGCGACGTTGCAAATTGTGGCAAGCGAGAGAGCGACGAAGAGAATTTTTGAAAAAAACTTGAATAACTGTGTGAACTTACGCATAGCGCACTTTGATCTCTCCAAACTTGAAAAGAGTTTAACAAGGAGAGCTTTCCACTCACAACCCAAAACAATCAGGCAAGCTTGAAAGCTGCCCGCGCAGAAACTATAGATGGCGGCAATCAACTTGTTTTCATTCAGGCCGTGCGTTCACGCATGACTTTCCGCGCGCTGTAGAGTGTGTGGCAGATCACCGCCGTAATAATTATTGAACCGCCCGTGAGCGCCCAAGAAGAAGGTTGTTCGCGCAGAAAGATGTAGACCCATAAAGGATTCAGCACAGGCTCTATGTAACCGACGATGCCTGCATCAAGCGATCTTGCGCCGCGCGCCATGCCAGTCGTAAAAAGAGTATAAGCGAACCCGATCTGCACAATTCCCAGATACAAAACTATTAATACATCCCGCTGCGACATTGTGTACGAAGCTTTTAATCCGGCGGGCGCACACACGAGCGCCAGCAGCAGATTGCCATAGATGACAGACGACGCTTTGTTGACGAGCCTCGCTTGCGGATGGCGCAGCAGCAGAAAGTAACCAGCGAAGCACGCGCCGGAAAAGAGTGCCGCAATGTTGCCGTTAACGTCCTGTGGCCGCAACTTGCCGACGAAGAAAAGCGACATTCCAATCACGCACGCCGCGATCACAGCGATGTCTCGCAAACGGAATCGTTCTTTATATAAAACAGGTTCAAGCAGCAACACATAAACGGGAGCGGTGTATTGCAGAAAAATCGCGTTGGCGGCAGTCGTCAATTTCGTCGCCAACACGAACAGAAGCAACAGCGCCGCATAAAGCACTGCGGCAAGCATCGTCACACGATTAAAGCCGTAACCTTCACGACGCGTAAAGATCATCACGGTCAGCGCGGCAAGCAACGAACGCCAGAAAGTCAACTCGAATGCGTCGAGCGAAGTCGCTTTAATAAAAAGCCCGCCCGTGCTCCATAACACTGCCGCGACGAAGACAAACAAAAGCGGCGAAGAATAATGTAAGCCTTCGCCAGTGTCCGAATTTTTCACAGGGAACTTCATTAACCCACGTTCTCCAAAAGTTAATTTCTTCTACCTGCCGTCGAAGATTATTCGCTGACAGTAGACGAGCATGGCAATAGAATCCTGAAGATAGCGCCATGCGCGCCATTACTCGCTGTGAGTGTGCCGCCGTGTTGTGCCGTTATTTTGTAGGCGACTGAAAGGCCAAGGCCGATGCCATCTTCTCTCGTAGTGAAGAATGGATCGAAGATGCGTGCGGCGATTGCCGGATCAATGCCGCCACCTTCATCCTCGACTTCGATATAAGCAGCCTTTACATTCTCTTCCAGATTAGTGCGTAAAATAAGCTGGCCGCTTTCCTTTTTTGACATCGCTTGCAATGCGTTGATCGTCAAATTCAAGAGCACTTGCTTGATCTGTTCGGCATCAATGGCAAGCAGCGGCAAGTCGTTTGATGTCTCAAGCTCGATGCGTACATTCTGGGCGTCTGCGCGCTGTTCGATAAGCTTTGACACAGACCGCACGATCTCATTCAAATCGGCGGGCGCGGTCGCTGGTCTGGGGGGCTTGGCGAATCGCAAAAACTCTCCGACGAGATTTTCGAGACGATCCACTTCGCGCTTGGCGATCAAGGCAAATTCGCGGCGCGGGCTGTCAATTGGAATCTCATCTTCCATGATTTCGACTGCGCCGCGAATCGAAGCCAAAGGGTTACGCACTTCGTGAACCACCGCCGCCGAAAGTTCTCCAAGTGAAGTGAGCCGTTCGGCTTGGAGAAGCTGCTCAAAGGTCTGGCGCAGTTCGGCATAAGCACGCTGTAATTCGTGTGCTGTGCGTTCGGCACGTGCGCGTGCGCGCCTGCTTCGATCACCGAGCGTGCCCGTCACGACGCCGACTACGTTAAAGAGCACAATCTCCGCGTATTGATTCAGCGCGTAATTATAAAGGACGTGTTGCCAGTGCAGCGCGACATGCGGAAGATAAGCGACGCTGGCAAAAAGGGCTGCCGCAAGTCCGCCTCTCAAACCAAACAGCACTGCCGCAATGATAATCGGAATGTAATAAAGACGCTGGTAAATTTCGTGCAGCACAAGGCGGTCAAGCGGCGTCAGCACGTGCAGCATTGTGACGAAGATGATCGCGCCGCCGATGCCAATGATGTGTAGCCACGCAGCGCGCTGGCCTTTCACTTTTTACCCTCTTCGCCATGCGCGTCTATATCGGAAGCAAGCCCATACTTTTGCATACGATAGATCAGCGCGCTGCGAGTAATATCCAGATAGCGCGCCGCACGCGTTTGGTTGCCGCCGTGCATCTCCAGAGCTTGCCGTATGATTTCTTGTTCGACGCTCTCGATTGAAAGTCCTTCGGCGGGAAGTTGAAGCAGCACGTTGGCGGCGTGCGCCGGAGGCTGACGAATGTTGTCTGGCAAATCGCCAAGCGTCAACACCTCGCCGGGCGCAAGCACGACCATACGCTCAATTGTATTTTCGAGTTCGCGCACATTGCCCGGCCAAGAGTAAGCGGAAAGCGTGGCGAAGACTTCGCGTTCAATTCGCAATCCTGTGCGTGTGTGGCGTTCAGTGGCGCGCTGCAAAAAATGTTCGGTCAAAAGTGGAATGTCTTCACGGCGCTCGCGCAGCGGCGGCACTTCAATAGGAACGACGGCGAGACGAAAATATAAATCTTCGCGGAAAGTTCCATCTGTCACCATCGTGCATAAATCTCTGTTAGTAGCCGCGATGATTCGCACGTCCACACTTCGCACAGTGCTCTCGCCCAAGCGCACTACTTCCTGTTCTTGCAGCACGCGAAGAAGTTTAGGCTGCACGGTGAGCGGCAGCGCACTTATCTCATCAAGAAAAAGCGTTCCACCGGAGGCTTCTTCAAACTTGCCCTGTGCGTCGCTCGTGGCTCCTGTGAACGAACCGCGTTTGTGGCCGAAGAGTTCTGATTCGACGAGCGCTTCGGGTATCGCCGCACAGTTGATGGCGATGAACGGGCTTTGCGCACGCGCGCCCGAAAAGTGTAGTCCCTTCGCAATTAACTCTTTGCCGGTGCCGGACTCGCCCGTGATGAGCACGGTGACATTGGAGTTTGCCGCGCGTTCGACGCGATCAAGCGCTGCCTGCATTTTGGCGGACGTGCCGATAACGTTTTCCAGACGGAAACGCTCGTGAATTAATCGCCGCAGTTGACGATTCTCCGAAATAGCAGCGCCAAAGGCGAGCGCCTTTTCGATGGTCAATAAAATCTGGTCGCGGTTAAAAGGTTTGGTGATGAAATCGAATGCGCCCGCGCGCATCGCTTCGACAGCCGTCTCGACATCTCCGTAAGCAGTGATGACGATAACAGGTGTCTCTCGCTTGATTGCGCTCACGCGGCGCAGCAGTTCAAGACCGGAAAGATTCGGCATACGCAAATCCGTCACGAGGCACGCCACTTCGCGCTCTGTAAAAATTTCAAGCGCAGCCAGACCGTCGGCAGCGGACAGCACATCGTAGCCGCCTTCACGCAGCTGAAATTCGAGCACACGGCGCAGGCTATCGTCGTCATCGGCAATCAGCACAATTGGCCGTGTTGTGACGGCGTGCGTAAGCTCCACGTTATTTAATGCGCCTTTCATTGTTCTTCTACTTACATGAAAGGCCGCGATGATGCAACGCTTTGTGATGCGTTTGCGACGGATCGCTTACCGCCCGTTAAAGTTTCGATGGCGCGTAAGGTTTCGATGGCTTCGCTGGTGCGTCCGGCCATCACCTGTTCGCTGAAACGCATATACTGCTGCGCCAATTCATCAATCGTGCGCGCGTCTTCGCCGATGGCTTCAGCGACACTGCGCGCCAACTCGTCACGCATCACACCGGGACGCCCCTGCAACATTCGTGCGTGGCTCGCAATGCGCATCGCAGGACTGTCAAGCTGCCGATGAAAAGCGATGATCGCATTTTCGAGCGCACGCAGTTCACGCTCTCGCCAATTAGAGCGCCACAAAGACCAGCCGAAGGCCGTCGCAATCGCAACGTAGCCGCCGCGAAAAAGTAATTGTGTTGCGCCCGGCTGCACAAGCTCTGCGATAAAGCCGGACGAATGCACATCTGCTCCAAGCCGCGCGTGCATCGCGGCATCCATCACCCACATAGCAAGCCCTAGGCCGAAGCCGTAAAGAATTTCTTTGTAACGACGTATCATCTTGATATTTGAGAAAACGAAAGCAATCGTCATTAAGAGCGCACTTAACAAAACCGAATATTAGCCACAGAGTTACAGAGATGAAGAAATGGTAAAGGGAAACTTCAAGAATATGTGTATCTTCATCTGTTTCTCTTTCTATAGCTATTTTACTCTGTGCCTCTGTGTCTCTGTGGCAGACTTTTGTCCGATGCTTTAATCATCAACTCGGTGTAATGACGAGCTTGCCGCGAATCATGTTCATGCCGCAGGTGAATGTGAATTCTCCCACCTTGTCGGGCGTAAACTCAATCGAAGTGGTTTTGAAGGCGGGCAAGTCGCGCGCGATGCCAAAGTCGCCGAAGATAACTTGATCGCTGCATGATGCTGTCTCATCTCGATAAAAATCGAGGCGCACCGGCACGCCCCTTTTAACGACGATCACATCCGGCGAGTAACCGCCCTTCACCGTCACTTTAATTTCCTGCACGCCCGTTGCGCCGACTGAAGCCGCCGTCGCTTCACGCTCGCCAAAGAAATACCAGAGGACGAGCGCAACGGCGCCGACCCCGCCCGCCAAGACGCTAATCTCTGTTGTATCCATCCAGAGGCTCCTTGCTATTCGCTGCTCGCGCGGAAGCGACGCAAGCGCAAACTGTTTGTCACAACCGAGACGCTCGATAAAGACATCGCCGCGCTCGCAATCACAGGCGAAAGCAGCCAGCCCGTGAGCGGATAAAAAACGCCCGCTGCCAGCGGCACGCCGATGACGTTGTAGATAAATGCCCAGAAGAGATTTTGTTTGATGGTGCGAAGCGTTGCGCGCGATAAATTGATTGCCGTTACGACGCCGCGCAAATCGCCACGTAGGAGCGTAATATCCGAAGCTTCAATCGCTACGTCCGTTCCCGTTCCGATGGCGATGCCGACATCTGCCTGCGCCAGCGCAGGGGCATCGTTGATGCCGTCGCCTACCATGCCGACAATTCTTTTTTCTTGCTGGAGCCGCTTTATCTCTCCGGCCTTGCCTTCCGGCAACACGTCTGCGAGCACGCGCGTGATGCCCACTTGCCTTGCGACGGCTTCCGCAGTCCGACGGTTATCGCCGGTCATCATCGCAACTTCAATCCCCAATCGCTGCATCGCCGCGATTGCTTGTTTTGATTCGGGCTTGATTTCGTCTGCGACGGCGATGAGTCCGGCCAGAGCGTTATCTACCGCGACGTACATCGGCGTCTTGCCTTCCGCAGCGAGCGTCTCTGCGCGCTGTTCAAAACCGTCAAACGCAATTTGATGCTCGCGCAATAACTTGACGTTCCCAAGCAATAAATGATGTCCATTCACATGCGCTTCGATGCCGTGCCCGGCAATGGCATTGAAATTGGAAACTTCCGCGAGATCAAGGTTGCGCTCCTTTGCACCGCGCACAATCGCTTCGCCCAAAGGATGTTCGCTGCCGCGCTCCGCCGATGCGACAAGGCGTAATAATTCGTCTTCAGTCAGACGGCTTGTTCCGCTCGAAGCGGTAACGATGTCCGTCAACGCAGGTCGTCCTTTGGTGATTGTACCCGTCTTGTCGAGCACAATCGTGTTCAGCTTATGCGCCGTCTCCAGACTTTCGCCGCCTTTGATAAGCACTCCGTTTTCCGCGCCCTCGCCTGTGCCAACCATAATCGCTGTCGGCGTTGCAAGGCCGAGCGCGCACGGGCAAGCGATGATAAGCACGGAAACGAAATTGACGAGCGCCATTGTGAAACGCACATCCGTCGGCGCGGCAATGAACCAGACAATGAAAGTGGCGATTGCGATGCAGAGCACAATGGGCGTAAAGATGCCGCTGATGACATCCGCCATGCGCGCAATCGGCGCTTTTGATCCCTGTGCATCCTGCACCATTTTGACGATCTGTTGAAGCGCTGTGTCTTTGCCTACTTTAGTCGCTTTGAAACGAAACGCGCCCGTCTTGTTAAGCGTCGCACCAAAGACTGCATCGCCTAGCGTTTTCTCGACGGGCAAACTCTCGCCTGTGAGCATTGATTCGTCAATTGCCGACGCACCGTCTTCAACTACACCGTCAACCGGAATCTTCTCGCCCGGTCTGACAATCACAATATCGCCGGGCACAACCTCTTCAACAACGATGTCCATCTCACGCCCATCGCGTATGACGCGCGCAGTCTTTGCCTGCAGGCTCATCAGGCGACGAATCGCATCGCTCGTTTGTCCCTTCGCACGCGCTTCGAGCATTCTGCCCAGAAGTATCAGCGCGATGATGACGCTCGCCGCCTCGAAGTAAACCGGCACCATAGTCATTCCTGCCTGCGCCGACTGGGTCATTCCCGCCATGCCTACCATCGGATCGCGCCCCGTCGCTTCGGCAAAGAAGCTTGGCGCAATTGTCGCCGCGATTGAATAAATATATGCCGCGCCCGTGCCCACCGCGATGAGCGTGTTCATGTCCGCCGCGCGGTGACGAAACGCCGCCCACGCGCCCCTATAGAACTGCCAACCGCAGTAGAAAACAACAGGCGTGGCGAGCGCGAGTTGCAGCCAGTTCACGCCGGGAAAGTTAAGCAGCGCGAGGCGCCCGTGCGACATGGCGATGACGAGCACAGGAAACGAAAGCACCGCCGCGATGATGAACTTACGCTTGAGGTCTGTGTATTCAGCTTTGCGCGCTTCTGCGACAAAGTCTTCCGCCGTCGCGTCGCCTCCGCTGCCCGGCACTTCGCGCACTTGATAGCCAAACTCTTCGAGCGCACTGTGAATCGCTTTCACATCCGTAGTGCCCGGTAAATACTCTACGCGCACTTCCATCGTTCCCAAGTTGAACGTCGCGGTTACAACGCCACGTTGTGCATTCAAATACTTTTCCAAAGGCTGGCTTGAACCCGAAGGACGCGCCGAATCGTCAACGATGAAATCCGCACGCGCCGTGCCCGCCGTGCCGTAGCCGACATCCTTTACTGTATCAATCAGCGCCCCGATGCCCGTTGCCTGCGGATCATATTCGACTGTGGCACGCGAGGTAGCGAAGTTGACTCCGGCGCGGCGCACACCGGGAGACTTTGACAACTTGCGCTCGATGCGGCGTGCGCACGCCGCGCACGTCATACCTGTAATGGGCAAATCAATTCGCTCGCCCGCGCCATCCGGCGTGCTGTTTGTGTGGCGATTGTCGTTTAACGGCGCATGTTCAATCACGCCTGCCTGTTTTCCGGTAGCAGCATCCGTCGTTATGTTTGCGCTTTTATCATCGGCACGCTTCGTCATCTCCGTCTTC
>JAABUS010008750.1_pt1 | contig 10965 bp, 9 predicted proteins | sample 5560161 | NCBI WGS metagenome assembly JAABUS01 (sample SAMN10711885, study PRJNA513376) | rock metagenome | isolation source: Antarctica rocks | place: Antarctica: Victoria Land, Trio Nunatak nord | collected 2016-01-04
ATTTACTATTGAATCCAGACATTCTTGACATTCTCAAACCTTCAACGCTCTATTGAAAAATCAATAGAAAAATCAAACCGGTAAATTTGAAGCTGTTCAACCCTTTCACAGTGCTGACATTCTTTTAGCCCCCTCGACCCCCGAAGCCATCATGCCGTCGTCACGTCGAAGTCAGAAACTATCTCTAGAGAATTCACTCATTCTCTCAAGCATCTCATCAACGAAGAAATCTTCTGACAAAGTCAAAGCAGACGCTGCTCGCAAAGTCAAAGCAGACGTCGCTGCTAGAATCATTGTAAAGACTGCTGTCAAAGCAAACACTGCAGACGTTGCTGTCAAAGTCAATTGCTTTCGCAATTTCAAGAGACAGATCATTGATAGTTTTAAAGCAGCGAAGAAAGTCTCATCATTGAATCAATCTTCATGAATATCAATACAGAGTAGATAGTCATCGATTGTATACATTGAAAGAATGCTTCAAAAATGCTTTCTCTTTCTAAAGACTTGATAGCGAGCTGACTCATCAACTGATGCATAGACTTGATGACATCATCTCGTAGTCTCGTTGAACAGAGTCTCATTGACGAAGACAAGCTGTTCAGTCATCAGCTGCAACAGATCGACAACTCAGTTTAATTGCAGCTCATCGTTTTGTCTGATGCTCACATGCTGTCTCTTCTTATTGCTTCAATGTCTCTTCTTCAGAATTCTTGATATCATGAACTGATAAACATGTATACTGTTGAAAATGTTGAAAACAGAGAATGATACTATTATCTCTGTAATTAGTAATCTTTGCATTGATTCAATGCTAGTGAATGAATATTTACTCTTCGCTCACTTTGTTAGAGATTTGTTTAAAGTGAGTCAGATAAAAGTGTCATTTAACTAGAAAATAAATGCTAAGAAAGAAAGATAGCTACAGAAAAGAAGCTGATTATATATGTGTATTTCTCAGTCGACGCTAGACTCAATAAAGACTAGTCAAGATGATGAAGTGAGAATAAATCTGACAAGACTAGAAGATTGAGTCTGACAAGACTAGAATTGTTACGATTCTAGCTACACATCTTTGTTGATAGCTATGTTGATGACTATGTTGATGATTATGTTGATGACTATTCTGAAAGCTATCGTTGATCACTTGTTGCTAAAGCATAGACTTGTTTTGAAGTCAACTCTATTCAGAGTTAACTTATGTTCTTCTGAGTCATATAAATAGTCGATTCTTCTCTTCTAGATACTTTTCTTTCTTAGCATTTATATACTCATTACATTACACTCATATGACTCGCTCTATGCTGATCTTTAACATTATATAAATGCTTCTTTGTTACAGATGAAGTGAAATAATCTGCATTGATTTCTTCAAGTACTTCTGCTAATAGTTCTTCAATTCTTTATTGACTTTGATCTAGTGACTTGTGTTCATGCAGCAACATTCATCTTTCTTCACTCATGCATTGATCAGCAAGTATAAACAAACGATTGAAATCATTCAACTAGATCAAAGATCAGTGAATTAATCATTTATTCAGATTTGCAAGAAATTCTTTGAATTTGTTGAATAATCAAACAAAGTCAGTCATAGAACTGCGTGAAGTCTTTATTTCAAGAAGCAAACTTTCAGTGAGTCTGCTTCAATAACATCATTAATGCAATGATCTTCTCATCACTTTATTTATCAGTGAATTGATTCATCTATCAGTTCATATGCAACTAGTGAGTCTGTTTCAATGATATTTATTCTCAATGCAATGATCTATGATCTGATCATACATTCACATGCAACTAGTAAGTCTGTTACAATGACATTTTTCGTCAATGCAATGATCTATCTACTCACATCGCTTTATCTATCAGTGAATTGATCTGTCAACTCATTCGTATGCAACTAGTGAGTCTACTACAATAAACATTTTGATTCTACACAAGACTAAGAAAATACATTCATGCAAACATGAATCATTGAAGAAAGAGAGTAATGTTACGATTCTAGCTACACATCTTCGTTAATAACTATATTGATGATTATATTGATAACTATGTTGATGATTATTCTGAGAGCTATCGTTGATTGCTCATCACTAAAACATAGACTTGTTTTGAAGTTAACTTTATTCAGAGTTAGCTTATATTCTTCTGAGTCATATAAATAGTTGATTCTTTTCTTCTAGATACTTTTCTTTCTTAGCATTTATATACTTGTTACATTATACTCATATGACTCACTTTATGCTGATCTTTAACAAGAATCATGACATTACTCTTTCTTTTTGATGATTCATGTTCACATGAATGTATTTGTTACGAGCATATCAAGATCAATAAGACTGAACAAGACTGAAGCTTTAATCAATTCGCAATGCACGCTAGCAAGTACTCTGTGTAATGATTAAAGCTAGTCAATGATCTAGTCGAGATCTGACCTAGATCTGACTCAGATTTGACTCAGATATGACTTAACACTCTTTTTCTTTCTCAACATTCTTTTTCTTTCTCAACATTCTTTTCTTTCATCAACATCTTGTTCATCTACATCATTTTCTTTTCATGTCACAAATACATCTCTTTTAAATCTAGCGCAGTCTCTGAACATTACATAAATAGAAGCTTTTGTATCAATCTTCTTCTGTATTCTTAATATTCAATTATAACTATCTTTAAAGATCAAGCACTATCAATTCTGATCTTCATTGATTGTATCATTTAGACATGATTCTGACATTATATTAAGAATTCGTTAATCACATGATACTGATTTCATTACTCATTCAATTAACTTGTACAGATGAATCAAGTTTAAAGAAATTTGTTTACCTGATGATTCAATCTTGAAAAACAAGAACAACATCAGAAAATTCATAGAATTAATGAGAATATACGATTATTGAATTGCTAGAGAATCTATTGCTCATTCAATATGCATTCATTCAAAATCGATTAATAGAATCTATGATAAAAAATCTTCGTGAATTGCTAGAGAATCAAATCGATCAAGAGAATTACAATAAAGAATCTTCATGAATTGCTTCAAGATCAATTGTTTTCACAAACATCTTCTTTGTTGAACAAACATTCATCTTTCTTCATAAAATCACTGAGCTTCGTTCTTTATTCAGTTTAAATCAATTCTCATCTTCTTCACTATGACATTTAAGAACACATCTGATAAAGATAAAGCTTTCGTTGATCTCTTGCAACAAACACGTTCATAAGCTTTCTTTTTTATCGTCAACTTACAACATGCTTCTTCATTTATTGCTTTCAACGAATCAAACGCTGAAATCATCATACTTGATAATATGAAAGTATGAAAGAAATGTATCTATGTTCTTAATAAAAAAACAGATCATCTCATCAAGATAAAACAACAAGACAAGAGCGAAATTCAACAGTTGAAAGCAAAACTACAAGCTTTCATTGCTTTCATAGTTAATGTAATCATCATTGCTTTCTTGATTGTCATCTACTTTGAACAATTTAAATATCATAAAATACTCAATTCTTCAATGTTCATTGATGAAAAGAATTCTACTTGAGAGAACTGATTTCTTAACATACAAAAGAAGCTAGTAATTAACATTGACATTTTCTCAAATGAACTTTACAAGCTGAGCTACATAAACTCTTGACTAGCAGATGACATCATTGAAATCATTCAAGTCAGATGCAATCTCAACTGTGACAATTTCTATCTGACTGTCAATGAACTTCTAAAGAAACTAGCTCAATCATTTCATGACTCTGATAAGAAAGACAACTATCGTAGAGAATATATTAATTTGATTCAAGAATCAAAGAAATTCAGCGATTTCTTTAATCAGTTTCAACGACTATACATATATCTAAAGTATCAGAAGAATATACTAGTCGTTGATCTAAAGAATAAAATAAACTTTCATCTTTGAATCTTTTGAACAGCTCAGATGAAGTCACTTATTAAGCTATCAGATATTTGAAACTATCTGATTCGCTTAAACAATGAACATAGAGCAGTTCAAAAGATCAAGAACAAACTACTTAAATGTGATGATTCAAAGATCATCATTTTTAAAGTAATTATTGCTGTTCAATCTTCTGCTTCGAAGTCTGACTGATTAAAGTCACGCAGCGCAGTTTTAACTAGCTTCAAGAATGCAGATGTTCTAGTTGAAACCTGTTTTGTATGTCACAAATCAAATCATAGTTTCAGAGAATGCTTGAATCAATCTATCAAAGTCAATGCAGTTGATGAGAACTATGATCATTTTGAACTTGATATTGAATCAAAGTTCAAGTCAAAAAACTAGTCATTTTCTCAACAGTCACTGAAGTGAAAATTATATCTTTGTGCAATTTAAACGAAATTCTATCGAAAGAGAATTACTTTGATAAGTCATTTCTAGTTGATGCTCTTCTCATCTTGCAGAATGAATCATTCAATCTTCGCTCTTTGATAGATAGTGATTCAATTGTTTATATGATCATACATATCAATCTAGTCAATAAAGTCTGTAAAGAGCTGAGAATTCAATCTATATCATCAACAAAAGAGAAGTTAATAAAAGAATATAATGAAAAGATATTTAAGAAAACTATCACTCATAAAATTCTATTGAATCTCATTATTGAAAGTCATAAGAAATTGACTGTTTCTATGTTGATAGCTGACATTAATCATCACGAAGTTATATTAGAAAAATCATGAATGAACAAAAATGAAATATTACTGAATATACAAATCGACATCATCGTTTTTTTGAATCAATTAGATACTCTTATTTCGATTTTTTCAATTTCTTTCAATTCAAAGCACTCAAGTTGATTATGATTAACTTCGTTTACTTTTATCTTTCAGTCAAAGATTTCTAGAATGCTCAAATGATCTGTTTCAACTATGATTCAGAAAGAGTCATTCTCAATTTGAAGCATAAACATTGCTTCATTCAAAACACTGTTGAATCGCTCAAAGAAGAATCAGACTGAAGTATTCGCTCTATTCATGAAGAATATTAATAAAGAAATCACGTACAACACTCAGTGCAATTTGAATGCTCTGAACATCTTTTTTGTCAAGAAAACTACTCAGAATTTGAAAGCTATTAAAGTCAAGCTGTTTTCAGAATATCATGATTTTCTAGATATTTTTAATCGAGTTCAATTAAATAAACTATCTTCTCATCGTTTCTATGATCATAAAATTGAGCTCATCAGTGATTCAACGTCTTCTCGCTGTCAAGTTTATCAAATGTTCTCTATCAAACTTCTGAAAGTAAAGAAGTACTTAAATGAGAATCTGTCAAAGAAATTCATCACTCTCAGTCAGACTCTCTATTTCTTTTCTGTTCTATTTGCACTTAAAGCAAATGAAGATTTTCGATTCTGCATGAACTATCAAAAGCTAAATGTCATTTTCAAAAGAAATAAATATTCTTTATTGCTGATAAATGAGATCATTGATAAAATAGTGAGTTACAAGCATCTGACTAGATTGAACATCATATCAACATTCAACAAACTTCAAATGCATCTTGATAATGAGAATTACATCATTTTTATCACTGCTTTAGAAGCATATAAATACAAGATGCTATCATTTGAACTGACTAATGAGTCAATCTTCTTTCAGCAATATATGAATGACATTTTATGAAACTTTCTGAACGACTTTTGTCAAGTCTATCTAGATGACATTCTCATTTATAGCAAAACAAGAAAGAAACATAGAGATCACGTCAAACTAGTATTGAAATGACTACACGAAGCTGAACTGCAAATGAATATTTGAAAGTGCAAATTCGATGTAGAAGAAACAGTCTTTCTAGAAGTCATTGTATCAGAACAAGATCTTCGCATGAATTCAAGTAAGATGATTGTCATAGTCAACTGAACTACTTCGATCAATTTGAAAGAAATTCAAAGCTTCGTAAGATTTGTGAACTTCTATCGTCATTTCATTAGAAACTTCTTCAAACTAGTTAAATCATTCACTCAATTGACTAGAAAAGACATGTCTTTTGTTTGAAATGAAGTTTGCGTTCAAGCTTTCAGAAATCTGAAGAAACAGATCAGTTTTGCTTCAGTTCTTCGTCATTTTAATCTCAAACATCAGACTATTTTGAAAATCAATGCATTAAACTATGTAAAAGATGAAATACTGTCTCAGTACAATGATAAGAATGTACTTCACTTGATGATCTTTTACAGCAAAAGCATGATTCTTGCTGAAATCAACTATCATATCTATGACAAGAAATTGCTGATCATTATTCGTTGTTTCAAACATTGATGACTCAAGCTAAAATGTATTGAATTACTCATTCAGATATTTATTGATCATCAAGCTCTGAAAATCTTCATGAAAAACAAACAGTCGAGTCAACATTAAGTCAATTATCTGAACATTCTATCAAAGTTCAATTTTCAGATCATCTTTAAATCAGGCAAAATGAACACTAAAGTCGATGCGTTAACTTGAATGTCTCTAGCGAACGTCTTTGAATCAGTTAAATGATTTGAAAATTGCTTTCAAACTATTCTTATCTTTGATAAAGTCGATATTCTATCTATTGACTTGAAATCGAGCGCAAATTTGAAATTAGAAGTCAATTTCTATCAGAGAGTACAATTAGTCAATTAAATGAATGAGTTCTGCAGCGAATATAAACAAGCTAAAAACGACAACAAGCTTAAGCTTCATAGCACTAAGATGAAGAACTGCGAAATTATTAATGATGTTCTATTTAGAAAAGATCTACTGTGAGTTTCTGAGAACATGCATATGAAATTACTACAAGAAGTACATGATCAATCTTCAATCTTTCATTTCGACAATAAATGAATCATCAATCTAGTTCAGCGTTTCTACTATTGATCAGATCATCAAGCTACTATTCAATGATACATTCAAAACTATCATACTTATCAATGAAGCAAAGTCACTAGAAATAGCATTAATGAACTTCATCATTCTCTTTTGATTTCACAGAAACGCTGAAAAAATATAGCTATGAACTTCATTACTGAACTATCTCTGTCAGAAGACTACAACATCATTTGCACAATCATATGTCATCTCATCAAAGAACATCACTATGTTTTCTGTCATTGAGAAGATGATGACATCTCAGTTGAAGAAACAGTCTGAATTATGCTATGAAACGTTTATTGACTGCATGATTTACTCAGTTCTATTGTTTCAAATAGAGACTCTCAATTCATATTCATCATGTGAAAGAATCTTTGTAAGCGACTGCAAATTATTGCTAGTTTATTCACTGCTTATCATTCTGAGATCAATGATCAAACAGAGCGAGTCAATCAAGACGTTGAATGCAAACTCAGAATCAACTGTAATTACATGCAGAATGATTGAGCTAAATAAATATCTATGATTGAGTTCAGTGACAATGTCAATACATTCTCGATCATCTCAATGATTTCTTTCTACTTCAATAAAGAATTTCACTCTTGAATGAGTTTCAATTCAGATACAACTGACTATGAAATCACTTGTGAATGAATTGAAGCTAGAAAAGCAGATGATATTGTCATTCAAATGAAAGAGTTACTGAACTTTGATCATCAATAATTGAAAAAGACTAAGCTGATCATTGAAGCTCAGATTAATAAACATAAATGAGACGTCATTTACAAGATAAGTGATCAGATTTGACTATCTTTCAGAAACGTCAAAATCATGAAATCATGCAAGAATTTGAAAGACAAACAGCTAGATTTCTACTCAATCATTATCAAAGTCAAGACTTTCTATCATCTTCATTTATTTACAAGCATGAAGCATATACACTTAATGTTCAGCTTGAAGCTACTACGATTGTATTCAGAAAACTCTTTATCAGAACAACATTCAGAATCACTCAGATCAATCACTATCAAAGACAATGAACACTGAAAGATAGATGATATATTGAACTTCAGATGCTATCGAGATTGAATACAGTACAAAGTCAAATGAAAAGATCTAGATAGAAACAACAAATGATACTATGTCAATAAAGAAAAATTCAATGACTCAAAGAAAGTTTTGAACGAATTTCATAAGCTATATTTAAGCATATCACGCTAAATATCAAAATAACTATTAACAAAAGTGAGCAAAAAAACTACATTCATGCAAACATGAATTTTCAAAGAGAAAAATAATGTTACGAGTGTATCAAGACTGATTAGAGCTAGTCAATAATTTAACTGAGATCTGATCTAAATCTGATCTAGATTTGACTCAGGTTTGACTCAGATTTGACTCAGATATGACTCAACATTCTTTTTCTTTCATCAACATCTTGTTCATTTACATTATTATCTTTTCATGTTACAAACACATTTCTTTCAAGTCTAGCACAGTCTTTGAACATTACATAAATAGAAGCTTTTGTATCAATCTTTCTCTGTATTCTTAATATTCAGTTATAGCTATCTTTAAAGATCAAGCACTATCAATTCTGATCTTCATTGATTGTATCATTTAAACATGATTCTGACAGTTTTGAATGAAGTGACGTTTATACTTTGAATCAAGAATGACTCTTTCTGAGCAGTGATTGAAACAAGTTATTTGAGCATCATAAAGATTTTAGTCTGAGTGATTGAAGAAAGTGAAGTTGATCGCGATCAACTTGAGTGCTTGAAATTGAGCGAGATCGAAAAAATCGAAATAGAAGTATTCAATTGATTTGAAAAAACAATGACATCATTTTGCATATTCAGTAATATTTCGTTTTTATTCATTCAGAGCTTACTCAAAATGACTTCATGATGATCAATATCAGCTATCAACATTGATACAGTCAATTTCTTATGACTTTCAATGATGAGATTGAGTAGAATTTTATGAGTGATTGTCTTCTTAAATATCTTTTCATCATAATCTTTTATTAACTTCTCTTTTGTCAGTGATATAAATTGAATTCTCAGTTTCTCACATACTTTATCAACTAGATTGAAATGTATGATCATGTAAATGATTGAATCACTGTTTATTAGAAAATGAAGACTGAAAGATCATTTCTGAGAAATGAGATGAGCATCAATTAAAAACAACTTTTCAAAGTAATTCTTTTTTGATAGAATTTCATCTAGTTTTCACAAAGATATAATTTCTATCTCTTTAATGACTTTTGAAAAGATGACTAGTTTTTTGAATCGAAATCGAAATTGAAATTGAAATCAAAGTGATCATATTCTTTGTTCACTGCATTAATTTTAGTAGATTAATTCAAGCATTCTTTAAAACTATGATCTGATTTATGATATATAAAACAGATTTCAATTAGAACGTCTGCTTTCTTGATGCTAGTTAAAATCGCGTCGCGCGACTTTGACTGATTAGACTTCAAATGATTGATTGATTGAATGATAACAGTCGCTCTATGAAAGATAGTCTTTGAAACATTATTAACATGTTTGAGCTTGTTCTTGATCTTTCAAATGACTCGCTGATCATTATTCAAATGAATCAGATAGAAACGAATTTCTTTTAAAGAATCAGATTGAACTAGTTGATCTACTCAAATGAATCAAAGATGAAAGTGTATTTTATCTTTCAAATTAATGATCAGTTGCTTTTCGTGATAGTCTAGATAGAAAGATAGTTGTTGAAACTGAGTATAAAACTTGCTGAATTTCTTTGATTCTTGAATTAAGTTGTAGTATTTTCTATGAAAGTTGACTTTCTTATTTGAATCATTGAACAACTGAGCTAACTCTTTCAAAAGATCTTTGATGATTTTATAAAGATTGACACAGTCATGTTTGCATCTAGTCTGAGTAACTTCAGCTGCATCATCAAATAATCTAGAATGTATATAGCTCAATTTGATTCATTCATTAGAAAAGAGATCAACATTGATCTCTAGTTTATTCTGAAATTTTTCGTATCAATTCTTTTAAGTAGAATTCTTTTCATCAGTAAACAGCGAAGAATCAGATATTTTTTGAGATCTAGAACGCTTAAAGTAGATAAAATCAGAAGAAGTGTTTTCTTTAGTTTGAAGTCTTGTCTTCAACTTTTTGATTTCATCTTCTTGTTGTTTATTTAACTCATAAAGTCAATCTGTTTCTTTATCAAGAACTAGACTTTAAGCTTTTCAGATTTCGTAAAACATGAAGAGTATTATCGTTTCAGTGAATAATTTGTCATTTTCATGAATGAATGACGCAGCAATTAATGATTTCGTTCGTGATTTCGATGAATCAGCATCAGAAATTTGAGAGAAATGATTTCAAAATTCTTCAAAACACTCTTCAGTAAATGAATGACTAAACATGATGAGATTTGTTTGAAAAAGAGTTGAATGAATGATGATGCTTAATGATTGAAAAAGAAAGATGTATGAAATGATGTTTAATCTTCAACAAAGAAAATGAGATTTGTTTGTTGATTGATTTGATTGATTCTCTAGCAAACAACGAAAATTCTTTATCGTTGAATCTATTGATTGATTTGATTCTTAAGCAATTCACGAAGATTCTTTATTGTGATTCTCATAATTGAGTCAACTTTACATACTTAATGAGTGATAAGTAGTCTAGCAATTCAAACAGTCTTGTCATTGATTTTATTCAATCTTTTAGTGTTGTTCTGTCTTTTAATTGTCATTGATCATCAGATAAATGAATTTCTTTAGACTCATTCTGTCTGTATGAGTATGTTAAATGAGTAATGAGATCAGTATCATATGATTAACGAATTCTTAATATAATGTCAGAATCATGTCTAGATGATACAATCAATGAAGATCAGAATTGATAGTGCTTGATCTTTAAAGATAGTTATAACTGAATATTAAAAATACAGAAGAAGATTGATATAAAAGCTTTTATTTATGTAATGTTCAAAGACTGCGCTAGACTTGAAAGAAATGTGTTTGTAACATGAAAAGAAAATGATGTAAATGAACAAGATGTTGATGAAAGAAAAGAGTGTTGAGAAAGAAAAAGAGTGTTGAGTCATATTTGAGT
>JAABUS010008752.1_pt1 | contig 10963 bp, 10 predicted proteins | sample 5560161 | NCBI WGS metagenome assembly JAABUS01 (sample SAMN10711885, study PRJNA513376) | rock metagenome | isolation source: Antarctica rocks | place: Antarctica: Victoria Land, Trio Nunatak nord | collected 2016-01-04
CGCTCCACAACCCGGGCTCACGGCCCGGAGTGCGCCGTGACGGACCGTCACTGCTGGGCCTTCACCGGACCCCCAGCCGTCCGAGCAGCTCGGCGTCCATGCGGTCGAGGTCGGCGGCGACGGAGCGGTGCGCTGCCTTGCGACGTGCGGTGGGCATGCGCTCGGCGGCGTGGACCGCCGTACTCAGCTCGGCCAGCCGGGCCACGGTGCGCTCGCGGAAGGCAGCGCTCTCGGCGTCCGAGCGCACCCGCACGAGCTCGTCCAGAGCCGGCTCCAGACCGGTGATCTGGGCGCTGAGCGCGGCCCCATGACCGGTGAACTCGCTCAGTTGTTCCACGCCGACGCCGATCTTGCGGGCCCGCGCCCCGTCCACCTGCCCGCGTACCGCTGACGCCGCACGGTAGGCAAAGGGCGCGACCACGGGACCGACCACCCTGGCGATGCTGAGGTAGGTGCCAACCTTGGCCGCACCCCGGTGCTCGGCCTTCTTCGCCGCCTTGCCGGTTGGGTCTGCGGTGACCGTGCGGGCCGCGGGAGCCTTCCGCTCGGCCTTGGCCTGTTCCTTGGCGGCTTTGCGGCGCGACTTCACGAGAAACTTGCGCTCGGCCTTGGCGCGGGCCTTGAGCTCTTTGGTGCGGGCCTTGCGCAGCGCTCGACGTGATGTGCCCTTGATGCGCCTGCTGAACAGCGCCATGGTCGTGAGCCCTCCGGTGGCGGTCGTCGATCGGTCATACCCTAGGGGAGCCGGTCGACAGCGGGTGGCCGGGCTGAGTCGGTCGGGCTGAGTCGGCCGTAGCGGGAACTACCTTTACGGCCGCCATCGTTGGGTTGGGCAGTACCTGTGGTCATCCCCGGGCCGCGCGACGCCGTGATCGTGGCGGTGTGCGCCCGCGCAGGGCAGGCTAGCGCTGGACCGATGCGAAACGGATCGACGAAGACCGCTCGTCCCCATCTGGGGGCGGGTCACGTGAGAGCGGAGCGGTCACCCCCTCCGCACGAGCAGAGTGGAGTTCGGAATGGGAGTCAGCCTGAGCAAGGGCGGAAACGTCTCGCTGACCAAGCAGGCCGGTGCCGCCGGCCTGGCCAACGTCACCGTCGGACTGGGCTGGGACGTGCGCTCGACCACCGGCACCGACTTCGACCTCGACGCCACCGCCATCGCGTGCGGATCCAACGGCAAGGTGCTCACCGACAGCCATTTCATCTTCTTCAACAACCTCAAGCTCGCCGACGGCACCATCGAGCACACCGGCGACAACCTCACCGGTGAGGGCGAGGGTGACGACGAGGCCCTCAAGGTCAACCTGGCCGCGATGGCCGCCGAGATCGACAAGATCGTGTTCCCAGTGTCGATCTACGAAGGGGAGTCGCGGAGCCAGAGCTTCGGGCAGGTGCGCAACGCCTTCATCCGCGTGGTCAACCAGGCCGACAACTCCGAGTTGGCGCGCTACGACCTCTCCGAGGACGCCTCCACGGAGACTGCCATGGTGTTCGGCGAGCTCTACCGCAGCGGCGCCGAGTGGAAGTTCCGCGCCGTGGGCCAGGGCTACGCCAGTGGCCTCAAGGGCATCGCGCAGGACTACGGCGTCAACGTCTGACCTCGGCACCGGCTGAGGCGGCGGCGTGACTACGGTCGGGGAATGCCCGCTCGGTTCGGTCGGCTCGTGCCGGTCGTCGCGCTCCTGCTCACCGCTGGGTGCGGCGGAGCCGCCGCACCGCGAGCGGGCGAGCCTTCCACCCCGCCAGTCCTCCCGCCGACCGCGTCGATCCCCGTCACGACCGCACCGGTCCTCACCACGACCGCGCCGGTCAGCGCTTCGACCACGACACCCCCCGTCACGACTCCACCGGTCAGCACCCCGGTGTCCTGCGTGGACACCCTGCTCGCGTCGCTGAACCCGCACCAACGGGCGGCCCAGCTGATGATGGTGGGGGTGCCGGCAGGTGACCCCGCCGCTGGCGTGGACCTGGTGTCGCGTGGCGGGGTGGGTGGGGTCTTCCTGCGCGGGCGCTCGGCCGCACCCCTGAGGTCGGTGGCTGCCGGTGTGGCCGCCCTCCAACGTGCCGCGACCGCGGCGGGCGGTGTGCCGCTGCACGTCTCCGCCGACCAGGAGGGTGGGCAGGTGCAGACCCTGTCGGGCGCCGGAATGCCGCTGATCCCGGCTGCGCTCGCGCAAGGTCGCCTCAGCACCACCGAACTCGCCGAGCAGACCCGCGCGTGGGGGGCCGCAGTGCGCAGCGCGGGCGTCACCATCAACCTGGGGCCGGTCGCCGATGTCGTGCCCGCTGGCACCGCGTCGGATAACCCCCCGATCGGCGCCGTCGACCGTGCCTACGGCTCGACGCCCGACGGCGTGGCAGCCGCAGTCCAGACCGTGGTGGGCGCCGCCGCCAGCGTCGGGTTGCTCTCGACCGTCAAGCATTTCCCCGGCCTCGGACGGGTCACCGCCAACCCGGACACCTCCACCCGCGCCATCGACCCCGTGGCGTCCCTGACCGATCCTGCCCTGGCGCCGTTCGCCGCCGCGATCGGGGCGGGCGCCGCTGCGGTGATGATCTCCTCGGCCGGCTACCCGAACCTGGATCCGGACGACCTCGCCGTGTTCTCCCCGGCGATCATCACCGGCCTGCTGCGCACCCAGCTGGGGTTCACCGGCGTGGTCACCTCCGACGATCTCGGCGCCGCGACCGCGGTGGCCGCGGTGGCGCCGGGACAGCGTGCGGTGCGCTTCGTGGAAGCGGGCGGTGACGTGGTACTGACGATCCGCGAGTCGGACGTGGCGGAGATGACTGCCGAGCTCGCGCGGGCGGCTGCGGGGTCATCGGCGTTCCGGGCGCACCTCGACGCCTCGGTCGCCCGGGTACTGGCCAGCAAGGTGGCCGCCGGGCTGGTGCGCTGCTGAGCCGCCCCCGCTGGATGCCCACACTTTCGCCCCCGCGTCTGCCATGATCGCGTTCTCGTCGTCCCCGAGCCCAGGGAGAGTCGTGGCGCAGCTCAGGCTCAACGGTTCCAAGGTGCTTTCGGTGCAGCTCAACGGCGAGACCGTGCGCGCCATCACCGGTGCCATGGTGGCCTTCGACGGCAAGGTCACCTTTCGCGGAGCCGGCATGGGTGGGGGGGACGGCTTCAAGGCCGCGTTCAAACGCAGGATGACCGATGAAACCCTCTCGTTCATGGAGTGCACCGGCCACGGGATCGTCTACTTCGCCGTGGACGCCCAGGACGTCACCGTGGTGGAGCTGAACAACGAGACGATGCAGGTGGAGAGCCGGCAGCTGCTCGCCATCGACGGCAACCTGCGCACCGATGTGACGTTCACCGGTCTGCGCGGCGCCAGCTCGGGCCAGGGGTTGTTCACCACCACGGTCACCGGCGCCGGCTCGGCGGCGCTGCTCTCGGCCGGCGGTCCGCCGATCGCGCTGGAGGTCAGCGCGCAGTATCCCTTGGTCGTCGACCCGGACGCCTACGTCGCCAGCCGCGGCCAGCTCAACCAGACGTTCGTCACCGACGTGTCCTGGAAGTCGCTGATCGGCGAGGGCAGCGGCGAGGCGTTCTCGCTCCGCTTCGACGGCAGTGGGGTCGTCTACATCCAGCCGGCGGAGCGGTGACCACCGTGTCCATCGAGCAGGTCAACAGCAAGGTCGTCAAGGCCGTTCTGCCGCCGGGAGGGTTCGTGTTGGCCCGCCGCGGCGCGATGCTCTGCTACACCGGCGACGTGCAGTTCCAGCCGCACAGTACCGGGGGGGCACCGGGCGCGGGGGTGGGCGGCGTTGGTGGGTTGGTGGGGATGGCCGGGCGCGCGCTGGCCGGCGAGAGCGTGGCGATGATGGCCGCCCGGGCGCCGGGCGGTGGTGAGGTGCGCTACGGCCACGCCGGGCTGCACGTGCAGGTGGTGCAGCTCGACGGCTCCACCACGCTCAGCGTGGAGGCCGATCGGCTGCTCGCCCACGACGGCACCCTGTCGACGTCGATCGTGTTCCTCGGTCAGCAGGGCGGCATCCGAGGTGCGGTGCGCGGCGCGCTGACCGGCCAGGGCCTGTTCACCACCCAGGTGTCCGGCCAGGGCAGCGTCGCGCTGCTCAGCCACGGCGGGACATTCGAGCTGCCGGTCACCCCCGACCGCCACGTCGTGGTCGACCCGCAGGCGTACGTGGGGCACGTGGGCAACCTGCAGATCGATGTCGCGGCGTCGGTCGGCTGGCGCGACGCGGTGGGCAAGGGCTCCGGTGAGTCCATCCAGCTCAAGGTCAGCGGCGCTGGCACAGTGTTCGTCCAGGCCTCCGAGCAGAAGTTCTGAGGGAACGCGATGACCGACGTGCTCAACCCGCACACCCTGCCGGTGAACGACAACATCCCGGGCAACGCCTACGCATTCGTCGTGGAGGTCGGCGCGCAGCCCTGGTTCATGAGCACGGGCGCGATGATCGCCTACTACGGCCAGGTGAAGTTCGAGCCGTTGGCCGTGACGAGCATGGGTGCGCTGGTGGCGTCGCGGTTCTCCGCGCCGCTGTACGCGCGCGACTGGGTGGTGGCCAACGGCCAGGGCAAGCTCGTGCTCGGCGACCGCGGGTTCGACATCAACTCCTACGACCTCGACGACGGCAACCTCACGATCAAGTCGGCGAACCTGCTGGCGTTCGAGACGGGGCTGGCGCTCAAGCAGTCGATCGTGCCGGGCTTCCTCACCCTGATCGGCACGGGCAAGTTCCTGGCCAGCTCCAACGGACCGGTGATGTTCGTGGAGCCGCCGCTGCGGGCGGACCCGGAGGCAGTGGTTGGCTGGGCTGACTGCCCGTCGCCGTGCCATCACTACGACGCGGCGTGGATGCAGAGCTTCCTCGGTGCGGCACAACGATTCGTGCTGGGCGCCCAGACCGGGGAGGAGCGCCAGTTCGACTTCACCGGAACGGGCACGGTGCTCATCCAGTCCAGCGAGGCGGTACGGGAGGACCCGCACCTGTTGGCGCACATCGAATCCGAGACCGTCGCCCTGGGCCAGCCACAGCTGCAGGAGCTGCACCGCAGCATCGGAGCGCGGCTGACCCAACAGGGCTGAGCGCCATGGCCGACGTGCGGGTGGGCATCTCGGGGTGGACGTACCGACCGTGGCGCGGCATCTTCTACCCGCCGGGCCTGCCGCAGCGGCAGGAGTTGGGCCACGCCGCGAGCGTGCTGAACACCATCGAGGTGAACGGCACCTTCTACGGGTTGCAGCGGCCGGCGAGCTTCCGCTCCTGGTTCGACCAGACCCCGGACGACTTCGTCTTCGCCGTCAAGGCGCCTCGCTACATCACGCACATGAGGAGGCTCGTCGATGTGCGGACCCCACTGGCGAACTTCCTGGCCTCCGGGGTGCTGGCGCTGGGATGCAAGCTGGGTCCGCTGCTGTGGCAGCTGCCACCCACCCTGGCGCTCGACGCGGACCTGCTCACCGATTTCCTCGGCCTGTTGCCGCACACCACCACCGAGGCCGCCCGCTTGGCGTCCGAGCACGACGGGAAGGTCGACGGCCGCGCCCACACCACCACCGACGCCGAACGCCCGCTGCGCCATGTGCTCGAGGTGCGCCACCCCAGCTTCGCGGTTCCCGAACTGGCCGGACTGCTGCAGGTGCACGACATCGGCCTGGTGGTCGCCGACAGCGCAGGCAGGTTCCCGCACCTGGTGGAGGTGACCTCCGACCTGGTCTACGTGCGGTTGCACGGTGATGCCGAGCTGTACGTCAGCGGCTACACCGACGAGTCGTTGGCCGCCTGGGCCACCAAGGTGCGCCGGTGGCACGGTGACGGGCTGGACGTGCACGTGTACTTCGACAACGACGTGAAGGTCCGTGCGCCGTTCGATGCGATGGCGCTGGCGGCGCTGGTGGACGCGGCTCCATCGAACACCGGTGGTCGACGGCCCGGTGAGCAACCCCCAAGCCGGTGATCACCAGGAACTGCGGTCCCCCCGTGGGCTACCGCAGCGTCTGCTCCGGAGCGCCACCCCGCGTGGCCATGGTGCTGCGGCGATAACCGTAGAGCGCGTATACGACGAGCCCCGCCGCCATCCAGATCAGGAACCGTTCCCACGTCAGGGCAGGGAGGTTCAGCATGAGGTAGACCGAGACCAGGATTGACAGCGCCGGCACGAACGGCACCCCGGGGCACCGGAAGGCCCGCGGCAGTTCTGGCCGCGTGCGGCGCAGGACGATCACCCCGACCGCGACGACGACGAACGCGAACAGGGTTCCGATGTTCACCAGCTCGGCCAGTTCCGTCAGCGGCACGAAGGTGGAGATGAGGGCTACCACGCCGCCGGTGACCAGCGTGGTGCGGACCGGAGCGCCGGTGCGCTCGGACACCTTCGAGAACACCGGCGGCAGCAGCCGGTCACGGCTCATCGCGAAGAACACCCGGCTCTGGCCGAGCATCAGCACGATCATCACCGTGGTGAGCCCGATGAGGGCGCCGACGGAGATCAGCGTCGCGATGGCGCTCTGCCCGACCGAGCGGAATGCCTCGGCCAGCGGGGCGTCGACGCGGACGTCGGTGTACTTCACCATTCCGGTGATCACCACCGACACCGCGACGTACAGCGCGGTGCAGATGGCCAGCGAACCGAAGATGCCCCGCGGCATGTCCCGCTGGGGGTTCTTCGTCTCCTCGGCCGCGGTGGCCACGATGTCGAAGCCGATGAAGGCGAAGAACACCAGTGCGGCGCCGGTGAAGATGCCACTGATGCCGAACGAGCCGGGAGCGAACCCGAGGTCCTGCAGCAGTGACGGCGCCGATGTCGCTCCGGCGGCGCCCGGTGAGCCGCTGGGCGGGATGAACGGGGAGTAGTTCGCGGCCTTGATGTAGAAGCTGCCGGCGACGATCACCAGCAGCACGATCGCGACCTTGACCACCACGGCGACGAGGTTCACCTGCGCGGAGACCTGGATGCCGAAGCAGATGACGCCGGTGAGCACGAGCACGATGATCGCGGCGACGAGGTTGTGGCCGTCGCCGTACAGCGCGGGCGGGATGGTGATGCCGGCCTGCCCCAGCACGTCGGCGAAGTAGGTGGACCAGCCCACCGCGACGGTGCTGGCCCCGAGTGCGAGCTCGAGGATGAGGTCCCAGCCGATGATCCAGGCGACCAGCTCACCGAGGCTGGCGTAGGAGAAGGTGTAGGCCGACCCGGCCACTGGCACCGTGCTCGCGAACTCCGCGTAGCACAGGGCAGCCAGTGCGCAGCCGAAACCGGCGAACACGAACGAGAGCGCCACCGCCGGTCCGGCCTGCACACCCGCGGCCTTTCCGGTGAGCACGAAGATTCCGGTGCCGATGACCACCCCGACGCCGAAAACGGTGAGCTGCAGCGCACTGAGCGTCTTCCTCAGCCGCCGGCCCGGCTCTTCGGTGTCCTCGATGGACTGCTCGACGGTCTTGGTGCGGAACGCGCCCATGGGATCTCCAGCAGTGTCGTCGGTTGTGCGGCAGCTCACGGTAGCCATGTACGGGAGCGGCTGGCGAACGACAGGCGGAATGCTCGCGGCGCGGCGCCCCGCCGGGTGCGCGTCAGCTGAGTAGACCCCTGCTCCGCGCCTGGTTGAGCCAGCCCGGGTACTCGGTCATGAGCAGGTCGAACAGCTGGTCGTCGGGGATGTCGGCCGGGTTCTCCACGGCGAAGAAGTCGGCGTTGTCGAGGAACCGCCCCCCCATGTCGTCCAGCTCCTCCAGGAAGCGGAACTCGCTGCTGCTGCCGCCCGGTGCCGCGGCGGCGCTGCGGAGCTTGCCGAGGAAGCCGCCGGACTTGGCGGGGGCTGCCGCCGGGCCGCCGGGGGTCACCGACCGGGTGCTCGTCCCGATGGCCATGAACTGCCAGAACAGGGGCTCGTAGCTGGAGGAGACGACCTGCTCCCGCGCCCCGTCCTCGTCGAAGGTCTGCCCATCGGTGACGAACATGACGTACACCGGCATGGGCTGCGCCAGGGGCTGGCGGCGGGGGGCGGAGGAGCCGAAGTAGTGCTCGCGCAGCAGTGCCATGGCCTTGCCGTAGTAGGTGGCCGGCTCCAGGCCGTACTCCTGCAGCATCATCGGCACGTACGAACTGTGGTTCTCCAGCCCCAGCGGTCCGGCGTCGTGGCCGTCCTTGCCGAAGAGGAAGACGTCGACCTCGCCGTCGTCGTCGAATCGCAGGCCCAGCGCGAGCACCCGCTCGGTCAGCGCCTGGATGCTGCCGTTCCGGTAGAACCGGTTCATCGACCCCGAGATGTCAAGGCACAGCGCTACTTTGGCGGTGTGCTCGGCGAGGCCACGCTTCTCCAACGACACCGAGGCCCGCTTGGTGAGGCTGAGCATGGCCGGTGCCTCGCGTTCGAGCTTCTTCTCCAGGTCGATCAGCTTCTGCTTCTTGAGGCTGATGCCGGGCTGGGCGGGGGCGGGTGCAGGTGGGGCCGGTGCGGCCGACCGCGGGGCTGGGGCCGGTGCAGCGGCCGTGGCCGGTACGGGTTGGTCGTCGACGCTGATGCCGTAGTCGGTGGCCAGCCCGGCGAGCCCGGTGGCGTAGCCCTGCCCGACAGCGCGGAACTTCCATTCGGCTCCGCGGCGGTACACCTCGCCGAACACGAAGGCCGTCTCCGAGCTGGCATCGGCGATGTCGAACCGGACGAGTTCGGCACCGGAGGTGTCGCGCAACCGCAGGTGCAGGCCGGGAACCTGACCAAAGGTCCCCCCGTCGGCCGATGCGGCGATGACCACCTTGTCCACCGCGGGCTCCAAGCGGCTGGTGTCGACGGTGACGGCGTCGGTGGTGCTGCTCTTGCCCGCGTAGCTCACCGCGCCGGAGGCGTGCTGCGGCTGGTTGTAGAAGACGAAATCGGCGTCCGAGCGCACCTTGCCCGCGGCGGTGACCAACAGGGCGGAGGCGTCCACGTCGGGCACCCCGCCGCCACCATTCCACCCCAGCTCGACCCGCAGGCTGGTGGCGGACAGTGCGACGTTGGACCCCTTCGACATCTGCGTCATGAGCCCATGGTGCCCTGTCGGTGTCCGTTTCGGGGCGGGCCGGGGTTTTCAGTAGCGCGGGGCCTCATACATCGGTGGAGGCGGGGCCGCGGTGGGGCGCGCGCCAGCTGCCGGGGCGTCGTACAGCTGAGGCGCTGGCGCGGGTTGGTGCCCGGGGGAGCCGGGCGGCGAGTAGCTGGGCGGGGCAGCGGCCGGCGATCGCGGAGTGGGCGGTGGCGCGGCGGTCGGCGATCGGGGGGTGGGCGGTGGCGCGGCGGCCGGCTCGTCGTCGATGCTGATGCCGTAGTCGGAAGCCAGCCCGGCGAGCCCGGTGGCGTAGCCCTGCCCGACGGCGCGGAACTTCCACTCACCCCCGCGGCGGTACACCTCGCCGAACACGAAGGCCGTCTCCGAGCTGGCATCGGCGATGTCGAAGCGCACGAGTTCGGGACCGTCCGGGCCGCCGCTGGTGTCGATGAGCCGCAGGTGCAGGCCCAGGACCTGCCCGAACGTGCCGCCGTCGGCCGACGCGGCGATGACGACCCTGTCCACGTCCGGTTCCAGCCGCGCGGTGGCGACCGACACCGCATCCACACCCGGGCGCTTGCCCAGGTGCGCCACCGCCCCCGAAGCGTGCTGCGGTTGGTTGTAGAAGACGAAGTCGGCGTCCGAGCGCACCGTACCCACGACGGTGAGCAGCAGCGCGGAGGCGTCGACGTCGGGTACAGCTGGGCCTGGGGTCCAGCGGAGCTCGGCGCGCAGGGCGGCACTGGCCAGCGGCACGTTCGAGCCCTTGGTCATCTGCGTCATGGGTCCCATCGTGCCCGTTCTCCGCCGAGCCGCACAGCGCCTGCGCTGCGGCCAGTCCTGTGCTGGCTGTTCGCCGCCGGTTGCGGACATACCCGACGAGACCAGGCACACTTCGGTTGCCGCTTCGAGCGACCGACAGGGGACCCCACCGTGATCCACTTCGAGTTCCTCTCCGAGCGAGAACGCGCTCGGCTGTTCCACGTACCACCGCAGCCCGTCCTGCACCACAGCCCCTCCGACATCCAGGCCGTGGCCCTCGGCGCCACGCTGTACAGCCCGGGAACCCGGCCGAAGCTGATCCATGACCTGGTGCGCAGCCGCAGCCGCGGGGTCACCAGCTCGGTACTCTGCCTGGAGGACTCGGTACCCGACGACCAGCTCGCCGACGCCGAGCGGAACCTCGTGGCGCAGTTGCAGACGCTGCACGCCGAGCAGGCGGATACGCCGTGGCTGTTCGTGCGGGTGCGCACACCGGAGCAGATCGACGACCTGGTGCGGCGCCTGGGGCCCGCGGTGGGCACCCTACGCGGCTTCGTGCTGCCGAAGTTCACCCCGACCACCGGGCCCGGTTTCCTCGCTGCGCTGCGCAGCACCTCCGAGCGTGTGGGCGTGCAGCTGCTGGCGATGCCCGTCGTCGAGTCACCAGAGGTGATCCACCTGGAGAGCCGTCCGCAGGCGCTGGGGCGACTGCACGCACTGCTGCACGCCGAACGCGAGCGGGTGCTGGCCGTGCGGTTGGGCGCCACCGACTTCGCCGCCACCTACGGCTTGCGCCGTTCCGGAGACCTCACGGTGTACGACGTGCGCGTGGTGGCCGGCGTGATCGCCGACGTGGTGAACGTCCTTGGCCGCGACGACGGCACCGGGTTCACCGTCACCGGTCCGGTCTGGGAGTACTTCACCGGCAGGGAGCGCATCTTCAAACCACGGCTGCGCGAGTCGCTGTTCGCCGAGCACGGCGCTCGCGAGCTACGCCACCAGATCCTGCTGAGCGACCTCGACGGGCTGATCCGCGAGGTCGAACTGGACAAGGCGAACGGCCTGGTCGGCAAGACGGTGATCCACCCGACGCACGTGGCCGCGGTGCACGCGCTGTCGGTGGTGAGCCACGAGGAGTACTGCGACGCCCAGGACGTCCTCGGCCGCACGTCGCCGGGTGGGGTGCTGGCCAGCGGCTACG
>JAABUS010008753.1_pt1 | contig 10962 bp, 15 predicted proteins | sample 5560161 | NCBI WGS metagenome assembly JAABUS01 (sample SAMN10711885, study PRJNA513376) | rock metagenome | isolation source: Antarctica rocks | place: Antarctica: Victoria Land, Trio Nunatak nord | collected 2016-01-04
GTCGAGCTCGTCGCCGCCAACGCGGATCGACTGCGACACGACGATGCCGCCGAGCGAGATCACCGCGACCTCGCTCGTCCCGCCGCCGATGTCGACGACCATCGAGCCCGTGGGCTCCCCGACGGGCAGGCCGGCGCCGATCGCGGCGGCCATCGGCTCCTCGATGAGGTAGGCCTGACGGGCGCCCGCGGAGAGGCACGCCTCCTCGACGGCGCGCTTCTCGACGCCCGTGACGCCCGAGGGCACGCAGACGACGACACGCGGGTGCGCCCAGCGGTTCTGGTGCACCTTCTGGATGAAGTGGCGCAGCATCTCCTCCGTCACGTCGAAGTCCGCGATGACCCCGTCCTTGAGCGGGCGAATGGCCGAGATCGTGCCGGGGGTACGGCCGAGCATGCGCTTGGCCTCGATGCCGACGGCGTGGACCTCTCCCGTGCGCGAGTCGATCGCCACGACGGACGGCTCGGAGAGCACGATGCCGCGGCCGCGGACGTAGACGAGCGTGTTCGCCGTGCCGAGGTCGACGGCCATGTCGCGGCCGCCGAATCCGGTGAGGTAGCTGAAGAAACCCATGCGTGAGGCACTCGCACAGCAGCAGGGGAAGGGCCCCGTGGACTGCGCCCGAGCGAGGGAGCGAGTGTAGCGGAGGGCCGCGCGCCACCCGCGCTCCCCGACCCCGCTGCAAGCGGGATTTCCCCTGCTTATGCACCCTTTAGAGAAGCCGCGGTCAGAGCAGGTCGGGCGCGAGTTCCAGCAGCGCGGCGACGGGGAGGCCGACGACGTTCGCGTAGTCGCCGTCGATGCGCTCGACGAGCCCCGTGCCGCGCTCCTGTATCGCGTAGCCGCCGGCGCGGCCGCGCCACTCCCCCACCGCGACGTAGCGCACGACCTGGGCCGGCGTCAGTGTGCGGAACGTCACGTGCGTGACCGCGGTGCGCTCACCGTCGGGTCGCAGCACGAGCCCGGAGACGACGCGGTGGGTGCGGCCGGAGAGCCGGGTGAGCGTCGCGGTCGCCTCGCCCTCGTCCTCGGGCTTGCCGAAGAGCTCCCCGTCGAGCGCGACCACGGTGTCGACCCCCAGGACGCGCCGGCCCGGCAGGGTCGCGGCGACCGCCCCGGCCTTGCGCCGCGCGTTCTCGAGCGCGACGACCTCCGGATCGCCGCACGTCAGCTCCTCGACCCCCGCCGGGACCACCTCGCAGGCGACGCCGAGCTGGGCGAGGATCGCGCGGCGCTGCGGCGACGCGCTCGCGAGGACCAGCGACGCTACGAGAGCGCTCCAAACCAGATGTCCGTCTCGCGCGCGGACGACTCCAGGGAGTCCGAGCCGTGGACCATGTTCCTGCCCATCTCGATCGCGAGATCCCCGCGGATCGTGCCCGGCGTGGCCTTGAGCGGGTCCGTCGCGCCGATGAGCTGGCGCGCGGCGGCGACGGCCTGCTCGCCCTCGAGCACGAGCGCGACGAGCGGACCGCTCGTGAGGAAGTCGACGAGCTCTGCGAAGAACGGCCGCTCCGCGTGCTCCGCGTAGTGCTCCTCGGCCGTCTCGCGCGAGGCGGTCAGGTGCTTGAGCGCGACGAGCGCGAGGCCCTTGCGCTCGAAGCGCGCGATGATCTCTCCGGTCAGCCCGCGAGCGAAGGCATCCGGCTTGACGAGGATGAGGGTGCGTTCCATGTGCGCCGCAGGCTAGTTGCCCGAGCGGAGAGGGCCGTTCCGCGGTCCTGACGCGGGATCAGGCTTCCGGCTCGGACTCCTGCTCGGGGTCGGGCTCGGTGGCCACCTCGCGCAGCGAGGAGAGCTTCGGCAGGCGGGCCTGCGCGGCGTCGAGGCGGGCGCGCAGCGGCGCGGCCGTCTTGCCGACGACGCCGCGCTCGGCGGCGGAGAGCTCGGGCCAGCGCTCGCGCAGCGCGGCGAGGATGGCAGCGGCGTCGTCAAGACGGTCGCGGGCGGCGGTGTTGGCGCCCTCCGCGAGCGCCTCCTCCGCTGCGCCGACGGCCATGGAGGCGTCGGCGAGCTCCTTGAGCAGCGCGTCCACGACTACAGCTCCGGGACGGTGGTCTCCTCGGGCTCGCGGCGGCGCCGGCGCTTCGGCGGCGGGGTGACGCCGGGGATCGCGGCCTCGCAGTACGGGCAGAGCTTCCACTGCGGGTCCAGCGGCTTGGCGCAGTTGCCGCACTGGTCCTTGAGCTTGCGCGTGCAGCTCGGGCAGCGCAGGAAGTCCTTCTCCACCTGGTAGTCGCAGTGCGGGCAGAGGAAGTAGTCGAGCTGGTCGAGCTTCGCCTCGGCGGCCTGCATCTCGAGCTCGCGCTCACGCACGTCGTCGAGGTACTCCGGGGGGCGCACGATCATGTAGATGACCGTGCCGACGAAGGGGAACAGCGAGGCGGCGATGGCGCATACGATGACGATCGGGTCTCCGATGCGCCGGCGCGCGTCGGAGTAGGTGTAGTACACGAGCGCGAGGTACACGAAGACCAGCACGAGGATCAGCAGCTTGACGGCGAGGTTGAGGCCGTCGGAGTTGATCCCGAGGATTGCGACAGGGTGCGTCATGATGGTGGCGGCATCGTAGTGGAGGGGGTTACAGGAAAACCCGTCCGAGCCCGTAGCCGACCGCGAAGAACACCAGGATGACCGTCGCGACGACCACCGCCACGGCGACGACCATGCTCAGGACGCCTGGCCCGTCCTCGTTCACAACGTGGAGCGCGGCCCGGCCGCGGCCGGCCGCTTGAGGTCGGCCAGGAGGTAGAGCGAGCCCGTCGCGAGGACCACGCCGCCGGGACCGGCGAGCTCACGCGCCTGGGCCAGGGCGCGGAGCGGATCGGGCTCCACGCGCAGGCTCACCCCCGACGGTGACCTCGCCACACCACCGGGCACAGGCGGGGCAGGAGCGTCCTCTGCGGTGAGCTGCGCGGCGAGCGACCGCAGGGTCGCCGGTGGCAGCGTGCGCGGGTGGGCGTTCGCCGTGGCGATCCCCTCCGCGCAGAGTGGCAGCAGCTCGGAGAGCATCGCCGCGGCGTCCTTGTCGTCCAGGACGGAGAGCACCGCGATCAGCCGGCGGCCGTCGAGGACCTCGCGCAGCGAGGCGGCCAGCGCGACGAAGCCCGCGGGGTTGTGGGCGCCGTCGAGGATCGTCAGCGGCCGCTCCCCCACAGTCTCGAAGCGCCCCGGCACGAGCGTCGAGGCCGCGGCCGACGCGACGGCGGCCGGGTCGAGCGGGCGCTCGAGGAACGCCTCGGCGGCGGCGCAGGCCAGCGCGAAGTTCGTGCGCTGGAACGTGCCGGCCGCGCGCAGGCGCAGGCCCGCAGGGGGTGCGGCGGGCGCGACGACCAGCCGCGCGGCCCGTTCGGCGACGACGCGCTCGGCGACCGCCCGGGCGTGGGGATGCAGGTCCGGCCCGACGACCAGCGTCCCATTCGGGCGCACGACGTCGACCTTCTCGGCCGCGATGTCGGTGACGGTCGGGCCGAGCCAGCGGGTGTGCTCCAGCCCCACGTTGGTGAGCACCTGCACCCGCGAGCCGATGACGTTCGTGGCGTCCCAGCGGCCACCGAGGCCGGCCTCGACGACCGCGACGTCGACGCGGGCCTCGGCGAGCTCGTAGAACGCCGCGGCGGTGAGCGCCTCGAACTGCGTGACGCGGTCGCCGGCCGCGAGCGTGCGGTCGACCTTGCCGGCGGCGCGGCGTGCGGCATCCACGGCGGCGGCGAAGCGCACCGGGGTGACGTCGTGGGCCTCGACGCGGACGCGCTCGTTGAACGACACGAGGTGCGGCGAGAGGTAGGAGCCGGCACGCAGGCCGTGCGCCGAGAGCAGCGCCGCCACCATGCGCGTCGTCGAGCTCTTCCCGTTCGACCCGACGACGTGAACCGAGGCGAAGCGCTCCTGCGGCGCGCCGAGCGCGGTGAGCAGGCGCCGCACGCGGTCCAGCCCGAAGCGCATGCCGAACAGCTCGAGGCCGAGCAGGTACCGCTCGGCCTCGCGCAGCGCGCGGTCCTCGGCGGGGACGCGGGCCGTCACAGGGCGTCGCGCTCCTCGCGCAGGCGCGCGAGCTTCGCCCGCTCGGCCGCGACGACCGCGCCGGGCGCCTTGGCCACGAAGCGCTCGTCGGCGAGCTTGCCCTCGGCGCGGGCGATCTCCTGCGCGAGCCGCGCACGCTGCTCCTCGAGCCTCCGCTCGGCCTGCGCGGGATCGAAGCCGCCGCCCGCGAGCACCTCGACGGTGCCGCCGGGAATCGTGATCGTCGCCTCGGCCGGGCCCTCGCCGCCGGGTTCGAGGCGGGCCATCCGGGTCAGCAGCGCCCGAACCTCGGGTGGGACTCCCATCACGCGGACGGGCAGCAGCGCGCCGGCCTTTACGCCGGCATCCTGGCGCCAGGCGCGGACGGTCGTGATCGCCGTGATCGCGGCGGCGACGACGGCCTCGGCCTCGGGGTCGCGCAGGCCCTCGTCGAACGCGGGACGTCGCGAGGCCGCGAGGAGCGCTCCGTCGGCGCCGGGCAGGTTCGCCCACAGCTCCTCGGTCACGAACGGGATGACGGGGTGCGCGAGCGCGAGCGTCTCGCGCAGGACGTGGACGAGCGTCGCGGCCAGCTCGGAACCGACCTCGCGTGCCTTGGTCAGCTCGACGTACCAGTCGCAGAGCTCTCCGTAGACGAAGTCGTAGAGCCCGAGCGCCGCCTTGGAGAAGTCGAACGCCGCGATCTGCTCGGCCAGCCCGGCCTTGAAGGCCTCCAGGCGCGAGAGGATCCAGCGGTCCTCGACGGTGGTCGGACGGGGTGCGCCGACGGTGTCCCCGGGGACCTTCCCGAGCACGAAGCGCGACGCATTGAAGAGCTTGTTGGTCAGCGCGCGGCCCTGGGCGACCTTCTCCTCGGAGAAGCGCACGTCCTGCGTCGAGCTCATCGCGAGCAGCCCGAAGCGCACCGCGTCGGCGCCGTAGGCCGGGAAGTCGCCGGGTGGGTGGGCTCCGTCTCCGAAGACCGGTGGGCGCGGGCCGCCGTCGATCAGCGTCAGCGGGTCGATGCCCGTGCCGAGCGACTTGCTCATCCGGCGGCCGTCGGGCGCCTGGATGACGGAGTGGTTGTAGACGTCGGCGAACGGCGCCTCGCCCGTGAGCTCCAGGCCGAGCATGACCATGCGCGCGACCCAGAGGAAGAGGATGTCGCGGCCCGTGGAGAGCACGTCGGTCGGGTAGAACGCGCGCAGCTCGGGCGTGTCGTGCGGCCAGCCGAGCGTCGCGAATGGCCACAGGCCGCTCGAGAACCACGTGTCGAGCACGTCGGGGTCGCGCTCCCAGCCCTCGCCCTCCGGCGCGGTCGTGCCGACGTGGACCTCGTTCCCGCGATACCAGACGGGGATCTGGTGGCCCCACCACAGCTGGCGGGAGATGCACCACGGCCGGATGTTCTCGAGCCAGTCGAGGTAGCGGCGCCGCTGGGACTCTGGATGGATGCGAAGCGTTCCGTCCGTGACGGCGGTGATCGCGGGCCCGGCGAGCTCCTCCATGCGCATGAACCACTGGAGCGAGATCAGCGGCTCGATGCGCTCTCCGGAGCGGTGGGAGAACGGGACCGTGTGGACGTAGGGCCGCGTGGAGCGCACCGCGTCGCCGAGCGCCGCCACCACGCGCTCGCGCGCCTCGAGTACCCCCAGGCCCGCGAACGCCCCGGCGGCCTCGGTCATCCGGCCGTCCTCGCCGATCACCGACAGCTCCGGCAGGCCGTGCCTGCGGCCGATCTCGAAGTCGTTCGGGTCGTGGCCCGGCGTGATCTTCAGGCAGCCCGTGCCGAAGTCGGTCTTCACGTACGCGTCGGCGATGACGGGCAGCTGCCGGCCGACGAGCGGCAGCACGACCGCCCTGCCCACGATCGCCGCGTGGCGCTCGTCGCCGGGGTGCACCGCCACGGCGACGTCGGCGAGCATCGTCTCCGGCCGCACCGTCGCGACGACGACCTCCCCGGACCCGTCGGCGAGCGGGTAGGCGATCTCGTACATCGCGTCCTCGACCTCGCGCTCCTCGACTTCGAGGTCGGAGATCGCCGAGCGTGATCCCGGATCCCAGTTGACCATGTAGTTGTCGCGGTAGATCAGGCCCTTGTCGTACAGCGTCGTGAAGACCCGCAGAACCGCCTCGACGTAGCCCTCATCGAGCGTGAAGCGCTCCTCGTCGTAGTCGCAGGAGGCTCCGAGGCGCTTGAGCTGCTCGACGATCGTGCCGCCGTACCGCGCGCGCCACTCCCACGTGCGGCGGGTGAACTCCTCGCGGCCGACGGCCTCACGGGACGTCCCCTCGGAGCGCACGAGCTTCTCGACCTGCGTCTGGGTCGCGATGCCGGCGTGGTCGGTGCCGAGGATCCACTTCGCGCGCGCGCCGCCCATGCGGTGCCAGCGGATGAGCGTGTCCTGCACCGAGCCGTTGAGCGCGTGCCCCATGTGCAGCGCGCCCGTGACGTTCGGCGGCGGGATCGCGATGGAGTACGCCGGTCCGTCCCCGTCGGGATCGGGGTGGTTCAGGCCAGAGGCCAGCCACGCCTCGGTGATCCTCGGCTCGGCCTCGGCGGGCTCCCAGCGCGTGCGGTCCTGCGGCGACATCGGGCCGGAGTCTACGTTCAGCTCCCGCGTCGGAAGGTCGCGCCCGGCCCCAGCTTCGCCCCGCCCGTGGTCGCCGGCGCGAAGGTCACGCGATAGGTCCCCGGACCGCGGCGCGGGAAGTGCGCGCTCCACTTCACGTCGACCTCGTAGATGCCGTTCTTGGTCTTGCCAAGCCGGAATGCCCTGCAGTCCGGGGTGTCACCGTCCGGCGGGGTCACGCACACCCGTACCCGGCCGCGGAAGGAGAAGGTCCCCAGAACGAGGCGGACGGCGCCCTTGCGAACCCGGGCGGAGTAGCAGTAGTCGCCCGTCGGCGAGCAGTAGCTCGAGGCGGCGGCCGCGGGCGCGGGGGCGGCTCCCCCGGAGGCGATGAGCACGGAGGCGGCGGCGAGGGCGGTGCAGGCAGCGCGGCGCAGGGGCATGGCGGCCGATGCTACCGCTGCTGGACCGCCCGCTGTCGCGGCCGCTGCCGCTCTCCAGCCTCCCGCTGCGCACGGCCGAGCCGCCCGCTCCGGAGGTGACGACCGTCGGCGCGCTGGAGGCCGCGGGCGACCTGCGGGTCGTGGCCTGCGAACCGGACGTGACGACCCGACGCGGCCTTCCCCGTCACCGTCGGGGCCGCTCTCTATCGTAGGCACCCGCGAGGCGTGCGACCGCCTGCTCCGCGAGCGTTGACCGGCGCGCCTTCTACCCGGGCTCGGGTCGCTCTTCGCCCGGCCAGCTTCCGGTCGCCCGCGCATACGCGTGGCGCAACCCGTGGTCGACGAAGCCTCGGACCAGACGCATAATCGCCCCCTCGACGAGCATCGCGGGGACGAGCTTGGCGTAGCTGATCTCGCGGTACTTGGGATCGGGCGCTTCCTCGTCGTCGACCACGCCCCAGAGTGCGGCGAACAGCTTGGAGGCCAGCGTGCCAGCGAGCAGGCCGATGCCGATGCTGATTGGTGTGAAGATCGTTTTCATGGCGTTCAGCGGCTGCCCCGACGCCCCAACGCGAACCCCACCAGCACCGCAGCGGCGATCGCGAACGGCAGCGGGTTGTCCTGTGCCTTGGTCTTGAGCTGCTGCGCACCGCTGCTGGCGGAATCCGGGCTGCCGCTCTTGGCCTTGGCGAACAGATCCTCCTTCTTGGCCTGGGCGGTCTGCTTGACCTCGGCCACCTTCTCGCGGGCCTGGCCCTTGACGTCGGTCTTCTCGACCACGGCCGCCACCGTCTCGCCGAGCTGCTGCCGCGTGGCATCGATCTCGGCCTGGATCTGCTCAGGGGTGCGCTCCCCTTCGGCTACTTCTGAGCCTGCTTCGCGCGACTCTTGGTCCATTCGACATCCTCCTTCGTGCTGTCGATCGCGCGCTTGGGCACGGGCGGGGAGCCCTGCTGCACCTTGCGCTTGCCTAGGAGTGCCGCGGCGCCCGCGATCGTCGCGTAGACCACCGCGACGATGAGCGCCGCCAACCAGTCGGCGACCGCGTGGTCGAGCGCACGGATGAAGAAGGCGGTCAACGCCCCGAACGCGAACAGACCGATCAGGCCGGCGCCGCCGAGGGCGCCCGCACCGATCCCGAGCTGCTTGCCCTTGACCGTCATCTCGGCCTTGGCGAGCTCCATCTCCTTGCGGACCAGCGTCGCCGTCTGCTCAGAGATCTGCTTGAGCAGCTCGGGCAGCGCCTGATCGCGCAGCTCCGCCGGCCGCCCTGCCTCCTGCTCGCTGCCGCGGGCGTCTATCGAGCCGCTGCGAAAACGGGGATCATTGTCGCTCATGTGTCGCAGTGGGTACCGCGCGCTCGAGGGTGGTAAACCCTTACAGCCGCTTGCGCCGGCGGCTCTTCGAGGCGATCGGCACGAGGTCCTTTCCGAGCCCCGGGAGATCGAGCCTGCCGACAAGGCGGCGCAGCTCCGCCTTCTCATGCGCAGTGAGGTTCGAGGATCGTCCACGCGTCGTGCGCAGCAGCCGCGCCAGATCGCTCCGCTCGGCCGGCGTCAGCACGCCCCAGTGCTCGCGGGCGGCCATCGCGGCCTGGATGATCAGCAGCCAGGGAGCGCCCTTGATCGGGATCTTCGCCATGGCTCGAGGCTACCCGAGCCACTCCTCGATGAGGTGGCGGGCGATCGCCAGGCGCGGCGGGAGCAGCAGCTCGCCGGCACCGGTTGACGGCGGCGCGGTCGCGCCGTCCTCCCAGGCGACGTCGGCCTGCGCCGCGGCGGCGAGCTCGGCGCGGGTGAACCAGCGGACGGACTCGAGCTCGCGGTCGGCGACGCGCGCCTCGCCGCCGGCCCACTCGGCCTCGAAGCCGAGCATGAGGTTCGCGGGGAACGGCCAGGGCTGCGAGGCGACGTAGCGCACGGCGGCCACCGCGACGCCCGCCTCCTCGGCGACCTCGCGCACCACCGCCGCGTCGAGCGCCTCGCCGGGCTCGACGAACCCGGCCAGGGCGGAGAAGCGACCTACGGGCCAGCTCGGCTGGCGGCCGAGCAGCACGCGATCCCCGGGCGGGTCGACCACGAGCATGATCACGACCGGGTCCGTGCGCGGGTGCACGCCGTGGCCGTTGACGCAGCGCCGCACGTGCCCGGCCTCGAAGACGGCGGTCGGCTCGCCGCAGGTGCCGCAGAAGCGATGGGTGCGGTTCCAGTGCAGGAGCGCCGCCGCGTAGGCGAACAGACCCGCCTCGGCCGCGTCCATCGCCAGCGCCGCGCCGCGCAGCTCGGTCAGGGTCGCGAGCTCGTCCCCACCACCCGCAGCAGGCCGGGCGAAGACCGGGCGCTCGCGATCGAGCCCGAGGAAGAGCGCCTCCGCGCCCGCGGGGCCGGGAAGCTCCCCCACGCCCTCCCGCCCGACGACCACCACGCGCGCATCCGGGTCGGCCCGTGCCGCGGCCAGCCATGCCGCGTCGGTGCGGCGCTTCCCGGCGCGATCGAGCGTGCCGCCGGCGAAGGTGATCGGGAGCGCGGAGCTCAGCTCAGGCGGACTCGGCGGCGGGCGCCTCGTCGTCGGCCTCCGGTGCCGCCTCGGTGACGAGCGTCGGCGCGCGGCCGGTCTCGATCGTCTCCTTCGTGACGACGCACTTCTTCACGTCGCGGCGCGACGGCAGCTCGAACTGCACGTCGAGCAGCGTCTCCTCGATGATCGAGCGCAGGCCGCGGGCGCCCGTCTCGCGCTTCAGGGCACGGTCGGCGATCGACGTGAGCGCCTCCTCGGCGAAGACGAGCTCGATCCCGTCGAAGGAGAAGAAGCGATGGAACTGCTTGACCAGCGCGTTGCGCGGCTCGGTCAGGATCGTGATGAGGTCGTCGCGCGAGAGCTGGTGCACGGCGCTGACGACGGGCAGGCGGCCGATGAACTCCGGGATGAGCCCGTAGTTGACGAGGTCCTCCGGCAGCGTCTTCTCGAAGACCTCGCCGGTGTCCTTGAGCTCCCGCGCGTCCATCTGCGCCTGGAAGCCGATGCCCTTGTTGCCGATGCGCCGCTCGATGACCTTGTCGAGGCTGGCGAACGCGCCGCCGCAGATGAACAGGATGTTCGTCGTGTCGATCGAGAGGAACTCCTGGTGGGGGTGCTTGCGCCCGCCCTGCGGCGGCACGCTGGCGGTCGTCCCCTCGAGGATCTTGAGCAGTGCCTGCTGGACGCCTTCGCCCGACACGTCGCGCGTGATCGACGGGTTGTCCGCCTTGCGCGCGATCTTGTCGACCTCGTCGATGTAGATGATCCCCGTCTCGGCCTTCTTGACGTCGTAGTCGGCGGCCTGGATGAGCTTCAGGAGGATGTTCTCGACGTCCTCGCCGACGTAGCCGGCCTCGGTCAGCGCCGTCGCATCGGCAATGGCGAACGGGACGTTGAGGATCCGCGCGAGCGTCTGGGCCAGCAGCGTCTTGCCGCAGCCCGTCGGGCCCAGGAGCAGGATGTTGGACTTCTGGAGCTCGATGTCCGAGTCGGTCGCCTGCATCATCTGCACGCGCTTGTAGTGGTTGTAGACGGCCACCGAGAGCGTGCGCTTCGCCTCGTCCTGGCCGACGACGTACTCGTCGAGCACGCCGAAGATCTCGCGCGGCTTCGGCAGGTTGTCGAGGTCGAACGACGGAGGGACCGTGAGCTCCTCGTCGATGATCTCGTTGCAGAGGTCGATGCACTCGTCGCAGATGTACACGCCCGGCCCGGCGATGAGCTTCTTCACCTGCCGCTGCGACTTGCCGCAGAAGCTGCACAGGAGCTGCTCGTTGGTGTCGGTCGGTCGTGCCATGTCTCTCCCCCCGGCCTGGCTGCCTGTGTGGAGCCTAGTGCTCCGAGATCACGCGGTCGATGATCCCGTACTCCTTGGCCTCCTCGGAGGACAGGAAGTAGTCGCGCTCGGTGTCCTTCTTGACCTTCTC
>JAABUS010008754.1_pt1 | contig 10962 bp, 9 predicted proteins | sample 5560161 | NCBI WGS metagenome assembly JAABUS01 (sample SAMN10711885, study PRJNA513376) | rock metagenome | isolation source: Antarctica rocks | place: Antarctica: Victoria Land, Trio Nunatak nord | collected 2016-01-04
AGGCAACCTCACGGTCGTCGAGTGGACCGGCACGCACAAGCACATCCGCCGGCTGTACTGCTCGATGTGTAAGCACCGGTTTACCGAGCGGCAGGGCACGTTGCTACGGTACACCAAGCTCCCGGAAGCGATGGTCGTCCGCATCGTCAAGTGCCTCGGGCACGGCTGCTCGGTCGAGGCGACGGCCGACATCTGCGACGTCGACCGCATCCTCGAACGGGCCGGCCGCCGCGCCGAGGACTTCCACCGCCTCCGGCTCGATAAGCTCGCCGCGCCGCCCGAGGCGGTCCAGCTCGACGAGTTGCACGGCCGGGTCAGCCCCGAGCCGGCGAAAAAGGGGGGCCCCGAGAGCCTGCTCGTCGCCGTCGCGGGCTGGGTCGGGTCTGGGTTCACGCGGCCCTGGCGGTCGTCAGCCGGTTCGTGATCGACCTGCGGGTCGGGCCCCGCGACCTGGCCACGGCCGCCGAGCTGGTCGCGTCGGTGGCCCTGTGCATCCCGCCGGGGGTCACGCCGCGGTTGATGCTGGTCGACAACCCTCTGCCCTACCCGTCGGCCTTGCTCCAGGTCTTCGGGGAGGTGCTGCACCGCCGCCGCAAGCGGCGGCACGGCCGAAGAAGGAACGCCGGGCTGAAGCCGCCGCCGGGGTTGCTGGCCGGAGTGGTGCACAAGGTCCGAGATGCCTCCGGCAACGTGGTCAAGGTCCGGGCCGAGGCGTTGTTCGGCCGGCCGGGGGCGATCTAGTCGCGGGTCGTCGCCCTGGGGATCGGCACGACGGTCCACACGTCGCACCTGGAGCGGCTCAACGGGACGATGCGATGCCAGCAGGCGCGGCTGGCGCGGCGACCCAGGTGCGTCTCGCGGGACGGGCGTCGGCCTCAGTGGTCGTCGTGGCTGTGGCGCGACCTTTACAACTGGGTGAGGGTCCATGGCTCCCTGGAGGGCCGCACGCCCGCGATGGCGAGTGGGCTGAGCGAGCGCGTCTGGTCGGTCCTGGAGTACATCCGGTATCCGGTGCATGTCGATGAACTCACCCGAGCGATCTGGGCCGAAGAGCGGGAAGAGGTGTTAACTTCAGCCCTCGACCGTCAAGAGACTCGAAAAACCGTGCCATCATCGTGAGGCACTACCTAACATTCAGTTTTACCACATATTGGGCGGCTTGTTCGGGATCGACCCCATCCGGCCATGGCTTCATTTTTGCGGGCAAATTTCCACGCCCGTCATGATTGGGCCGACGGCATCATTTGCCGCTTGATCCTCTGTTCGACAGGAAACGTCAACCATCATGGCGACAGCACCGATCAGGGGCGAGGGAGGGGACACCGGACGCATACCTGACGTCGCGAAGGAGTCGACGGATCGTTTGGCCGGATCAATCTTCGAGGCCGAGTCGCGTGCCCTGGCCGAGGAGCCATTGCGGCGGCCGAGCGCGACCTATCGGATTCAAATCCACGGGGGGTTCCGGCTCGACGACGTCACCAGGATCGTCGACTACCTCCACGGCCTGGGCATCAGCGACTGCTACCTGTCACCGTACCTCGAAGCCAGGCCGGGGAGCACCCACGGATATGATGTCTTCGACCACAGCCGGATGAGCTCCGAGATCGGCGACGACTCGGCGCACGAGCGGCTCCTCGCACGGCTCCGTGCGCTCGGCATGGGCCGGGTCATCGACATCGTGCCGAATCACATGGGGGTCGCGGGGGCGAATCGCTCCTGGCTCGCCATGCTCGAGACCGGCCCCCAGGCACTTTCGGCGCGTTTCTTCGACGTCGACTGGGACCCGGTCCGGGGAGAGCTCCACGGAAGGGTCCTGCTCCCCCTGCTCGAAGACCTCTACGGCAAGGTCCTCGAAGCGGGCTTGATCACGCTGGAGCGGGACGGCGGCAGCTTATGGATTTATTATCGCGACCACCGTCTCCCCTTGCATCCGAGGTCGTATGGGCTCGTGCTGGGACGGCACGAGCCCGAGTTCCGGGGCCCGTTCGAAGGCGATGACGACGACGTCGCGGAGTTTCTTAGCATACGTGACTCGGCCCGGCATCTGCCAATGCGTGATGAGCTGGAGCCGGAGAAAATCGAGGAACTCCGCCGCGAGAAGGAGGTCATCAAGCGTCGGCTCGCCCGCCTCTGCGCCGCGAGCTCCCGGATTCGCAAGTCGCTCGATGCCGACGTGGCCTCGTATCGGGGGAATGTCGGAGACCCCGCCAGCTTCGATGCGCTTCACGGTCTCCTGGAGGAGCAGGTCTACCGGCTCGCCTGCTGGCGTGTCGCGTCCGAGGAGATCAACTATCGGCGATTCTTCGACGTGACAGAGCTGGCGGGCTTGCGGACGGAGGACCCGCACGTCTTCGACGCAGCCCACGCGCTCATCTTCCGGTGGGTCGTAGAGGGAGGCGTGACCGGCCTCCGCGTCGACCATCCCGACGGCCTGGCGGATCCGTTGGGGTATTTCCGCAAGTTACAGGAAGAGCTCTTCCTCCAGGCGTGTCGTCGACGTCTGGAATCGGCAGGTCGCGGCGACGACTGGTCGCGAGTCGTCGACCCGATCCGCACGCGCTATCAAACGGCCCTCGCCCAGGCTCCGGACTCTCCGCTCGCCCGGCGCTTCCCGGTCGTCGCCGAGAAGATTCTCAGCCGGGGTGAGCTCTTGCCGGCGGACTGGCCGATCGACGGGACGGTGGGCTATGAATTCCTGAATGCGTTGAACGGCGTATTCATCGACAGGGCGGGTTCGGCGACGATCGAGGAAACCTACAGGACGTTCACGGGGGACGACCTCTCCATCGCCGAAGTGCTTCACAAGAGCAAGGTGCTCGTCGAAAGAGAGTTGCTGGCCAGCGAGTTGACCATGCTGTCCCGGTTGCTGTACCGGGTCGCCGAGAAGGACCGGAGGACCCGCGACTTCACCCTGAACGACCTCGCCCGCGCGCTTCGCGAGGTGATAGCTTGTTTCGGCGTCTATCGGACCTATATCCAGCCCGGCGATCCCGCATCCGAGGCGGATCGCGTGGAGATCGAGCGGGCGGTCGGCCGGGCTCGGCGCCGCAAGCCCTCCATCGACGAGTCGGTCTTCCGCCTGATCCGAGACGTCTTGTCTCTGGAGTTTCCCGAGAGGCTCGAAAGCGGGGCGCGAGAGCTCTGGAAGCGGTTGGCGATCCGTTTCCAGCAGACAACCGGCCCTGTGCAGGCGAAGGGCCTGGAGGACACGACGTTTTATCGCCACGTCCCGCTCGTGTCCATGAATGAGGTCGGAGGCGATCCCTCGCGGTTCGGCAATCCCCCTTCGACGTTCCACGCCCTGAATCTGCATCGACTTTCGCAATGGCCCGCCGGACTCTCGACCACCGCGACGCACGACACGAAGCGGGGCGAGGACGCGCGAATACGGATCGATGCCCTCTCAGAGTTCTCAGACGAGTGGCGAGGCTGTCTGGACCGCTGGTCGCAGGAGAACGCCGGCGAGAAGCGTGATGTTCGCAAGACCCAGGCTCCCGACCCCGTCGAGGAATACTTCTTCTACCAGACGCTGATCGGTTCCTGGCCGTTCGAAGCGATGGACGGGACGATCCCGGAAGGGTACACGACCAGGGTCCAGTCCACCATGGTCAAGGCGGCCCGCGAAGCGAAGCGGAACACGACGTGGACGGATTCCGACCCTTCTTATGCCGATGCCCTCCGACACTTCGTCGCCGGCGTACTCGAAGGTCCGGGTGCCCGGTCGTTCCTGGACGACTTCTTCCCCTTTGTCCGCAAGATCGCCCGGATCGGGGCGGTCCACTCGCTGGCCCAGGCCGTCTTGAAGCTGGCCTCGCCCGGGGTCGCCGACATCTACCAGGGCTCGGAGCTCTGGGATTTCAATCTTGTCGACCCCGATAACCGCCGCCCGGTCGATTATGGGCGTCGCGCCGGGTTCCTGGACCTCATCCGAGATCGACTCGGGGCGGGGTCGTCGAGGGCCGAACTAGCCCGCGAACTCTTCGCCGACTTCGAGAATGGTGCGATCAAGCTTTACGTCCTCTGGACCGGGCTGACGCATCGCAAGGGGAACCAAGAGCTCTACTTCAAGGGGGATTATCGAAGCGTCTCCGTTCGGGGCGAGCATCGGCGCCACGTCGTGGCCCTCTCGAGGCGATGGTCGGGCCAGTCGGTCCTTGCGGTCGTCCCGCGACTCGTCTCGCGGATGATGGGGCCGGAGGCGTCTCGAGCGCCCCTGGGGCTGGAGACATGGAATGACACGAGGCTGGTCCTTCCCCGCTCGACTCGTCCCGATCGCTGGCGCGATCTGATGACGGATCGCGTCATCGAGGCCCGTACCCACGAGGGCCGGTACGTCCTGGACGTGGGATTGATCTTCCGGGACCTCCCGCTGGCGATGTTGGTCGGCTGTCATGGCGAACGGGGCGATGGCGGAGAGTTCCGGGGCTGAGGGTCTCCAATTCTCGTTGGGAAACGAGGCTCAACGTCCGACGAATACGTCCTCGACCGCGGTCTGCGGGGGGAGTCCGAACCGGGGCGGGACGGTCCCATTCCAGCGGCCGTAGACCGCCGTCATGTCCGCGAGCCGTTCGCGGGCCCGGGCTCCGAGCTGGTCGGCCCGGAATCGCCAGCCCCAGTTCCCTCCCGCGTGGCCCGGCACGTTCATGCGCGCCGATCGGTCGAGGCCGAGGACATCCTGCAGGGGGACGATGGCGGTGTCCGCCACCGAGGCGAATCCCACCCGGATCAGGTCCCAGTGGACCTCGGCCCCCGACGTCCCCAGGTAGCGCAGGACGAGGGCCCGTTCGGCTTGAATCTGCTCGGGCGACTGGGTCGTCTCGGCGGCCGAGCCCGTGAACCAGCCGACCGTGGTGTCGTTGTCGTGGGTCCCCGAATATACGACGCAATGATTCACATATTTGTGAGGGAGATGGTAATCGGAGTTGCCCTCCGCCCCGAAGGCGAACTGGAGGATGCGCATGCCGGGGAGTTCAAACCGGTCGCGCAGGGCCTCGACCTCGGCCGTGATCTTGCCGAGATCCTCGGCGATGAGGGGGAGGCCCCCCAGCCCCTCGCGGAGCGCCTCGAGAAACGACGTACCCGGGCCCAGCGCCCAGCGCCCGGTGGCGGCCGTCTCGGACCCGGCGGGGACCTCCCAGTAGGCTTCGAACCCGCGGAAATGATCGAGCCGGATCAGGTCCACCCGGTTGGTCGATGCCTTCAGCCGCGCGATCCACCATGCGAACTTCTCGCTCGCGTGCGCCTCCCAACGATAGAGCGGGTTCCCCCAGAGCTGGCCCGTCTCGCTGAAATAATCGGGCGGAACCCCCGCCACGACCAGCGGTCTCCCCGTCTCATCGAGCTGGAACAGGTCGGGGCGCGCCCAGATGTCGGCACTGTCCTGGGCGACGAAAATGGGCATGTCGCCGATCAGGCGGATGTCGTGCCGGACACAGCCCTCGCGCAACGCCGTCCATTGGCGGTAGAATGCATATTGCACGAACTCGTAGAAGAGAATCTGGTCCGCGAGCTTCTCCCTCCACCGCGCGATCGTCTGCGGGTCGCGTGCGACCAAATCGCGGTCCCAGTCGTACCAAGCGGCACCACCGTGAATATCCTTCATGGCCATGAAAAGCGCATAGTCATCCAACCAGAACGCGTTGTCTCGAGTGAACGATTCGAATCCGAGATGTTCGCGGCGGAAATTCGTGAACGCGCGACGCAGGAGCCGCTCCTTGGCGATCACGACCGCGTCGAAATCGACTCGATCCTCCACCAGTTGCGGATAATCGTCCCAGTCCGCCGGCATCAGCCAGCCATCATCGACCAGACGTTCGGGGGAGATCAGGAGCGGATTGCCCGCGTACGAGGAATAGGATTGGTAGGGGGAGTTGCCGTAACCCGTCGGCCCGAGGGGGAGCATCTGCCACCACCGTTGTCCCGACCCGGCGAGGAAGTCGACGAACGCGTGGGCTTCCGGCCCCAGATCGCCGATCCCGAACCGGCCGGGGAGCGACGTGGGATGAAGCAAGATTCCACTGGCTCGCGGGAGCCGCATCGGCAAATTCTCCTGAAACTGTCGCCTTCTGTGGCGAGCCGACGCGGCACCACGACAGGCGGGAACCCTCGTCTTGCGGGCCCCCCGTCGTGGACTTCGTCGAGCCAATCGTTGCGAACGATCGGGATTCTCGTCCCGTCACGTCGTCGAGGGAAATGTGGAGGTCAGAGTGCCTGGATCAAGGAATAGGTACCACCGGCTTCGCGCCTGAGTCGGCCTTCGGCCACCAGTTCTTCCCAGACGCCGGGGGGGTGGCCGGGGGGCGGTGTAATCCCCGAGATGCTCGACTGTTTGCTGCCACCCCTCCCCAGGCCGGAATGGTCATCGAGTTGGGCAAGCTTCAGCCGCTTCTTGAATGCCTTGAACGCGCGTTTCCTCTCTTCGTCGGTGGCCACGGCGACCTCCCACTCTCCGGGTCCGGGTCTGCTGGAGGGCTGAGCGTAGTGCAGGCGATCGGAGAACGCAAGCCATCCGGTCCATCAGTTCGAAGCGGACGTGGACTCGAGGAAATCCGCGATCGCGGCACGAAACCCGCGACCGTCCTCGATGTGGGGCAGATGTCCGACGCCGCCCAGGACGCGAAAGCGGGCGTCGGGGATCCCTTCGGCCAGTTCCAGGGCGACCGAAGGTGGATTGACCAGGTCGTGTTCTCCGACGAGGACCAGGGCAGGGCTTCGGATCCCCGAGAGTCGCTCCCGGCCATCGTGCTCCGCGGCCGCCCGAGCCTGACGCGCAAAGGCCTCGGCGTCTTGCGGCCATTCATTCCTCTCGGCGAAGCGAACGAGCCCTTCGATCCCAGCAGGGTTGCGATAATACGCCGGTGCCACGAGCCACGGGAGCGTCGCCGCGGTGAAAATGCCCGGATCGCTCCGGCGCCGTAGTAAGACCCAGGATGCGATCACCGCCCTCCGCCACGCATCGGCGCCGGCATGGGTCGAGCAGAGGACCAGGGTCCGTACCGAGGCGGGATAGCGCAGAGCCAGCTCCTGCGCCACCAGGCCGCCGAGCGAGTGTCCGATGACATTGGCGGGGGGAAAGGACAAGGTCGCGAGCAAACCAGCCACGTCCTCGGCCAGGTCGGACGTCGTGTAGTCGGCCTCGGCCCGGTCGCTCCTACCGACGTCACGTGCATCGAACAACAGGGTCCGGTTCCGTTCCCCAAAGTGCCGGGCCGACACCTGGAATGCCCGATGATCCCCCCCCAACCCGCACAGGAAAATCAGTGGATCCCCCTGCCCCGACTCCTCATAATAAAACACTTTTCCGTTGATGAGAACCTTGGGCATGCGCTCGATCCGTCCTCAGTACATCGTTTTTGGAGCGATTAGAAACACGCCCAGTCCCTGAGAACCGGACCCTGACCGGAGCCAAGCGCTGTCGGGGAAAATGGATCGGTCTCACTTGCTCCTGGCTGATGGGTAACATCCAACCTGGCGGACCGGGGTAATCGTTTCAGCAACCCTACGCATAAGTCGTGCGATCGGGACTTGACAAGCACGTCTCAAGCCCCCATGATGATCCTTGTGATGCCCCCATCGTCTAGCGGCCTAGGATACTAGGTTCTCAGCCTAGGGACCGGGGTTCGAGTCCCCGTGGGGGTAGTGCACCAGGGATAAGGGGTTAGGGCGAAAGCCCTGCCCCTTTTTCCTTGCGCCCCGGCGATTCCTGACCCATTTCTGACACATGACACCGTTTGCAGGGTACTTCCAGGGCACTCCCGGAGTCACCCATGGCCTCCTTCGATCATGACGCCGCCAGCGGCAACTACCATATCCGCTTCCGCTTCGGCGGCAAGCCCTTCAAGCGTGCCCTCCGCCTCGAAGACGAGAAGGAAGCGGCCCGCGTTTGCGGCGTGGTGGAAGAGGCCATCAAGAACCTGAAGCGCGGCAGGCTGGCGATGCCGCCGGGCGCTGAGGTGGGAGCTTTCCTGCTCTCGGGCGGTAAGATCGACGGCACCCGTCAACCGGTATCAAATCCGTGTCAGGGGACGCTACCTGCTCTGTTCGCCACCTACGAGCGGGATTTGACGGTGGGCTCTAAGGAAGACAATTCGCTCGCCACCGAAAGGATTCACCGTCGCCACCTGCTGGAGCATTTCCGCAGATCGGCCATCGCGGAAATCAACCACCAAGCTATCCAGGGATACGTCAATATACGCTCAGCGACGGGCGTGACGGCGGTCACGATCAGGAAAGAGCTGGCTACCCTGCGGATGATCTGGAACTGGGGCGTGCATAATGGACACGTCAACACCCCCCTGCCCTGGAAGATGACGCGGCTCAAATTCCCCAAAGGCACGAGACGCGAACAGTTCCAGACCTGGGAACAGATCGGGCGCAAGGTCGAATCATTGGGGAGAGCGGGGGAACTGACCCCGGAACGAGAATCCCGATTGTGGGAATGCCTCTACCTGGACGAGGCGCAGGTCAAGGACTGCCTGGAACACGTCCGCCGGAACGCGGCGTATCCGTTCGTCCACCCGATGTTCGCCTTCTGCGCCTTCACCGGAGCCAGGCGGTCGGAAATCCTCCGCTCCGAGCAGAGCGACTGGGACCTCGCCAACGGCACGGTGGACATCCGCCAGAAGAAGGCGGACACGTCACACGATTTCACCCTGCGACAGGTGCCGATCCACCCGGCCCTCTCCGAAGTGATGCGGGTATGGTTCGACCAGCATCCGGGGGGGCCGTTCACCATCTGCACGCAGAATCAGAAGCAGATCGGGCCGCGCATGGCGACGAAGTACTTCACGGCGGCCTTGGCCGGGAGCAAGTGGTCCGTGCTCAGCGGTTTCCACGTGTTCCGGCACTCGCTGGCGTCGATCATGGCCAGTCAAGGGATCGACCAGCGAATCATCAACGAGATTCTGGGACACTCCACCGAAGAGATGGTCCGTAGGTATCGTCATCTGTCTCCCCAGAAGCGCGAACAGGCTATGGGTCAGCTCTTCGCCTGAGGACGTGGATCGGGTAGGAGCCCCTCGTTCCGCAATCGCTCCAACTCGGCGTGGGAGAGCACCCATTCCTTGGACTTCCCCCGGCCGCATGGCCGCTTCTTGGCTTGCACGCGGCGCTGCCTACACCACTCCCTCACGGTGTATTCGCTCTTACCTGTGATCGCGCCGACCTCGGCGGTCGTGTACCAGTCCTTGATGGTACGCTGCTGTGACAACAGGTCGCACAGCTTGGCCATTCGCTCGTCGAGCCGATCAAGCCGGGTGATGATCTCGGTGTTGCTCTCTTCTGGCATGGGAGAACCCGCATGAGAGGAATTCCCAAGGAGCCTCGAATCGGCATCCCGCGGATCATTCCTCGGTTGGGTAGTCGACTTTCTCATGGCCTCTCTCGATCTCAAAACGCTCGGGGTGAGTCGTCACCTGGGCGGGCGCGGCGATCTTCTCCGCGCCAGATGGGGCCACCTTGAAGATCGCCGATGCGTTCATACTGTGTTGCTTCGCATGGCATGTGGAATTCGATGGTCGGGCCACCAGGGCTAGGAGATCGGCGCACCAATCCCGATGACGATCCTGGCGACTCCCTTGCCGGTCAGTTCCTTACGTTCGAGGAGCAGATCGGCTCCTCCGGCGATCGCCTCTGGATGTTCTCGGACACGAAAGGGCCGACGGCTTCACATGCTGCGGAGACGAGCCCGGCAAGCCGTTCAGCGTTTATGCTGGATCTCCACGGGGATGATCGTCATGTTTCCGCCGTCGTCACTCGCACGGTAAAGCGCGACGGCGGCGATCCGGCGGGCGGATTCGACATCGTGGTGGTCCCCATCCGTGTACATCGCGAGCGGGTTCACGGCGGCCTCGGCCAGCGGCCGAGTCAGGCATTGCACCTCATGGTGGATCGCGCCATCCTCGCCTTTGCCCGTGATGTCCGTGCGGTGCAGCGGGCTCGTCTTCGTGAACCCTAGCGAAACGCCACCATCGGACAGGCGGTGGCGATGGATGTCGGCGCTCTCCAGGCCGATCCCGAGCACGACAGCCGACACCGCATGTCCGGCCTCGTGTGTGGCGATGAAGCGGACATAATTCGAGTCGTAGCTTCCAGTCCGAGCGTCCTCGCGACGGATTCCTCGCTGGCTCGGGGGTTTGACAAGGGGCGACTTGCGGGCCATCAGTGAAATCCTCTTTCTCGGATTTTCGTGAGTTCGACCCTCTCTTGAATGTGCGGACGCACCCCAGTGGCCGTTACGTCAGCGCTTGATACCCTTCGAGGGCGCGGGCCGATCCGCACGGCAACTTTCCACGAAGGCCCGTAAGTCGTCCTCGCTGATGCGGATGACCCCGCGCCCCAATCCCACTCGGGCGTGCGGCATCCGCCCCTGGCCGCACAAACCATAGACCGTCGCGATAGAGACCTCCAACCGCCTGGCAGCCTCACGGACGTCCATACCCCGATCCCCTCCAATATCCGCGGCCAGACCCCCACCTCAGACCACGTCCATCAATACCTGACCGGGCCTTCCCTGCCGCTTGCCCGGTGTCGACCTCTGCCGATGTACCGGTCCCGATTCTCACCTCGGCCCTGCTCATCCATACCCGGAGGACTTTTCCTGACTTGCAGGATCTCGCACGGGCTCGTACATTTCATATTATTCCAACAGATTACCGTACATTGCAATCCCAGACCTCTCCTGTGACACACGACCATGCCCCGAAAAACCAGGTTCGCCGGACAGGACCCCGCGACCCTAGGTGGTCGAGTCGAACTGGTACTCCGGCAGTTGTATGACGGCGACCAGTCCAAGATGGCGGCCGAGACAGGCGTTTCGCAGCCGCAGATTTCCCTGGTCGTCGGGGGCAAGAGGTCTCCGGGGCCGCGGTTCATCGCGGGACTCGCCAAGATCCCGGGGATCAACATCGAGTGGCTGCGCTCGGGGGTCGGCGAACCGTTCGCCGCCGCGGCCGTCGCGGACCA
>JAABUS010008755.1_pt1 | contig 10959 bp, 7 predicted proteins | sample 5560161 | NCBI WGS metagenome assembly JAABUS01 (sample SAMN10711885, study PRJNA513376) | rock metagenome | isolation source: Antarctica rocks | place: Antarctica: Victoria Land, Trio Nunatak nord | collected 2016-01-04
GTCGCCGGCTTCGACGTGGGCGACCGGGTGGTCGCGACCGCCAACCACATGGACGAGGGCTTCGCCAACGGCGAGGTCGGCCTGGTCACCGGGCGCGCCGACCGGGGGCTGGTGGTGAGCTTCGCCGGTGCCGGGCCGCTGACGCTGGCGCCCAAGGTGCTCGCCGACCTCGTGCACGGATGGGCGGTCACGGTGCACCGGGCGCAGGGCTCGGAGTTCCCGGCGGTCGTCGCCGTGCTGCCCGCCGAGGCCGGGCGCCTGCTGTCGCGGCCGCTGGTCTACACCGCTTTCACCCGGGCGCAGCGGCACCTGTCGGTCGTCCACGCCGCGGGAGCGGCCCTGGCGCGCGCCGTCCACGATGTCGGTGCCCGGCCCCGGGTGACGCGGCTTGCGGCGCTGCTGCGCGAGACGACTGCTGACGTGTGACGGCAGTTCCTGGCAGGATGGTGGCGTGCCGACGTACGAGTACCGGGCGGTGAGCATCCCGTCCGACGCGGACCGCGAGAAGACCCGTGACGTGCTCACGATCCACGCGGAGTACGGCGACTGGGAGCTGGCCCGCCACCAGATCTGGCCGGACGGGCGCCGCAAGGTGCTGGTGCGCAGGCAATTGCGCCGTGAGCCGCTCCCGCCGCTGCCGAGCTGAGCCGCCGGCCCGAAGAGGCCGGCGCCCGACATGGGCCGGCCCGCCAGGGGGTCGGCGCGCCTCACGCGCCGGCCCGCCCGGCGGACCCCACGGCGCGGTCACGGGACCCACCCGTCCGGCCCGATCCAGCGGCCGTCCTTGAGCTGGATCCTGCGCCCGCCCTCGTGCAGGTCGTGATGCTCCTGGTCACACAGCGGCACCGTGTCCGCCACGCTGGTGGTCCCCGCCTGCCAGAACGGCTGGACGTGGTGCGGCACCAGTGGATGTCCTGGACCGCGGACGCAGCCGGCGCCGGCGCAGCGCCCGCCCCACTGGACCTGCAGGGCGCGCCGCTCGTGGGCCTTGAGGGTCCGGGCGGTGTGGCTGCTCTCGGTGACCCTGCTGCCGGCGCCGAGCACCATGCGGGTCAGCTCGCTGTCGCAGAGCCAGCGCCGCACGGTGGTCAGCGCCAGCGCAGCGCCGCTGCCAGACCGGGCCGGCAGGGCACCCGGCGCGGCGGCCAGCGTGTCCAGGCCGACCAGGACGTCGAGGTGGGGCCGGGCCTTGACCCGGGTGCCCAGCACGCCGCTGTCGAGCAGCCGGCGCAGGCCGAGCTTGAGGGCATCGTGCTGACGCTGCAACCGACTGCGGGGACGCAGGCCGTCGCGCAGGTCGCCGGTCTCGCGCAACGCCGCGTGGGCGGCGGTGTCGTCGGGGTTGTCCGGGTCGGTGGCCATCTCGGCCTGCAGCACGGTCCAGAGCAGCTCGCCGCACTCGTCGTCGAGTTCCCCCGCGGAGACCCGCCAGCCGCTGCCCTCGGCGCCGCGGCTCAGCTCGAAGCGACGGCGCTCGTGAGCCCTGGCGGCCGCGTCCTCGAGCTGCAGCGGCAGCAGCGCGCCGACCAGCCGGGCCAGCGCGGAGCGCAGCAGCCCCGGCTCGATCCGGGTGGCGAGGATGACGAAAGCGCCCTCCAGGCGGCACGCCGCGGGCAGTGGATCGTCCGCCACCCCCTGCAGCTGCGCGCGCAGCAGCGCGTGGTCCGGGTCCGCGGCAGGAGCACCACCGTGGGCCTCGGCGACGAGCATCGCGCAGCCGTCCACGATGACGGCCTGCAGCACGCTCTCCTGGTCCTGGCCGTCGAGCCGGCCGTCCGGCCGGTCCAGGTGCGGGCGCGTCGCGGCCAGGGCCGAAGCGATGTCCTGCGCACCCCGGAGGCCCAGCCGGCCGGCGGCAACCTCCGCGGCGACGAGCGGGACGTCGCGCAGCCGGCGGGCCAGCGTGACCTGGCCCCGGTCGATGCCGCCGACCCGTTGGGCGTCGACCCAGGTCCGGATGCCGCCGGCGCCGTCGAGCGTGAACAGCTCGCGGGTGTCGACGTCGGCGACAGCCTGCAGCGCGAGCACCCGCAGCCGCTCCGACTCCCGCATCAGCACTTGCGTGCGTCGCAGCGCCGCTTCCTCGGGCAGGCCCGCCGGGGACTGGGCCGCAACAGCGTCGACCGCGGCGGTGAGCAGCCGGACGGGGTCAGGTGACGAGGGCGGCAGGGGCAGGACCGTGACGGCTGCCATGTCGCCCCCCTTCCCCGATTCGACCGTGTGTTCGATACTACCTCAGGGAAGCGGGCAGGGGGAGCCCCTGTGCACAAGTAGATTCTCCTTGCCCTGCAGCCTGTTTCGCCAGAGAGGCGAAGTCCGGCGTACGACCGCGAAGCAGGGCTCAGCAGGCGTCGAGGAAGCGGTCCAGGACGCGTACGCCGAAGCCGAGGGCGTCCAGCGGCACCCGCTCGTCGACGCCGTGGAACATGCCGCTGAAGTCCAGACCGGCGGGCAGCCGCAGCGGGGAGAAGCCGAAACCGCGGATCCCGAGCTTGCTGAAGCTCTTGGCGTCGGTCCCGCCGGAAAGCGTGTACGGCACCGCGCGCGCGCCGGGGTCCTCGGCCTTGAGCGAGCCGACCATCGCGTCGACCAGAGCGCCCTCGAACTCGGTCTCCAGCGCGATGTCGTAGTGGACGTACTCGCGGGTGATCCGCTCGCCGAGGACGGCATCGAGCTCGCGCTCCCACTCGTCCTCGAAGCCGGGCAGGAAGCGCCCGTCGACCATCGCGTGGGCGCGCCCCGGGATGACGTTGTGCTTGTAGCCGGCGTCGAGCATCGTCGGGTTGGCGGTGTTGCGCAGGGTCGCGCCGACGATGCGGGCCATCGGACCGAGCACGGCCAGCGTCTGCTTGGTGTCCTCCGCGTCGATCTCCACGCCGAACGCGTCGCTGACCTCGTCGAGGAAGCGCCGCACCGTCCTGGTCATGTGCAGCGGGAACTCGTGCCGCCCGAGCCGCGCGACCGCCTCGCACAACTCGGTGACGGCGTTGTCGCTGCTGAGCATCGACCCGTGGCCGGCCTTGCCCTCGGCAGTGAGCCGGATCCAGGCCATGCCCTTCTGGGCGGTCTCGATCAGGTACAGCCGGGTGTCGTCGTCGACGCTCAGGGAGAAGCCGCCGACTTCGCTGATGCCCTCCGTGCACCCCTCGAACAGCTGCGGCTGGTTCTCGACCAGCCACTGCGCGCCGAACACGCCGCCCGCCTCCTCGTCGGCGACGAAGGCCAGCACCACGTCACGCGGCGGCTTGCGGCCGGTCCGCATCCGGTCGCGTACGACGGCCAGCGTCATCGCGTCCATGTCGAGCATGTCGACGGCGCCCCGCCCCCAGAGGCAGCCCTCGGCGACCTCCGCCGCGAACGGGTCGTAGGTCCACTCCTTGGGCTCCGCGGGTACGACGTCGAGGTGGCCGTGGATCAGCAGCGCGTCCCTGCTGCTGTCCTCGCCCTGCACCCGGGTCACCACGCTGGTGCGGTTGGCGGCGGACTCGAAGACCTGTGGCTCGAGGCCGACTTCGGCGAGCTTGCCGGCGACGTACTCCGCGGCCTCCCGCTCGCCCTTTCCCCGGCCGGTGCCGTCGTTGACGCTCTCGAACCGGATCAGGTCGCGGCACATCTCGACGGCCTCGTCCTCGGTGCTCGGCACGGCTGCTCCTCGGGGCCCGGCGGTGGCGGAGACGTCCTTCCCGGGGACGGTAGCGGGCCGCCCTGCTCTGTATAGTTCTGCCGCGCCCGGTGCCCGTCACCGCGCACACTCGTCCGAGTGGCGGAATGGCAGACGCGCAGCGTTGAGGTCGCTGTGTCCTAACGGACGTGGGGGTTCAACTCCCCCCTCGGACACCAGACCATGGCTCTGACCCGCCTGCATCTCCCGGCGGCGCATTCTGCGGCGCAGGTGCACGAGCTCGGACGGCTCCGTGCTGGTCTCCCCAGCGACGACGCCATCGTGATGATCGTCTGGTGAGGGTCAGCCACGTCTCGGACGTCCGAGAGGTCACCCCACCCACCCGGCGGAGCTCGCTGTCTCATGAATGATACGGTGTGAGACATGAGCGAGGTATCCATCCGGGAGCTGCGCAACCACGGAGGTGACGTCGTCGACCGAGTCGCCGCTGGTGAGCACGTCACCATCACGAGGGCAGGCCGACCAGTCGCTGAACTCCGTCCGGCGGGACGGACTCCACTGGGCGCAGAAGCGCTGCTTGCCCGTTGGCGGCGAATCCCAGCCACCGATCCGCACCGTCTCCGTCGCGACATCGACGAGCTCCTGGACGCCCAGCCGTGACTGTCGGCACGGTAGGAGTTCTTGACACCAGCACAGTCATTCTCCTGCCGCAACTGTCCGATGCGGGTTCGCTCCCTGGAGAACCGCTGATCACCTGCGTGACGCTCGCTGAACTCTCTGTTGGGCCGCTGGTCGCCGCCAGCGCCAAGGAACGTGCGGCTCGTCAAGCAGTGCTGCAGCAGGCCGAAGCCGACTTCGAACCACTGCCCTTTGACGCAGACGCTGCACGGGCGTTCGGACAAGTTGCCGCCAGTTTGCGGCGAGCGGGTCGCAAGACCCCGGCTCGGGCCTACGACGCCATGATCGCGGCCACGGCACTCGCGAGGGGCCTGCCCGTGTACACCTGCAATGCGACAGACTTCGCCGGCATCGACGGCTTGACCGTCGTCCCCGTACCGCCCCCCGCCTGACCATCCCTCAAGGCAGGGCCGGCTCCACGCTCACGGACCATGCGTGTACGGGTCGAGTCCCCCCTCGGACACGCAGAGTCGTCCTCGTCGCTACCCGACACAGCCAGCGGACCTCGCTCGCAAGGGCGCGAGGAAGGCCGCGCCCGCGAAAGACGCGCTGTAGGCGCGGAAATGGCCCCTCATTGTCCACATCCTGCAGTTCCGGAGCAGCGTCCATGTGTGTACGGGTCGAGTTCCCGCGTCAGCCGCAAGATCGCCGCCGGGCTCGGCAGCTCAGTCGGGGCCGGTTCTGCGTGCTGCCGCAGCCTCGAGAGCCGCGGCGACGGCCTCGAACTCCACCAAGGCCGCAGTCAGGTCTTCGACGATCTCGCGCGCGATGATCTCCGGCGCCGGCAGGTTGTCGAGATCCTCGAGCGAGTCGTCCTTGAGCCAGATGATGTCGAGGTTGGCCTTGTCGCGGGCCACGATCTCGTCGTACGAGAAGGCCTTGAAGCGGTCGGTCCCGACGCGCTCCGACCGTGCCTTGTCCGGCAGGTAGCAGTCGACGAAGTCCTGCAGGTGCTCACGGCGCAGCTGGCTCTGCTTGAGCGTGAAGTGCTGGTTGGTGCGCAGGTCGTAGACCCACAGCCGTTCGGTCCAGGGCCGCTCGCCGGCCGCGCGCTTGTCGAAGAACAGCACGTTGGCCTTCACGCCGCCGGCGTAGAAGATGCCGGTGGGCAGGCGCAGCAGCGTGTGCACGTCGAACTCCTTGAGCAGCCGACGGCGGATGGTCTCCCCCGCGCCACCCTCGAAGAGCACATTGTCAGGCAGTACGACGGCCGCGCGGCCGTTGATCTCCAGGATCGTCTTGATGTGCTGCACGAAGTTGAGCTGCTTGTTGGCGGTCGTGACCCAGAAGTCGTCCCGGACGATCTCCAGGTCGTCGCGGCTCTCCCGCCCGTCCGCACCGATCATCGTCACAGACGACTTGCGCCCGAACGGCGGATTAGCCAGTACGACGGACCAGCGCCGCCCAGGGTCGGAACTGAGCGCGTCTCCGACATGGATGAGGGAGTCGCCGTCGGACTTGCCGATGCCGTGCAGCAGCAGGTTCATCGCGGCGAGGCGAGCCGTGCCGTCGACGAGCTCGGTGCCGCTGATGAACACGTCCCGCAGGTGGTCACGTGCGGCCGGGTCGAGATGCTCGGCGCCGCGACTGGCGTGCTCGTAGGCCGCGAGCAGGAAGCCACCGGTGCCGCAGGCCGGGTCGACGACGGTGTCAGCGGACGTCGGCCGGACGCAGTCGACCATCGCGGCGATCAGCGCCCGCGGCGTGAAGTACTGGCCCGCGCCGGACTTGATGTCCTCGGCGCCCTTCTGCAGCAGCTCCTCGTAGGCGTCGCCCTTGATGTCGACGCCGGCGGCCGACCAGTTCTCCCGGTCGATGAGGTCGACGATGAGGCGCTTGAGCTTGGCCGGGTCCTGGATGCGGTTCTGCGCCTTGCGGAAGATGACTCCGAGCGTCCCGGGCTGGCGGGCCAGCTCCTCGAGCATGTGCCGGTAGGTGACCTCCAGCTCGTCGCCGTCGCCGTCGACCAGCCGCTGCCACGAGCAGGACTCCGGGACGATCTGCTCCGGCCTCAACGGCCTGCTTGACCGCTCGTGGGCCATCTTCAGGAACAGCAGGTATGTCAGCTGCTCGGTGTACTCGATGGTCGAGACCCCGTCATCGCGCAGCACGTTGCAGAACGACCACAGCTTGTCGACCAGCCGTCGCGCGTCACTCACCGGGCGGGTTCCTCTCGGGACGTGCAGGCACGGGACGCACTGGCGGCGCCAACGAGGTGTCGGCAGCAGGACTGGCCAGGATCCTCTCGTACGCCGTGAGCGCCTCGAAGAGTCCGACGACCTCATAGGCGCGATTCCGCCTGCCCAAGGAGACCTTACGTACGACGCCCCCGCGCTCGAGCCGGGCCACCGCCTGGTTTATCCCGTCCCAGCTTCTGTCCAGCACCTGCGCAGCCGTGTTCACGGTAAACACGGGGAGTTGAGCCACGGCCAGCAGAAGGGCCTCGGCCGCCGAGTTGGCCCGCACAGGGCCGAGCCGTGACGCCCATCCTGCTTCCAGCTCTACCAAGGACCGCCTCACCTCGAACGGTCGTCCTCGAGCGCGGACGCGAGGTCGGCGTCCGACCCAACCGGCACGGGCAAGGTGGCGCGACCGAGCCACCGCGGCACGAGCACCCCAGAAGCGAGGAGCGCGTCGCGCTCGGGTCCGCCCCGACTGCGGAACGGCAGAAGGCGCGCGACCTCGACGCCGCGGTTGGCGATGATAAAGGCCCCCCCCCCGCTTCGACCCGCCGAAGGATCTCCGCGGAGTCGTTGCGCATCTGCCGTTGGCTGATCGTCTCCACGGCGGGACGGTCTGCTACGGCAGCCGTGGCATGCAAGGGCCCGCTCACAGCACGTCGAAGAAGTCCTCGTCGAGGCGATGCAGCGTCACTGACACCTGGGGCAGGACGCCGACGCCGTACTGGATCATCAGCGCCGCAAGGCGCTCACCATCGACGAGCTCGATTCGCTTGTGAACGCGTCCGGCCTCGTCGCGGGCGCCATTCGAGAACCTACTGGTCGTCAGAAGAACGCCGCGCTCACCCTGGGCGATGGACAACGCGCCAACGAACTCACGAACCGCGGGAGCCTGCACGACGTTGTCCGCGGCGTACCGCTTGGCCTGCACGTAGATCCGGTCCAGTCCGAGCGGGTCCTGGCTGACGATGCCATCGAACCCGCCGTCACCCGGCTTGCCAGTGTGAGCCACACTGCCCGCGGTGCCGTATCCCATTGCTTCAAGCAGCCGAAGCACCAGTCGTTCGAAGTGCACCGGCGGCAGTTCCTGCGCCCGAGCCAGCAGGTCCTGCGTCAGGAGCGCGTCGGCTTCCACACGGGCATGCGAGAGCAGCTCGTACGGCGTCAGCTCCGGGGTCGCTGTCGTGCCCGGATCCGATTTCGGCTTCGACGCGGATCGGGTACGGAAGGCGCGGAAGTCCTCGAATTGGTCGAGCTGCTTGTTGGTGATCGGGTCACCTGCGGCCAGCAGCGCCCGACCGCGCTCGGTGATCCGCACCACGGCCCGGCGGGGTCGTTGCAGCGCACCCGCTTTGACCAGGTAGGTGACCGCCCAGTTCGTGCGGTTCTCCCATAGTCCGTAGCCACTGGAGATCGTGGCCAGTCGATCTGCGGAGCTCACCTGGAGCTCCGTGGCCACCGCCTCGACGAGATCGCGGACGGCCCATTCCGGCGCACGCGCCGCAACCTGCAGCACCGGCCGCATGAGGGACTGGTAGTCAGGGATGCTCACCTTGAGGCCGCCGCGACTTCCCTGGAGACCCCGGGGCCGGCTAACCTTCCGGAGAACGCCGCGGCCAGCAGCGTGCGCCTCAACACCGCTACACGGCAGAGCGCGCTGGTCAGATCGTTCCTGAGCCGCACCTGAGAATCCGTCATGCGAGCGAGTTGGCCGACGACCTCAGACTGCCTCGTCGTGTCAACCATCGGGACGCGGACTGAGAGCAAGGCTCGTTGCGAGATGTTCCTCATAGAATCCTTGGTACCGGTCGCCAGCGACGACACCTGCGCACGCACCCGCGGTGACTGGAGAACTGCAAGCAGGTACGCCGGGTCGACCCCCGGAGCCGGCACAAGACGGAGGCTCTTGTCGCTCAGCAACAACCTTGGACGGGTCTCTGGCACCAGCACCGCGGCACCGACGTATGCCGTGGTGTTGGCTCGGCTCACCAACAGATCGCCCCTCTGAATCTCGTACCTGGGGTCAACGCGCAGGGTTTCGACGACGACCTTGTTCTCGCCTGGTCGGAATTCGCCCCAGGTCATCGCGCTGACCTTCACAATTCCCCACTCGTCCCGGGCCGCAGGACGCGCCGCAGACCCGAACGACCTGCCGGCCTCCACACCGGCGACGAGCTGGGAGAGTGGCACAACAGCTGCGGGACTGCTCGTCGTGAGCGCGTCGAGAAGCGCCCGCCCGTATGCCGCCGCGCGGCGCAGGCCTTGACCCAGACTTGCCTCTGCAGCGTCGAGGCGGGAGAGGTGGTCTTCTAGGAGGTCGACGATGCGCCGCTGCTCCGCCAAGTCGGGCAAACAGAGTGGCAGCTCACGGAGTTGCCTTTGGGGTAAGTGCTTAATGGTTGAACCTGTCGCCATTGCCGCGAGGTCGCCTGTTGTCGCGTATTGCTCCAGCAGATAGCGAAGCCACCGCACGTCCAGGTCACCGCGACTGCGAACCCTGTGGAGCGCCTTCTGGTAGGCCATCTCCACTGTGCCCCCATGCCAGATTGCCGCGCGTCCGATCTCACCGCCTTCACAGACCAGGAGGTCGCCGTCCTCGAGCAGAAACTGCACCCGTTCGCCCGGGCTCAGGGGCACCGAGTGGACGTCTGTGGCATCGATACGTCCCCACTGCACGTTCGAGTTCCGCAGGTACGGGGTCGCGAGACCACCCTTCGGTCGGGCGGCATCGAGCATCTTTCCGAGGGCGGTGTCCGCGACATCCGCGAGACGCACGTGCCGCCACGCACCCGTCACTTCAGTCACGCTGAGAGTTCGGCGTTGAGCTGCTCGAGCCAGGCGCTGGCTTGGTCACCCAGGTCGCGCACGGCGCCGTCCACTCCGCCGCGTTCGGTGAAGGGCGCCGTCTCGAGGTCGTCGACCGTGATGCCGTTGGCCTGGGCGACCACATCGGCGATGCGGTCGAGCCACCAGCGCTGGTCGGAGGTGAAGACCGCGCCGGCCTGCTCCTGGGCGGCCACCCATCCGGCATACCGCTCGTGGACGGTCTCGGCGTAGGAGACGAGCTCGTTGTCCTGGTTCAGGGTGTAGCGGACGAGCGCGATCAGGTCGGTGACGGTGTGCCGGCCGGCGCGGCGTACGTGCTCGACGTCGAGGGCGGCGTACGACTGCCAGATCAGGTCGGGCGTCCAGCGGTGGGGCGGGCGCTGGATGCGGTCGGCCAGCTCCTTGAGCTCGGCGAAGGTGACTCTGCGGCCAGGCGTGTAAAGCACCTGGAGGGCGCTGATCTCGTCGCGGTGCTCCTCGAGGTAGGCGCGCCAGCTGGTGACGACGAGCCGGGCCCGGTCGGTGTCGACCACGCCGTACGCATCGAGCAGGTCGTCCTGGCTGGTCTCGTCGATGACGAGGTCGTGCGCACGACGGATCTCCAGCAGCCGGTTGCGCAGCTCAGGATTGGCAGCGAGCGGCCTGACGGCCTCGTCGAGGTGTTCGCGCAGGTCGGTGACCTCGGCGAGCACGTCCGGGTCGACGGCGGCGACGAGCCGCTTGGTGATGTCCTTGAGGACCTCGCCGGCGACAGCGGCGAGCTCGTTGCGTTCCGCGTCGTTGAGCTCACGGTCGAGCCGCGCGAGGCGGGAGGCCAGGGTGGCGACCTGGGCCTCGGTGATGGTGAGCGTCGCGGCCTTCTCGAGCAGGCGCTTGAGCGGGATGGTCCTGTCGCGGTCGAGCGGCGCGGCGTCGATGTGGTCGTGCTCGGTGACGCCGACGGCGTCGACGAGGACGAAGCGCGTCTTGGCCGGCGCGTCCGGGGTGACGACCTGGAAGTCGGTGTCGGGGATGGTGCGGGCGCCGCGGCCCTTCATCTGCTCGAAGTAGCTGGCGCTGCGGATGTCACGCAGGAAGAACACGCACTCCAGCGGCTTGACGTCGGTGCCGGTCGCGATCATGTCGACCGTGACGGCGACCCGCAGGGTCGGGCTGTTGCGGAAGGCCTGCAGCGAGCCCTTGGGGTCCTTCGCGGAGTAGGTGATCTTCGCGGCGAAGTCGTTGCCCTTGCCGAAGACCTGCCGGATCTGGGTGACGACCTCCTCGGCGTGGGCGTCGTCCTTGGCGAAGATGAGCGTCTTGGGCACCGTGCTGCGGCCAGGAAAGATTTCGGTGAACAGCCGGTCGCGGAAGGTCTCGAGCACCGTGCGGATCTGGTCGGGTGCGGTGACGGCACGCTCGAGCTGCGTGCCGGCGTACACCAGGTCCTCGTCGAGCGCCACGTAGCGGATCTGGCGCGTACGGCGGTCGCGCTTTGGGACGATGGTGCCGGCCTCGACGGTGGAGCCCCGGTCGGTGATCTGGGTCTTGATGCGGTAGACGTCGAAGTCGACGTTGACGCCGTCGGCGACGGACTCGGCGTAGGTGTACTCGCTGACGAGGTTCTGCTGGAAGAAGCCGAAGGTCTGCTTCACCGGGGTCGCGGTGAGCCCG
>JAABUS010008756.1_pt1 | contig 10959 bp, 16 predicted proteins | sample 5560161 | NCBI WGS metagenome assembly JAABUS01 (sample SAMN10711885, study PRJNA513376) | rock metagenome | isolation source: Antarctica rocks | place: Antarctica: Victoria Land, Trio Nunatak nord | collected 2016-01-04
TGGGATCGCTGCCACTCAAGATGGTCACAGCATCCGCAAAGTCTTTGCCTACTGTCAGAGTGCACACATTGTGATGGTTTGCTGGAAGGCTGCAGTCTGCAGACAGCCTATAGCAGTCTGTAGATGGCAATACCAGTCTCAGAGTGCAGATATAGCATGGCAAGCTGACACATGGCATATACGTTGTACATATACTAAAGATGAATCTGTGTAGATGCCTATGTTTGGTGAAAAGTATCGTTGCTGAACTCCAGCCATCCTGGGAAAGCAGGGGTGTCCTGATACATGCACATCTTTTAGCCAGGCACACTGCCTGCAGATGATGCCTTGTTTTCCCCCCTGTGACAAAGCCCTGTTGTACCTGCAACGCAAGTCAGTCAACATGACTGCACCTCCTCATGTACTCTGGTTTTATTGAGTGTGTTTCCAACTAAATATCACAACATGCAGGCCGCAGAGGGTGAGGTAGCAGCGCTGCAGGCCCCAGGCGTGCTGGATGTAGCAGTGTCAGTGGGAGGCACTGGGCCCTCTGCCTTACGCCAAGCCTTCTATCGCCTGTTGGAGCAGATCAGCCTGCAGTACCCCCAGGCTATGCCCATGGCCCAGGTGTGGGGGTACGGCCGCCCCTCTTGGGACCTGGCAGTGCGCCAGCATGGCCAGAAGCCTTTCAGGTGATTGCCCTGAGATGCCCATGAGAAGAAGTACTCATGTCCATTGATGGGATGTGCAAAGGTCAAAAGGTGCTGCAGGCTATGCTTCTCCATAGCCTTGTATCTTCCTGGATGGTCTCAGTTCACAGAATACACGCCCAACTTTGAAGCACTGGATCATCGTGTCAGGGAATACGGGCATGCTGTGTTGCAAGCTTGACTTGCTACCTGCTGCAAACACCTGCAGGTCACATTGAGCATGAGCCTCAGAACCATGCACATCTTGTTGCAGAGCCAATGTCTTTCAGTCATGGCACATACGTTTACAATCAACACTTAAGCACCAGCAATCAGAGCTGCAGCAAGGCTGTTCACGCAATGCAGCACGTGAGTCTGATGCTGACAATGCCATTGGCATGGGTGTAGGGTGATGGTAATGGGTCCACCGCTGAGTGGCAAGACCAGCCACTGTCAAGCCCTGTCAGCCTCCTTGGGGTTACCCCTCATCCAGATGGGTCCCCTGCTACAGGCCCAGGTAGCTGCCGGGGATGCCCCTCTGCAAGAAGCCCTTCATGGGGATGGCTTGATCCCTGACAGCATGTATCTGGAGGCAGTGAGCCGACGGCTGCAGCAGCAAGACTGCATAGAGGCAGGCTGGCTGCTGGATGGCTTCCCTCATACCCTAGCCCAGGTACACCAATTTGTGCTAATTAGTGTCATTTGCAGGTAGGGCTTGTTGCTGCATGTGAGCGTCAAAAGCATCAAGAGCTCTGGCATGCCTCTACCCATCATCAGTGTGGCCACCCATGCTGCGCAGTCTGCACTTCAGACTGATCCTCTGCAAGGCATAAAACATGGTGAAATTGCAATCGCTTGATTGTTCATGGCCCACTGAGGTCGCTCCTCAAGGTCTGAGCTGTCATGGCACCAGGTAGTGATCTTGCTTACTTTAACTTGCGACTGTGCAACAGTTTAACATGCACACGCACTCACACATGGTGCATGCAAATGCCTGCGTCAACACACCAATGCGCAAATGTCACGGCGCGATGCAACACGCTGGCAAGCCATGCTTTCTGCAAATCCTGATTAAACAAGAGACAAAGTCTTGTTTTTCCTCACCTCAGGCAGAAGCCCTGCAAGCTGCTGGCCATGTGCCAGACCATGTGATCATGCTGGAGGCTCCTCAGCCAATCCTTGCAGACCGAGCCAGGCACAGGCTTCTGGATCCTGTTACACGACACATCTATCATATTCCCTCTGTTCCAGGGGCCCTGTCGGCCCCCATTGCCCCCAGCCTGCCAGACGGGTCCCCAGATGCAGCGGTAGCTGCCCGGCTGGTCCCTCGTGGGGATGACTCAGTCCCCAATGTGCAGCATAGGCTGACTGTTTGGACTAAGCATGCTAGGTCAGATTCCTCATGGCTCTGATGTGAGGTACCTTACAGCATGCAGTCACAAGTGTGATTCTCTTGATCATTTGGAAGTGGACCATTGTAGACTGCAAAAGCCTTGGAATGCCTCAGAATATGTTTCGCAAGTCTGGTTTGCATTTTACAGCACAACATTCAAGCTGTTATCAATCAGCCTCATGCCTGAAACAGCTGGCAGCATTTGGCACATCATCACAAAATAAGCAAAGGTGTCAAGGCTTCTGCTTCTGCACTGCAGGTAACTGTGTCTTTGCCAATGCAGGTGCCTGAGCAAGAAGTATGCGGACTCCTCCAGCCAGGTGTCTGCAGTGGGTGACATGGCTAAGGTGATGGCCAAAGTAAGAGAGGCAGTCCTGTCTCAGAGCAAGCTGAGTCAGGACATCAGCCTAGTGCCTTGCTCAAGTCTCATATCCCACCATTGCCAGGTACTAACCCCTTATGTGTCTCGTCTCTGTTGGGTAGTCTTGCCTGTTGATGTTCCTGTTTTGTTTTCCGTATTCTTTGAGTTATGTCTTATGATGTGCAAGAAGGCCAAAAGAAGTGAACCAAAAGCAGCACAATTGCTTTTGTTGCCTGATGGGTACCCCCTTGGTGCTTGATTATTACAGGGCATTGCCCCTTTTTGCACCTTTCCGGTACCTGGTATAGCAACGGCAGGTCATTTTAACCAGTGTCTGCATGAAACAAGGCTTGCTCATGATAAATGCTCATAACCTCTCACATGTCATTCGCCCCAGCGCCAAGATCCATTGCTGTCCTAGCGCATGTTGCAAACACCCTGCGCTCAAGCTTTCAATATGGAAAAGAGTCCCAAGCATGTGCAATCTGATCCGGACCATGTGCAGCTGCTCTGTCCACACATGTGACATCTGCAATGCATAGGTCATCAAAACTGGCCTTGCCAACCAGCGTGTGCATGCATGCTGTAGAGTCTGTTCTGGTGCTTTCACTTTTCAGCTGTGCCCATAGCTTGAGAGAAAAGAAAAGAAAGGACAATTTTCGCCTTTCAGCAATCACAAACAGAGCCTTCTAAGGCGGCAGCCTGGAGCTGTAGCTTGAGAGATCAAGAGAACTTACTGTGGTACGTTGTCCTTACAGATTGTGTCTGTGGCCAAATGGCATGGCAGCCAAGTGGCAGAACTGGCACAAGGCATAGGGAAGCATGTGTGGGTGCAGCTCAAGGACTTGGCCTCTTCTTCACAGGCTATCACGCTGGCTCAGGTAGGCATCCTGCAAAGCTGATGTCACATGTGATGCCTGTGAGTCATGCCCCACATGGCAGAAAAGCACCAGCAAGTAATGCTTGTGCTTGTTGGCCTGCTCATGCTCTATTCAGCTGGTCTTCGCAGTTTCCAGTGGGTGTAGTGGTGTCAGGAGAGTGCAGCACAGAAAGCCTTGCAGTTATGTATGCTTGCGGTATGTAGTCATCGCAAAGCTGCAGGTTGCTTATCCTGTGCGGTTTGGAGTTTGCACACCTCATTTGCAGCCTTGCAATTTGCCTCAGGGCAAGCACTTACTTCCCACGTAATACTCAAACGTGTATGTTCACTTGCAGATTGCACATCGGGCGCAAAGAATCCATTGCTCTACTTCTTTTTTTTTGTTTCTTTAATGGCCATGCAAACCTTGGTATGGCACAATACATATGATGGCTGACGTGCCTAGCACTCTGCAGGACCCAAGCGTCTTTAGTCACAGCCAGCAGTTGAGGCGGTCAGACCTGAGGTTACTGGCTCAGACGCCAGCCCTCTTTCTGGAGTGCAAGGATCCTGTGCAGCTCATGGTGTCCCTTTCAGGAGGCCCCTCACCTCCTGTACCACCTGCTGCACCTGATGCCCCCTCCAGGTGACTGACACATTCCTACCCCTCTCCTCCTGCTGCACCTGATACCACCTCCAGGTGACCAACACATTCCCAATCTGTGTCAAGTGAAGATCTGCCATTCGGCTGACCTTAGCGGCAATCCTGGGCGTTCCTAAGGACCGGACTGTGCATCTCAGCATGTGTTTGAGAATATCCTTTTCAGCATGCATCTCAGAGGCCAGTTTTCAGGCAGTTGTCTGTGCTGAAAAGTCATTGTGACTGCACTACGGAGCTATGGCAGCTGTGTTCAGGCAGCTCAGGCCCCTCAAATGACGGTAAAGCAGTGACAGCTACAGTAAAGTGACAGCTACCCTGGGCATTCCTAAGCCTATCCAAGCTGTGCAAGTCTCTCTGTGTGTGTGTGTGTGTGTGTGTGTGTGTGTGTGTTTGTGTGAAGATTCTTTCCCAAGTTAGGCCTGTGTGCAGCAGTTAACCTGTCTTGAGCCCGTTATACATCCCAATACCACGTGGCCTTATCCAGGGGGGCCCGGTTGCACCCTGGTGACAGGGCCCCCAGTGACCTTTCTTATGAGCCAATAGTTTCACACTCAGGGCTTGACTGTCTTGGTGAGTGACTGGAGATCATACTGTGTCAGCCAGTCTACGTGCGCCCAATGCTGTGGCGTGTACAACAGCAGTAGTCTACCAGGTTTACAAAATCTTACATGCGCAGAGCTACATGTGGTACACTCATTCTACATGGTTGCAGGATACATCTGTTCAGGCGTATGCAGTTGGCAATGCTTTGGCTTACATCTAAGCTATGCTGTCCAGCTTATTTGTTTATGACTTATTGCATGCAACAATAGTCTTCACGTCTCTGTCTGTGCATGCATGCAGGCAGGCTTCAGAGTTCCAATTGGTGGTGGAGCCCTATGCCTGGGGCAGAACAGCTGAAGGGCTTCAGGGCCCTTTGCTGCGGCTGCACACCCCCACAGCTGCGGCGGCCCGCCTGGACCTGCCAGCTGGCCGCCACCTGGCACGCCTCCTCACAGATAACCACAGCCTGCATGCTTTGGACCTTCGTTCCAACACACCTTTCCAACTTGAGGATCTCAACAAGGTATGGAATCGCACGTCTTGGGGTATTGCTTATGTTCTGTTGTTTTGTTGGTGCTTGCTGCTTGTTTGATTCAGACCAAGGCAGTCTGAAGCCTTGCAGCGTTTCAGCTTGGTGTGTGCATCAATGGAATCAGCAGCCTGTATCATGGAAGTGAGCCCACACCTTGCGAGAAGCCTGTTTCCCTGAATCACATGACATGATATGTGTGTGTGGGGTGGCAGGTGCTCCAGGAGCGTGAGGGCCTAGCAGTGCAGAAGTGTGAGGGGCGGGTCGGCCCCTACCCCCCTGCCACCTGGGCTCTCTGGTTCCGCTACACCTTCAAGCTCAGCCAGCCCTGCCGCCTAGGGCTGGATCTCGCCCTGCCGGGCGAAGCCCTGCTCAAGGCTGCTTCTCTCGTGCTGCTGGATAATGACACCTCACAGGTTGGGTGATTGTCCCATGAGGGCGCTTTGATGCCTAGACTGACATGGAACTCATGCTCAGTTTCAGTACACTGTTTTCAGCATGTTGTGAGTCACGTAGGCTGACAGTGTCTGGGCTGCCAGCTCCTCTCGTGTGATGCCTAACAATGACACAATGAGCATGTCAGTTCCAAGTCCTGGTCAGGGTCAGATCCTAGTGCCAATATCAGACTGTCCACTGTACTTCCATGCTCACATTCAGTTTGTACTGTGAGTCATGAAAGCTTGTGCGCAGATCCCATTGTATTTGCTAGCCTTACAACCTTGGAGACCCAGCAGCTGCACAGCTTCAGAGGCCATGCTCTCTATAATGCCTTGGTGATCCTCTGAAAACACCGTCTGTATGGCGCAATAGCAAAGCAAATTGTGTGCTGTGTATGTTCTTGGAGTAGACTTTTCTTACATGGCACAGGAGACGCACTTCCTGGTGCATCGCACACAGCCAGTTGTGCTGCCAGCCAACAAGGAGGGCTACACGGTGCTGGCCATGTCCCAGGGCCCTGAGGAAGTGCCCCAGGACAGCTGGCGCCTGAGTGTGCTGTCACAGCAGCCTGTGCAGGGCTGGGCCCCACTGCCCTCCACCAGACAGGACCTGTTTGAAGGTCAGTGCCACATGCATAGTCAGCAGCAGCTGCATGTAGCTCGCCTGGCGCCTGTAGTCATTCTTTTGTTTGGGATGCAAGCACTACTCGTGGATGAGTTTGTTGCTGAATACATCCATCCATTCATTGGGTTGCTCTGCCGTTCAGTCCTGTAGCTGAGCTTTTTGGTACAACTGTGTAACCCTTTGCACCAACACCTGAGTCTAACCTAGTCAATAGCAGCATGTCTGCCTGAAGATTGACAATCTGTAATGCACATTTTGCGCACAGCAGCATTTGATCCTTCTGTCAAAGAAGTATGAACAATTTGAGAGCTCATACCGGCTGAGCAGAAAAACTTGCCAGGATTGAATGACTTAGAGTCTCCTGCATGTTCTGCATGCGCAGAGCCCTGGAACAGGATATGTATCAGCCCAGCAGTCACTGCCAGCTTATTATTTGACATGACATCTGTCAGCCAACCAAGTGGCTGGGACACCTGCTGATTGTTTCGGTGCTGTTCATGCTGGCACCTGTATCTGTCCTGCACACCTACAACTTAACGTGTGCAGGCAAGTACCACTTACCACTTGACAAGTGCAGGCAAGTATGAGGCCAACCAGTACCTCATCTTGGCTCGTTATGTGATGACTCCCAGTCAGCGGACCCTGCTGACACTGCATGGTGAGGTGACTAAAGGGTGAGCAATCCTGCTGCCAAGGCAGATGTCTGCTGTGGCACTCCTGTATTCTGTCATCAGTCTTAGATCTCCGCATGCAAAGTATGCTGACACGCAAAAGTCTGTCTGCCTGGCATCTTGCCTGATACCTGCTGTTGCCAAAGCACATGAGTCATTTCAGGTACTTGGAGCCTTTAGTCCCCCATGGATATTACTATACTTGAGTCTGCTAAGTCAATCTCACTGCAAAAACCAACATGCTGAGATGACTGCTTTGAAGACCAATTTGACATCTTGCAAAAAATGTACTGTCTGTATTCCATCATGCTGCATGATGTGCAGCATCCCTATGCCACATTGCACTGCACTTCCTGCAAGGGAGCAAACAGCATGTCGCTGTTAAGGACAGCATGTATGCTGGCGATGCCCTTCACCATCCTTTGCATCCTCAAGCTTTACCCCGCTTGTGTGTGTATGCAGGCAAGGCAATGAAGACATTTCATGCCAGGTCAGCATCTCCCCTATAGCGGAGGCTGCTGCTCAGTGGCGCAATGATGCCCAGGTAACCACTCATGATCAGTTCATGATCATTGCTTGTTATGCAGCATGCCTGTCAACTTGAAATTAAGCTGGTTCTGTAGTCAGCCAAATCCTCTATGCCATTAAAAGAGCAGCCAGGTGGAGTGTATCAAAGACTGCAGCTTCTGCGCTTGGTATGGCTGCAGCAAGTCTGATGAGTGAGTCTCAGCAGTGTATATGTGCAGATGGTTTCTGCTGTACCTCATGCTCTCAAGACACCAAACAAAAATTTGTTGATGCTGCACAGATGGTGTGGTACATCAGACAATAGCAACTTAAGTACCACATGCATGCATGGGAGGATAGCATGTGGGTCGTGTCAGCACTGCCCTATGCTGTCTCTCTTGTGTAGAGCAGCGACGATGTACCATATGGACAACTGGAAGCATGAGAAAGCACATGTCTAGCTCAGTCTCAGCTGCCGCATTCCCATGCTGTTGATGGTCAGCAGGTCTGATGCTTTTGAGTGGTGCAGAGTCTAATGCTTTGAGTGGTGCAGAGTCTGATGCTTTGAGTGGTGCAGAGTCTGATGCTTTGAGTGGTGCAGAGTCTAATGCTTTGAGTGGTGCAGAGTCTGATGCTTTGAGTGGTGCAGAGTCTGATGCTTTGAGTTACAGGCAGACGTCAGCCTTACATATCAGTGACCTACATGCATCAGTACTCTGCCACATTGCTGACCCTTCTGGTGCAGAGTGTGGGGCAATGGTCAGGTCAGTCCAAGGTGACAGTAGCAGGGCAATGGCTGGACCCCGGCAAGTACTTGCTGCAGCTGGCACTAGATCCTGCCAGGTGTCGCTGTGAGATTGGGCAGCAAGGCAGCCTGCCTTGGGAGGTGTCCTGGAAGCTGCAGCTGCTGCCCACTGCAGAGCCTAAGGCTTGCCCTGTTGTGCCTGATGACTCCAAGCAGAAGTACTCCCAGGTCTGTTTGTCATGCTTTCTGCCTCAAAAACCAAGAAGGATTGCGGGTGCAAGCCAGATGTGACTCCCTGCAACACCTGCAACTTGGCGTCACATCTGAACTAGACCTGTACATCATGGCGGCCAGTGTGTATCTCTGCACGCCATGTGGTGAAGGTTGCATCTGAGAACAGACCCATTAGTCCATGCAGGTGGACCTACATGCCCATATCACTGACGCTCAAGCAATTTCATGAGTGAAGACAGTGCAGATTGACTGCATGGCTGCATTGCTGGCAACCCAGGGTCTATAGTCTGCATGTGATTGTAACCCTGCAGTATACAACTTACAGAGTGTCAGCTTCTGGCTGCTCAGTCTGAAAATAGCTTGGTGGCTGCATTGGTCAAGATCCACTTGCTGTTTTTGTCCAAGGCAGCAGCCCTCACGGGGTGACAACAAACCCCCCAGCTTGGTGCAACTAAGACAAAACAGAGAAAAAAAAGGAATCCCGTAGTTAATAAAAGAAATAAAGAAGAAGTTGTGAAAGAAAGGTATGCAGGCAACTGATATGCTCATGGATGCATCTACAGGCATCTTTTGCGAAGTGGAACGAGGGCCAGAAGGACAGGCCTAAGCAGGTCAATGCTGCCTTGGAAGCACACAAGGCTCGCATTGCAGCCGCAGATGCTGCAGCTCAGCAGCAGAAGGAGGCAGTGACTGTCAGACCAGTGCCCAAGGGCAAGAAGGAGCAGCCCTTAGAGCTGCATCCAGACCAGTTTGTGCGCATCAAAGCCCACAAGACAGCAGGCAGCACCAGTACATCTGCTGCAATGCTGGCTGATCTTGCAGAAGCCACTGCCTCACCAGCTGTAGATGTTGAGGTAAACAAGCAAAAGTCACTGCATCAGCACCTTTTTGTTGTTCCTCACACAACGCAGTGCTCATCAGACTTATGTGTAGTTTTATTGTATGATTATCACATTGCCATGCTGCAGCAGTATGATCACATCTATAGCAATCACCTATGCACATTGCTGGGCGTCAGCATTGTATGTGCTCACCTTGTTTTGCGGCCCTGCAGGATTGGATCCAGACAAGAGCAGCCAACAAAGTGGCACTGGAGACATCAAACCAGACTCAGCTGGCTAGCTTTGCTAGCTGGCGGCAGCAGCAACTGATGCAGTTACGTCCAGAGGAAGGCTGAGCGCCTTAGCACACGATGATTGCAATTGAATAGACACAGGTCCTAGCCATAGTCAGCATGAGATGTGGGTCACATTGTGCATGTGTGCAGCCTGCTCATTTGACAGAACCTGTGTTAACAGTCACAGGCAGGACACGTATGTTGTGAGCAAGCCACTGCACGCAGTTTCATGAAGCTACCCCACAATTTCCTGATGGGGCCTTTGCATTGACAGTGCATACAACACAAAAAAGTGATGTTGTCTAAGTTTTGTAGGGACATTCTGTGAGCTGGAGAAGCTCCACTTGCGAGCATGCATTGAGTTATCAGGAAGGCTTTGACAGACGTGAAACAGCTTGGCTGTACTCAGCTGCTCCCTCTGACATGCCATGTGGTGTTGACCACATATCAACATCTACTGCTTGCTGCCATGTTGGAGCAAAACGTGTGGAACACGGCAAGCAAAGTTACATGTTATACAACTTGGTCTGATCCAATGCCAAGTTCCTTGGCCATTTCAGCAAAGTTGAACTCATTTGGGCTGTGATTGAACTTATGCACATGAAGAAAACTAACAGGATCTGTATAAAATGCATATGTGAGGGTCATCAGTGTTCGGGCCTGCATAAAACAGACAAGATCTGTCCAGAAAGCCTGCCAACAAGTCAGACACTGACAAAGCAGGGATGCAGCATCAGCAGAATTGAAGATGCAGCTAGCACCAACATTGCACTATGTGCATTGAAGTGATACGTCCAGTGTACGCTGAGCAAACTGGATACCTCTGCAACTGAAATCAGGTGAGGGCTGATAGCATCAGCCTTGGCTAGAACTAGTCCCTTTTCATCCAGCAGCTCAGTGTAATGCATTATTGCCAAATGAGGCGGAGCTTGGTCTTGCATTCTGCATGCAGCATGTTTTAGAGGAATGAAAAGAAAAGAAAGACTACGCCTTTTGGCGTCAATGTAATGAGAAGCCAAGTATTACACCGGGCTGCCCAGGTAGCATGTTTAAGAAACACATGCCACTGGAACACTTCAGATCAGAGGGGAACAGGGAATGCTCAATGCTACTGGGCATGCTACTTACAATGCACAAGTGCCAGAGAGCAGCACAGCCCGCTCACCTTTGGAATTCGTCAAGGGTAGTAAAGAGGACAAGCGGCAACTGATGCTGCAAGACCAGAGTCAAGTAGCCTCCTTGAGGCTTGCGAAGGGGCATGACAAAGTAGGGGCTGCAAAGCAGCACACAGCGTTCCATTAGGCCTCACGACCGTCGTCTGCTCAGAGGCTATTCGCAAAAGTACTCATGCAATCAATTGACTTTGATACGCATTGAATAGTCAGCTTCTTGTGGTGTTTCATCTTGCACGCACCAAGCCTTAGCGCGTGCTGAGTATGCTTTCCATTCTTTGCTGCCCAGGACTGCGGCATTCTGATCTTTTGCATGGTGCTGCAGGTGCAAGGTGCTGAACTTAGTGAACCACAGTTTGCAGGCTCTGCCAAAAAGAGGACAAGTCATTGCAAAAGAAGCACAACTCAGATGCTTGAAACTGCAATTTGGGTCATAG
>JAABUS010008757.1_pt1 | contig 10957 bp, 8 predicted proteins | sample 5560161 | NCBI WGS metagenome assembly JAABUS01 (sample SAMN10711885, study PRJNA513376) | rock metagenome | isolation source: Antarctica rocks | place: Antarctica: Victoria Land, Trio Nunatak nord | collected 2016-01-04
GATCTTGCCCGCCTCGACGCGGACGATCAGGATGCCGGCGAGCTCGGCCTCCTGGCCGGTCGGGGACACGCCCTCGAAGGGGCGCTCGTGGTGGCCGCTCATCCGCCATCGGACCGCCGCCCGGTCGCCGGCGCCGAAGGCGTCCTCGACGGCCCAGCGGGCGTCGGGGAAGCCGGTCCGGAAGTAGTCGCCGACGGCGGCCTGCCCCTCCGGCCCCGGCGCCACCGCCCGCGACAAGTGGACGACGACCGCAGGCGCCACGATCTCCGCCGCCACGGCGTTGTCGCCCTTCGCCCAGACCTCCTCGACCAACCGCCGCCCAAGCCCCGCCGGATCGCTCGCCATCGCCCGCCTCCATAACCGCCTGCCGCCCCGACCTTCGCGGGCGCTCCGCTCACTGGCGCACGCCCGATGCCGCCCGCCCGCGGAACCGTGGCGTCCCCCACAATGGGCGAGCCGGCCGCGTCGGCGGGTCATCGTCGGGAGGGAGGAAACGGTCGCATGAGCGAGCCATCGCCGCTGTTGAAGATCACCGCCGGCAGCCAGACCTTCGTGGCGCGGTTGGAGGAGACGGCCGCGCCGAAGACGTGCGCCGCCTTCCGCTCGCGCCTGCCGTTCGCGAACAAGCTGATCCACGTCCGCTGGAGCGGCGAGTCGTGCTGGGTCCCGCTCGGCGATTTCGAGTTCGGGGTTGGCTTCGAGAACGCGACCTCCTACCCGGCCCCTGGCGAGATCCTGCTCTATCCCGGCGGCTATAGCGAGACGGAGATCCTCTTCCCCTACGGCGCCTGCTGCTTCGCCTCCAAGATGGGCCAGCTCGCCGGCAACCATTTTCTCAGCGTCGTCGAGGGAGCCGAGCACCTCCGCGAGATCGGGGTGCGAACGCTCTGGGAGGGCGCCCTGGACATCCGCTTCGAGCGGGCCTGACCCGGCCGTACGGCCGCTCGTGCATAATGCGACCCTTCCCGAGGTCGGGGGCCGACGCGGCCGTCGCCCAGGCGCGGTTGCGATTCCGGATGGAGGGACGTTCCAGATGCCAGTGACCAGGCGCAGTCTCATCGGCGCGGTGTCGGCGCTGACGCTCTCCGGAGCGGCGGTGACGATCCGCGGCGGCCTCGCGGCGGCGCAGGACGCGACGCCGGCGGCGAGCGGCGAACCGATCAAGGTGGCGTTCATCTACGTCAGTCCGGTCGGCGACCTCGGCTACACCTGGGCCCACGACCAGGGGCGCCAGGCGTTGGCGGCGGCGATGCCGAACGTCGAGACGGTCTACCAGGAGAGCGTGCCGGAGAACCCGGCCGACGCCGAGCGGGTCATCCGCCAGTTCGCCGAGGACGGGGCGAAGATCATCTTCACGACCTCGTACGGCTACATGGACCCGACATTCAACGTCGCCAAGGACTACCCCGACACCGTCTTCGTCCACATCTCCGGCTACAAGACCGCCCCCAACATGGGCACCGGCTTCGGCAAGATCGAGGAGCCGCGCTACGTTTCCGGGATGATCGCCGGCGAGATGACGGAGTCGAACCAGCTCGGCTACGTCGCCGCCTACCCGACCCCGGAGGTGATCCGCGGCATCAACGCCTTCACCCTCGGGGTCCGCGAGACCAACCCCGAGGCGACCGTCCGCGTCGTCTGGACGAGCACCTGGTTCGACCCCCAGAAGGAGCGGCAGGCGGCCGAGGCGCTGCTCGACGGCGGGGCGGACGTGATCGCCCAGCACCAGGACACCCCCGGTCCGCAGCAGGCCGCCGCCGCCCGCGGCGCCTACGGCGTCGGCTACAACGCCGACATGGGCAAACTCGTCCCGGAGGCGGTCCTCACCAGCGCGGTCTGGAACTGGGGCACCTTCTACATCGACACCGTCCAGCAGGTGCTCGCCGGCACCTGGGAGCCGACCCAGTACTGGGGCGGCTGGAAGGACGGCCTCGTCGACCTGGCGCCGATCGGGCCGATGGTGCCGGAGGAGGTCAAGGCCGAGGCCGAGGCCGAGGCCGAGAAGTTCAAGAGCGGCGAAGAGACGATCTACACGATCTTCACCGGCCCGATCAACGACCAGTCCGGCCAGGTGCGGGTCCCCGCCGGTACGGCGATGACCGACGAGGAGCTCCTCTCGATGGACTGGTTCGTCGAGGGCGTCGAGGGCGAGATCCCGTCGTAGCCGAAGTCGGGGAGTCGAGCAGTCGAGCAGTCGAGCAGTCGAGAAGTAGAGAGAGACGAAGAGGTTGTGGACGTGCCGCTCGCATCGGCTCCTCGTCGTCCTTCTCGACTCCTCGACTCCCCGACTCCTCGACTCCCCGACTCGTCGCAGAGGACCGCATGGCGCAAGGGCACCCCGGCGGCACCGCCATCGAGATGCACTCCGTCTCCAAGCGCTTCGGCCCGACCGTCGCCAACGACGCCGTCGAATTCGTCGCGGCCTGGGGCGAGGTCCACGCCCTGATCGGCGAGAACGGCGCCGGCAAATCGACCCTGATGTCGATCCTGGCCGGGCTCTACCGGCCCGACGAGGGAAGCGTCGCCATCGACGGCCGGCCGGTCCGCTTCCGCTCCCCCCGCGACGCCATCGGCCACGGCATCGGCATGGTCTACCAGCACTTCATGCTGGTCGAGCCCTTCACCGTCGCCGAGAACGTGCTGCTCGCCGCCCACGACGGGGGCGCCCTCCTGGATACCGCCGCGATCGAGACCGAGCTTGCCCGGCTGGGGGAGCGCTACGGGCTGGCGGTCGATCCGAAAGCGCCCGTCTGGCACCTCGGCGTCGGCGAGCAGCAGCGCGTCGAGATCCTCCGGCTGCTCCTGCTCGGCGCCCGCATCCTCGTCTTCGACGAGCCGACCGCCGTCCTCACCCCGCAGGAAGCGCACGGCCTGATCCGCACCCTGCGGGCGCTGGCGGCCGAGGGTTTCTGCGTCGTCTTCATCTCCCACAAGCTCGACGAGGTGCTCGCCGTCGCCGACCGGATCACCGTGATGCGGCGCGGCAAGGTCGTCGCGACGACGACCCCGGCCGAGACCGACCGCCCCGCCCTCGCCCGGCTGATGGTCGGCCGCGACCTGGCCGCGTTCGTCGAGCAGCCCGTCGGTGAGCCGTCGCCCGAAGGGCACGCGGCGGTCGCGCCGGGGGAGGTCGTGCTGGAGGTGCGCGGGCTGCGGGCCGAGGGCGACAACGGCCTCGAGGCGCTGGCCGGGATCGACGTCCAGATTCGGGCCGGCGAGACGCTCGGCATCGCCGGGGTGGCCGGCAACGGTCAGCGCGAGCTGGCCGAAACGATCGTCGGTCTCCGGCCGGCGACGAGCGGCAGCGTCCGGATCGGCGGTCGCGACCTGACCAACAAGGGCTGCGCCGCCGTCGCCCGCGCCGGCGTCGCCCACATCCCCGAGGACCGCCTCGCGACCGGCCTCGTCGGTTCGCTCGACGTCAGCGAGAACGCCATCCTCCGCGACTACGGGCGGCCGCCGCTGGCCCGCGGACCGTTCCTGGTCGGCCGCGCCGTGGCCGACTTCACCGACCGCCTCATCCGCGGCCACGACGTCAAGACGCCCGGCCGCTGGGCCAAAGTGCGGACCCTCTCCGGCGGCAACCAGCAGAAGCTGCTGCTGGCGCGGGAACTGGCGGGCGACCCGAAAGCGATCGTCGCCGTCCACCCGACCCGCGGCGTCGACGTCGGCGCCACCGAGGCGATCCACGCCAGCCTCCGCGCCCAGCGCGCTCGCGGCGCCGCGACGCTCCTGATCGGCGAGGACCTCGACGAGCTGCTCGCCCTCTCCGACCGGATCGCCGTCCTCTACGAGGGCCAAATCGTCGGCGAGCTGCCGGCGCGGGGCGCCGACACCGAGCGGATCGGCCTGCTGATGGCGGGCATTCGGGGTCTCTCGGCCACCGGGGCGAGCGTCGCCGCTCAGGAATCGGGGGCGCCGCGTGGCTGACGTCGCCGGGGGGTGGCGGCTCGAACCGCTGCCGGCTCCGTCGCGGTTGGCGTCGGTGCTCGTGCCGGCCGCGTCGATCCTGCTGGCGTTGGTCGTGGGCGGGCTGATCGTCGCCCTCGCCGGGCAGAACCCGCTCGCCGTCTACGGGGCGATGCTCTCCGGCGCCCTCGGCAGCCGCAACGGCCTGGCGGAGACGCTGGTCAAGACGACCCCACTGCTGCTGACCGGGCTCGGGGTGGCGGTTGCCTTCCGGATGCGCCTCTGGAACATCGGCGGCGAAGGCCAGTTCTACCTGGGCGCCATCTTCGCCGCCTGGGTCGCCCTCTTCGGTTTGCCCGGCGACAGTGGTTGGGTGCTGGTGTCGGCGATGGTCGTGGCCGGGCTGCTCGGCGGCGCCCTCTGGGGGCTGATCCCCGGCGCCCTCCGCGCCTACCTCGGGGCCAACGAGACGATCGTCACCCTGATGCTCAACTACGTGGCGATCCTCCTCGCCGACTGGCTCGTCCACGGCCCCTGGAAGGATCCGCAGGCGTTCGGCTTCCCGGGCACGCCCCGGTTCCCGGAGGCGGCCGCGCTGCCGAACCTCGCCCCGACCCGCGTCCACCTCGGGCTCGTCTTCGGGCTGGTCGCGGCGGGCGTGCTCTGGGTCCTCTTCCGGCGCACCCGCTGGGGCTACGAGATCGGCGTCATGGGCGAGAGCGACCGGGCAGCCCGCTACGCCGGGATGCCGACCAAGCGGACGATCCTGCTGGTGATGGCTCTCTCCGGGGCGCTCTGCGGGCTGGCCGGGATGAGCGAGGTGGCCGGCATCGGCCAGCAGCTCCAGCGCAACCTCTCGCCCGGCTACGGCTACACCGCGATCATCGTCGCCTGGGTCGGCCGCCTCCACCCCGGCGGCATCGTCCTCGTCGCCTTCGTCCTGGCGGCGCTGCTCGTCGGCGGCGACCAGATCCAGATGAGCATGGGGCTGCCGGCGGCGATCGCCCCGATGCTCCAGGGCATCATCCTCTTCTTCCTGCTCGGCGGCGAGCTGCTGACCCGCTACCGCCTCGTCCGCCGCCCGGCGCCCCTCGGCGCCCCGGCGGCGACCGGCGCCGGGGAGTAGCGGGTGGAGCAGGTCTTCACGCTCGGCTTCCTCGTCGCCGTGCTGGCGGCGGCCATCGCGGCCGGCAGCGCCATCCTCTTCGCCTGCCTGGGCGAGCTGTTGGCCGAGCGGGCCGGGGTGCTGAACCTCGGCGTCGAGGGGATGATGCTGGTGGGCGCCCTGGCCGGGGTGGCCGCCACCCTCGGCACCGGCAGCCCCTGGCTCGGCGCCGGGGCGGCGGTCCTCGCCGGCGCGGCGATGGCCAGCATCCACGCCCTGCTGGCGGTCGGTCTCAAGGCCAACCAGGTCGTCAGCGGCCTCGCCCTCACTCTGTTCGGCGCCGGGCTCTCGGCGTTCCTCGGCCAACGCTACGTCGGCCTGCCGCTGCCGGCCTCATTCGGCCGGGAACCGGTGCCGCTGCTGGCCGACCTCCCCGTCCTCGGCCCGATCCTGTTCCGCCAGGACCCCCTCGTCTACTTGAGCTACGCGCTGGTGCCGGCGCTCTGGTTCTTCGTCTACAAGACGCGAGCCGGGCTCCGCCTGCGCGCCCTCGGCGAGCGGCCAGAGGCGGCCGATGCGATGGGCATCGATGTCAACCGGCTCCGTGCTTGGTACGTGGCCGTCGGCGGCGCCCTGGCCGGGCTCGGCGGGGCCGCCATCTCGCTCGGCACCAACCCCGGCTGGACCGAAGGGATCACCGCCGGCCGCGGCTGGATCGCCATCGCCCTCGTCATCTTCGCCGGCTGGAACCCGGCCCGCGCCGCGCTCGGCGCCTGGCTCTTCGGGGGGGTCGAGGCGGGCCAGTTCCGACTCCAGGGCGTCGGGATCGACATCTCCCCCTTCTTCCTGAGCATGCTGCCCTACCTGTTCACCATCCTCGTCCTGGTGCTGGCCACCCGACCCGGTGCCCACCGCCGCCTCGGCGCCCCGGCCGCCCTCGGCCTCGCCTATCAGCGCGAAGACCGCGGCTGAGCAGACGGGGCCCAACCGTCGCCACCGCTCCCTGGTCGCTTTACACTCCACGGTATCGCCCGGCGGCGCAACCGGGTCGACCCAGCCGAGCGAGGAGACAGACGGGCCGCCTATGGTCGCCAACAACGCCGTCGCCGCCCTCCCCCGTTACGAGCGTCCGGTCGAACAGACCGCCACCGTCCCCTGTGCCGCCGCCGATCCGATCCCATGGGAACGGGCCCCGGCGGCGATTGCCGCCTCTCCTCTCTCGCCCGGCTCGCGGGCGCTCCTGCTCGGCCTCCTGAGGACGGGCACGGCCCGCCGCTTCCCCGGCGGCGGCGCCGGCATCGAGTACGGCAGCCTGCTCAAGACGGCCGCCCGTCCGGACGTCATCGGCGAGCACGTCCGGGAAGCGGCCGCCCACCTGCGCGACCGCGGCTCCGACCTCCTCCTGGTCCCCGGCATGAGCGGCTACCCGATCGGCAGCATGTACGCCCTGGCGGCGGAGATCCCGGCGATCCTGCTGAAGAAGACCTCGCTCTCGGCGGCCGAGGCCGCGGCCTTCCCGCCGGGCGCCTTTGTCATCCCCTCCTACACCGGCGAGGGCGACGTGGTGATGTCGGCCGACCCGGCGGCGGTCGCCGACATCGTCGACGATCTCTGCCAGCGGCACCTCGCCGCCCAGGCCGGGCGACCACGGCTCGATCTCGTACTGCGCTGCGGCGGGGCCGACGACATCATCGACAAGGCGACGATGAGCCAGGCGGTCGGCGAGAGCGCCGTCGTCATCGGCCGGACGGCGATGGGCGACTGGCTGGCCCGCCACCGCGCCGCGACCGGCGACGACCGCCCGGCCGAGATCCGGGTGGAGACGGTCGCCTGGGCAACGCCGCTGATCAAGGGCTACAACCGGCCCCACGAGCTGCTGCGGCGCTGGTTCGGGATCGCGCCGTTCGCCGGGGTCAACGTGGTCGGGCTGCGGCTGGAGCCGCCGGCGCTGGACGTCGAGGGCGTCGGGCTGCTCGCCTTCCGCCGCGTTTGAGACACGACCGGGGAGGATGGCGCGGTCGAGCTACTCGCTGCCGAAGTCCGTGGCAAAGAGGTCGGCGACCGGCATCGAAAATCCGGGGATGACGTCGCCGCCGTCGAGGGCGTCGCCTTGGCGGAGGATGCGAGCCATCCCGTCCGGCGTATAAACCGCCACGATCCGTCGCCGTGGGTCAACCACCCAGACGAGGCGGACCCCGGCGTCGAGGTACGTCAGCGTCTTGTCGTTGACCTCGCTGGCCGTGTCGTGCGGCGAGACGACCTCGACCGCGAGATCGGGCGCGAGGCGCAGGAACCCCGACCATTCGGACCGCGGTGGAAGACGATCTCGCCGCACGAACGCGACATCCGGCGCCAAGAGGACTTCGGGGACGGTGGGCAGGATGAACCCTGCTTCGCCGCCGACGATGCCCAACCGTCGCCGGTGGACGAACGAGCGGAGGGCCTCGATCAGGACGGCGGTGACGACCAGGTGCTCGAAGCTCACTGGGCTCATCGGAAGCGGCTCCCCGCGCAACACCTCAAAGGTCTCGTCCTCCGGCAGCCGCTCGATCTCTTCGACGGTGTACCGCTTCGGGGCCTCCATCGCGGCTCCTCCTCTGGGGATCGGCGTCGGTTTCGGCAATCGTACCCGGCGCCGCCCGGAACGTCTGCCCCGTCGAGCATCGCTCCGGTCCCAGGTCGAGCGCTTCACGGTGAGGAGAAAAGCCCGCCCCCTGCATCGCCGTCGCACGGCGCAGCCGGCCGGATTCGTCCCGCTCTCGCTCGACGAACCGGCTCGCCGACTCGGGATCGCGCCCTACGCCCGCGCCGAATCCGCCGCCGGCTCGAAACCTTGGAAGCGGTCGAACTCGGCGTGGTGGTGGTCCTGGTCGACCGGGACGTCGACGACGAACGGGACGCCGGCGGCGTTCGCTGCCTTGGCCCGCGCCAGCGCCGCCTCCAGCCCCTCGACCGACTCGACCCGCACCCCGTCGCAGCCGCAGGCGCGAGCAACGCCGACGACGTCGAGCTGGGGGTCGAACTGCGTGGCCACGATCCGGCCGTCGTAGCCGCGCTTCTGCGACCACTGGACCCAGCCGAACGCCCCGTCGTTGAGGACGACCCAGGTGACCGGCAGCTTCTCCTGCGCCGCCGTGCCCAGCTCGTGGATCGACATCTGGAAGGCGCCGTCGCCGGTGGTGCAGACCACTTGGCGGTCGGGCCGGGCGAGCTTGGCCGCCATCGCTCCGATCACGCCGTAGCCCATCGCCGTCTGCTCCGCCGGCGGCACGCAGCACCCCTCGTCCAGCACCTGGTAGTAGGGCCAGTAGTAGGCCCACAGATCCTGGCCGCCGTTCTCCTTGACGATGATCGTGTTGGCGCCGAAGACGCGGTTGATCGCGGCGACGACCGACTTCCCCTTGAAGGGCAGCCCGTCCGCCAGCGCCGCCTCGGCGTCCGCCCGGGCGGCCTCGATCGCCTCGGCCCGGCCCCGCTCGACCACCTCGACCCACGGCGGGTTCGGACTGCCGCCGCGCTCAGCCAGCGCTCCGGCCAGGGCCTCGACCGCCAGGGTCGCGTCCGCCTGGATCGCCACGTCCGGCCGCCAATTGCGACCCAATTCGAACGACTCGATGTCGATCTGGACCAGCTTCGCGCCCTCGGGCCGAGGCAGAAAGCCGCCCTGAAACTCCTCCATCCGGGAGCCGACCGTCAGCAGGAGGTCGGCCCGCTCGTAGGTCTCGCGGGGGAAGGTCGTGCGGTAGAGGCCGACCAGCCCGGTGAAGAGCGGGTGGGTTTCGGCGACGGCGCCGCGACCGGCCGGCGTCGTCTGGATCGGCACCCCGAACCGACGCGAAAACGCCGCGACCGCGTCGCCCGCGCCGGAGAGGATCGCGCCGCCGCCGGTCACCAGCAGCGGTCGTGCCGCCGCCGCCAGGAGATCGGCCGCCTCGGCGATCGCGGCCGGGTCGGGCGCGGGCCGCGGCGGCGGCACCGAGCGGACGTAGGGCGCGATCTCCGCCTCGTCCTTCCCGATGTCGGCCGGCAGCTCGACGTAGACGGGGCCGGGCTGGCCGGAGCGGGCAAGCTGGACCGCCCGCCGGATCGTCCAGGGGATCCGCTCTGCGGTCTCGACGGTCGTCGCCCACTTGGTGATCGGCTTCAGCATGCCGACGTGGTCGGCTTCCTGGAAGGCGCCCATGCCGTTGGTCAGGCGGCTGGCGCGGACACCGAGGACGAGCATCGGGGTGCAACCGGACCAGGCCTCCAGGATGCCGGGGGCAAGGTTGGCGATGCCCGGGCCGGGGCAGCCGAAGCAGGCGGCGAGCTGGCCGGAGACGCGGGCGTAGGCCATCGCCAAAAAGGCGCCGCTCGTCTCGTAGCGGACGCCGATCGCCCGCGGACCGCCGTCCGGCTCGGCCTCGTAGAGCGCGTCGTAGAGGTGGCCGGGGTCGCCCGGCAGCCCGAAGACGTAGGGCACCCCTTCGGCCCGCAGACCCGTGACGACCGCTTCCCATCCCGTCATCCGCGACACGATGTTGCCCTTTCCGTCTCGCCCGTTGGCGCGCCTGGATCGGCGTCACCCGACCCCCGCCCCGCTCCCTGCTCTCCTCGCCGCGGCAGGCTACGGCGCGCCGGGAGGTACGTCAACGACGGGAGCAGGCCGCTCGTCGGGACACGGATCCCGGTCGAACTGGTGCTCGGGCACCTCGCCGGCAATCCCGACCTTGACGACCTCTTTGCGGCGTACCCAAGGTTGACCGTCGACGACGTCAAGGCCGTTATGGCGTTCGCCCCAGCCCTGGGAGGGGGAGGCGCAACGCCCGAACTCGGGTCAATCGCGGCGCCTCGTCCGTGAGGTTTCTGATGGACGAGGACGGGGATATCCGTCTCGTCCCCGACTTGCTCGGCCCGATTTCCGGCTACGACCGTACCAACGGCGCGCCGGGCAGGAGCGGGGTGACCACGACCTCCCGTTGCCGCCCGATCCCCAGCACCATGACGGCCGCGAGCAGACAGAGCGCCCCGGCCGCGAGAAACGCGAGCAGGTAGTCGCCGGTGACGGTGCGGACCACGCCGGCGCCGGTGGCGGCGGCGGCGCCGACCTGGTGGGCGGAGAAGATCCAGCCGTAGACGATCGGGCCGCGCTGGCGGCCGAAGATGTCGGAGGCGAGCGAGATCGTCGGCGGCACCGTCGCCACCCAGTCGAGCCCGTAGAAGACGACGAAGAGAATCAGCGCCGACCCCGTCGCGCCGAACGCCGCCGGCAGGAACAGCAGCGAGAGGCCGCGCAGCCCGTAGTAGGCGAAGAGGAGCTGGCGCGGGTCCCAGCGGTCGGTCAGCCAGCCGGAGGCCGTGGTGCCGATGACGTCGAAGACGCCGATCGCGGCGAGCAGACCGGCGGCGGTCGTCGCGGCCATGCCGTGGTCGACCCCGGCCGGGATCATGTGCGTGCCGATCAGGCCGTTGGTGCTGAACCCGCAGACGAAGAAGGTGCCGGCCAGCAGCCAGAAGTCGCGGCTGCCGGCGGCGAATCGCAGCCCGTCGACGGCGGCGACGATCGGGTTGGTCGTCGGGGCGGTTTGCGGTGGATCGTCGGCGGTGGCGCCGTAGGGCCGCTGCCCGACATCGCGCGGCCAGTCGCGCAGGAACCGGGCGACGAGCGGGATCACCAGCAGGGCGCCGGCCGCGGTCGCCACCGCCGCCCACCGCCAGCCCACGTCGGTCGCCAGCCAGGCCAGCGTGGGGAGGAAAATGAGCTGGCCGGTGGCGCTGGCAGCGGTCAGGATGCCAAGGACGAGCCCACGCCGCTCGACGAACCAGCGGTTGGCGACGGTCGCCGCCAGGACGGTCGCCATGCAGCCGGCACCGAGGCCGACGACGACACCCCAGAGCAGGACGAGCTGCCAGGGTCGGTCGGCCTGGGTCGTCAGGAGGGCGCCGGCCCCGATGGCCGCCAAG
>JAABUS010008758.1_pt1 | contig 10956 bp, 10 predicted proteins | sample 5560161 | NCBI WGS metagenome assembly JAABUS01 (sample SAMN10711885, study PRJNA513376) | rock metagenome | isolation source: Antarctica rocks | place: Antarctica: Victoria Land, Trio Nunatak nord | collected 2016-01-04
CTCAGCCTCCTCACCGATGGCTTCTGGCAATCGAGCTTTCCCGCCGCGCATCTACGGACGAACGCCTTCCTCATCGATCGGGCGCTGCTTCTCTCGCTGCGCACCGGCGACCTGGGCGGCAAGCGCGCCGCCTACCGGCTGGAGAGCGGGCGACGCGGCATGACCGCCCAGCTCGCGGCCCGGGGGCGCCCGGCTGTCGTGGTAGGCCGCGACGGCCGGGGATACCGGTGGCGTGATTGGCCGGGGTCCGAGACGTTCTGGCGCGCCGAGCAATCCAACCTCCTCGTGAGCGACAACCAGACGCGCAGGTACGACGCCGCAAGCGAGGAACAGCGGGCGGTGATGTCGGCGATCGCATGGGGATCGCAGGCACCCGAGCGAGCGGTGGCCGGCGACCGGGCGCCGCAACCGAGTAGTCGCGTTGAGTAAGTCGCGTTCATCAGATGCCGGGAACCAGGCACCCGAGGACGTTGCCCCCGTCGCGGGGAACCAGGCACCCGTGGACATCGCCCCCGTCGACCCGTCTGCGGCCCGCGCCGCCGGCGGGCAGGGTCCGCCACGCGGCGACCTCATCGACACCGCGGCGGCGGGCCCCGCTGCGGTCCGCGGAGGCGTGCTGCGCACCGCGGGATACGTCGCCGGACTGCTTCTGTCGCTCGCCGCCGCGCCGCTGCTCATCCGCCACCTCGGGACGGTCGACTTCGGCCGCTACGCCGCCGCGCTGGCTGTGGTGAGCATCGTCGCGGGGCTCTCCGACGGGGGCGTCAACACGATCGCCCTGCGCGAGCTCTCGGTCCTGGACGGCGAGCAACGCCGCAGGATGATGAGCGATCTGCTGGGCCTGAGGCTGGTCCTCGCCGCCGCGGGCCTGGGCATCGCGGTGGCCTTCGCCGCGGTCGCCGGCTACGGCGGATCGCTGGTGCTGGGAACGGGGCTCGCCGGCGTGGGCATGTTCGTGATTGCGTTCCAGACGCTGCTCGGAACGGTCCTCCAGAGCCAGCTGCGCTTCGGCTGGGCGGTGCTGACCGACGTCATCCGCCAGGCGGTGGTCGCCGGCGCGATCGTCGCCCTCGTGCTCTCGGACGGCGGAGTGGTCAGCTTCCTCGCCGTGACGATCCCGGGAGGCGCGGTCGGGCTCGCTTGCACCGTGCTGCTCGTCCGCCGGCAGGTCTCCCTACGCCCTGCGCTGCACCTCTCGCGCTGGCTTCCGCTGCTGAGCGACACCTTCACCTACGCGCTGGCCATCGCGGTGAACTCGCTCTACTTCCGGGTGACGCTCGTCCTCATGTCGCTGGTGGCCGTCCCCCTCCAGACGGGCTACTTCGCCGTCTCCTTCCGGGTCATGGAGGTCCTCGTCGGGGTGCCCGTGCTGCTCATGGGAGCCGCGTTCCCCATCCTCTCGAGGTCCGCCGAGGGCGACCGGGACCGCTTCCAGTACGGGGCGGAGCGCCTGTGGGAGTTGGGATTCGTGGTCGGCGTGCTCGCGACCCTCGCCGTCCAGCTCGGCGCCGGCTTCGCGATCGACGTCGTCGCCGGCGCGGGCGACGCGCCCGCTATCGACGTCCTGCGCATCGAGAGCCTGGGGCTCCTGGCCATCTTCGTCGCCGTCGCCACCGGCTTCCCGCTCCTCGCCCTCCGCCGCCATCGCGAGACGCTGCTGGCCAACTGCCTCTCGCTCGTGGTCGGCGTCGCGCTGACCCTGGCGCTCTCGCCGAGTATGGGCGCGCAGGGGGGAGCGATCGCGGCGGTGCTGGCGGACTTCATGCTCGCCACGATCAACACCGTGATGCTGATCAGGGCCGGCGGGCCCCGCCTGCCGCTCAAGGTGATTCCGATCGCACTGCTCGCCGGCGCCGTCGGCTACGGCGCGGGGCTGGCCGTGGGCGTCCACCCGGTCGTCCAGGCCGGAGTGGGCTCGGCGGTCTACATCCTCGCGGTGGCCGCCATGGGCTACCTGCCTCCCGAGCTCAAGTCGCTGCCGGTCATCCGCCGGGTCGGCGGCCGGCCGGCCGAGACGCTGCCATGAGGACCGCTCTGAGCAGCCGCCGGGACCCAGCCGCCTCCAACCGAGAAGACGCCGTGTGGACCGCTCAACGCAGAAGCCACGACTCGGTCGCCCCACCTGCCGAGATACTGCCATGACGACCGCTCTGCGCAGAAGCCGCGACCCGGTAGGGCCTCCCCCGTGTCCTCGCTGCGGCGGGCCGTCGCAGTATGCCCTGGAGGCGACCGACCGCAACCGCGCGATCACCCGTTCCCACTTCTCCTACCGCCGCTGCTCGCAGTGCGGCGTGCTCTGGCTGCCTGAGATCCCGCCCGACCTCGCGGCCTACTACCCCGCCGGCTACCACCACCTGCCCGCGAAGGACGCGCTCATCGCCGAGGCGGCGGCCGAAGCTCCCCGGCTCGAGCTCATCGCGCGGCGTGTCGAGCCCGGGCCGATGGTCGAGATCGGGCCCTCGCACGGCGCCTTCGCCTACGCGGCGCGCCAAGAGGGCTTCGATGTCGTCGGCCTGGAGATGGATCCGCTGTGCTGCGAATACCTGCGCGACGTCGTCGGTGTGCAGGCGATCAACACGACGCAGCCGGACGACTGAGCAGACTGAGCGACTGAGCGCCCAACGGGAGCCGGACGACAAACGGTACGAGTCGTACGACTTCTGAGCGATGGCCGCCAACAGGTAGAGCATCGAGGGTCAGGCTCCTTCCCGCTCGCGCCACCACCCGACCGTCTCGGCGGCGCGGTCGGCGAGCGATCTCGCAGGGGACCACCCCACCTCGTCGCGCAGTCGTCGCGCGTCAGCTGTCAGCTCGGCGGGCTCGTCTGGACTCGCGGGCCGGGCGCCCAGGCGCAGGAGATCGGGGCGGCCAGCCGCGCGGGCGAGCGCCTCGACGAGGTCTCGTACGCGCACGGGGTCACCCGAGGCCATGTTCACCGCGCCTTCGACGTCGGAGGCGAGCAGCGCGGCGAAGGCGTCGCCGAGGTCGGCGGTGTGCAGGAAGTCGCGCACCTGCTTGCCGTGCGAGGTCTCCGCCGGCTCGCCGCGGACGAGCGCGCGGGCGACCGATCCCGCCAGCCGGGACGGACTCTCCCCGGGGCCGTAGAGGAAGAAGATCCGCCCCCAGGCCAGGCTCAGCCCGGCCTCGGCGGCGAAGCGCTCGGCGACCAGGTGCAGCGCGCGCTTGCTGGCGCCGTAGAGGGTCGCGGGCTCGAGCGGCGTCTCGCCCTCCACGCAGTGCGTCCGCTGCGACCAGGCGTACTCCGCCGAGGTACCGGCGATCACGACCCGCCGCGGAGCAGTCCCGCTCCGCGCGAACGCGCGCAGCAGCGCCAGGCTGGCCTCCACCCAGCGCAGGTTCTCCGTCGATCGCCAGTACTTCCCGGGCTCCGCGTACCAGGCGAGGTGCAGGAGGTGGGTGGGAGCGACAGCCTCGACGAGCGCCCGGGCCGCCGCGGGCTCGAGAAGGTCGGCCTGGTGCCAGGCGACGTCGCCGCTCGGGCCGCCAGCGGGGGGGTCGGTCGACACGTCGCCGCTCGGATCGCCGGCGGAGGCGGCGTTCGACACGCCGCCGCTCGAGCCACCCGCGGCGGCCTCGGTCGATACATCGGCGCTGGGGCCACCCGCGGCGGCCTCGGTCGATACATCGGCGCTGGGGCCACCCGCGGCGGCCTCGGCGGACGTCGATCGCGGCAGGTCCGCGTGGTACCAGGGGACCTCCCTGCTCGGGCCACGCCCCGAGGCGACGCTCGACGCCGACTCCGGGAGGTCGGCGTGATACCAGGCGACCTCGCCTTCCCGGTCGACCGCGCCGACCTCGCCACCCCCGCCGGGGCGCTCACCCGGCTCCCCGCGCGAGGAGAGCGCGTGGACCTCGAAGCCTCGCTCGCGCAGCGGCGCCAGCACCTGGCGCCCGATGAACCCGGTCGCTCCGGTGACCAGGACGCGCGGCCCGGTCACACCGGCGCGCGCTCGAAGTTGGGATACGCCGCGTCGCGCTGGGAGATCGTCCGGCCGTGGACCGGCTGCTCAGGCCACTCGATCCCGAAGGCGGGGTCGTCCCAGCGGACCCCGCGCGCCGCCCCGTCGACGTAGGCGTGGGACATCAGGTAGAGAACCTCCGAGCCGTTGACGAGCGTCTGGAAGCCGTGCGCGAGGCCGACCGGCACGTAGAGCATCCGTCCGTTGTCAGCGGTCAGCTCGGCCCCGTACCAGCGCCCGCGGGTCGGCGAGTCGTCGCGCAGGTCGACGACCACGTCGTAGATCGCCCCGCCCGTGCAGCGCACCAGCTTGGCCTCCCCGAAGGGATGGGCCTGGAAGTGCATCCCACGCAGCGTCCCGGCGCGCTCGTTGAAGGAGGTGTTGGCCTGGGAGACGTGCGGGTCGAGGCCATGGGCGGCGAGCTCGGCGGTGCAGAAAGTCCGCGCGAAGGAGCCGCGCTCGTCGCGGCGCTGCTCGAGGTCGAGGAGGAACGCGCCGGGAATGGGGGTCTCCGTGAAGATCATCGCGGGGTGTGCCGACTTTTCCGCCTATGACGGGGATAAGTCGGCACACCCGCCGCCAAAGACCCGTCGTGGCGGCTTCGGCGGTCTCGGCGAACTCCCCCGCGTCGCGTACGCTCGACGATCACTCGACGAATTGAAGGCTCGGCGCGCGCACGAGGAACCTCCCGCCCCACTCGCGTACGAAGGAGAGCTGCTCGACGATCTCGTCCTTGAGGTTCCAGGGGAGGATGAGGACGATGTCGGGACGCGTCTCGCGGATCGCGTCGGGCGCGCGGATGGGGATGTGGGTGCCCGGGAGGAAGTGGCCCTGCTTGTGGGGGTTGAGGTCGGCGGTGTAGTCGATCAGGTCGGTCGCGATGCCGCAGTAGTTGAGCAGCGTGTTGCCCTTGGCCGGAGCGCCGTAGGCGACGATCGTCCGCCCCGCGCGCCGCTCGGAGATGAGCAGCTCGAGCAGCTCCCACTTGGCCGTCTTGACCTTCTCCGCGTAGGTGCGATAGGTCTCGATCCGCTCGTAGCCGGCCTCGCGCTCCCGGGCGGCCAACTCCTGCGCACGCTCGGTCACTGGCCGCGACACATCCTCCGCGTGGCGCCCGTAGATCCGCAGCGAGCCCCCGTGGGTCGGGAGCTCCTCGACGTCGAACAACGTCAGCCCGTGCGCCTCGAAGACCCGCGAGGCGGTCAGGAAGGAGAAGTAGGAGAAGTGCTCGTGGTAGATCGTGTCGAACTCGTTGTCCTCGACCAGGTGCATCAGGTGGGGGAACTCCATCGTGATCGTCCCCTCGGGCGCGAGCAGGATCTTCATCCCCGCCACGAAGTCGTTGAGGTCGGGGACGTGGGCGAGCACGTTGTTGGCGATCAGCAGGTCGGCGCGCAGCATCGCCGCCAGCTCCCGGGCGGTCGCGCGCCCGAAGAACTTCACCATCGTCCGGATCCCGTTCTCGACCGCCACCTTCGCGACGTTGGCCGCCGGCTCCACACCGAGCACCGGAATGCCGCGCTCCACGAAGTACTGGAGCAGGTAGCCGTCGTTGCTCGCCAGCTCGACCACGTGGCTCTGAGCGCCCAGGTCGAACTGCGCCACCATCTGCTCCGCGTACCGGCGCGAATGCTCGAGCCACGTCGAGGAGTACGACGAGAAGTAGGCGTAGTCCGAGAAGATCGCGTCCGGGCTCTCGTACTCCTCGAGCTGGACGAGAAAGCAGCGCTCGCAAGTGAGCGCGCGCAGGGGATAGAAGGGCTCCATCTGCCCGAGCTGCTCGGCCGAGAGGTACGCGTTGGCCAGCGGCGACATCCCGAGGTCGGCGAACACCTCGGTCACAGGCTGGGCGCAGAAGCGGCACGGGGTCGCGCGGGTCACGTGGCGCGCACCTCCTGCGGCCGAGGCCGCTCACCGGCTGCGGCCGCAGCACGCTCGAAGGCCTCGATCTGCTCGACGCTCACCGCACGCATATTTTGCGCGCGCTGGAAGGCGCGGTACCACTCGACCACGCCCGCGAGTCCTTCCTCGATCCCCCACGCCGGCCGCCACCCGAGCGCCATCCGCGCCTTGGAGGAGTCGAGCTTGAGGTAGCCGGCCTCGTGCGGGGCGGCGGGGTCGGCGCGATCCTCCCACGACATGCCGGGTCCCCACAGCTCGCACAGGCGGTCGACCAGCCATCCCACGGGTCGCGCGTCGGCTTCCTCGGGGCCGAAGTTCCACCCGTCGGAGTGCTCGCGCGAGGACCACAGCGCCTGCGCGAGCACCAGGTAGCCGCTGAGCGGGTTGAGCACGTGCTGCCACGGCCGGATCGCTCCGGGGTTGCGGACCGCCACCGCCTCGCCGGCCAGAGCGCCGCGCACGAGGTCGGGCACGAGCCGATCCTCCGCCCAGTCACCGCCCCCGATGACGTTCCCCGCCCGGGCCGAGCCGACCGCGGCCGTCGCCGCCGCCGGGTCCCCCGAGAAGAACGAACTGCGATACGCCGCGGTGACCAGCTCGGCGCACCCCTTGCTGTTGGAGTAGGGGTCGTGGCCGCCCATCGGCTCGTACTCGCGATAGCCCCACTCCCACTCGCGGTTGGCGTAGCACTTGTCGCTGGTCACGACGACGACGACGCGCACCGAGGGCGTTTGTCGCGCAGCTTCGAGCACGTGGACCGTCCCCATGACGTTGGTCGCATAGGTCTCGACCGGCTCGCGGTAGGAGAGCCGCACGAGCGGCTGGGCCGCCAGGTGGAAGACGACCTCCGGCTCGGCCGCCGCGACGATCCGCTCGACCGCGGCGCGCTCGCGGACATCGGCGAATTCGGAGGAGGAGCGCATCCCGTCGCCCACGCCGGCCGCCTCGAAGAACGACGGCTAAGTCGGCACCCGGTCCGAGAGCCCGACCACCTCGGCGCCCATCGCCTGGAGCCACAGGGCGAGCCATCCTCCTTTGAAGCCCGTGTGACCGGTCACCAGCACGCGCCGGCCCGACCAGAAGGAGTGGTTCACGGTCACGGCCGGCTCCCTCGGCTCGCGGCGCCCCACTCCCACAGTTTCCGGCTTCCCGGCCGCGCGGCGCCCCACTCCCACAGCCTCCGGCTTCCCGGCCGCGCGGCGCCCCACTCCCACAGCCTCCGGCTTCCCGGCCGCGCGGCGCCCAACTTCACCAGCTTCCGGCTTCCCGGCCGGCGCGGCGCCCTACTCCCACAGCTTCCACGGCGCCTCCCCGGTGTTCCACAGCTCCTGGAGGTGGCGCTGGTCGCGAAGGGTGTCCATCGCCTGCCAGAAGCCGCGGTGCTGGTAGAGGGCGAGCTGGCCGTCGCGCGCGAGGCCCCCGAGCGGCTCCTCCTCCCAGACGGTCGCGTCGTCGCCGATGTAGCGGCCGACCTCCGGCGAGAGCACGAAGAACCCCCCGTTGATCCATCCGCCGTCGCCCTGGGGCTTCTCGCGAAAGCCGCTCACCCGCCCGTCGGCGATCTCCAGCGCCCCGAACCGCCCGGGGGGCTGGACCCCGGTCACCGTCGCCAGGGCTCCCGACCCACGGTGGAACTCGAGCAGCGCAGGCACGTCGAGGTCGGCGACCCCGTCGCCGTAGGTGAAGCAGAAGGCCTCCTCCCCCTCGAGGTAGGGCAGGACCCGCTTCAAGCGCCCGCCGGTCATCGTCCGCTCGCCCGTCTCGACCAGCGTCACCCTCCAGGGCTCGGCGGCGCTCTGGTGGATCTCCATGGAGCCGGCCCCGAGGTCGAAGGTCACGTCGCACGCGTGCAGGTGGTAGTTGGCGAAGTACTCCTTGATGACATAGCCCTTGTAGCCCAGGCAGACCACGAAGTCGTCGACCCCGTGGGCCGAGTAGCTCTTCATGATGTGCCAAAGGATCGGCTTGCCGCCGATCTCGATCATGGGCTTGGGCCTGACCTCGGTCTCCTCGCTGAAGCGCGAGCCCAGGCCGCCGGCGAGGATCACCGCCTTCACGGCCGCGGACGCTAGCGCAGGGTGGCGCGCCGCGGCGCTCGCGAATACGAAGCTCTCGTCACGTACGAGGGGGTGGTACAGCGGTGGTACCTCTGGTAGGTGCCGACATGCCACCCTCGTATTCAAGTGACCGAGGATCCGGAGCTCGCACGGGCACTTCACTCGGCCGCGCCGCACCTGCCGGCCGGCCTGTCGCGTTCGCGGCAGGTGCGCGAGCTCGCGATCGCCGGAGCGCGTCACCTCGCCGACACCCCGCGGACCGAACGCGAAACGACAGCTCCTGCTCGAGCGTCTGGCGGAGACCTTCGACGAGCCGGCGACGGCGGGCATCGACTGGGATGCGCTGCGCGAGGGCAAGCGCCGTGCCTGGCGCATCGAGTAGACGGGATCCGCGGGACGAGCCGGCGCTCGCCGACAGCGAGCCGCGTGACGAGCCGGCGCTCGCCGACAGCGAGCCGGCGTACGCCGACCGTGAGCCGTGGGGCGAGTTGCCGCTGCTCGACACCTCCGCCTGGTCGCGGGCCCACCATCCCTAGCGGTGCCTCGACAGGGAAGCGGATTGTGGCCTGTGGAGCCGAGCGGCCGCAAGCCCTCCTACGCACAGGTTTGCAGGGTCCCGTGTACGGGGCAAGAACAATGAAGGGCACGAACGCCGCCACTTTTTGATCGCTCGGCCGTTCTATTCCCGAGCAGGTTGTCCAATCAGCCTGATTTGCTCGATATGCCCGTCTCTCAACGACATTCCCTTCGCACGCTGCGCCCCGTTCCCAGGCCCGTCCTGGAGGCTCTCCCGACGGTTTCCGTCCTCGGGATCCCGCTCGCGCTGACCGACTACGAGCGCACCATGGACTGGATGGACGAGGCGATCGCCCTGCGCCAGCCGGTGTACCTGTCAGCCGCCGCCGTCCACCTGGTGATGGTCAGCCAGGAGCGTCCCGAGGTCCACGACGCGGTCACCGGCGGGCTCGCCGTGCCCGACGGCCAGCCGCTGGTGTGGGCCATGCGAGCGCTCGGCCACGACGCGTCGCGCGTCTACGGCCCCACGCTCATGGAGCGCTACTGCCAGCGCACCGCCCACACGGGCGCGCGGCACTACCTCTACGGAGGGCGCAACCAGGGGGCGCTCGTGCAGCTCGTCAACAACCTGCGCCATCAGAACCCCGGGCTTCGCATCGTCGGCGGCTACTCGCCCCCCTTCCGCCCGCCGACCCTCCAGGACGACGAGGCGATCATCGCGGAGATCAACCGCTCGGGCGCCGACATCGTCTGGGTCGGGATCGGCCAGCCCAAGCAGGAGGAGTGGATGAGGCGTCTGCGCGATCGCCTCGAGGCGCCGGTCCTCGTCGGCGTGGGGGCCGCGTTCGACTTCCACGCCGGCCTCGTCCCTCAGGCGCGTCCGTGGATGCAGAAGGCCGGCCTCGAGTGGGCGTTCCGCCTCAGCCAGGAGCCGCGCAGGCTCTGGAAGCGCTACGCGCGCTACAACCCGCGCTTCGTCGCCGGGTTCGCACGACAGTACGCGAGGCATCGCCTTGCCGGACGCTCCCGCTAGCCTCATCCCGTCGCCATGACGCACGACGTCTCGATCATCGGCCTCGGCCGGGTCGGATTGCCGCTGGCGCTCTGCTTCGCCGACCGCGGGCTGAGGGTCCTCGGGATCGACAAGGACGCAGAGCGCCTCGATGCGATCCGCGTCGGCCGGATGCCCTTCAAGGAGACGGGCACCCAGGAGCTTCTCGACCGTGTCGGCGACACGGACCTTCTCGAGCTCAGCTCGCGCGTAGCCGACGCCGCGCGTGCCGAGCACATCGTCATGACCCTGGGAACCCCCTCGTTCTCGCACATCGAGATCGACATGCGCGACATACGCTCGGCGCTCGACGACCTCCTCCCCGTGCTCGAAGCCGGGCACTCGCTCATCCTGCGCTCCACGGTGGGCCCGGGGACGACCGACTTCGTCGCCGGCTACCTGGCCAAGCGGCGCGGCTTCGACGTCGGGGGCGAGATCTTCGTCGCCCATGCCCCCGAGCGCATCGCCGCCGGCAGGTTCGTCGAGGAGATCACGACGCTGCCGTGCATCGTCGGCGGGGTCGGCGAGGAGTCCGGCGAGCGCGTCGGGCGGCTGTTCAGCGTGTTCGGCGCCCCCATCGTCCAGACCACGCCCGTCCAGGCCGAGCTGGCAAAGATCTGGACCAACATCCTGCGCTACGCCCAGTTCGCGCTACCCAACCTCCTGATGATGGATTGCGAGAGCAACGGCGCCAACGTCTTCGAGGTCATCGACCTCATCAACCACGACTACCCGCGCGGGGGCATCGCCCAGCCCGGCCTGACCGGCGGCACCTGCCTGCGCAAGGACTTCGCCTTCAGCGAGGAGCGCTCGAACGCGCCCGGCATGCTGCTCGCCGTCTCGCGCGTCAACGAGTCGGTCCCGCTCTTTCTGGTCGAGGGCATCAAGCGACGGCTGGACACGCTCTCGGGAAAGAAGGTCGCCGTCCTCGGCCTGGCCTTCAAGCGCGATACCGACGACGAGCGCGACTCCCTCGCTCACAAGCTCATCCGCATGCTCGAGCGCGAACTGGCCGACGTCGCCGTCCACGACCCCCACGTCTCCGAGCCCACCCAGAGCTTCGACGACGCGATCCTCGACGCCGACGTCATCGTCGTGGCCACCAACCACTCCCCCTTCAGCCGCCCCGAAGCGCTGGGCTCCATCCTCGACTCAGCCCGCCGTGAGTGCCTGGTCGTAGACCCGTGGAACGCCTTCGGCCACGCACAGGTCTTCGCCTTCGCGACCGAGGTGGCCGCGCTCGCGCGCTGAGGAGAGACCGGCCGCCGTGCCGTGCCAGATGCGATGTATGGTGTGTACATCGTGCGGCGCACGCAGATCTACCTAGACGAACGGCAGGACCGCGCTGTCAGTGACCGGGCGAGCGCATCGGGCCGAACGAAGTCGGCGCTGATCCGCGACGCGCTGGACGCCTACCTCGCGCCCACGGGCGGTGCGCAAGCTGACGTTG
>JAABUS010008759.1_pt1 | contig 10956 bp, 14 predicted proteins | sample 5560161 | NCBI WGS metagenome assembly JAABUS01 (sample SAMN10711885, study PRJNA513376) | rock metagenome | isolation source: Antarctica rocks | place: Antarctica: Victoria Land, Trio Nunatak nord | collected 2016-01-04
TTTAATAGCTTTCGGAACTAAAGATTATGGTGCTCCTTTTAATAATTTTTTAAGATTAGAAATGATCAGGCTTAAAAAAACTAATTTCAGCTATAACGCTTACTTTGGATTAGAGCACAACTTTTTTGGTTTTAACAAAAACGGTTCTGTAAATTATGATATTTACAATTGGGATAAAGTTGGGCTGGATTGGAAAAAATGGCTTCAGCAAAATTAATCCTGATGCTTCTTTTACCGCTTAAAAATCCTCATCAAACTTGTTCCTTAAACTAACTCATCCAGTAATTCTTTTGCAGGCCGGGCCTTGATTTTGCCCTGTTCAATTAATTTCAGTTCGGTTACCGCTTCTTTAAATTCCTGTAAAAGCTGTTCTTTGGCCGGCTCCTCATACTCCAGTATTTCTAAATCTTTGTACTGCTTTTTGAGCGTTTCCCATTCATTGATGGGGATATAAACACCGGTAGCTTTGCCTTTGCTGTCTTGGATCACCTGAAGTCTCATCGTTTTAAATTATGTAACAAAATTAGTCAAATTACCATTAGCAGCAATTTTCTATCTTGTTGCAAGAGTTGTAGCAATAAAAATTTGTTTTGTTAAATTTGTTGAAGATTCATCTTAGCAAAATTAATCCTGATGCTTCTTTTACCACCTAAAAATCCTTACCAAACCTGTTCTTTAACCACTTCGCAAACGGTTTGGAAAAGGTTCATTTTGCCAGAAAACAAAGAAATGGTTTCTGCGCTGGCTACTTGGAAAGTACGCAAATGTTCCATTTCATAATTAATTCCTAACAGTAAAGCTAAAATTACAGGTGCTAAAAGCAGTATAAAAGGGTTGGTGTTGATGATGAAGTTTTTCATGACTATCGGTTTGATGAATCAAAGAAAAAGCTAATCCGCAAGCTGTTAAATGCTTATTAGGCAAATCCGCGCGAAAAACCGGTGAATGGCGTTTTTTTACCGACGAAAATTTTACCGAAAGAAGAAAGATATTAATTTTTTAACCTATTGGTACTAAGATTTTTTAACAGGTTCTAATAAATCCCACAAATTTCCATAAATATCTCTAAAAACGGCAACAGTACCGTATGATTCCTCCTTTGGTTCTCTAACAAATTCAATTCCGTTCTCAAGCATTTTTGAAAAATCCCTTTTAAAATTATCTGTATATAGAAAAAAGCCAACTCTACCACCTGTTTGATTGCCAATGCTTAATTTTTGTTTTTTATCTACTGCTTTTGCAAGTAAAATGCAGCATTCGACCGATCCGGGCGGTGCAACTAAAACCCATCGCTTTGTTAAAGTTAAAATAGTATCCTCAACCAAAATAAAACTAAGTTTTTCAGTATAATATTGGATTGCCTTATCGTAATCGTCGACAACAAGTGCGAAATGTGCTATAAATTGCTTCATGTTTTATTTAATCCTTTAATTTACAATTAATCTCCTTGTCTTAACGCTTTCCTGATCACCATTTCCGCACGCTTAACTAAAATTTCCGCCAATTCTTTTTCCGGTTCTATTGGTTCCAACACTTCAAACTGCAGGTTTAAAAACGTGCCTAAAGGGAAAGTGCCGTATTGAACCATTTTCCAGGAATTGCGAATGACAATCGGAACCAACAAAGCTTCCGGGCATTTTTTTAATAAAGCAGCTACGCCTCCCGATTGAAAAGCCTTGACTATTCCGTCTTTTGACCGTGTTCCTTCAGGAAAAATAACCGCCGACCAGTTGTTGGTTTTCATTCGCATGCCCAACTTCGACATTTCGGTGATTGCTTGCCGCGGGTCTTTCCGGTCAATATTGGCACCGCCGCCATGCTTTAGGTTGTAGGAAATGGAAGGGATTCCTTTGGTCAGTTCAATCTTGGAAATAAACTTCGCATGATATTTTCGCAAAAACCAAATCAATGGCGGGATGTCATACAAGCTTTGGTGGTTGGCAATAAAAATAACCGGACGGTTGACCGGTAAATGAAAAGTATTGATAAATTTTACCGATGTGCCGAGTAAATAATAAGTAGAAGTTAAGCAGATATCTAAAATATCCACCACAAACTTATGCGTTTTGTACCCAAAAAGACGGAAAGCAATCCATTGCAAGGGATGGAAAATCAGCAAAAAAAAAGTGAATGCGATGTAATGCAACGGCGTCAGCAGATAGCTCAACAGTTTTTGCATGATAAAAGAAGCATTAACCTGTTTAATTGTTCAAGAGATTTTCTGATAACAGGATATGCACTTTCAGTACAGCAGCAACGGTGATCGCATCGGTAATCTCGCCTTGGCAAACCATCTGGTAAACTTCCTTAAACGGTAATTTTCGGATCACCAATTGTTCGGTTTCTTCCGGTTCGGCTTCAAATTGTTCCAGGTTTTGGGCGAGATAAATAATTGCTTCTTCATCGCAAACCGAATTAGACAGGTACATGCGCTGGATTTCCGTCCATTTCCCGGCTTTTAATCCGGTTTCTTCTAACAGTTCGCGTTTGGCCGAATCTAAAGGTTCGCCGGATAACGGCCCGCCGCCTTCCGGGATTTCCCAACTGTACTGCTTCAACGGAAATCGAAATTGTCCAACCAAATAAGTATTTCCATTTTCATCCAAAGGTAAAATGCCAATTGCTTTATTTTTAAAATGAACCTGGCCATAAATCCCGGGATTGCCCGAAGGGTTGATCACCTGAAACTCGGTAATATTGATCCAGGGGTTGTCGTAAATGTTTTCTTCGTGATTGATCTTCCAGGGATTGATTTCGGGTTGCATAGCTGTAAAAGTAGTAAAATTAAGGTGCGGGCGAATCAGGTTGCTGTTGCTTTTTGATATTCAGGAATGTTAACCAGTACGATCCCAATCAGAATAACGATAAGTGCGCCTAACTGTTCTTTTACTAAATTTTCGTGCGCAAAAAGCCAGCCTAAAAGCACAGCCACAACCGGATTGACATAAGTATGTGTGCTGATTAAGGCGGGAGGACGTTTGGTAATCAGCCATACGAAAGACATGTAAGCAACCAATGAACCAAAAACAATCAGAAATAATAACCCCAGCCAGGATTTAGCAGGAACATTTGTAAAGGAAAAACCAGAAAATTCTCCGGCAAAAGAAGCAATAATGCCACTTACTGCTGCTGCTGCCAGCAATTGAATACTGCTGTTCATCACAATGGAGCTGCTGCCTTTGGTGTTATTAATAAGGAGTGAACCTAAAACCCACCAAATAGCACTCAACAAAACAACCAATGTTGCAACGAGGCCAATGGCAGAATGATTGACTTGCAAATCGTTTGATTTTAGAAACAGAAAAATCCCGGCAAAACCAATACTTAATCCCGAAACAATGTATTTGTTGGAGAAATAGGTTTTCCAGTTTTTTCGGTCCAGCAATAAAAACCACAAAGGTTCGGTTGCAATCAGGATAGCGGCTTGCCCCGATGTTATATATTGTTCTGCCCAGGCAATCATTCCGGTTCCGCCAACCAGCATCAACATACCACTTAATGCGTGCCGGGAAACAATTTTTACCGGTGGCAGTTTTTCGCCTTTTACTTTAGCATAAGCCAGTAAAATCAGACCAGCTATTATATAACGTAATCCGACCAAAATAAAAGGCGGAAAACCTTTTAGGCCGAAAGCAACGGCCAGGTAAGTAGAACCCCAGATGAAGTAGATATTGAAAAAGGCAAAAATCAGCAGCAGTCGCTGCAAAAGAGGTTTGTTTTTCATTCAGAAATCTTAATTTTCATTAAGCTGTTTGGTTCAGCTTAATGAAAATATACCGGTAAAAGAAGCATCCGTTTATAAACCGAATGCTTCTTTTACCTGCTCTAAATAATCTAATTTCTCCCAGGTAAAAAGTTCCACTTCTATTTTGGTCTCTTCCCCGTTAGGCGTAAAAAAAGATTTGGTTACCGTTTGCGGCACTTTGCCAAAATGTCCATAAGCGGCCGTTTCAGAATAAATCGGGTTACGCAGTTTAAAACGGGTTTCAATGGCATAAGGTGTCATATCAAAAATGGCAGAAACTTTTTCCGCAATTTCCCCGTCGTGCAGGTCAACTTGTGCTGTTCCGTAAGTGTTTACATAAATTCCCATCGGTTGTGCTACGCCGATAGCATAAGAAACCTGTACCAGCACTTCGTTGCAAACACCCGCTGCAACCAAATTTTTAGCAATATGGCGTGTGGCATAAGCGGCAGAACGGTCAACTTTAGAAGGGTCTTTTCCGGAGAAAGCACCGCCGCCGTGGGCACCTTTGCCGCCATAAGTATCCACAATGATTTTTCGTCCGGTCAAGCCCGTATCACCGTGCGGGCCGCCGATCACAAACTTTCCGGTCGGGTTAATGTGGTATTTAATATCCTCGTTAAAAAAGTGACTGTATTTAGGATACTTTGCTTTTACACGAGGGATCAATACTTGGATTATATCTTCCCGGATTTTGTCCAGCATAGTTTTTTCTTCATCAAAATCATCGTGCTGGGTAGAAATAACAATGGCGTCAATGCGGATTGGTTGGTTATCGTCGTCATATTCCAACGTTACCTGCGATTTGGCATCCGGCCTTAAATACTGAATTTCTGTGTTTTCCCGGCGTACGGCAGCCAGCTCGATCAATAAAGCATGGGCGATATCCAAAGTAAGCGGCATAAAATTATCTGTTTCGATGGTGGCATAACCAAACATCATCCCTTGGTCGCCGGCACCTTGCAGTTGTTTGTCTGCCCGGTCAACACCCTGGTTTATATCCGGCGACTGTTCATGAATGGCTGATAACACACCGCAGGAATTGCCGTCGAACATGTACGCTCCTTTAGTATAGCCGATTTTGTTGATCACATCCCGGGCAATTTTCTGAACATCTAAGTAAGCTTTGGATTTAACTTCGCCAGCCAAAAAAACCTGCCCGGTAGTTACCAGGGTTTCGCAGGCTACTTTTGAATCAGGGTCGAAGGCTAAAAAGTTATCAATCAATGCATCAGAAATTTGATCTGCAACCTTATCGGGATGTCCTTCTGAAACAGACTCCGAAGTAAATAAATATGACATAGCTATTTTTATAAATTTTTTTAATTATATATAAACAGCTGATAAGGATTGCAGCACAAAAAGGAATATCATTTTAGCACTTTTTTTAATGTGGTTGCAATCAATTCAAATCAGTCCACTTATGTCAGCAAAATTAAAATATTTTTATAAATTTTATCATTAGAGGATAATTTGTTTTTGTATAGCCGGAATCCTACTTTTACAGGTAAAAATTACTTGTAATTAATCCTTGCAAACACAAAATTTATTGATAATAATTGCGTTTAGCTAATTCTTAAAAGTAATTATAACCTTTACATGCAGTATTAAAAAGATTTTACCAGTATAAAAACAGTATCCACCAGATACAAACATTACCTTGAATAAAAAAAATAAAAACGTTTTGGGGGTAGTTTATTCTACGGATCCTGCATTTGAATATCAGCAGGAAAATATATCAGCAGAAGAAACTTTACCAGTACAGCAGCAGCAGCAGCTTAAAATTTTTCTTGACCGAAAAGGCGGTGGAAAATTAGTAACCCGTATTTCAAATTTTCAGGGAACAGAAGAAGACCTGGAAAAATTAGGCAAAAAATTAAAAACCAAATGCGGCGCAGGCGGCGCAACAAAAGATGGTAAAATCTTGATCCAAGGAAACTTTAGAGATAAGGTACTGGAACTTTTACTTGCTGATAATTACAAGGCAAAAATAGCAGGAGGATGACCAGGAATAGCTGTGTTAATATTGCTTGAATATTTTTTACACTTAAACCTTGTATAGATTGATTATTTTTGTTTTCATTGTAAAAAGAAATAGGCAAGCAACCTGATTATTGAAATTGCGATAAATTTATTTTATATAGTTGTTTTAAATCTGTTGATTAAAAATTATTATTAGGTTCTGCTTATTCTTTTTAAATTTAAAACCATAAATTTTTTTATTGCATTGCTACAAATACCATTATTTAAATCTATATTTATCAAACTAAAATCTAACTAAAACTAAACAAACCTAAAAATGGCAACTACTCCACTAAAACCAACAACAACAGTAATCAAAGAAAGCTCAGGTTCATCGAGCATTTTTGCATCTTTAGTAATCCCAATCGCATTTGTAGTAGCTTTATTGATATACATATTTGTCTTGGGCGATCCAAGCCATTATAAAGGTGGTGACCCAGCTAACGAGCCAGCAAATGGTGATTACTTTGGTGTTGTTCACAAAGGCGGACCTATTGTACCAGTTCTGATGACATTTTTGCTTTGTGTTATTATTTTTTCTATTGAACGTTTTGTTGTGATTGGTAAAGCGGCAGGTACTGGTAATGTTGATGCATTTATCAAAAAAATACAATCTTATTTAAATGCCGGTAATATTGAGGCTGCAAGTGCTGAATGTGATAAACAAAAAGGTTCTGTGGCGAACGTAATCAAATCAGGCTTGAAAAAATACCGTGAAATGGAACAAGAGCCTAATTTAGACGTGGATCAGAAATGCTTGGCTATCCAAAAAGACATTGAAGAAGCAACTTCTTTAGAAATGCCTATGTTGGAGCAAAACTTAACTATTATTGCCACTTTGGTGTCTATTGGTACATTGACAGGTTTATTAGGCACAGTAACAGGTATGATCAAGGCGTTTGCTGCATTGGCGACATCAGGAGCTCCTAATCAAGCCGCACTGGCAACTGGTATTTCTGAAGCGTTGATCAATACAGCCTTAGGAATTTTTACATCAACTTTAGCGGTTATTGCTTACAACTTCTTTACTTCTAAAATTGATACTTTAACTTATGCAATTGATGAAACAGGTTTCAGTATTGTTCAAACTTATGCAGCTTCACATAAGAATAACCGTTAATTCTTATCCTTAATATGCTTGTAATTGTTTGCACATCATATTTTAACTGATTATTTAAAATAAAACAACTATGCCAAGAGCTCATATAAAAAGAAAAAGTACAGCGATCGATATGACAGCGATGTGCGATATGGCTTTCCTTTTGCTTACTTTTTTTATTCTTACTTCTAAACCTAAAACAGAAGATCTTGTTCCGGTAGATATTCCTGGTTCATCTGTATTAATTAAATTACCGGATGATGTAGCAACCCTTACAATTGGACAAGGAAAGGTTTTTTTTGATATTGAAGGGGAAGCAATAAAGGCACAAACTTTAGAAAATGTTGGTCAAAAGTATAATATAACTTTTACACCTACTGAAAAAGCATTATTTTCTCGATTGCCATCCTTCGGTGTGCCTATTGCCAGCATGAAACAATTCCTGGATATGGATCCGGAGAAACGTAAGGCATTAAAGCAACCCGGAATTCCGACTGACTCTGTTAGCAATGAATTGTTTAACTGGGTACGTGAAGCAAGGGTTTCAGCAAAACAATTGGTTAATAAAAATTTAAGGATCGGTATCAAAGGAGACAGTAAAGAAGAATATCCAACTATTAAAAAGATAATTGCAATATTGCAAAAACAAAAAGTAGATAAATTCAGCCTGATTACTTCAATGCGGGCTGCAAAATAATTTAAATTAAAAATAAAATGGCAGAATTAGATACCTCCGGGGGTGGCAAAAAAGGTGGAGGAAAAGTAAGAAGTAAAAAAGCATCCACCCGTGTTGATTTAACAGCTATGGTAGATCTGGCATTTTTGCTGATCACGTTTTTTATGCTTACTACAACTTTGGCTAAACCCCAAGCTATGGATTTGACAATGCCAGACAAAGATGAAAAGCTGAAAGATCAAAAACCTGTTCCTGCTTCTCGTACAATGACGGTATTGCTTGGAAGTAATGATAAGTTGGAGTGGTTTGTGGGTGAACCAGGTAAGGTTGCTCCAAATGTTGATAATTATGGGAAAAATGGTATTCGTAAAGCTTTATTAGAAAATTACCAACGTGTTAAGCAGGAATCAGGAGGAAAAGAAATGATTGTATTAATCGCACCTTCTGACAAATCTAACTACAAAAATTTGGTAGATATGTTGGATGAGCTTAAGATTGCAAACATTCAGATTTATGCAATTGTAGACATTACAACACCTGAACTTGAATCCTTAAAACGGGATAACTTGTACTAATATGTGCAATAAAATGAGTATCACTTTATTAAAAAATTAAATTAAACAACTATGGCAAGATTAGATATATTAGATCCGGAGTGGATTGAGGTTATTTTTAATGGCCGCAACAAGGCTTACGGTGCCTACGTTCTTCGTAAGGAAAATGCAAAAACATCAGTAAGGGCTTTAGTCATTGCCAGTTCCCTGTTTTTGCTTGCCATTGCAATGCCGACCATTATTAACAAAATTAAAGGTTTCATTCCTAAAGCAGATGAAAAAGTAAAGATTCAAGATGTTGTGTTAATACCACCGCCGCCAGTGGATGCAACTAAGCCACCACCGCCGCCGCCAAAAGTAGAACCACCAAAACCAAAAGTTGATCAGGTGCGTTTTCCGCCTCCCGTGGTTAAACCGGATAATGAAGTAAAGGAAAAAGATCCGCCAACTGTAAAAGAACTGGAGGTAAAAGACCCAGGACAAAAAGATCAAAAGGGAGATCCAAACCAGGAAATTCGCATTGATGAAGCGGTTGGTAAAGCTGATATTACACAAAAAGTAGTTGAAGAAAGCAATGATCCGGTAAGTTTTGCAGCAGTAGAGAAACTGCCTGCGTTTCCCGGGGGCGAAGCAGCCTTTGGTAACTATTTAAGTAAAAATATTCGTTATCCGCCAGTTGCAAAAGAAAACAATACGCAAGGAAGAGTTATCTTGTCTTTTGTTGTGGAGAGAGATGGTTCACTTACAGATATCAAAGTTTTACGTGATATTGGAGGCGGTTGCGGACCAGAAGCTGTAAGGGTTTTATCTAAGTCACCACATTGGACCCCCGGTATTCAAAATGGCAAGAAAGTACGGGTTGCTTATACAATGCCAGTTAATTTTACCCTTTCCGGAGATCAGTAAATTTTTATGCTGAATATATTTAATTTTAAGGAGAAACCGCTCAAAGAGCGGTTTCTCCTTATTTTAGGGCTGGTTACATTTATTTGCTTTTTAGGGTTGGGATTGATGATTATGTTTTGGAACAAGCTTCCGTTAAATATGAATACTACCCAGCGGTATTTATTTGGAAGTGTAATTATCGTTTATTCTATTATTCGTTTTTCAAGATTATTTACTCAAAAATGAAATTTGAAAAAAGACTTTTTTTAAATATTGTATTGATTTTATCAATATTGATTATTTCGTGCGGGCATAGTAACAACACTGATAGTGGTTCTGATCAATTTACCTCAGGTACTTATCAATTTGTGTTTGATGAATCAATATCACCAATTTTGGATCAGGAAATCTATGTTTTCAAATCAATTTATACTGATGCAAAGCCTAATGTTTTATACAAACCGGAAAATAAAATTTTAGATCTGATTTTAAATAATAAAGCCCGTTTTGCAGTAATGGGAAGAGACCTGAATAAGGAGGAGGTCAAATTATTAATTGATAAAAATTTACCTCCAAAAACTGGTAAAATAGCTATGGATGCTATAACTTTGATTGTGGGGAAAAATTCTAATGATACTACCATGTCTGTATCAGATGTAAATAAGTTATTTGATATTAATACTAAAAGTAATAAAAACCTCGTTTTTGATAATCCCAACTCAAGTGTTTTTAATTATTTGAAAAGTTTTTTTAATTTGAACCCATCTACACAGAAAAATATTTATGCTGTTAAAAACAGTAAGGAGGTAATCAAGTACGTTTCTGAACATCAGAATGCAATTGGTTTTATTAGTTATAGCTGGCTGACAGAGCCTGATGCTGATTATGCAGAAGCAACAAAAAATATTAAGGTAGTAGGCATCAGGGATGAGAAATCTAAAGAACTATCTAAAATTTATTTTAAACCTTCGCAATCATCCCTTGCTCTAAAACAATATCCGTTAACACGTTCTATTTATGTGGTGGATTGTACAGGGAAAGTAGGATTAGGTACAGGTTTTGCATCATTTTTGCAAAGCGAAAGAGGTCAAAAGATAATTTTAAAATCCGGATTGTTACCTGAGATTATGCCTACAAGAGAAATAAGTATTAAAAAGTAAATCATAATTTTAACATATAGAATATTAACTATGAAAATGATCAATAAAGCAGTAATGACCATTTCCGGTTTAACCATTTTAAGTTCTTCTGTTTTTGCTCAAAGTTTGGCAGATGCTAAAAAAGCAATTGACGCAGAACAATATCAGAAGGCCGAATCAATGCTCAAAAACTTGACTCAAACACAAGCAACTAAAGATGAAAATTTTTTTTATTTGGGTTGGTTGTACTTAAAAACAGATTATCCTGATTCTGCTAAAACCGCATTTACAAAAGGAATAAGTGTAAATCCAAAATCAGCTTTAAATTATGCAGGCTTAGGTGCAGTTGACCGTCTGGATAAAAATACGGCTTCTGCAAAATCTAATTTTGACAAGGCGATAGCTTCTACTGACAAAAAAGACACGGAACCATATGTTTATGTAGGTAGAGCTTATTTATTGCCTCCCAATCCGGATGCTAATGCTGCTATCCAGGTTTTGAAAAGAGGTATTGCTGCAAACCCAAAAGACAAAAACCCAGAGCTATACGCTGCTTTAGGTGATGCTTATCGCTCGCAATTAAAAAACACCGATGCTTACGATAATTATTCCCAAGCTTTGGCTATCAACCCAAAAATGGTAAGCGCAATAGTTGCAACAGGTGTAATTTGGAAACAAGCCAATAATTATGAAGATTCTGAAAAAGAGTATCGTAAAGCATTAGCTATAGACCCGACTTACGGCCCGGCTTATCGTGAGTTAGCAGAAACCTATTTAAGATGGGGTAAAAACAGTACGATGGCTATTTCGACCCAGAAATACACACAAGCTGTTGA
>JAABUS010008762.1_pt1 | contig 10954 bp, 9 predicted proteins | sample 5560161 | NCBI WGS metagenome assembly JAABUS01 (sample SAMN10711885, study PRJNA513376) | rock metagenome | isolation source: Antarctica rocks | place: Antarctica: Victoria Land, Trio Nunatak nord | collected 2016-01-04
CGCCGGCCCAACGGTCCACGTCCCGATCGTCGACCGCGTCGTCGAGCTCAGCGAGCTCGCCTCGGAACTGTTCAGCTCCCCAACTTGGCAGAGCGGCGATGCCAGCCGCGACAGCATCCACGGCAACGAAGCGCTCCGGCCCGACAGCGGCTGCCGCGTCATGCGGCAGCAAATCCGCCACGGGCACACCATTCCTGGTCACCGTGAAGGACTCGCCGTGCTCGACCCGGCGCATGATGGCGCCACTGTCGTTGCGGAGTTCGCGTTGACTGATGGTGGCTTTCACAGGACTAGTGTAGCGCCGAGGTGCTACACCCGGCCGAACCCGAGCCGCCCGCTTCCGCCGTCGACCTGACGCAGCACGGATCGGCTAGGTCTCGCGGCGCACGTCGGCGGGCGCCTTGTCGATCCGCCAGCCACGCCAGGACGGGTGCCGCAACCGTGCGCCCGACGTCCACTCGGTGAACTCGACCTCGCCGACCAGCTTCGGGCTGACCCATCGGGCATCGTTCGCGTCGGGCTGCGGCATCTCCCCGAAGGGGCTCGTCTTGCGTTCCAGCCGCTGCAGCTTCACGGTGAGCTCAGCGAGCTCCTTGTCCCGGAAGCCAGTACCGACCCGGCCCGCGTACTCAAGGGTGCCGTCCTCACCGGGAACGCCCATCAGCAGCGATCCGACGAGCGCGGATCGACGGCCTTTGCCCGGTCGCCACCCCCCGATGACGACTTCTTGCGTCAGGTGGTGCTCGATCTTGATCCAGGCCCGGGACCGTCGGCCGACGGCATAGGTGCTGCCACGTTTCTTGGCGACGACGCCTTCCAGGCCGAGCTCCTTGCTGCTCGCCATCGCCGCGTCGAAGCCGCCATCGAAGGCCGGTGGTACCTGGACCGCACCCGGGCCGCCGACCAGCGACGAGAGTGCCTCCCGACGCTCGGTGTAGGAACGCTGGCGCTGCGACTTTCCGTCAATCTCAAGGACGTCGAACAGCATCAGCACGACCGGCACGCTCTTGATCGCCTCCTCGACGTCCCGCTTCTTGGTCAGACCCATGCGCCGTTGCAGCAGGCCGAAGTCAGGCCGCGACCCCTTGCCCAGCGCGACGATCTCACCGTCGAGGATCGCGGAGTCGACGCTGACCGCCTCGCGGATCGCCTCGCACAGATCGGGATACGTCGCACTCATGTCGTTGCCGTTGCGGCTTACTAGCCGCACGTCCTCGCCGTTGAGGTGGACGAGCACCCGAACGCCGTCCCACTTCATCTCGAACACCCAGTCGTCACCGGTGTCGACGTCACCGGCGTCGCCGAGGGTGGCCAGCATCGGCGACACCGCCGTGATCCCGCGAGGCTCTGCTGTCGCCGAGGGTGTGGGCTCCGGAGTAGCGGTCTCCATCAGGTGGATCAGCCAGTGCGCGTCGGCCTTGCCCTCGCCACCGGTGTGGATCAGCGCATAGGTGCGCGGGCCGTCGAGACCGCCGTCCTCCCGCCCGTTCAGGGTCGCGATGATCTCCTTGCCCCCACGCCACTTCTCCAGCTCGTAGGTCCCCGCGTCCCAGATCTTCACCGTGCCACCCCCGTACTCCCCCTTGGCGATGGTCCCTTCGTAGGTTCCGTACTCCAGCGGATGGTCCTCGGTCTGCACGGCCAGCCGGTTCTGCTTCGGGTTGGTCGGCACACCTTTGGGCAGCGCCCACGAGACCAGCACGCCCTCGTGCTCGAGCCGAAAATCGTAGTGCAGCCGGCTCGCGTGGTGCTCCTGGATGACGAAGCTCTGGCCAGTGCCCGACTTCGGCGTCCCGGCGGGAACGGGCTCCGAAGTTTTCCCGGCATCGCGCTTACCGCGGTAGGTGACGAGGCGGTCGGTCGATGCCAGCTCGTTGCCCCTGACCAGGACCTCGTCCAGCTCGAGATGGCGGAGGTCGTCGTTCAGCTCCTCCCACATGCGGGGCACGGCGACGTACGGACGGGACCGCCCGCGCAGTGAATAGGGCACGACCGTCGTCTCCAAACCGTTGTTGTGGCTCCAGTCAACCAAGACCTTGCCGTCTCGTACGGCCTTTTTCATGTCGCTCACGACGAGGTCGGGATAATCGCTCTCCAGCGCCCGGGCCAGCTCATGCGCGACGGCCGCGACCTCCTCGGACGAATGCTTCCCGTCCAACGAGGCATAGAGGTGGATGCCCTTGCTGCCGCTGGTGACCGGGACTGGGTCGAGGTCCATGCCGCGCATCATCGTGCGCGCGGCCCGGGCGACCGCGACACACTCGGGCAGGCCCGCCCCCTCGCCGGGATCGAGGTCGAGGACGATCCGGTCGGGGTTGAGTCGTTTGCCGCCGCGGCCGAACTTCCATTGCGGGACATGGAACTCGAGCGAGGCGAGCTGCGCGAACCAGGTCAGTGTCGCGAGGTCGTTAACCAACGGATAGTCGTTCGTGTGGTCGGAGTGCTCGATTGCGTAGTGCCGGATCCAGGACGGAGCAGTGGCGTCGAGGCTCTTGTTGAAGAAGGCCTTGCCGGGGCTGGCTTCCGTGCCGACCCCATTGACCCAGCGCTTGCGGGTAGCCGGGCGGTCGGCTGCATAAGGGATCAGGAGGGGCGCGATCGCCGCGTAGTAGGCAAGGACGTCGCCCTTCGTCGTGCCCGTCTCGGGGTACAGCACCTTCTCCAGGTTCGTGAGCGTGATGCGATGACCGTCGACATTCACAGTCTGCTTTCGGGCACTCGCGGCCGTCGATGACATGAGCACCAAGTTCCCTTGCTTGGCAGTTCCGCGCAAGCGGTATGTACTGAGGTATGAGCCCACGTAGGAAAATTGCCATCCTGACCTCGAACGCCGGCGTGGAGAAGGTCGAGCTTGAGTCACCCCTGCGGGCCATCTCGGAGCAGGGTTGGGACGTTGACCATCTCGCTCCCGAAGCCGGGGACGTCCAGACGATGAACCACGACGTCGACAAGGACGTTGTGCACCAGGCTGACAAGGCTGTGGCGGACGTGTCCCCCGACGACTACGACGGCCTCATCATTCCCGGCGGCACCGTCAACGCCGACAAGTTGCGAGCCGATGAGGGTGCGGTCAGCTTCATCAAACGGGTCGCCCAAGCCAAGAAGCCGATAGCCGCGATCTGCCACGGCCCGTGGGTCCTCGTCGAGGCGGGGCTCCTCCCCGGCAAGACGCTGACGTCATACCCTTCGCTCCGGACCGACATCACGAATGCCGGTGGCACGTGGGTGGATCAGGAAGTCATGCACTGTCCCGCCGAGGGCTGGGACCTCGTCACGTCGCGCAACCCCGGTGACCTCGACGCGTTCAACGCGAAGCTCATCGAAGTGTTCAACCAGTGACGGCGGCCTGCTGACGCGGTCAGTGGTTGCGTAGCGCCGTGATCAGCTCGCTGTTCTTCTTGGCGGAGTAGTTCGTCAGACCGGGTCTTTTCGCCCGCATCTTCAGCTGCTGACGGTCCAGTCGTCGTAGGACGGGGATTCACCGCCCCGTTCGGCGACCTTCGACTTGCCGTCCCGCGCCGCGGCATTGGAGATGCGGGCCGCCTTCTCCTTGGAGGCACCCTCCTCGCGCAGGTCCTCGTACATGTCTGGCTTCTTGAGACTGGCGTTTCTCTCTTCTGGCATTGTGACTCCTCAATGCTCGTTGGTGGTGGTCTGGTGGCTGTCTCCGGCGAGTACCACAGCACCGGGCGCCCCATAGGAGGCGACCAGTTCTTTGACCTTTCTCCACGCCGGGTGCAAATCGGGCAGGTCATGCGCCAGCTTCACGAGTTGCTCCGCGAAGGGGCGGTCGGTGTCGACGAGCAGTTCGGCGTAGCGGGGGTCAAGCACGTAGGAGTGCTCGTCGGACGCGGCCTCCGCTGCGACGCGGTCGAGGAAGATTTCGAGCTTGCGGCCTGCCTCTGCGGTGCCGCTTCCGTCGGGGGCGGCGCAGTCCTCGCTCGCGGCGATCGTGTTCAGGTCTGGCGACCATTGTTCCGTCGTCTCGCGTTCCGGTTGCAACGTCACGATCGTCCCGAGGACTTGCGACATAGAATTGTCTGACGAAGATTGGGTTTCCTTCTTGAACAGGTCTCGAACCTCCTCGGTCAGCCGCTTGAAGTTCTCATCCTTGAGCGAGTAGCCAACAAAGAGCACATGCCGAGTCATCAACAACGCCTGCACGATGCTGCCCAACGGGCCCCAAGACGTCTCATAGGTGTCGTAGTCTTCACGGCTGAACACCACGTGGCCGCGGTCGATACCGCCTTGCATCTTGAGCAGCCAGGGAAGACCCGGTCCGGCGCGCTCCCAGGGCAGGACGCGGAGCCTGCGTCCGCCGAAGGTGACGGCCGCTGACTGCTCATAGAGGTCGTCGAAGTTGGTGGTGACCACCTCGTCGACCCGCAGTGATGCGAGCAGGGCATGTCCGAGTGCGTGTTCGTCGCGTCGGAGCTGCTGGCACAGTAGCTCCGAAAATTCCTCGGCGTTGGACGATTTCATGAGTTCCGACGCGGCGTCCGGGGGCGCCATATCTGCGAGTTTGGCGGCATTGACCGTCCCGTTTGGGCTCGCCTCCGCGAGCTTCTCGATCAGCTCGCCCCAGCTGGGCAGACCGGCCGGGATGCTTACGCCGGCACCGAGGAACAGGACCAGGCGCCCTGCTCGTGCACGCTCCCCCAAACTGTCGGCCACCTTCAGCTGCTCCTCACCCAATGCCGCACTGGACAGCTTAAGGCGCTTCCGTCGGTACTGGATTGCCGAGTAGTCGGACCGGTCGTAGCAGACGATTGCGATGTCGAAGGCAGCACCGGCAGCGATGCCGTACGTCAGTTCGAGCAGCATGTCGAGTACCTCGCCGCGGATGCCGTCGTAACCGCCTGCGCCGGTGCCGAAGACGGGCATGCCGACCAATGGGCGAGCACGTCGGTTGCGGCCACCAGCGACGTCGCGTAGGTCGGCATCCACTTCTGAGAACGCCTGGCGCACGCCGGCCTCCAACCACTCCAGGCTTGCATCGTGGACGTATCCCGTGTCGACCCACCGCACACGCGCGCCGTCGTGGAGTGTTCTCGCGTTCGTCACGCGGTCTGTTCCGGAAGCCTTCGCTACCGGAAGATCACTCCGCGGCGAGCCAAACTTGCCACGCCAGTGGCGGCCGACAGGGACTGCCCCCACTTTTGTTGACTCGTGGGGTTGAGTGGTTCAGGCCGCGTGTGCGGTCCGGTTAATTGTCTCAAACTCGATCGGGGTGAGGCGGCCGAGTCGTCGTTGGCGGCGTGCGCGGTGGTAGGTCTTCTCGATCCAGGTGACGATCGCTAGGCGCAGTTCCGCGCGGGTGGTCCAGCGTTGTTGGTCGAGGACGTTCTTCTGTAGCAGCGCGAAGAACGACTCCATGGCTGCGTTGTCTCCGCACGCCCCCACCCGGCCCATCGAACCGCGTAAGCCGTTGGCGGACAGCGTGTTCACGAAAGTGCGGGATCGAAATTGGCTGCCTCTATCGGAGTGCACGATCGTGTCGGTCGGGCTGCGGAGCCCGATGGCGTTGCGCAGTGCCGCCACAGCCAGGGATGCGGTCATCCGCGAGTCGAGGGAGTACCCGACGATGCGGTTGGAGTGCAGGTCCTTGATCGCGCAGAGGTAGAGCTTGCCCTGGGCGGTGGGGTGTTCGGTGATGTCGGTCAGCCACACAGCGTTCGGTCCGACAGCGCTGAATTGGCGACGTACCAGGTCGTCGTGCACCGGCGGGCCGGCCTTGCGGTTGCGACCGCGCTTTTTGGCATGCAACGACCACACTCGCTGGGCCGAGCACAGCCGGGCGACCCGATTTTCCCCCGCGCTGATGCCTCGGGCGGGCAGTTCGTCGGCGATGAAGCGGTACCCGAAGCCGGGATCATCGGCGTGGATGTCGATCGCGGCGTTGAGCAGGTGTGCATTCTCCCAGTCTCGTTGGGACACAGGGCCCTTCCTCCACGCGTAAAAGGCTTGGGTGGTGAAGCCGAGCACCCGGCAGGTCACCGCGACGGGGATTCCGTCGGCGGCAAGGTCGCGGACCAGCGGGTACATCATTTTGGGTTGACATCACGCCCGAGGTAGATCGCGGCGCGACGGAGTACTTCGTTCTCTTGCTCGAGCAACCGCACCCGTTTACGAGCTTCGCGCAGATCCGCAGACTCGGCCACCGCGGTGCCGGGGCGGACACCGTCTTCGACATCAGCCAGCTTCAACCAGCGATGCAGGCAGGCCTGCGAGACCCCGAAGTCCTTCGCGATCTGAGAGACCGGGGCCTCGCCCTTACGGGCGACCGCGACCACGTCACGGCGAAACTCGACAGGGAACGCTTTCGGCATGGCGAACATCCTTCCAGCGAGGGACGAATCCTCACAGGCAAGGAGTCAAGCAAACCGGGGGCAGACCCACATCTAGGCTCGCGTCGGTAGGTATCAGGTAGTAGTCGCACGCCAGCTTGGTTAGATCGGCATGGACTACGAAGACGTGACCAGGTTCAGGCATGGCCTAATTGAACAGCCTTTGTCTGGCGCTGGCGCAGCGAACTGGACGGCTGAAGCTTCGATCAAGTCGGTTGCTCGACAACTCTCAGACGCCCGACGTTGCTGATCTCGTGCGTCAGCGGTGCGGACGACCGCGTTGTCGGTCTCGGACCCAGGTGCGGGGTGTCCCATCCCCAATCATCGTTGCGCCTCGCGTAATACTTGGGCGCTTGCTTGTCGTCCAGCTCCCTCAGACCCTCCTTGTAGAGCAGGTGCGTCGGCCACCACCGGTCGCCATCGCTTCTGGCGACGAGGGCCCGCTTCGGCGCATACCACCCTCCGCCGCTCGCAACACGGACGCGAGCGGCGACCGAGCAGGATCCTGCACTAGCACACAAGTACCCACTAGGTTTGTTGCAATCACCGGGAGGACATCTGATGAAGGCCGTCGACTCGCACCTGCTGACGTTGCTGAAGGCGAGCAGCCAGTTCATCGTTCCGATCTATCAGCGTGTTTACTCCTGGCAAGAGTCAGAGTGCGCCCAGTTGTGGGCCGATATTGTGCGTGCCGGCACCAACCCAAAACTCGGCGCACATTTCACGGGCTCGATCGTCTACGTGTCCAAGGGCCAGTCGACCAACACTGCGACCGAACCAGACCTAATCATCGACGGACAGCAGCGGCTCACGACCGTCACGCTGATCCTGGCAGCACTCGCTGCGCGGCTGCAGACTCTGCCAGAAGGCGCGCGCGAGCCATTGGACGGCTTCTCCCCCAAGAAGATCCGTAATCGCTACCTACTCAACGATGACGAAGACGGCGAGCGGCAGTTCAAGCTGATCCTCTCGCAGGGCGACAAGGGCGCGCTGACCTCGCTCCTGCAGGGCGTCGAGCCGGCGGTGGGGCTCGTGACCCGGGTAGTAGATAACTATGCCTACCTCCAACGGAGGCTTGACGACCCCGAGCTTGATCTCGAAGTCGTTTGCCGAGGGCTCGACAAGTTGGTTGTCGTCGACGTGAAGCTGCAGCGCGGGGTGGACAATCCCCAGCTGGTCTTCGAGGCGATGAACTCAACTGGCAAGAAGTTGTCACAGGCTGACCTGATCCGGAACTACGTGCTCATGGACTTGCCACCGAAGGAGCAGGAAGCATTGTACACCGCCTACTGGCGCCCGACGGAGCTCGAATTCACTGGTGCGGCTGAAAGTGTGTTCGACGAGTTCGTTCGGCACTACCTCACGATCAGAACCGGTGATATTCCACGACTTAACGATATCTACGAGGCGTTCAAGGATCACGCCACCGCTTTCATCAAGGAGGGCGAGACCATACAGTCACTCGTCGTCGAATTGAGCCAGTACGCGCGACGCTATTGCGCGTTAGCGCTTGGTAAAGAGACCGACCCGAAACTCAGGCGGGCGTTCCAGGACCTAGTTCAGATCAAGGCGGACGTGGTCTATCCGTTCCTTTTAGAGACGTATACGGACTACGAACTCGGTACGCTCAACCGTGACGAATTGCACGAAATCATCGCGATGGTGACAACGTACATCTTCCGGCGAGCAGTTTGCCGCATCCCGACCAACTCACTCAACAAGACCTTTGCCGGTTTCAGCGCTGCCGTCCGCAAGGATCGCTACATTGAGAGCGTCAAGGCGCATTTTCTCGACATCAAGAGCTACCGTGCATTCCCGACTGATATCGAGTTCCTCAGTGCCCTCAAGAGCACTGATCTGTACAACTTCAGACGCCGATCATACTTCCTGCGGATCCTGGAAAATTACGGGCGAAAAGAGCACGTCACGGTCGAGAATTATACGATCGAGCACATACTTCCACAGAACCGAAACCTTTCGAAAGAGTGGCGAGACTCCGTCGGAGAGGGCTGGCAGGAACTGCAGCAAAAGTACCTCCACACGCTCGGCAACCTGACATTGACCGGCTACAACTCCGAGTATTCAGACCACCCTTTCACGACCAAACGCGACATGGAAGGTGGGTTCAGGGATAGCCCACTACGCCTCAATAAGGGGCTTGGCCAGCTAGAGTCCTGGAACGTCGCTGCAATCAAGAAGCGCGCGCAACGACTGGCCGAGGACGCGATCTCCATCTGGAGTCGCCCCGAGCTCTCTGACGACATCATCGCCGAGTTTCGTCAGCTGCGCACCAAGTCAGACTTCTCGATCAAGGACCACCCGCATCTGCTGCCCCCGAAGCGATGCGAGCTCTTTGAGCGGTTCAGCGCTGAGACACTCGCCCTGGACCCTGCCATTACATTACAATTCCTAAAGTTGTACGTCGCATTCAAGGCGGAGACCAACTTCGTCGACGTTGTCCCGCAGAAGGCCCGGATGCTCGTAAGCCTCAATATCCCGTTGGAGATGCTCCACGATGAGCGCGGCCTCGCTTGGGACGTCAGCGACAAGGGCCACTGGGGCAATGGCTTGACCGAGGTCGGACTGAACGAGGAATCTGATTTAAACTACATCATGGGGTTGATTCGACAGGCCTTCGAGTACCAGATGGGCGCAGACTGAGCCGCGGCCCGGACCAGCGTCACGGTCAATGCCGCCGTCGGTACCGGTGATCTCGGGAGCGTGCCTCTGCTTTTGCTCACCACCGGTCCATCGCCGCCCTCGCTCGATCTTTGGGGGCTCTTCGCCTTTGCGCAGGCAGTCAGGATGAAGTCAGAAGCTCCCAATGAAGTGCGTCTTGCGGGTGCCATAGCGCTTCCTATACGTGGAAACGACGACGACTTTCGCCCGCGACGCGCGAATAGCGTCTGGCAGCGACCCGGGTGTCGCGTAGTGCTGACAGCTTCGCCAAACTCCGAACATCGTGTCCTCCTCTGGTGTCGGCTCGGAGTTATCCTGCCCGGCGCAAAGCCCGATTCGCGTTGTAGATGCGCTTACGGATCCTGAACGTAGGGGTCTCGCTTTCGTCGCCGGAACTGTGCCCAATCGCCTTGTCGCCGAGTGGCGCGATATCGTCGAGCTACTGCTGGACGATACCGTTGGGCTGGCTAACGCGTGGGTGCTCAGCGCCGATGCTACCGACAAGTTTAACTACCTGGTCGGTCGCTCGCACGAGGCCACTGCCGGATTTGGCCGAACGTATTTGCCTGATATGGACGTTGGCAATCCGCTCGATGGTGAACGCCACCGCTTCTTGACCAGTGGGCGTATCGAGCCCTCTCCTGAGCGTGCCATCAGCCGTATCCTCGGCCATCGCGCGCGCGAGCAGATGATCGGGGCTCGGCTCCCAGTGGCCCTGCGCGACCTCGACCGCATGCTCCGGCGTGATGTCGACACAGCCTTGCTCGACGAGTTGTCGCCTCCCGTGACACCGACTTCTTCTGCCCCTCTGGCGCCGGTGCGGCCCTCGCATCCGCCAGCTCCTGCTTTCCAGGACTCTCCTTCGCCAAAGCCGGCGATCCCCGACTACCGGGAGCACGAAGACAATGTCGAGCCCGCATCGCCCGCTGCCTTGTTCGAGTCTCAACTTGTCGGTATTCTTTCCGAGCTCCTCGGTACGAGCGAAGTAACAGTTGACTCTCTGGCTCAGCTTGGCGCAATGGCGAAGACCGCCCAACGTGCTGAGGCGGCACGTGAAGGCATTCGCGCCCGCCTCGAGGAGTTGCAGGATGCGGTAGAGGAGGCGGAGCTTGCGCGGGACATCATCCGAGAGGAGTTGAACGCCGAGCAACTTGAGCATGTGAGCGCTGACGAGGAGCGCATTGAGGCTGAGCGGCGGCTGCGATTCACGCGGAGCGAGTTGGCCCGCCTGGGACGCGCCGACTTAGCCTGGTCCGAGCCGGAGCTAGACATACGCGACATCCGGCCGGATACCTTTACCGAGCTGATGGAACGGTGGAATGATTTCAAGTACGTAGTATTCACGGGCGACAAGGGGCTTACCGAAGATCTTGACCGGCACGGCAACGCCGGAACGTGGGCTGGCAAGGCGTGGGAGGCGTTGCTTGCATTGGACGACTACGCTCGTATCAGCAACTTGGAATCCTACGGCCGAGACGTGAGCGGATTCCTCGCGGATACGCCCCAAGGATGCCGGAGCTTCTCGGCCAACAGGCACACCGCCAGAGAGTCCGAGGGAGTTCAAAATAACCCGAGGTTCCGGCGCCGAGAGAATTGCCTGTACCGGTATCTGTCGACCCCGCTGGGCGGGTTTTCATGGGTGCCCATTTCAAAATTGCGCAGTCAACCACAGTAAGTCCACGGTTGGACTACCTGGACGCGACGGCTACGGCTGGCGTCATCTATATCGGGTACCTCGGCCCCCACCTGCCGACCGCGGCTTCCTAACCCGCCGTCGAGTCGCAGACCTTGATCGTGACCCCAAGCGCTTACTTTTTAGTCCATTGGATCGGAGTACGCCCCTATGACCTTCTACGGTGACCTCACTCCGGAACCGTCCCGAGAGGCGGGTGGGGGCGGTATGTGGGGGAGGCTTGTCCCCTACGCCT
>JAABUS010008719.1_pt1 | contig 10953 bp, 15 predicted proteins | sample 5560161 | NCBI WGS metagenome assembly JAABUS01 (sample SAMN10711885, study PRJNA513376) | rock metagenome | isolation source: Antarctica rocks | place: Antarctica: Victoria Land, Trio Nunatak nord | collected 2016-01-04
CAATCAATGAAGATCAGAGTTGATAGTGCTTGATCTTTAGAAATAGCTATAACTGAATATTAAGAATACAGAAGAAGATTGATACAAGAGCTTCTATTTATGTAATGTTCAGAGACTGCGCTAGACTTGAAAGAAATGTGTTTGTAATATGAAAAGAAGATGATGTAAATGAACAAGATGTTGATGAAAGAAAAGAATGTTGAGAAAGAAAAAGAATGTTGAGTCATATCTGAGTCAAATCTGAGTCAGATCTAGATCAGATCTCGACTAAATCATTGACTAGTTCTAATCAATCTTGATACGCTCATAACACTTTTCATAAGTTGTCATGATTTTAATCTTGTCAAACTTAATCTTTTAGTCTTGTCAGATTTATTCTTGCTTTGTCATCTTGATTAGTTTCTATTGAGTCTAACATTGACTGAGAAATATACATATGTAGTCAGCTTTTTTTCTGTAGCTATCTTTCTTTCTTAGCATTTATCTTCTAGTTAAATGACATTTCTATTCAACTCGCTCTAGACAGACTTCTAACATTAGATAAATGCTCATCAACTATTCTGCTATCAATGAATAAATGATATGAAACAATCTATTCAGTAAGAAAAATTTGCAAGAAATTCTTCAAATTTGCATCATCATTTTAAATTGCAAGAGATTCTTCGATTCTACACTCATTTTCATCATTCTATTTGCAAGAAATTCTTTGAATAAAGCATTCAATTATTATCTGAAATTCACAAGAAATTCTTTGAATTTTCACTCATCAAAAAACATCAATTCAAAACATCAATCTCTCATTTACTTTTATCTCAACAACTTTTATCTTCTTTCATCATGATACATGATATTAAGTCAGTTGAGTCTTGAACAACTCATCTGCTTAAAAGCACTGTTAATAAAAGAGTTTCACTTCTATTCATCAATGCTTCAGTTGAAGCTGAGAAAGCTGACACTTCATGAAACATAAACATCAAAGAACAATTGTTTCATTAAGTCAATAATCAACTTGATGAAGTCATCAATATGTTGAATGAGCTTCAAAGTCAGCAAGACTTAACTTTATAACTTAATGAACACTGACTTCTCATACAAGATGATCACAAAAAGAAAGTGAAACAACTAGAAGTCACTTTTGATAAAAATAATGAGCTAGAGAAAAAGATCAGTCAGTTACAAGATGAGCGATTGAACTTCAGAGTGAAATAACGTCAAGCTGATCAATCTATGTCTCATCAAGATACTTAATCAGCTGAGCAACAAGTCAATTAGAAAGAAGTTTCTACAATCTCAGCTTTGATTTATCACTCTAAAGTTGAACGAAGCTTGACTTTTGAAGCTCACTTTCAATGAGAATCTTCTACTTTATCTGATAATGAAAACAAGAATGATTATCACAAGTTTGTCAAGCTTTTGAATTCACTTATCTTTATTAAAACAGATGATTCTATCTGAGAGACATGAAACATCAAAATAACTAACAAGCTTGATGTCAACGTGAATCATTATTCTACTGAAAAGATTTGTATTATTTATGTGATTTTCAGACTAAAAGATGATGCTGATCAGCAAATTTATGCAAAGCATTATGTTGATGCTTTCTCATTCTATCAATCACTATCAGAATTACTGAAACATCTGAAAGAAATTTACGAAGATCAGAATCTGATTTGAAAGTGTCATTGCAAATATATTGCTCTGAAGCAGCTTAACAAGCTCTTCAGCTTTTTCTATTCAAAATTCACTAGAATATTCAACTTTCTGAACTATGATGATATCATTCTGATGAACAACATTCAGAATAAAATCAACAATCATCTTCAGAATGTGTTGTCAGTTTGTCTCATAGAGTTTAGCTCACTTGATAAGCTCAAGATCTTTCTTCAAGATGTGAATAACAAATAACAAGTCAATTATCAGCTACGTAATGAGCAATAAACAGTCAAATTGATAGCAACTTTGAAAAAACGTTTTGTTTCTTCGTTTACATCAACTTCAGTCTCAACTACTAGTTATGTTCAACTTCTTACTTTTTTCACTCTCAAATCTGAATAATTTAGAATGTTAATCATTTGCTTCAACTGCAAAGTATTGAATCATCTTTCAAAGAACTGCTCTCAGCTGAAAATTATTACTTCAACATCTCATGCATTCATTTCTCATCTCAATGAGATCATCATGTTGAAAGAAGAGAAGAAATTATTTACAGAGAAATCAAAGAATGAGACAAAAAACTAGTGACTTTCATCAAAGACGTGATGAAAGATGTGTTAATTTCTTTAACAATGAGCAGTTCAGATGATCTTTTTGCTTCAAAATCTTTAACTATTGAATGTGTATTATCTAGCAATGAAATTAGTTACTCATTAAAGTTATTGATTGACATCAAAGCTGCTGACTATTTATTCATTAATGAAGTGATCACGCAGATTGTTTATGATCAGTTGCAAATCAAGTCTCTGACTTTGATTAAAGCGAAGTCAATTCAAGAATTCAACAATCATTATGCTAAGAAACTCATTACTCATGTCATTTATTTGAATCTGACTGTTCAAAATCATACGATCGACACAGCTTTTATGTTAATTACTTGATTAAATCAACATCAAATGATTCTTGAAAAAATATAAATGAACAAAATCAATTTAGTAATTGATATGCAAATCGATTTTCTTTGATTTTCGAATTTCACTTCTAGTCAGAAATCGATTGTTCTACTCTCAAGCAATAAAACAATCATGAAACAGAAAAGCTTGACTTCTACTCAATCATTAAAGAGATCTATCTCTTCTGTTGTCATTCAACTCAGCGAAAAGTCATCTTCATTCAATAAAATCATGAAATTATTTAATTCAATTAACTTCGCTTCGTCTTTTGATTCAATGAACATAGCAATGATAAAGACTGCTGCATATAAATCACTAGTCAAATGATTGAATATGACTACTTTCGCGATCATCATCACGAAAATCGATCGACTTTTAAAAACAGCTAGAAATAAACTTGAAGATGTAAATCTACAAGAGCTTTCACATGAAGAAATCTTGAAAGAAGTCAAAGCTAAGCTTTCTTTGAAATATCATGATTATCTAGATGTGTTTAATTAAGCGATGACTGATCAACTATTTTCTCATCATCTTTATGATCATAAAATTGAGTTAATTGATGAGAAAACATCTTCTTGAAGTCATCTCTATCATATGTCTGACTACAAGCTTCAAAAGATGAAGAATTATCTGATTAAGCATTTGAATAAAGACTTTATATCTTCTAGCTCAGCTTCATACGATTCGCTCATACTATTCATTGAAAAGAAAGACGATAGCTTGCGTTTCTGTGTAAACTACAGAAAGCTCAATGCTTTGATCAAATGAGATCACTACTTCTTATCACTAATAGACGAAACTTTCGCTTGTATTCAAGATAGCAAGTATCTGACTCAATTGAACATTATTATCATCTTCAACAAACTGCATATGCATTTGAGCAGCGAAGATTTAACTACGTTTATCATCTCTTTTGATTTTTACAAATATCACGTGATGTCTTTTGAATTAATCAACGATTCGACTTTCTATTAACACTATATCAACGACGTGCTATTTAACTATCTTCATCAGTTTTGTCAGATTTATCTAGATGACATTATCATTTACAGCAAAACACTGAAGAAACATAAGCAGCATGTATGATTAGTTCTACATAAACTACAAGAGACTGATCTTCAGATGAATATAAATAAATGCAAGTTTCATGTTCAGAAGATTTTCTTTCTGAAACTATTGCTATTCATTGAAGAACTAAAAATGAATCTCAGAAAAGTATAAGCAGTAGTTGAATGATCTACTTTTACAAATCTCACTCAGATGCAGTTCTTCATCAACTTCTGCAATTTCTATCGACGTTTTACAAAGAACTTTTCGAAGATTGTTCATTCTTTGATTCAACTAACTCAAAAAAAGATGATATTTAAATGAGATCAAGCTTGTCAAATGATCTTTGATCATATGAAGAAATGAATGATTGAAGTCTTTATTCTTCGTCATTTTGATCAAAATAAAAAGACTATTCTTGAAACAGACTCATTTGACTACATCAATGATGATATACTTTTTCAGTATGATGATGAAGAAACATTGCATTCAATGATTTACTAGAGCAAGAATCTGAGTCTCGCTGAGTGCAATTACAAGATTTATGACAAGAAACTACTAGCAATCATTTATGTCTTTAAGCACTGATGATCTGAGCTGAAATTGACTGAGCTACTCATTAAGATGTTCACTGATTATCAAGCTTTAACATCATTAATGAAAGATAAAAAGCTAAGTAAATGTCAAATGCGCTGAGTACAAAAGCTTGTTGACTTCAACTTCAAAATCATGTATCACTCAAACAAATAAAACATCAAAGTCGATGCATTGACTCATCAAGTTGATTCAATTTCTAGAAGTCTCAAGAATGAACAATGTTACTATCAGCAAACTACAATTCTCACATTGAATTGAATGAAAATCGTTGATTTAAAGAAGAACATTGATGAATCAATTTATAAACAGATTCTTAAGATTAATGAAATCGACAAGAATTGTATGCTACTTCGCGAAGTAATAGCAAGAGATGAGACATAATATGAAGATATCAAATTGAAGAATTGTCAAATTCAGAATGAAATCTTGTATCATGATAGTCAGCTATGAGTTTTGTTCAACGAGCTTCTACAAATGAATCTGATTCATGAGATACATGATCAATTATCAGTTGATCATTCTGATATTCTTAGAACTGTGAAAGTCATAAAGCGAAACTACGATTGATCATTCATGCGAAAAACGATAGATTGATATATTCAAAACTGCTATATCTGTCAATGCTCAAAGACATCTAAAGATAAATCAAATGATATGCTTCAATCTTTATTGATATCTGAACAGCAATGACAAGACATAGCAATGAACTTCATTATTAATCTATTTGATTCAAGTGAGTATAATGCTATTTTGATGATCATCTGCAAATTGTTAAAAGAAAGGCATTATATTTCTTGCATCATTGATGATGAAGATATCACTGTCAAAAAGACAGCTGAAATGCTGATTCAATGAGTATATTGAACTCATGATCTATCAAGCTTCATAGTATTTGATCGAGATTCACAATTCATCTTTATACTATGAAAGTTTCTTTGCAAACGACTGAGCATTTTTCTTCGATTGTTCATCATCTATCATTTTCAAATCAACAATCAAAGTGAACAAGTTAATCAGAACATCAAGCGATATCTTTGATTCTTCTGTTTATATATGCAGAATGATTGATTTAAGTGACTATTCATGATTAAGTTTGTTGATAATAACATCTTGTTCTCAGTCATTTTCTTGACTTTCTTCTTCATGAACAAGAACTTTCATTCTCATATGAGCTTCAACTCTGACATTATTGAGTATGAAAGCATTCGCGAACGCTTGCAGATTAATCAAGTCAAGAATATATTTGAGCAAATGAACAAGACATTGATCTTCACTCATGAAGCTCTGATCAAAACATAAAAACAAATGATGAATCAAGCTAATAAGCATAGAAAGAAGATCAATTATGAAATCAAATTAAAGATGTTTCTGAATGAAAGAAACATTGTTACAGCGAGATCTTTCAAGAAGTTAAATGACAAAATGCTCAATTCTTTCATTAATCTAGATTTTGTTGACTCTTCATATAAACTGAAATTATCAGAGTCTATGCATGTTCATGATGTATTTTATTCTGATCTGCTTTGCTTTGTCGTTGATGACTTCTTGTCTGATCAGAAGAATGAATTCTCAGATTCAATAGTGATAAACGACGAAGATGAGTGAGAAATCAATGATATATTGAATTTTCGTTGATATCAAAGATAACTTCAGTATAAAGTCAAATGAAATGACTATGATAATGATCTCAATTGATACAACGCTGATGATGATAAATTTATAAACATTCAGAAGATTGTTGATGATTTTCATATTTAATACTTGAACAAATCGCGCTAATCAACAATTCAATCAATCACGATTTAACAGATCTGAGTTTGTGAAATCATGATTAAACAATCAATTGAATCAAGCAGAAAATACATTCATGTGAATATGAATCATTGAAGAAAAGAAGTAATGTCACAATTCTAGTCTTGTCAGACTCAATCTTCTAGTCTTGTCAGATTTATTCTCACTTCATCATCTTGACTAGTCTTTATTGAGTTTAGCATCGACTGAGAAATACACATATGTAGTCAGCTTCTTTTCTGTAGCTATCTTTCTTTCTTAGCATTTATCTTCTAGTTAAATGACATCTTTATTCAACTCATTCTAGATAGACTCTTAACATAAGTGAATGAAAGATTATATTGCTTTTTGTGAGCAGATGAGAAACTGAGTTACTTCTTATGAGTAAATTGAAGATTGAATTGCTTCTTGTAAGCGAACTGAAAACTGAGTTACTTCTTGCAAGTAAATTGAGAACTGAATTACTTCTTTCAAATGAATGAGAAACTAGATTGCTTCTTGCAAGCAAACTGAATGCTGAATTGCTTCTTGTAAACAATCTATAAATTGAATTGCTTCTTGTGAATGATTCATAAACTGAGTTATTTCTTGTGAGTGAATTAAAGATGAGACTGAAAGAAAGCTACTTTGATAACTTCAAGTGAGAAATTTTCTTCTTGTTGATTAAAATCATAGATCTTGATGAGAAATTGATAACAATGATTAAGACAAAAAAAGAAAGACAAGATTAAAATATTGTGTTCAAAATTAACATCAATGATGTGATGATGAAGTCATGTTAAACTCATGATGATGAAATACTGATTTAATTCAATAATATAAAAGAATAGTTTTTTGATGTATTCATTGAGAATCATTGTGATTTCAATGACATAAGTAATGTTGTTAATTAAAGCAACTTGATCATCAAATTCTTGAAGTCTGTAAGAATGAGTTAATTAATGCAAGCAAAGATGATGTTGTTGCATGAAGAATTTATTCATAAAGACATAAGCAAAGATTTCACTATTAATCAGAGTGAGAGCAAAAACTTTAAATTAAGCTTGACGTAGAATACAGAATATTATCATGTGATTATCTTTGAATGTCAAATTGAATTCAAAGAGTTTCAAGACAGATTTAGCAGAAAACTTTTTATATGATTGAAGTGAGAGTGAAAAGATTAAAATTAGTAGACAAGATGATATGTATACAGATTTCTGAGCGTGACTTAGCTCAGAAACTAAACTTTTCTTGCAGAGAGTGAGACTTTCTTATTTATACTGATGATGTCATTATTGTAGATGTTCATGATATGCAGAGTAAAGAATTTCTTATTTGAGCATTCTTTAACAATTTTGCTTGAATGTTGCAACTTGCAGTAGTAGCACAGCTTTTACTTGTTGCAAATTTTCTTGATCTCAGAAATAATCAGAATCTTATCTTGAATGATGATAATGACAAAGCTTAGATTCATTGACTCATCAAGAAATGAGAAAGAAAGAGACAAAGATACTGTTAAAACAACAGTTACAGAAATAATGATCTTTGAACTTAAAAAATTACTAGTCAATGCAAAGATGCTCTTGACTTTGATGAGTGAAATAATGATGAAGATGAAACAAGATTAATGATGCTTAAGTTGCTGAAGCTCTTCATCAATATTAAAGAATGCTTGAACTCATTGATGAAAAATGAATGATTGAGTTTCATCAAGATTTTGTCAGAAGAAAATGATGATTTGAGTGAAATAATTGACATTACGCTTCAGACAGTCAATCAATGAAAAATCTTTCATCAACAAATGTTTTTTCTTTTGATAGAAGAGATTATAATAGTCAACAAAGCTATTCATGTCTTGCTTCAGAATTTCGCGAAGATATAAATGAGCATCTTCTGTCTCAAAAGAATTGTTGCAGCAATGATACAATTTGTATCATCAATCTGCAAAGATGAAAATGATGCAAAGATCATTGATTCAATATTGATTCATTAAATTGTAAGTCTTCTTATTTATGATGAATCATGACTTGACATAAATGATCTTGACTCAATGAGAGAAGTAATGATCATCATTCACGTTCATGCGCTGTATCAGACTCTGCTTTCATGCATTCAATCAATCTTTGTTTCTCTCATACTTAGATATATCAAAAAGCTTCTCAAATTTAAAAGTAATGATGATAGCAACAGAGTTTACAAAAAGATGAAGAATGAGAGATTGATTGTTCAAGATTTGTGCAATGATCTGAGCTATCATCATGAGAAACTGAGAATTCAATTCTATATAAACTGAAAAACTGAAAACAATGAATGAGAATGAGATTGAAATGATAACATCATGTTGTCAAACTTGATTTTTGTTGAGATCGTGCCTAGATCATTCAATCAAAGAGACTCAGAGCTGATATGTATGTATTGTTCTTTAGAAATAACTATAACAAGACATTAAGAATACAGAAGAGAAAGAGTGCGAGCTCTTCTATAAATAATGGCTTGAGACTGTGCTAAACTCGATACAGATGTAATGTAATATGTCAGATGTGTTTGTCTAAAAGAATGATGAAAGAAATGAATGAAGAAAGTGTTGAACAACGAGAAGAAGTGCTGAGAATGACTTGAAGAAATGCGCTAGATTCAAACTAGACATAACATCATGACTTGCTTTAATCAAATTGATTAGAATTAGATCTGAACTCTGATCGATTCAGACATGTTCATAACATTACTTCTTTCTTCGAACATTCATGTTCACATGAATAGAAAAGAAATAAAAGCAAAAAATTCATCGTGTTTTCAATTTAGTGCGACTTATTTGAATATAGCTTGTGAAATTCATTCAGAACTTTCTTCGAGTCATCGAATTTTTCTTTATCGACATAGTATCATTCGTCATCACGATTTATCTCGATTCATTTGACTTTGTATTGTAATCTTTCTCTATATTGTCTGAAGTTCAATATATCGTCTACTTCTCAGTGCTTTTTATTCTCTTCAATGATCATTAATTTAAAGAACTCAGAGTGTTGTTTTGATAGAGAGTCGTTTGATAAAGATCGTAGATACTTCGAGCTGAACACTGAATGTATATGCTTCATGCTTCTAGATAGCTGAAGACGATAGAAGATCTCAACTTTGACTGTGATTAAATAGAGATCGAGCTGCTTGTCTTTCAAATCTTTGCATGATCTAGTGATTTTGATGTTTTCGAAGACTAATCAAACTTGATCATTTACTTCATAGATGACGTCTCATCTATGCTTGTTCATCTGAGCTTCAGTGATCTGCTTGATCTTTTTCAATTGTTGATGATCAAAGATAAGAAGTTCGCTCATTCAAATGACAATGTCATCGATCTTTCTAGTCTCAATACATTGACGAGTTGTTTTGTAATCAGTCGTATCTGAATCGAAACTCATTCGAAGATGAAAGTCTTTATTGAAGTAGAAAGAAATCATTGAAATAATCAAGAATGTATTGAAATTGTCACTGAATTTCATCATTGAAAGTCATTTAGCTCAGTCATTCTGCATGTAATTGCAGTAGATTCGAAGTTCGCGTTCAACATCTTGATTAGCTCGTTTCAACTGATCATCAATTTCTGAATGATAAACTGTTGATAGATTGACTTGAATCTTCAGTCGTTTACAAAGACTTTGTCATATGATCGATATGAACTGAGAGTCTCTATTCGAAACGATAGAACTGAGTAGATCATGAAGTCGATAGACGTTTCATAGCATGATTCATACTGTTTCTTCGATTGAGATGTCATCGTCTTCTCAATGACAGAAAACATAGTGACGTTCTTTGAAGAGACAACATATGATCATGCAAATGACGTTATAGTTTTTCGATAAAGATAGCTCAGTGATGAAGTTCATAGCTATATCTTGTCAACGCTGCTGAAAAATCAATAGAGACTGAAGCAAATCATTTGTATCATCTCGAGATGCTTTGCTTCGCTGACAGACATGACAGTTTCGAATGTATTGTCGAATAGTTGCTCGATGATCTGATCAATAGTAGAAGCGTTGAACTAGATCAATCATTCATTTAATGTCAGAGTGCAAGATTGATGATTGATCGTGAATCTTTCAAAGCAATTTCGTATGCATTTGTTTCAACATTCATAGTAGATTCTTTTTGAATAGAACGTTGTCAATGATTTGACAGTTCTTTAGCTTCGTGTCATGAAGCTTCAGTTCATCTTTGTTCATAGCTTGTCAATACTCATTGCATAGTTCATTCTTCTGATTGACTAGACGTACACGTTGATAGAGATTAGTCTCGTATTCAGATTCAATTTCAAACTCAATCAATAAAACGTCTATTCGATTCAAGATCAGTATAGTCTGAAAACGATCATCTATGTCTTTAGCTGATTCAGAACTATCGATCATCGACATTTTAGTTAAAGCATCGACTTTGAAGTTTGTTTTACCTGATCGAAAGATAATCTGAAAGTTAAACTTCAATAGAATATTCAGATAGTTTGCTTGTCATCGAGTCAGCTGTTTGTTTTTCATAAACATCTTCAAAGTCTGATGATCAGTAAACATCTGAATAAATAGCTCAGTATCTTCTAGTTCGAATTATCAGTGTTTGAAGCATCAAATGATAGTTAGCAATTTCTTGTCATAGATGTGATAATTGCATTCAGCTGAAATCATGCTCTTGCTATAGAAGACTATCGAATGAAGCACATTCTCATCATTGTACTGAGATAGTATGTCGTCTTTTACATAGTTGAATGCATCGATTTTCAAAATAGCTTGACGTTTGTCATCGAAATGACGTAGAACTGAAGTCGAGCTGATCTGCTTTTTTAGATTGTCAAAGACTTCGACGCAGACTTCATTTCAAACAAAAGACGTGTCTTTTCAAATCAGCTGAGTGAACGACTTGACTAGTTTCGAAAAGTTCTTGATGA
>JAABUS010008765.1_pt1 | contig 10951 bp, 8 predicted proteins | sample 5560161 | NCBI WGS metagenome assembly JAABUS01 (sample SAMN10711885, study PRJNA513376) | rock metagenome | isolation source: Antarctica rocks | place: Antarctica: Victoria Land, Trio Nunatak nord | collected 2016-01-04
CAAGCGATAGGCCAGACTGTAGACCGGTCGTTTATAGCGTTCGACCAGCGTCACGAACGCCACGTTATCCCCGGCCATAATTTTCAAGACGAGCTGATCATCTGCGCTCGCCTCGATTGCTATTGGGACCATCGGCGGGGTCGTAATGGTTTCCATCATCATTACCGACATCGGATCCTCCCAGGCTATCGAAAAAGAGTATCGCTCGATTACCAAACGAATCTGTTCTCTGCCACGTTCATAGCATAGGGTGTCTGAAAGCAAATGAATATCGCATGGACGGGGGAATCATGACTACGCCACATGACCGCCCCCTTCTCCCCCATTTGGCGGATACGAATGGCAAATCGCAACGTGCATTGTGTCCATCGTTGATCTATGAATTACGCTTACGCAGCGGCAAATGTAAAACGTGAAACATTGCGCGATGCCAAAGGGCGCGGGGAAAATCTCCCGCGCCCTTTGGCATCGCCGTATTTTTGGTGTAGATCCGTCAGGCTCTGCTAAATCGAGCTTATATCGGTATCATCGCCTTAATCTTCCGCTCAGGAGAACGGCACCAGTCCCTCTTTCAGCGCGTAGATCGCGGCCTGCGTACGGTCCTCCAGGTGAAGCTTCGTGAGGATATTGCTAACATGAGTCTTGACTGTCTTTTCGCTAATCGTCAGTTCCTCACTAATCTGCCTATTGCTGCGGCCCTGTGCGATCAGCGCCAGTACGGCGTACTCTCGTTCGGTCAGCGTATGCTCTTCCGCCGCCGGATTCGAGCCGATCGCGATCTCCTGCAATAACTTCGTTGCGATCCCTGGGGCTAACGAGGCTTCGCCGCGCCGCGCCGCGTGGATCGCCGCCGCAAGATCCTGTGGCGAGACATCCTTCAAGAGAAACCCGGTCGCCCCGGCGCGGATCGCGGCGAAGACCTTCTGATCGTCGCCAAACGAAGTTAGCACGATGATCTGGATATGCGGACGCAGCGCCTTCATCCGGCGCACCGTCTCGATCCCATCCATCCGTGGCATCACCAGATCCATCAGCACCACATCCGGTTCGAGTTCATGCACAATCTGTAGCGCCTCAACGCCATCCTTGGCCTCGCCGACCACGGTGATGTCATCCTGGAGATCGAGGAAGGTGCGTAGTCCCTGGCGCACCACCGCGTGATCATCGACCAGCATTACGCGCGCCGATCCTTCGATGAGATCGAGTGCGTGATTCCCTTTACGTGCTGCTTCGGTACTCTGCGCCATCTTGCTTTCCTCCTATGCTCTCTAAGCTACGTCGGTGTTCTCTGTCGTGAGTTGACCGTTCTGCCCCAAGCCTTTCGCGTGGGCCGCTGCCATCGCTGCGCGCGGAATGATCACGCGCACCGTCGTCCCCCGCTCCTGCTGCGAGGTGATCGCGAACTCGCCACCGAGCAACTTCACCCGCTCGCGCATCCCCCGTGTGCCGAAGGCATCGGCGCGCAATGGTGCTGCGGTGGCGAAGCCGACTCCATCGTCCTCGATCAGCAGGGTGATCCCCGTTGGCGTCGCATTCAGGCGTATCTTTGCCTGTGTCGCCTGCGCGTGCTTGACGACGTTGTTCAGCGCTTCCTGGGCCACGCGGAAGAGTTCGCGCTCCTGTACCTCCGTGAGGCGTAGCCGGACGCTCCCTTCGATCACCACCTCGACCGGTAAGAGATGTTCATGGCGTACGCGCTCGCTCCACCGTTTCAGCGCCACGATCAGCCCCTGGTCTTCCATCTCGGCGGGGCGCAGGCTGTAAATCAGGTTCCGCATCTCCGCGAGCGTTTCTTTGGTGCGGTCACTGAGGTTGATCAATTGCCGTTCGGCCGCTGCGGTATCGCGATGCAACAGTAGCCGCGCCGCCTCGATCGTCAGATTCATCGAGAAGAGCGATTGCGTGACCGAGTCGTGCAGATCGCGCGCCAATCGATTCCGCTCCTCGACTACCGCCAGCGACAGCGCCCGCTCCTGCAACCGATTCTTCTCCACAGCGATACCGAGTTGATCCCCGAGCGAGAGTAAGAGCCGTTCGTCATCGGCATCGAAGATCCCGATCCGGTCGCCCGACTGCCCGGCGACCGCCAGCACGCCGACGGTGCTATCCTTCGAGCGCAGTGGCACGATGATCCCAGAAACCTTTGCGGCTTCGCCGCGTGCGCCCCGAATGGCGTGTGGCTGCCCTTCGCGTACGACCCACGCCGCATGGCTATCGCCATCGAGCGGTACACGTTGTTCTGTCATCGCGCCCGCGCTGTCCTTGCCGGCCACGAAAACGAGCGCATCTTCGTCGATCAGGCCGATCTGCACGCGCTCGTAGCCGAAACTCTCGCGAATGGTGGTGATGACACTGTCGAACAGGCCATCGAGATGGGTGGTTGCGGCGATCTGTTGGCTGGTCTGATTAAGTACGCGCAGCTCTGCCCCGCGCCGACGCTCGGCCTCGAAGAGCCGTGCGCCGTCGATCGCGGCGGCGGCCTGATCGGCAATCGCCGCCAAGATCCGCTGATCCTGTGCCCCGAAACCATGCTGGCGCGGCTCGCTGGTATCGAGATAGATCAGGCCGAGCCGCCGTTCACGCGCGATGAGCGGTACGCTGACGAACGAGCGCGCATTGAGTCGCTGCGCCAACTCGATGACCTCTGGGCGCTGATCGTGGCGGGCATCGGCGACAATCAGCGCCTGACCTTCGAGCATATGCCGCCGCACGATCGCCTGTAAGCTCTCGCGTTCCCCTTCAACGAGCGCCGCCTGCTGCGGCTGAAAGCCATACTGATAGAGACGCTGCAACACCCCGCGCCCTTGCGTATCGCCGCGCGAATCGAAGAATCCGATGATGCAACGCTCGACGCCGAGAACATCGACCGCATACCGCGCGATCAGCCGCGCGAGCCGATCGAGGTCCAGCGTTCCGGTCGTGAGTTGGGCCATCTGCGCCAACATCCCAGCCTCGGCGCTGCGACCTTTCTCCGCCATGTAGAGTTGGACATTCTCGATCGCGCGGGCGATTTGTCCGCCCACCTGTTCCAGCAATGCCGTTTCGCGCTCGTCTGGCGACCAGCCCGCTGCGGTAATCAAGGCCAGCACGCCGTGCGTGCGTACCGCCGCATCGAGCGGCACGATTACAAGGGTGCCCCGCGCCGTTTTCCGCTCATCGGTGATCGCCGTAACGGTGAGATGGCCCTGCTCGATCGTCGGATCGCCCAGCGCCTGACGGAGTGTCGCTGTAGTAGCGGCACGCCCGTCTGCCACCGCCGCGTCTGCGGCTTCACGCCAGCGCCACGATTCCCCGGCCTCGTCATAGAGGATGACCACCCCGTCGTGGGCGCTGAAGGTCTGCAACACGACCTGAAGGCTGCGCTCGACGATCAACTCCATATCGAGTGAGCTATCGAGCGCGTCGCCCACTTCGCTGAGCAACCGCAGTTCGCGGTTCCGGCGCCCCGTCACATCGAGCGCGGTCTGCAACGCATCGCGCGATTCGGTCAGGCGCGTCGCCATCGTGTTCATCACGCCGCCGAGCATGTCGAACTCGGCGGAGAGCCCCGGAGCCACGCGCGTTTCCAGACGCCCCGCCCCGATCGCCGCTGCCGCGTTCGCCAACTCTTCCAACGGCAACGTGATATTCATGATGATCCGGCGCGTGATCCAAAGACCCAATAATGCCGTTGCTGTCGCAAAGATGAAGGTGAGCGTGATTGTTAAGGTGCGTATTCGCTCGGCCTCGGTGATCGTTGCCGCGTGGACCGCTTCTTGTGCATCGGCGATCGCGGCGAACTGTCGCGTTATCGCCGCTCGTGTGTCCACGCTCGTGAGTTGCCAGGTACGCACCGTACCCATTTCCCCGGCGGCACGCGCGTCGATCGCCTGCTCCGCGAGGCGATCAAGTGTGAGCCATTGGGGGTGCAGGGCGCTGATCGCGTTCTCTGTCCGTGTATTGACTCCCCCTGCGGCAAGCTGTTCATAAGCGCGCTGACGGGTGGTGATCGTGGCACGATACTGACGCAATGCGTCGTTCTCGCCGGAGGTGAGATAAGTGATCAATTGGTTCGTGCTGTCGCTCTCGGTTGCTTGCAGGGTTACCAGGCTCTGGTAGGTGCGGATCCCTTGCTCATCGCTCGCGGCGAGTGTGAGGGTGCCAAGCCAGTTGACGAGCAAGGCTGTACTGAAAACGGCGGCGACTGCGGCGGCGGTGATCGCGTAGAGGATCAGAATACGCCGTCCGAGATGGCGCGTTGTACGCAGGCTACGCCAGCGCTCTTTCGTTCCCCTCCGCGCTCGCATTATCCCTCGTCACGGTGAATGAGCGGCGTTCCTTCGCGTCTCACAGTTGGCATGGCTGGCTTGGCTTCGCGACTGAGATCTGGTATTGCCCCGCGATACGGTCTGCTCGTCAGTATAGGATGTGCCATAACGTCGTTACCCTAGCCCATCGGTCCCGACTTTCGCGATCTGGTTTGTGGTACCGCTACCGTAGCCGTCAGTATGGGTAAATCAGGCCGATCACCCAATCGGTGTGAACGTGGACACTCGTTGCTCCGTGCGTGAGATTTTGTTCTGAAGCAGCGTTACCTAGCGTATACTGGCGCGACGTATCCGAATGGGGAGAGCGCGGCGTAGAGCGGGGGGAGCAATGGAACTGACGATTCTTGGTGGTAGCGCGGCCACGCCGAATGGCGGCGATGCTTCCGCCGGCTATCTCGTCAGCAGCGGCACCACGTCAATCTTGATCGATTGCGGTTCTGGCGTTGTCTCGCGGTTGCGCGCTTGTTGCGATCCGCGTACGCTCAGCGGCGTCGTGATCTCGCACCTCCATTCCGATCACACCCTGGACCTGATCGCGCTGCGCTATGGCCTACAATATGCTCCCCCTGGACCCGGTGCCGCGATCCCGTTACACCTGCCGCCGGGCGGCACCGATTTCCTCACACGCCTCGGTGATATCTTCGCGCTCGGTAATGAGCAGACGACCGGATTTTGGGATGGTGTGTTCGCGCCCCATGAGTACAGCGATTATCTAGCGAGTGGTGCGCCACTGCTGATCGGCGATCTGTCGTTGAGCTTCGCGCCGATGGTCCACTACATCCCGGTCTGGGCGATACGAGTGGAGGAGGTCACTACCGGGCATGTCTTGACCTACTCCGCCGATACCGGCCCTGCCGCCCCACTGGCCGCGTTCGCTGCCGACAGCGATCTTTTCCTCTGCGAAGCAACACTTTTGCACCAGACACCGGGTACCGATCTGGCCCATGCCGGGCACCTGACCGCCAGCGACGCGGGGACGATCGCGACCGAAGCGCGGGCGCGCCGACTCGTCTTGACCCACCTCTGGGCCGAGCTTGGCTTCGAGCGCTACCTTGCCGATGCACAATCCATGTTTGCCGGTCAGGTCGACCTCGCGCGGTCAGGTGTGACATTCACGATCTAGTACCTGTTCACAGTCTTATCCCAATACTGACATTATCCAGCATCTGCTGTCAGCGGTATGTCAGTAGTCAAAAGAGGACCGGAAGGTAAACGGGTTATAAATAATCTAAACGAGTTGACATTCTATCCCCACAACCAATAATAGCAACGTGTTGCTATTATTGGTTGCTTTGTAACCATTGCATCATCAAACGTAGGTGTGTGCGATGTCCGCGAAGATACATCTCAGGTTGGGTTGCCGCCTTTTGCTCGTCCCCGATAACTTCGGTGAATGTCCAGCCCACTCGACGCTCAAGTGCCCAGTCATCCCCATCGCCTACCGTTATCCCGCGCGCCGTTGCCTCACGGCAAACCGCCTCCAGGCGATCGAAGTAAGCGAGGTTCTCTTGTAATAGGGCGGGACCATATTCTTCGGACGCATGGCAATACAAGGCCCGCTCCGGGCGCATTTCCGCCATCTTCCGCAACGTTGCCCGCAACTGGGGTAGAGATTCCACAGTGGTGGCAAATGGGAACGGGTACTCCGCTGCATCGCCAGCGAGCAGCGTCGCGATTTCGGGGATAAAGATTGCGATGTGATCGCTGGTGTGGCCTGGGGCTAGGAAGAGTTCCAGGGTCAGGTCGCCACCATCGATCACCAGCCGCTCCGCGAACTGTATGGTCGGCGCGACCGGGCGCACCTGGCCGAAGCGCTCGGGTTCTGCCGCTCTGAGTTGCCCGAGCTTCCGAGCCATCTCCTCGCCGAACCGCGCCGCGCACCGCGCCGTGGCGACGATCGGCGCTGGCCTGACCGCGTCCGTCCCGGCGAAAAGCTGGTTGCCCCAGCAGTGATCCCAATCAGCATGCGTATTGATCACCAGGAGCGTTCGACCCTCGCGCAGGTGTGGTTGGGCGATGGCGAGGAGTTCTGTGGCAGTCGCGGGATTGAGCAGCGTATCGATCAGGATCACGTAGCGCGTTGTTAGGACGATGAAACTATCCACGGTCGGGGTGCAACGGCAGATCAGGAGCCGTGGGTCCCAACCACCGTTCGGTACAAGCAGCACCTTATCCGCGCCTGTCTCGCCCATCACTGTGTTCCCTTCGTCTCGTTGTGCTCACGCGCACGCTTGCGGGCCAACGCCAGTTCGATGAGCGGGCGCTGGTTCGGTAATAGTGCCGCAGGCAAATCGTCGAGCGTGTAAAAGCGCGCTGCATCGACCTCCGCATTGGGCCGGAAGTCGCCACTGCGATATGCGCAGAGAAAGGTGATGTCGATTTGTGGGCGGGGATAGCCGCTGCGAACATGCAGGACTTCCCTGACGGCGATCTCGTAACCCGTCTCCTCGCGCAATTCGCGCTGCAGGGCGTGTTCCAGTCGCTCACTGCCGCTGACCCAGCCGCCGGGTAACCCCCACGGGTAGCGTTGGCGATAGGTGTGGTGCAAGAGCAGGAAACGCTCTTGCTCATCGAAGACGATCCCCACCACGCCGACCAGGAATTTTGTATTCAGCAAGGCGAGAACCGCCCAGCGCCCCCAGCGTGGGAGTGGCAGGCGTTTCCAGAGCCATAACAAGGCGACGTGGAGTCGATCTTTCATCCGGTGGTCGTTTCCATTGCCGATCCATTGCCGATCCTGCGGAAATACCCCAGGCAATCTCTTCGGTGGGGCAAACAAGGTCAAGTTCCAACGTTGGCGCGAGGGCCGCATAGCCTTTCCCGGCGCGCTCACTGCGGGTATGATCATGCGAGAATGCGAACGAGCGCTGCAAGATTGTAGCAGCGCGCACTGCAAGCGTCAGAAACAGATTATTTGCGTGATGCGAGGTGCCGATGCACGACGATATACGCGATGTGCCGGGTGTCCGTGTTGGACACGCCACCGATAATGCCGCCCTGACCGGCTGTACTGTTGTCATGACCGAGGGCGGCGCTGCGGCGGCGGTCGATGTGCGCGGTGCCGCCCCCGGCACGCGCGAGACGGCACTGCTGGCCCCCGGTCGCACCGTCGATCGCGTCCACGCCGTCCTGCTGACCGGCGGCAGCGCCTTCGGGCTCGCCGCAGCCGATGGGGTGATGGGCTGGCTGCGTGAGCGTGGCGTCGGTTTCGCGACCGCCGCCGGGCCGGTGCCGATCGTCCCCGCCGCCGTCCTCTTCGATCTCGCCTTTGGCGCGCCGCAATACCCCGATGCCGCGATGGGCCGCGCTGCCTGCGACGATGCTCTCACCGATCCCGACGTGCCTCTGCCACAAGGGAATGTCGGTGCGGGAACCGGTGCGACTGTCGGCAAGCTGCGTGGCCCGGATGGCGCGGTCAAAGGTGGCCTCGGTTCGGCCAGCGTTCAACTGTCTCTCGGCGAATTGGGCCTGATCACGATCGGTGCGGTGGTCGCGGTCAATGCCGTTGGTGATATCCGTGATCCGGCGACCGGCGCGATCGTCGCCGGAATGCGCGCACCGGCTGGTGGCTGGCTCGATTCGTTCGCTCAGCTACGCGGCGGTTTCCCCGCACCTGCTGGCGCAGACTCCGCAGTGCTATCCGCTGAGGCTGGCACGAACACCACGATCGCCGTGATCGCGACCGATGCTCCGCTGGACGGTTCCTCCGCCTATCGTCTGGCGCAGAATGCACACGATGCTTTCGCCCGCACGATCTGGCCCTGCCACACACCGTTCGATGGTGACACGATCTTCGCCCTCTCGACAGCACCCGGCCAGATCGAGCCGCGCGCCCTCGCGGCTCTCTCGGCGGCGGCTGAGGGGGTGCTGTCGCGCGCCATCATCCGCGCGGTCGAGCGGGCAACCGGTGCGGGCGGCCTGCCTTCAGCGGCAGAGTGGTCACGCGCGCACGATACGGAAACTGAGGCAACACCACGATGACGGTCTACCTCGATGCCGATGCCTGCCCGGTCAAAGATCTGATCTATCGTGCCGCCATCCGTTATGGCTTGCCCCTCACCGTCGTGGCGAATGGTCAGTTGCGCGTGCCGGAAGGGATCACCTTCGTGCGGGTCGGCTCCGCGCCGGATGCGGCCGATGACTGGATCGCGGAGCGCGCCGCCGCAGGCGATCTCGTCATCACCGCCGATATCCCGCTGGCCGCGCGGGCGCTCGCTGCGGATGCGCTCTGCCTCGATTTCCGGGGCGGCGAGTTCACGCCGAATCGGATCGGCGATGCCCTGGCTATGCGCGATCTGCACCGGTTTCTGCGCGAAGTCGGCGACCCGGACGCCAATCGTGGGCCATCGGCCTATTCCCCGCGCGATCGCGCTCACTTTGCCTCCAAGCTCGATGCGACCCTCAGTCGCCTCGCGCGCGAGGGCTAAATCCGAACGCCTCGGCTACAATCTGGCGCAGGCGAACGTCTTTCCTTGTGTAGCGCGCATGCCGATCTGCCGCGCCGGAGTTCCTTGTGAAGAAAACGCTCTTTACCCGTCGTAATCTGCTGCTCGTCGTTGCCCTGCTCGTTGTTGTTGCGCTCGGCGTCGGACTCTGGCAAATCATCGGGCCGCGTACCGGTACCACGGCGGCGACAACAACCGTTCGTCGCGGCTCGCTGAAATCGTCGATCGAGACAAGTGGTCGCCTCGTCTCGCGCACCACGCGCAGCGTCTCCTCGATCGCCAGCGGCGCGGTCAAGATCGTCGCGGTGCGCGAGGGGGAGTCGGTGAAGCAGGGCGACGTGCTGGTCGTCCTCGATGACGCCCCTGCGCGGGCCGATATCCAGCGGGCCGAGCGTGTCGTCGAGGCGGCCGAGACGCGCGTCGGCGTCGCCCGACAGCGCGCGCAGACCGATAACAACGCCCTGCCCGATGTCGCCGCCGCCGAGGGCGATGCCGTCAACGCCCGTGCCGCGCTCGCCACAGCGAACGATCGACTGACCGCGACGCTGGTCCTCGCCCCGCTCGATGGCCTGGTCGGCGGGGTGCGTGTCAGCGAAGGGAGTACTTACGGCGCTGGCAGCGAGATCGCGACGATCACCGGTGCCAACGATCTCTACGTGACCGCCGATCTCGATGAGGTCGATCGCCCGCTGGTGAGCGAGGGCCAGGAGGTCGCCGTCACCGTCACCTCGTTCCCGGCTATGCCCCTCACCGGTCGCTTGGCCGCCCTCAGCGCCACCTCGCAAAGCCGTGGGGGATCGACCGTCTATCCGGTACAGATCACGATCGAGCGCCCGACAGCGACACCGCTTGCCCTGCTCCCTGGGATGACGGTCGATGTGCGGATCATCACCAACGCCCGCGACAATATCCTGATCCTACCGAGCAGCGCAATCCGCCGCGCCGGTGATCGTCAGTATGTCACCGCGCGGCGCGGTGGTCAGGATGTCGAAGTCGAGATCCGTACCGGCGCGCGGAGCGGCGGCGACGTCGAGATCGCCGACGGCCTCGTCGAAGGGGATGTTGTCGTTCTGCGCTAAGCGTGTTTTCTTGGATACTCTCGCGATTTTTACATGCCCCTTCAGTGAATGCTCTGGCTCTGGCCATGCAAATTTTGCCGCTCAACTCTCCACAAGCAATCACGAATGCTTGCTAATTTACCCTACAGAGGCTACCTCCCCTTACCGGGTACCCACCGCTATCAGGACTAAACTCTCATTGAGCCATTCTCGGCCCGATGCTACGCTACGAACGGACCCACTGCTACACGAGGTACCGAACCCCGGAGCCATGTTGGCGTGGCGGGCGTTGTAGAGCGTAGCGACAGGCGAGGTAACGCGATGACGGCGATGGCGGCGCGTCCACCGAGTGCGAGCGCACTGGTGAAGGAGCCCACGTCCCTCGAAGACACCGGGCTCGATCTCCCCTTTCTCGCCGATCTCGTCCTGAAAGCGATCTATTACAACAACGCGATCACCGCGCAGCGGATCACCGAAACCCTCTGCCTGCCGTACTTCAACGTGATCGACCGCGCGCTGACGATGCTCAAGCGCGAGGAGTTGGTTGAGGTCAGCGGCAGCAACGGCTTCGGCGAACTCGGCTACCAGTATTCGATCGCCCCGAAAGGCTTGGCGCGGGTCCATGAAGTGATGGAGCGCTCCACCTACCTCGGCCCCGCCCCGGTGACGCTGGAAGATTACATCGCTGTCGTCAAAGCCCAGGCGATCGGCGAAGTACGGGTCAGCCCGGCCGATATTCGGACCGCGATGGCCGATCTCGTCCTCGAAGAATCGACGATGGACATCATCGGGCAGGCGGTGAATACCGGGCGCTCGCTCTTCCTCTTCGGCCACCCCGGCAACGGCAAGACCGTGATGGCCGAGCATATCGTCCCGCTCCTCGGCGGTCATATCTTCGTCCCGCACTGCATCGTGGTGGACGGCCAGATCATCAAGGTGCTCGACTTCCACAACCATACTCCGGTCAACCCGACCGGCTCGAACCGCCTCGACTGGGACCGGCGCTGGGTCCGCTGCGAACGCCCGGCGATCATCGTCGGCGGCGAACTGACCCTCGAATCGCTCGACCTCACCTACAACCCTGGCAACCGCTATTACGAAGCGCCGTTGCAGATGAAGGCCAACAGCGGCCTCTTCCTGA
>JAABUS010008766.1_pt1 | contig 10950 bp, 11 predicted proteins | sample 5560161 | NCBI WGS metagenome assembly JAABUS01 (sample SAMN10711885, study PRJNA513376) | rock metagenome | isolation source: Antarctica rocks | place: Antarctica: Victoria Land, Trio Nunatak nord | collected 2016-01-04
GCCTGGGTGGCAGAGGCGGAGGTTGGAGAAGGAGAGGGAGGAGTTGGAGGCTGGGAAGGGGTATGGGGATATTATTATGGAGCAAGTGAGGGAGGTGTTTCCGGGGTTTGGGGGTGGGAGGAGAGGGGATGATGGGGAGGGTCAGAATGAGGAGTGAGATGTGATACCTTGAGAATGGAGGGGAATGTGAGATTCGAAGCATTCAAGCGAACATGTGTAGGTGCTGGAGGGCATGTGGGATATGTATGTATGCATGCATTTTATTTTACGTGCTGTTGGCAAACCTATCTTTGAGGAGAATTTGAAGTGCTTCACGTTTGCCTTCCTTTGCCTCAGTCTGCTTCTTGCGTAAGAAGCCTTGCTGATATATGAGTTCCATTAGTATACAGTGCCCGTCCTCGTATGATCTTTGGTAAGAAACCTTGCCAAGATGTGCATTCGTTGGCATGCAGTGCCCAGTCCTCGCATGATTTCTGGGTTGCAAGCCACAGACAGTCACCTTCTAACCGGCGACTTCCTGACTCGTATGATAAAAAGAGTATCAACCCCTACCACTCACCACCTTGGCGGCGGGCCAACGCCCGCTGATGAGGCAGAAGCATGAGAGGCTGCTTCGGACGTCCGTCCTCGTCGTCCTCCACCTGCATGATATGACGCTTTTCTTCGTCCACCTCCTGAGGGGCCTCGATCTTAATAGTTCCGTCTGTGTGGCGACCTTGAACACCCAGGAAGCCTCCTGATACCACGTGAAGCACGTATCCAAAGGATTGCGTGTCCCTCATACGGCAGCGTTCGCTACCCGATTCCATGTGGGCAATCAGTGCCACAGGTGACTTGAATACTTTCAAGCATTTAAGACAGCGATGATCCGTTCCCTGGTGGTACCCAGATGTCAGATGCGCTTTGAGGTCATCGAGGTCCACGTAAGCACACCTAGAAATGGTCAGCTACCATGATTGGTGTCATTGAATGGATGAGTCAACATACCCGCATGCAGCAAATGGACAGTGGAAGTTGTTGTCAGCTCCGTGACGCTCGAAACGCATGAAATCCCAGTCTGTCCGAATAATACTTTCCAAGCCCGATTGAGACGGTAGCATATTCTTTCTATAGTCTGGCATGGTGGGAGCGGTCCACTCCCCTTTAAGTGGAGTTGGTTTACGTTCCGGAGATTCTGTATGAGCCCAACCTGGGGCTTTGAATCCCCTGAGTCTGGGGACTGTTTGGGGGTTAACACCCTTCGAGCATCCAATCCGCATAGCATCTACCCCATCAGCTAAGCTTTCGCCGATAGTGGGCCATGCGTGGTCTTCAGTCTTTGCGCTTGAATCCCCAACATTTGCTCCAGCAGGGACCAGGGCCTCTTGCATTGAATCTCCGGTAGGGTTATCCTCGTCCAAGAGAACACCTCCACCAGCAGTCGACTCATACCCAGCCACCGATCCTTGCATTGAAGGCTGCAAGGCAGCGATCTGCGCTGCTGTAGTGTTTGCCTCATGAGACATTTGGTCCATATACAAAGCAGCGGTCGCCCGACCCTCTCTGAGCTTGAGTTCGTTGACTTCGCCAGCAGACACGCCCCCTTTGTTGCTGCACTTGCTGTAATAGATATGATCGATCAAGCCTGAACCCTTATCGAAGATGTATCCACATCCAACACACTTGACCTCTTGTTGGGTGGCATGGAACTGCTTGGGTTAGCAACGAATGAAGGCGTATGGAGAATCTGATCTCACCTGACGTTGATGACGGTCGCGACCAGACGCACTACGGAAGTCTTCTCCACATACAACACAGCAGATATGGTCCTCACTATTGATTTTGTGGCGGAGCAGCGCTCCGTCGTCCTCGAAGTCTATCTTGCAAACGCGGCAGTAATCATGATTTTCTACCTTGTGTCTGATCATATCCTTCTCTTTTACAAAGCCACGAGTGCAATTAGCGTAGGTACATGGGAACGGACTGTCGAACTTTGCAGACTTTGCAGCCTTCCCAGCATTCATCTCAGATGAGACTTTACTGTCCTTCTTCGAAGACTGAGCAGTAGAGCTTGAGCTGACTTGAGGAGGTGGACGGAGGTGAGGTGGCAGACTTGAGCTAGGGGTCGATGAGGTGGGCTGTCTCTGAGCTGCAGCAGGAGCTTTTTCGCTGGCTCGGGACGCAAAGGATTGTGCATGACGTGATGGTGCGTTGGTCTCTTTGCCATGAGAGTCGGGTGGCAGTCTAGCCTTTGCCGCGCTGCTCAGGCCCACCGTATGAGCTGAAGAGCTGGTGCCTTGATGTGCTGCATCCGTGGCTGACGAGCCTCGGACTTCGGGAACCATATTGGTCAGGTCTTTGGTAGACCATAGTGCCCGCTTCGAACTAGTTGGAGGTCCTTTTGACCATGCTGGAGGCTTTGTGCCTAAAGACGGACCATGAACGATTGAGGGGAGCGAGTCACGATCGGGAGTATAATCTGTTTCCCAGTTTCCTCCGCTGCCGCTGCCGCTGCTCGTGTTATGAAGGCCTCTGACATTGCCGGGTAAGCTTGGTCTAGAGGCAACATTGACAGGTCTGACGATCCTGCTATTGTGAATACTCGAACCTCCAATCTTGTTCGGAGCGGCAGCCTGAGCTTGCTTTGCTTGTTTCTCGTAGCCAGGCGTAGCTGCTGTCTGGACTTCACCTTCACCCCATGAGCGTATGCGAGGATCAATGTCCCTAGGAAGGCGGGTTGGATCCACGAAGGGTGCGTCAAAGAAAGACATTGTTGGTTGGGTGTGGGCTCCGGTAGGGTTCGAGATCTTTATTGAGATCCAGGGGTGGTCGGTGTTGGCCTTGAATGAAAGAAGCAAGCCTTGACGATAGGTGACGAACAGCTTGGCGGTGTTTAATGCCTGTGGTCGCTGTGGGTTGCTTATTCTTGCAGATGGTCTTCCAAGCAGCCGATGTTGGGGGAACGTTCAAGAAGCTGGGAAAATTGTGTTGAAGATGTGGTTAGAATGAGGTGATGGAAGTGAAGAGAACCTCAGTCCTTATGACGCGACAGGCTTAGAAGCCTTCGTGTGCAGAACTTGTTAAGGTGACACACTACTGCAAGTGAAGACCTTTGCGGAGCTAGGTGGGTGATCAGAGCAAGGTTGGACTTGTTACCCTCAATAGTTGCATGTGAGTGGGGAGTTTCGAAGAAAGTTGCGTGTTTACAAGTCGGCTCCGAGGAAAGATGATGGGTTTCCGAAATATTCCGTGGTAGCGGACTTCACTTTTGGCGTGAAGATGACAATTCACAAGTCTTAGCCATTGGTCCACGTCTCTGTCAGGTTAGGTGCCAGAAATAGTGGCGATCTGGAATGCGAACGCTATTCGCTTAGGCGCAACATTGGGAAGAATCCATGAATATACGTCGGATACCTAGCAATGCTTGATCAAATGGTAGAGACAAATCCTCTTCTACACGTATGTTTGTTGATCCGGAACTCTCCAGCCCGCAAAACGCCATGAATATTGACAGCTAATATACAATCGCATGATACTCGCTCCAGCAGCCATCCTTTTGAAAGCAATCAAGTAAAGCAAAGCAGCCATAACTACACCTAGCATCAACCACAACAACCGCGCTTCCTCTTTTTCTCGCTCCTCGTGCTCAACCTACTTCTCGTTCCCGCCCTACTCTCCGCCTCATACCTTTCCAATTCCTTCCTCGTCGCCTGCACCACCCGCTCCTGCCTTTCCCACATGGCCAAAGGCCGGTCCGGATGGGAAATAAACTCCTCGGCGCCCAATGCGTTGCCTGATGGTGATTGGACTAGACCCGGCCTTGGTGCTCGAGGCGTGGTCAATGGCTGAGAAGGACGGCGAGCATGTCTGGGTGTTTCCGCGAGTTTGGCTTCCCTTTCGGCTTGGAGTACCTCTCGCGGGTCGATGATCTCGGAGAGACGGATGATGCGGCGCGGTGGAGCGGGTGGTGTGATTTCCGTGTCGAAAGCCGTGATAGGGGATACTGGACTGGAGGGAGTGCTGTTGCACTGGATTGTGGATGTAGGCCGGGTGGATGTGGCAAGGAGAGATCGGGAGGAGCTGTTGGAGGCGCGTTTGGATGGTGTTTGGCCCATTGCTCGAGACTCTGGACGTAATATTGGGTGGTTCGTTGATCCACAATTGCTGAAATGGGCTTTGTGGGCTTCAAGATTGGATTTCCCCTGATGAAATGCCGTGGGTCAGGCATCGTTGGCATTTGAAGGTGCTTTAAGACGTTGATAGCAGGTTGTGACGTACTGGAAGACTTGAACTAGGCGTAGTTAGAGCCTTGTACTTTACGAGAATTAGAGCGGTCTTACAGCATGAATCATTCACAACTTGGGGTACGAGCACTCATTCTTTGCATGGTCTTTGGTTGTTCTACCATTACATGGGTACCCAGCGCAACCCAATGAAGTCGCGTTGTATTTGGAATCAATCAACACGTGCGTCGAAAAGTGAATCTGGAAGTCGTGATGACTCGGCTTGGCATCTCGAAAGCAACAAATCACCTACTGGCAAACTTTCTCAGGGGGAGAACGATCAGTGAATTTTGTCATCCAGTACAATTTCATAGTTCTTGAGAGAGGCAGCTAGCAGAGGTGGAGCCCCTATCTGGACAACCATCTGTACATGAGATATAAGAAGTTTCTATATTCTGTTGATGTGTACAGCCGTAGATTCATACATCTAAAACCTTGAAAATGGTAGCCTAGGTATCGTATTAGCAGGTTGTCCTCTGATATCCATAGCCAAAACACCTACCATTTGCCCCTCAAAGTAATGACCGCCCAGTTGTTGCCATCCTTGTCGGTCTCCTTCTCCACCTTTGTCGAGAAAGAAATCGCGCTCATGATACCGTCTCCGAATTTCTCATTCAATATTGCCTTGTATGCGTATCCATAGTTCTGTACGATCTCATACAGGCGGTAAATGAGGGGCTCCCTCGGAGGCATGTCCATCACCTGGCCTCGGAAAGGGTATCCAGCCAATTGCTTGCTCAATGTGGTATGCTCAATTCCTAAGATCTGAGAGAGCTTCTCCACATCCTCTGGCGTGGTCTGGGCCTGGCCGTAGAAGATGGCTGCGACGGCTACTTCGTTACGGCCGAGTTTGGCAGCGATGTCTTCAAATGTCATGTTCTTCTCGGCCTTCGCTTCGAAAAGGCTGTGGGATTGGACTGGGAGACGGTCTCGGAGGGTGCTCTGCATACGGTCGTCAGTGCTCAGTTCATCGATTGGTAATGGTAGGTGTTTACATCAATGGTAGCGACTCTGGCAGCTGGGGCGGACATCTTGGCTAGGCTTGTGCTGAACGGTCTGAGACTATGGCGGTAGATTGGCGTCGATCGTGCAAGGGTTCTGGGGAGCTGTTTTGCCAGTATGTAAGCCATTAGTAACAGAGAAGGATAGAGCTGTTGTTCATATATTCAGTGGATCTCGGGTGGAGGGGAGATCGACATGACCAAATCCCGTGTCATTCGAGCCCAGACCGTCATCGTCTCCGCGTCTCCGCTCCACGCCATCGACGACGCATTATTCTAGACAAGCGGATTATTGATGGTATTGGAAGAAAGATCCGATGGCACCAACGAGGTCAGCTTACTGGCAGAAAGAATATGCAGGATTGTGACCTGACAGCTACTACTTTACATTTTGGTGCGGCTGAATCCCGCTGAATTTTGATTCGTTAATAAATGCACAAATGTCAGCGTCAGCAGTGGTCGTCTGAGCTGTTGGGCGCCTTAGGAAAGAGTCCAGCTGAAGAGCAGCTGCCAAGCCCTAAAAGAGGAAGAGCTCTGCTGATTTTCCTGCTCCTACAAGGTTTCCACTGCGACCTTTGTTTGGAGCCGTTGACGAATACTTCAATTACCTAAACCCATATTCATACCTGTGTGAGATACAGCTGGACTGTAGCTTTCTGTATTTCTTTTATCGACGTATGATTTCTCCGCAATGGCTTCTCGTGGAGAAGACCCCCTAGCATACGGTGACGACCATGGAGGCCCATCTCGAGGGGATGAGGAATTTGAGGGCGAGGAGGGAGAACGTGGCATAGTCGGAGACACTTATCGAAAGCTTCGAAGCAGGTATGACCAGTATGATGGAAGTAGTGGATCGAAACCATCGAAGTCATCTTCTGGTGGAGGTTTGGGCTCTATGCTCTTTCACAAGCTTCACGACGCCGTCAACGAGATTGGTAGCAAACTTGACCCAAACGCTGGGGCAGGAGACGTTAAGCATAGTCATACCCACGGTGGAGCCCAATGTACTGATGGCATGCACGATACAACCCAGCATCGCTACGGTAGCTTTGCTGCACAGCGGAACGGAAACAATGCAAAATGGTATGTGGATGGATGCGGCTACATGTGGGCTGTATCAGAGGCCTTGGAACGAGCCACTAAGTCAGTCTGGATCCTGGACTGTGAGCCAAAAAAACCTTTGTTTGTGGTATTAAGTGCCTAGCTAATCGAATACAAGGGTGGCTATCACCAGAGCTTTATCTGCGAAGACCACCATCGAGAAATGAGCAGTACAGGCTCGATCGTATGCTTCAAGCCGCAGCACAACGTGGGGTGAAGGTCAACATCATCGTGTACAAGGAAGTTACTCAGGCCCTCACCCGTAAGTATCTGTCCCCTACACTACCAGGCTATCTACACTCCCTGTTGCCCAGAAATACCGATTTTGTGACCAAGACCCTCACTGGTCTGGGTCTTGCGGCTACTTTCTTCTCACTCGAGCATGTGGAGAAGGAAAATCCGCTGATTGTCTCGCCACTGACAGTCTGTTCCTACCACACGAAGCATGCTCTCGAGGCTCTTCATCCCAATATTTCCGTCTTCCGGCATCCAGATCATCTTCCTGATGCGCAGACCTTGCAGTCATCATTCCTGTCTTCCCTGCAGCACATTTCTCTCTCCGCCAAGAAAGCTGCCGAACTCCCCGCCGAGGCGCTGAAAGCGATTTACGGCATGAACGAAGACGTCATCCTTTACTGGGCGCATCATGAGAAGCTGTGCCTGGTCGATGGCAGTATCGCATTCATGGGTGGTCTTGATCTTTGCTATGGGCGGTGGGACACAAACCAGCATCCGCTTGCCGATTGCCATCCCTCCAATCTTGAGGATATCGTGTTCCCTGGGCAAGATTACAACAATGCTCGGTAAGCTTTGCCACCGAGAGCAGAGACTTATCAGGTCGAAGAGCGCTGATCAGTCCTAGTATCATGGACTTCCAGGATGTGTCGCATTACCAGAACAATGTACTGAACCGCAAAGACAGCTCGAGGATGGGCTGGTCAGACATCTCCGTCAGTCTTCATGGCCCAGTCGTAGAAGATCTTCGAGCGCATTTCATAGAGCGATGGAACTTCATCTACAATGAGAAATATGATGTTCGGAAAGATGTGCGATACTCCAGACTCACGTTCGCCCAAAATGCCGCGGGTGCAGTCGCTCATGTAGATCTTTCTGCACCACCGCCAGCCAGTCGGCCCTATCAACATCAACAGGGTCAGGGCCAGGTACCATATTTCCCCCCGCCACCAGTGTCAAATCTTGGTATCGACAGCACTTCCGAAGCAGAACGCACCGGCGGCATCGGCGAGAATCCTCAGCGCGAGCGATTCGAAGACCAAGCTCGAGGTTTTGGACGATCCATGATGGGCCGATTTGAAGAAGGCAAGCAGTACATGGGTGGCAATGAGCACTATAGCAGAGTTCATGGCCACCTCCAGAAAGCTGGTATCCCTTGTCAGATTGTACGCAGCTGCACCAAATGGAGTCATGGAGCGCCGACCGAGCATTCGATTGCAAATGCCTACATCGGTGTCATCCAAAACTCTGAACATTTTATCTACATCGAGAATCAATTCTTCATCACGGCGACGTCAGATGAGCAGAAGCCAGTTAAGAACAAAATTGGCGCTGCCATTGTAGAACGCATTTTGCGAGCGGCAAGAGCTGGCCAAAGATTTAAGGTTATTGTGTGTATACCAGCTGTTCCAGGCTTCGCAGGAGATCTGAAGGATGATGCTAGTCTTGGGACCCGGGCCATCATGGAATATCAATACAACTCTATCAATCGTGGTGGTCACAGTATCATGGAAATGGTCGCCAAAGAAGGCTGCGATCCCACTGAATATATCCGTTTCTACAATCTAAGGAACTATGATAGGATTAACGTCAGCAGTTCAATGCGTGAGGCCGAGCGAAAGAGCGGCGTCGACTATGACGAAGCTCGAGAGCAGCATGATGAAGCTGTTGAACTGCCAGCAGAAGAGGCCACTGTCCAATATGCGGACCGACCAAAGTACGAGCAATATCAGCAAGCGACTACGAACATGAACAGGCAGCAAGGGCTCTATACAGGAGATTGGGATAGCGTTAGCGAATGTTACATGCTTGGTGGCAAAGACATTCGCGAGGTCCCCTGGCAAGCTGGAGATTATCCAGAGATTCAGGCCTTTGTGAGCGAGGAGCTCTACATACACTCAAAGGTAAGTAAGCTTCAATGAAATCGAAACTTCTATGAGATTTTCCATCTAAAAGTAAGCACAATTACTGACTTGGCATAGGTCTGCATTGCTGACGACCGAGTGGCCATCGTTGGATCAGCCAACCTCAATGATCGCTCTCAGCTTGGGGATCATGACTCTGAAATCGCCGTTATCGTTGAGGACCCGACATCAGTAGAATCCTATATGAATGGACAGCCCTATCGCGCAGCCCGATTCGCAGCCACCCTCCGCCGGCACCTCTTCCGTAAGCATCTAGGCCTGCTCAAGCCCCAGAACATGGAGCATCCAGATCCGAATTACGCACCCGTCGGGTTGCCTAACCTCTATGACTTTGGTTCTCGCGAAGACTATGCCGTAGTGGATCCATTGTCAGATGACTTTCTCAACCTCTGGAATTCCCGCGCGCGCACCAACACCTTCGCGTTCGGCAAGATCTTTCACCCTGTTCCCCACGACGACGTCAGAACATGGGCTGAGTACGAAAAGTACTATGAGGTGTTCTTCAAGGAGGCCGACGAGGAGGTGAAGGGTAAAGCAGGGAAGAAGAAGCCGGCGAAATACCAGTGGTACGTATGCTATTAGCTAAGCATGACTCTCCTGCGAAAGTCAATCTAGAACATGTCTCGTCACTGCTCTATCAACCCACAGCACAAATCCCTGTTTGCTTGAACGCAAGCTAGAACCGTGCCTTTTCCTACTTCGCAAAACCTCGAATGCGTCTTGTCCCTTGCTCAAAGAGTGTTCAAAGCGACATGCTAATTCATCAATCAGGGGCCACGTTGTGCAAGAAGAGTTCTCTCCTGGGGACCAAGGTACCAATGAGATGAAGGATCTGCTGAGCACAATCAAAGGAACACTGGTAGAGATGCCATTGCTGTTTTTGATCAAAGAGGATATCGCGAAGGAGGGTTTGAGCTTGAACGCTTTCACCGAGGTGGTCTATACCTGAGGAGTTAAGCCGACTATACTCGCTTGCTGGATCCTCAGGAGCTGCCCATGCTGCGCGCGAAATACATTGTTACCGCACGGAAGAGTGTCGCAGTAGGTGGGCATGAAGCCAGGCTCTTGCACACATCGAGTCGCTTCGGAGCAGGAGTCTCCCCAGTCGAAATAATGCCGTAACGCCCGTAATACGAATCAATGAAGCCTCAATCCTTTGCGAAAGAACAATACTAAGGAATGAACAAGGAATGTCTGAGCAGAAGTACGCTAAGTCCGAAAGCGGTAATGCGAACCTCAAACCCTTTCTACGAAACACATCATTTCGTTTCTCCAGTTCTCCTTGATCATGTTCTCAGCATTGTAGGCAGGTGATACTTGAAAGCACCGCAAAAGCGCGATCTCACTGGCAAGCTACCCCAAGACCGGTGGCAAGAGAAAGCTTCTCCGCTCAACGAAGTGACACAGCCTTATAGATCGCTTTTCAGCTCACACCCCGCAGCGGCGCCCAACACGCCCATCGTAGGTTTTTGGACCCTAATGATCGCTGCAGTCATTTTCCCTTGAGAATGTTCTGTCATGTGTGCATTCACGAGATCCTCACAAATCGCCTTGCTCCTATTGCGTCTGATCTGTAAAACTCCTTGCCTTAAGGGAATTAGAAAATGTGTCCGAGTATTTTATCCACGATTCTGCCGAGTTCCTTGGGTTCAATGACCACCGTACTACTCGTAGCTGCATTGCTAAGCCGCAACTAAATAGTTTTTTGCAAATGCCATCTGCGACGCTGTGGCAGCCCCAAAGAAGTCAGTCATGTGAGCCTCTTACACCTAATTGATCCAGATCCCAATTCTGATGTGCGGGGTAATACAACGCAACAGACGCCTTTGAGCCATGAATAGGCAATGTTTACTGCTAGGCGCGGAGAGGGGTTAGCCAAGAGCAGCACAAAGTGGCCTGGTGATACCGATGGCGGTGGTAGAAACGTGGCGACGATATTCACTGATTAGTCAGATACCACGCCCTGGAAAGGCCACCGTCACTAGAGCAATATTTTGATATAATAGCGGGTCTATTGTCCTCAACTCCCATCATTCTTTCACTTTTCAACTACAATATCAACCACACCCACCAACAATACTAAGCACCAACAAAGCTCAATTCTTGGCTAAGAAGCCAACTACGTGACAAATCTCGAGGTAAGCATCTTTTCCCCCAATCACACGCTCTCCAAGATCATCAAATCTCGGACCTCACAGCAACATCTTCACTCTCCTTGTCATTGCCAAGACATAAATACCACTTCCCACCCCCCCTTCTTTCTCTTCTCTTCTCCCACATACCAACAAACCTCAAACAAAGTTCAAGTCACAGCTCACACTTCAAACAACCCTCAGCACCCCATACCAATCCAGTAAGACCGAATTCAACCTCACGCTCACTTCACATCATCCTCATTTCAAGTCCATACAAGTACTAACATCTACA
>JAABUS010008767.1_pt1 | contig 10949 bp, 9 predicted proteins | sample 5560161 | NCBI WGS metagenome assembly JAABUS01 (sample SAMN10711885, study PRJNA513376) | rock metagenome | isolation source: Antarctica rocks | place: Antarctica: Victoria Land, Trio Nunatak nord | collected 2016-01-04
AACAAAGTACTCAAGATAAACGGCATCAGGATCAGCGAGCAATGTTGACACATCCATGCCCGCTCTTTATAGCGTCATTTTAGCCTTGCACCAAAATCGCGGAAGAGCCGCTTTTTTTCACTCTCCAGCTTGTCGCTTTCAGCCGCATAGGTCTATACTTTCCCGCATCTGCTGGAGTCTTCTTGCGAGGCCGTCGTTGACCAGACTTCTCACATATGTGGGCATCACCTCAATGCCGCATAGTTCGGTTGGCAGACGGTAAATAAATCAGAGTATTCGCTTTGGTGAATACTTCGTGAGCCAACGGACGCGCGTCTGTTTCAGCCGCGTCGCTCGCCGGCTTCCGGTCTGTTCTTCATCTCGCAGGAGCAGCCTCAATCATGGATCGCCGAATAGAATTACTGAGCGCGCTGATGAAGGATGATTTTCATCGAACGCTGCCGCTTACCAAGTTGGCACAAGCTGTAAGTCTATCTGTTTCCCGCCTTCATCACTTGTTCAAAGCTGAAACCGGCACAACTCCCGCACGATATCTTCACCAGCTCAGAATGGAACATGCAAAAGTGCTACTGGATACCACTTCATTGAGTATTGAGCAGATCATCATGCACGTCGGGCTGCGAGACCGAAGCCACTTTGAGCGAGAGTTTAAGAAAGATTACGGATTGACACCGACACAGTACAAAGTGACATTCCGCTGGTTATCCCACTAAAGAGAAAAATCCACTTTCCATAGCAGGATCGGCCATAAAATAGCAGAATCGGCCATAAGATTTTCCTTGTCTTGAAAGCACTCTTGCAATACATTTTTGTCTCTCTAATATACGAAACCCATGAAGCAATTTTAGACATTTTTGCGCTTCAATATCTAACTTAACCGTGCCATTGAAGCTTAACTCATTGGCTCTATTCTTAACAGTTCGGCTCGAATAAGGATTAACGCGATGTCGCTCCTCGCCGCTGTGATACACGTTTCGCCGCAGACCATCTGCTTTACGGCTCGAAATGTGGTTATGCAGCGGCAAGGAGTTTACTGTTTAGACTCACATCCAGACCGGACATAGTAAATGAGAGGTTCCAACGTTAACTACAAATAGCGGTGAATCCTTATTGATAAGGAAACTCTTCGCTGCATTACTGCGCTCAAGTTGCATGGCATTACCAACATCTCTTGGCGCAGGGTTTAGTAATCGCTCAATTGAGCATAAGGAGTTCGTTGCCGTTATGTATCTGACATCTCTAGCTGCTAATCGCTCACTCTCACGTATCCTCTGCTTTGTTCTCTTATTTGCATTCCTCGCCTCGCCTTGCGCGCCTATGCTTCAAGACGCAAAGGCACAGGGAAGGCCAAGTAAGGAGAAGTCACAAATTACGGTGCCACCGGGAAGTAAGCTGGGGCCGGGTTTGCCTGACCTTGCTTACTTCCGCCACTTGAATGTTGCGCAGCCACATGCGCCAGCATCAATCAGCGCCGCACATCCATGTTTTGATTGTGAGAAGACAAGCGCGCTTAGTAGTGCCTTTTCAGCGGCACGTTTGGATCCTTCTAATCGTACAGGGCAGCATGAGGTTGATCTTCTTTCACAAAACTTTAACTGGAGCAAACCTTTAGTGAGCCTCAAGGGGCGCGCCGGACTCGACCTTAATCTCGCACTTGTTTACAACTCACTCGTGTGGACAAAAGCAGGTCAACAAATCGCTTTTGACGCTGATCGCGGGCAGCCATCGCCCGGTTTTCGTCTTGGCTTTCCAACCATCCAGCCGCGCTATCGTGATAAGCAAACCGGCAAGTACACCTACTTGTTGATTACGCCCGAAGGAAGTCGTGTCGAACTGCGGCAAAGCGGAGAGACGAACATCTACGAAGCGACGGATAACTCTCTGCTGCAAATGATCGATCATGGTGCGAGCGGAGCTTTAGTGCGCCGTTCGGACGGCACGCAGTTAAGCTTCAAGTGGGTCGGCGGCCAGTTACAAGCCACCGAAGTCAAAGATCGCAACGGCAACTACATTACTGCGAGCTATGACGAACGTGGACATTTAAGCGGCGTCACCGACACGCTCGGACGTACTTTCCTGTTCAATCGTGATCGTGGAGGGAATCTCCTGTCCATTACGCAAGCGCGCAAGGGACAGGATGATCGCGTGCTGGCGACGTTCGGTTATTCAGACCTCGCCGTGCAGACTAACTTCTCGAATTTGAAAGTAATCGGGCCGTCCAACGGCTCAACGATTACAGTATTGACACAGGTTGGTTTGCCGGATGGTTCACGCTCTCAATTCGATTACACATCGTGGGGACAAGTCTGGCGCATCACGAATTATGCCCCGGATAATCACGCGCTCACTTACATTTCATACAACGTGCCGCAGGATGCTGGCGCCGCGTTAGCTGACTGCCCGCGTCCGACGGAACTGCGCAAATGGATTGAAGGGTCAAACAATGAATCCGAAGCGGTGACCCGCTTTGACTTTGACCAACAAGGTGGTTGGGGACAGGCAACATTGCCGGATGGTTCAATCCATAAAGAGATATTCGCTACCGAAGGATGGCAGCGAGGACTGACCGTACAGACGGAGGATTCGGCGGGGGGGGCATTACAAAGGCGGACTACTACTGAGTGGACGCAGGACAATACTAGCCTAAATTACCAACTCAATCCGCGTCAGCAAGAGGTGAATACCTATTACTCAAATGGCAATCGGCAGCGTACACGCAAGGAGTACACAACTTACGGTCTGCTCAGTGAGCTTTACAGATATGCTTCTGACGAAACCACTCCGATACAGCACACTCACCTTGAGTATAATTTCGATACCGCGTACATCAGTCGGCGCATTCTCGGTTTAGAGAGAGAACAAGCAATCTATGGCGCAGAGGGCACGCTAATCTCCAAAACGAGCTACGACTACGACCTTAACGGTGTGATAGATCAAGGATCCGCCGTACAGCACGACCACACCAACTACGGTTCCGAGCTGCAAAAGGGGCGCGGACTCGTATGCGCCGTGCAAAATTGGAAGAGTTCAGATAATTCCAAAACTGTTACATCCTACACGGGCTATAACACAACTGGCTCAACTGTCTTTAAGCGTGATTCTGAAGGACATCAGACAAACTTCGATTACACTGACAACTTTGCAGGTAGTCCGGGTCGGAAGGCGCTGGCGTTCGCCACAACGACAACAGATTCAAAGGGCAGCATATCCACGCAGTACGACTTTGATACTGGAGCTAAGGTTTGGACGCAAGACGCGCACGGCACAATTAATACTTTTATTTATGACTCCGCCGGGCGCGCGATAGGCAGGACTAACCAGACAACCGGCACTTCCAGCCGCACGATATACGATGAAAGAGGCACTCTCGCAGCAAGATTCATCAGGATGCGGCCTAATCTAAAAGAGCTTGGTTCATACATTATCAATGATGGCGTAGGACGATTGCGCGCCAGAGCAAAAGACCCCTTGAGCATAGCGAGCGGTTATAAGGGTATCTATATTACTCGTGACGCAATGGGGCGAACTGTCAGCGAAACAAAACCGACGAAGATGACCGCGACGTGGGCGGCAGATAAGCCAGTAGCAGTTCTTAATCCGACCGGATTACCGGAGAGAAAGAAGGATGCTCAGTCTCTTATGGCTAGCATCGTGCAATTTGGTGAGAGACTATTTGCTAGTTTTGATGCTGCTATCGGTGCCGTTCAGCCTACCACTCAAGCTCAAACCTGCACTGAAAACGAATACTATCCGTGCGGTGATGGCTCCGGGACGTATGTAGATATGGGCGATTACTTTAGTTACGTTGGTAACTATGATGGTGTGTACAGTCCCGACCTTGGTGCTACTTGGAATGCTGTGGGTGGGTACTGGGACTTTGGCGGAGATCAATCGCCAGTGCAAATAACCAGCGAGTCTGCGTTTGATTGGGGAGACTCGCTAATGATAGCAGGCGGTCTCATAATGGTAGGCGGAGGCCCTGAAGACCCATTTGGAGATGTAGCGGCAGCCGGTTATCTCACGTATGAGTGGATAGTCGTGGGCGCGGTTGCAACCACAATTGTTGCCGCAGCAATTGCTTACCCGCCTGTCCCCTGGGATAATCCTGCTAGGGCACCTGGACCAGGTTGGGTGTGGAAAGGCAACGGAGATCCTGGAACCGTAAGAGGGTCTTGGGTCGATGAAGGTACAGGTGAAAGCCTGCATCCAGATATATTTGGTGATGGAAATGGACATGGCCCGCATTGGGACTGGGTAAACCCTGCTAATAATGGCCCTAACAATAAAGGTTGGCGTGCTTACCCGGACGGTACATTGGAGCCGAAGGAATGACACACACATACAAAGGAATCAAACTTGGCGTAGAGAGCGCCAAAGTTAGTAGTGTGCACAAAGAAGTCAAGCTCGGCGCAGACAGCATCAGCTACATCAGAGACAGATTGGAGAATGGGATTACCCTATCAAGAATTTTGTTGCAGCGATCTGATCTGGAGGAGGGTGAAGTTGTTACCTTCCTTCCTTCAGACATTGAAGTTGACAGCGAGGCACTAAAGAGATTTGGTGCGGGTGGAAAGGCGCTAGGAAATGTAGACTCTTATCTCACGGTGAGAACCCAAGAGTTCCTGAACGCAGGAGAAAGTCGGGTGTGCCTTTTTGAAGACGCTCTACTTTCATCAACGGCTCCCTTTCTCTCATCTCCACTAATGGAAGGCATACGAGTTTTGTTTTATGAGAGCGAAGTCTATTATCTCTTAACAAAGGAGGACGTTGAAAGCGATATAGTTCCAAAAACTATTACGAAGGCAAAATCTTGGTTGTTTACTGCAATCATGACACATACCTTGAAGGATGATAGCTTTTCACTTGAATCCAAAACAATTTCTCTCACGGAGTTAGAAGTTTTAGCTGCGAGAGCAGAGAAAATAATTATTGGAGCCTACGATGGCGAAGGCTATTTAATCTGGAGCAAGCCATAAGTAATCGTACCATCTCATCCATCTGAACCATTTACCCAGACGGCAGGATAAGGCCAAAATGATGGTGACATACAACGAGATTAAGCTAGACACAGAAGCCATCGAGTACATCAAGGATAGGCTGGCGGACGGGAAAACCCTAGCTAAGTTTCTCTTGGAGCAACGTAATCTAGATAGTGGAGAGGTCATTACGTTTTTACCTCCACATGCTAACCTAGAAAGACTGAAGAATTTCTCGGGGGGAGTCTTGCCGACTCCTCCCCCCGAGACACACCACTATTACACAACACCAGATGGAACCAAGTCTGTCATGGTGCCCGTGCCAAATACACGTCCTCATCTGGTGACAATAATTCAAGAGTTTCTGAAACAAGGAGACGGGCACCTTTGTCTTTTTGAACATGCACTAGCTAGTCCAGCGGATGATTTCCTTTCATCGCCGGACGAGCAAGACCTGCGCGTCCGAACCTTTGAAGATGATGTTTACTTTCTTCTTATAGGTAATGATCTTGATCGGGAGAAGATTGACAAGACCATTAGATATGTCACTTCCTATCTGATCATCGGCGTGCTGGTGTGTCCTCTAGAGGAAGATAACTTCTTATCCTTAGATCAAAAGATCGCTTATGGAAAAATCACCCACGACGAGCTAAAACTTCTAGCACAAAGGACGGAGAAGATAATTGTTGGAGCCTATGATGGTGAAAGTTATTTGATCTGGAGTGATGTGGATTCCCCTTAAGTAACTGGCAAATGGAAGCGCCTCGCCGAAGAGAAGGTATTGAACTTATCCCGTGAGTGTTGAACAAAGAATCAGCCGTCACCGCTAATGTGTCTTCCATCATACGATTAAAGAACTTCTTCAGATAATCCGAAACAGTTAGGCTTGAAGAGGATGGCACAAAAACAATTGCCGTTGGCGGCATTAGCAGCAGTGCTCTTCTTCAGCGTGGCGCATGATGCCTCCTTGCTCTTGCGTTATCCTGTAGCAGTCGGTGCCGACGGGTATTACTACGTTCTGCAAATTCATGAACTGCTAAACCACGGTCATCTTTATTTTCCTACAAATACACCTCTCGTATTTTACGCTTTAGCTGCCTTGGGTGCCTTAATCGGCAATATCATCCTCGCCATCAAACTCGGCAGCATCCTTCTCCATCTTTTGCTCTGTTTGGGTATTTACGCATTGGTCTCTGCTATTACTCGTAACCGTTGGCTTGGTGTGCTTGGCGGCGTAATGGCTGCGCTATCGGCAATGCACTTCTACATGATTGCAGAGTTTATTAAGAATTTAGGTGCGTTGACCTTATTGATTTGGGGCGGGTGGAGTGCAATACGCGCTTCACAGAGTCGTCAAACTCGCTGGGCGGTTCTCTCGATTCTGCTTTTTATTGCCGCAATCTTTAGTCATACATCCATATGGGCAATCATACTCTCATTGTTAGCGCTTGTGCTATTGCTGCGCTGGCTGATGATTACGGAACGCTCTAAGTATCATAAACTGCCAGCCTCGTTCGTAGTTCTTTTATTGGCAATCTCTCCGGCATTTATTGCTATTCAGAGACGTATCGAATTACCAGCATGGCTCAAAAGAGAGTTGCTGGCTCAAGCGGGTTGGCCTATCAGCCTATCAAGTCCCGTCGGCAAAGCCGAAATGGTTGCTCTACTTTTGGTTGCGCCGGTAATTCTATTTCTTATGGCACGCCACCGGAAGATTTTACCTGCTTACTATTTCGGCTCCGTGATCGGTGCTATTGCGCTTTGGAGTTTGCTCATCACGCTCAACCCATTTCTTAACCACGACGTGAACCAGTTTGGCATCGTAGGGCGGTTGGATCATTTAATGTATATTCAGGTCGCCATTCTTGTTCCGGGGCTAATCTGGCTAATCCTTCAGCTATACCGTAAAGCTACGACTGCCGTAGTGATACTGACACTGATATTCGTAGCAACGAGCATGATTTCTCTTTTGCCAACAGGCTTACAACCGCGATACCTACTGAATCGAGTGCAACTGATCCAAGCTTTACCTGAACAGCAACAACAGCTCGGCACCAATCCGCTCGTGATAGCCCAACACGGTGACGAATTTGTTGTCACATGGGTGCTCAATATACCTGCGCGGCAGAGATTACCGGAAGATACTAAGAACCAATCAGTATACTGGTTACTGCATGGTGTTGAGTGTCAGACTTTAACGCCATCTATGATTGCTATGGCGGAAGAAGAAAACAGTCTCTGTTTGACGCTCACGAATCATGACGACCTAAACCAGTGGTTAAGTATTCTGACTAAAAGAGAACAGAATCGTTTACTCGCTCGCAACCCTCATCTTAAAAGATATCTCAAACCGTCAGTTTAGTAACTATCTCAGTTACGGGAAGCGTGCGGCATTCGGTAATACCATCGGCGATTCCGCAACGGCAGGTCGCCCATGACAATTAAGTACAAACCCCATTGAGTTAGGATTGATGTCCAGCGTGACCGCAACTCGTCAAGAAGGGACAGACTCTCCTCGACGAACGTGTGCTGGCTTTATACGCGCGGAGCGTTATGACCAGAAGTGATTCGACAATCTTTACCCAAGTGCGTGAATGGTCGCGCTTCCGAAAATTCTGGTTTGTAGCCGGAAGCCTTCCTTTATTGGTACTCGCAGGCATAGCTGTATTGTCATACCTTAATACGATAACGCCTCATGGAATTATCATTCATCATTCCGCCGTGATCACCACTCGTGAAGGCCGCCCGATCAGCATGGATGTGTTGGATAATGCACATCAGCGGCGGGGCTTCGGTATTTTCTACTGGGGACGTACCTACCACATTGGTTATCACTACATCATTTTCCCTGATGGCACCGTGCAACAAGGTCGTCCCGAACACTGTCAGGGAGCACATGCCGTCGGCCACAATTCCGATTTAGGTATTTGTCTGATCGGAGACTTCAGCACAACCGACAATCCGACAGGAGAGCAGGGGCTACTAGAGCCAACCGAAGCACAGATGCGCGCTCTTGTTGATCTCTGCCAACGATTACGCGCTCGCTACAAAATTCCTATAGGGCACGTGCAGCGCCACCGAGATGTGAGTAGCGGCACGGAGTGCCCCGGCGACCGCTTTCCTTTTCAGGAACTCGTCCAGAAGCTTGATGAAAAACAAGTATCAGAGGCTAGCGACTTACCTACTAGCGGACGTTAGCGTGATCTGCATTTCCGAGTAAAGGATGTTTGAGTAAAGGATGAGACATCAGTATCAAAATTCGGGAGATGCGCTCCTGAACTTGGCTGGAGGGGGTCGCCGGGTCGTGGTTACCAAGGGGATTTGGAATGATTGCAGCAAGAAACGCTGACTGCTCATTACTTAGCGAAGCTGCTGAGAGGTTAAAATAATGGTGCGCTGCTGCTTCCGCACCATAGATTCCATCTCCCCATTCGATAACATTTAAGTAAAGCTCCAATGTCCGACGTTCGCCTAAGATGTATTTCATCTCCACTGCAATCAATGCTTCATGCAATTTACGCACGGGATTTCTGGATGACGATAAGAATAAATTCTTCGCTAATTGTTGGTTGATGGTTGATGCGCCACGGGCGAGCCTTTTCTCCTGCCAGTTCTTTTGCATTGCTAGTCGGATTGCTGCCAAATCTATCCCGGAATGATGAAAGAACCGTATGTCCTCGCCCGCGATCACAGCACGGACGAGGTTTGTAGATATTCGCTCATAAGGAGTCCAGCTTTGCTCTTTCTTCGGCATTGTGCCCTGTGCCGTTGCTTCCTTGATCCGTTGTTCTATAAAGGCAGTTGTCGCAGGATTTGAATTTCTTAGTTGAACGACGCGGAAGAGAATTGACCCATGGTATAGAAGAGTAATAGCAACTGCGACTTTAAGGAATGTCCATGAACAGCGACGCCATTTCGGACGTTGCTGTTCATTTACCGTTGTGGGTGTTTGCACGGGCTGCTTCAAAACGTTCAATTCATCCTATTGTGTATTTTGCTGATGATGAAGACTTATATATGAATCAGGAGTTGAGATGACAGGCAAACAAACCCATGATTAGAATTTTCTTCCATAGAAAATCAACTACATTCACAACAAATTAATCGAGAAAGCCAAAGAAGCCTTAACGACGACTTCTCTTTCGGTCGGCGAAATTGCTTACCGGCTCGGTTTTGAACACCCACAGTCATTCAACAAATTATTCAAGAACAAGACAAACGTCTCGCCGCTCGAATTTAGAAATTCGTTCAATTAGACTACCGGAAATAAATCAAAACTCCTCACGGCATTCGTAATAAAATATGTGGATACAAAATAAAACCATAGCAATAGTTGGCGGCGGTCCGGGCGGATTAACCTTAGCACGACTTTTACAACTGAAAGGTGCAAACGTAAAAGTGTATGAACGAGATTTTAATAAAGATGCGCGTCTGATAGGCTCGCCGCTTGATATGCACGAAGATTCTGGATTGGCGGCTTTACGCAAAGCAGATTTATTAGACGAGTTTAAAAAGAATTTTCGTCCCGGTGCGGATAAAATGATTATTGTAAATGAGAATGCAGAGATTTTTTTTTCTGACCACGAAGGAAAACCCGAAGAAGATTTCGGCAGCGAACATTTCCGCCCTGAAATTGACAGATGTCCGCTAAGAAATATGCTGCTCGAATCGTTGCAGCCTGATACTGTTGTGTGGGATAGCCAATTTGTTTCAAAGCAAAAACAAAACGATGGTTGGCTGCTGCATTTCAAAAACGGTTCGTCTGCTTACGCAGACGTTGTAATTGCTGCCGACGGCGCCAATTCTAAAATCCGTCCATACATCACAAACATCAAGGCTTTTTATTCGGGCATTACAATGCTCGAAGGCAATGTTTATGATGCAGAAAAAGCAACGCCTCATATTTACGCATTGCTGAATGGCGGAAAAATAATGGCTTTCGGAAACACAAAGAATTTATTGATGGATCTAAAAGGCAACGGCGATTTAACTTTTTATGCAAGTTTCAAAACAAATGAAAACTGGGTGTCAAATAGTGGCTTAGATTATTCTGATAAAACACAAATGCTGGAATGGTTTAAAAAAGAATATTCCGAATGGAGCAATATCTGGTACGAACTGTTTGAAAATGCAGCGACACCTTTTATTCCACGTCCGATTTATTGTATGCCGTTAGACCAAACGTGGGAATCTTTGCCCAACTTAACAATGATTGGCGATGCCGCACATGTAATGCCACCCTTTGCAGGAGAAGGTGCAAACATGGCTATGCTTGATGCTTTGGAATTGAGCGATTGTTTGTGCAGCGAAAATTTTAGTGATATACAAACTGCCATTGCTTCTTACGAAAACCAAATGCGAAAAAGAGCCGCAGAGGCAGCGCAAATGTCTTTAGAAAATGGGGATAGGATGCACAGCGCAGGTGCGCTCGAAAAAATGCTGGCGTTTTTTGGCGGAGAGTAATTCTTGATCCTGAAAAAAGAAAAGTATTTGCTTATGGTAACGAGAAAACTTTAGTGCTAAATTCGGCTGACGGGTTTTAAAATCCCCCATTGCGGCAATACCCGAACCGTTAGGTGTCAAACGAAAAGACGATACGAAAACCTAACAAACAATAACCCCAAATAAAGTATTATATTTCTGTTATTAGACAAAAAAAGTTGGATTGACTAATTCTTTAGTGACCTTGCCCGACTTTGCGAATAGCATTTTTCAACGAGACATTATAACTGAAGCGTCCCGTAGCGATTGATCGTCCCATCCAGACCTTACATAAAGCAACGATTCAAGTCGCTGAGATTACACTGTAATGTCCTCTCCGATATAAGACTTGGCCCCACATATCTCACGAAGTGTTAAGCAACATAACGTCCTTTAGGTGCCGTACCGCAAATGCGCCAAAGATTCAGCGATCATTTATTACATCGCCCAACTCTTCTGCCGTAATTCTCGAATACTGCATCGAGTACGCCA
>JAABUS010008768.1_pt1 | contig 10948 bp, 8 predicted proteins | sample 5560161 | NCBI WGS metagenome assembly JAABUS01 (sample SAMN10711885, study PRJNA513376) | rock metagenome | isolation source: Antarctica rocks | place: Antarctica: Victoria Land, Trio Nunatak nord | collected 2016-01-04
TCTTATGCCGGCCTGGTGGCGAAGTACGCGATCGAGCACTGGACCCGGATCGCGTGCGAGGTCGAGCTGGCCAGTGAGTTCCGCTACCGCGATCCGATCGTCGGGCCGCACACCCTGGTAGTGGCGATCAGCCAGTCCGGCGAGACCGCCGACACCTTGATGGCCATCCGGCACGCCCGCGAGCAGGGCGCCCGGGTGCTGGCCATCTGCAACACGAACGGCTCGACCATCCCGCGGGAGTCGGATGCGGTCATCTACACCCATGCCGGACCGGAGGTGGCGGTCGCGTCCACCAAGGGATACCTCACCCAGCTGGTGGCGTGCTATCTGCTGGGGCTCTACCTCGCCCAGGTGCGCGCCACCAAGTTCGGCGACGAGATCGCCGCGGTGATGACCGATCTGGAGGAGATGCCGGCCAAGATCAGCCGGGTGCTGGCCGACAGCGACGCCATGATCGCGCTGGCCAAGGACTTTGCCGACGAACCGTCGGTGCTGTTCATGGGCCGGCACGTCGGCTACCCGGTTGCCCTGGAGGGGGCGCTGAAGCTCAAGGAACTTGCCTACATCCATGCCGAGGGGTTCGCGGCCGGGGAGCTGAAGCACGGCCCGATCGCCCTGCTGTGCGACCGGCTGCCGGTGTTCGTCGTGGTTCCGCCGCGCGGTCGGGACCAGCTGCACGACAAGATGGTGTCGAACATCCAGGAGGTCAGGGCGCGGGGGGCGCGCACCATCGTGCTGGCCGAGGATGATGATCATTCTGTCGACGCCTATGCCGACGAGCTGTTCCGGTTGCCCAGGGTGTCGACGTTGCTGCAGCCGGTACTGGCGATCATCCCGTTGCAGGTCTTCGCCTGTGAGCTGGCCACCCTGCGCGGTCATGACGTCGACCAGCCACGGAACCTGGCCAAGTCGGTGACGGTGGAGTAGTGGGTGAACGATGATCATCGGTGTGGGCATCGACGTGTGCGATGTCGACCGGTTCGCCGCATCCATCGAGCGTCGACCCGGTCTGGTCGGCAAGCTGTTCACGCCGACCGAGGCCGAGCGTCCGATCGCGTCGTTGGCGGCCCGGTTCGCCGCCAAGGAGGCGCTGGCCAAGGCGCTCGGGGCACCGGCCGGCCTGAGCTGGCAGGACGCCGAGGTGATCACCGATGCCGCTGGTCGGCCGTCGCTTCGGATGACCGGTTCGGTCGAGGCGCGAGCGAGGGCGCTCGGCGTCGCCAGCGTGCACCTGTCGCTGTCCCATGACGCCGGTATCGCCTCCGCCGTGGTGATCTGCGAGGCCTGACCGTACGAAACCACCACTCGTCGCGGGCTTCCATCCCGTACGTAGCCCTGGCTGCGATCGACTGGCTGTTTTCTCCCGTTATCGTGGGCAGATGATCAACGCCTACTCGGTGGAGCAGATCCGGGCTGCCGAGGCCCGGGCACCGGGGGACCTGATGCAGCGGGCCGCTGCCGGCCTCGCCGCGGCGGTCCTTGCGCAGCTGACCGACCTGGGCAGCTCGCACTACGGCGCGAGCGTGCTGATCGTCGTCGGTTCGGGGGACAACGGCGGCGATGCCCTGTTCGCCGGTGTCCGGCTGGCCGCTCGTGGAGTGCGGGTTCACCTCTGCCGGGTCGCCGACCGCGTGCACGACCCAGGGTGGCAGGCAGTCCTCGCGGCCGGCGCGCGTCCAACCGCCGCGGAGGACGCCGTGACCATGATCGGCTCAGGACAGCTCGACCTGGTCGTCGACGGCATCCTCGGCATCGGTGGTCGGTCGGGTCTGCGCGCCCCGGCAGCCCAGCTCGCGGCCGCGTGCGCGATGTCGGCGGTGCCGGTGCTGGCCGTCGACCTGCCGTCGGGACTGGCGGCGGACAGCTGTGGCGTTCCCGACGCAGCCTTCCGGGCAACCCGTACGGTCAGCTTCGGCGGGCTGAAGCTGTGCCACCTGATCGAGCCGGCGGCGTCAAGGTGTGGGCGGGTCGACCTCGTGGACATCGGCCTCGACCTGCCCGGTCCGGCGCTGGGTCAGTGGCAGCCGGCCGACCTGCGGGCAGTCTGGCCGGTTCCGGATTCGACCAGTGACAAGTACGCCCGCGGGGTGGTGGGCATCGACACCGGCAGCGACAGCTATCCGGGCGCGGCGATCCTGTCCACCCTGGGCGCGGTGCACGCCGGTGCCGGGATGGTGCGCTACCTCGGCGCCGACCGCCCCGCGCGACTGGTCAACCAGCTGCTGCCCAACGTGGTGCTGGCCGAAGGCCGGGTGCAGGCGTGGCTGCTCGGCTCCGGCTGGGGCGACCGGCCGGACGCCGACCGGCGCGTCGCGCAAGCACTGCGAACCGGGTTGCCGGTGGTGCTGGACGCGGACGCCCTGAGCCATCTGCCGGACGGGACGCCGGGCGCTGACCGGCCGGTCCTGCTCACCCCGCATGCCGGTGAGCTCGCCCGACTCCTGGAGATCGATCGCTCGCAGGTCCGAGACGACCCGGTTGCCGCGGTCCGAGCCGCCGTCGTTCGGACCGGCGCGACGGTGTTGCTGAAAGGCGCCACCCAGTACGTCGCCGGCCCGGACAGCGACCTGGTCACTACCGCCGTTCCCGGTCCGGCGTGGACCGCCCAGGCCGGCTCGGGTGACACCCTTGCCGGGGTGTGCGCTGCCCTGCTGGCCGCCGGCCTGACCCCTGGTGACGCAGCGCTCGCCGGGGCGTCGATCCAGGCACTGACCGCCGCCGATCATCCCGGTCCGCTCCCGCCGCAGGAGCTGATCGGCCGGCTCGCGGACACCCTGCAGCGGCACGTTCTGCCCTGAGACCGGTGGACGGTGGGACGCGAGAGGGGCAGCTGTGCAGGTTCACCCGCCGGCCGCTGCTGGTCGATCTCAGGGGGCGGGGCCCCGGACGTGCCGGCCAACCGGTTGAATAGTCTGGTCGCTGAGGCTGGCGGAAGACTGGCCGGACCTCGACCATGACACCGACGGAAGGCAACCATGCACGACGACCGTGCCGAGATCGAACAGCGCCTGCAGCGGATGCTCACCAACCGCATCCTGCCTGAGCTCTACAGCGGGTTGGACGCGCCGCTGAAGGTTGAGGTCTGGCATGCGCCGGGTGAGCCGGTCGACTTTGCGACAGCGGTGAAGAGCAAGTTCCGCAGCTGCGGGCTGGGCGAGAAGTGGGGGCGTGCCTGGGGGACCAGCTGGTTCCACTTCACCGGCAAGATGCCGAACGGCCATCGCAAGGACGACCTCGAGGTCGTCCTCGACCTCGGCTTCAGCGGTGGTCCGGGGTTCACCGCCGAGGGCACGGTCTGGCTGCCGGACGGGTCGACGGTCAAGGGTCTGCATCCGCGGCAGCGCTACCTGAAGCTCAAACCCGGCCAGACCAGGATCGACTTCTATGTCGAGGCGGCCGCCAACCCCGACGTCTTCGAGCACGGCACCCAGCCGACCGAGGTCGGCGACTGGGACACGGCCGGCGACGAGCTGTTGTACGAGCTGCGCCAGGCAGAGGTGATGGTCCGCAACGCCGAGGTCGCGGCACTGGTCGCAGACCTCGAGGTGCTCGGCCAGCTGATGGCCGAGCTGCCCACCAGCGAGGCCCGTCGGTGGGAGATCGCCAAGTCGGTCAGCCGTGCCCTGGACTGGATCGATGTAGCCGACGTCGTCGGCACCGCCGCAGCCGCACGCAAGGAGCTGACGGCGACGCTGTCCCAGCCGGCGAACGCCTCCGCGCACCGGATCACCGCGGTCGGGCACGCCCACATCGACTCCGCGTGGCTCTGGCCGTTGCGCGAGACGGTCCGCAAGGTGGCGCGCACGGTCAGCAACGTGTGCACTCTGGCCGAGGACTATCCCGATCTGACCTTCGCCTTCTCCTCGGCCCAGCAACACGCGTGGATCAAGGAGTACTACCCCAAGGTCTTCAACCGGCTCAAGCAGGCGGTCGTCGACGGTGTGATCATCCCGGTCGGCGGCATGTGGGTCGAGTCCGACACCAACATGGTGGGTGCGGAGGCGATGTGCCGTCAGTTCGTGCACGGAAAGCGGTTCTTCCTGGACAACTACGGCATCGAGACCGATGAGGTCTGGCTGCCTGATTCGTTCGGATACGCTGCCGGTATGCCGCAGATCGTGCGGCAGTCCAACACCAGCTACTTCCTGACCCAGAAGATCTCCTGGAGCGAGACGAACAAGTTCCCGCACCACACCTTCTGGTGGGAAGGCATCGACGGTACCCGGGTCCTCACCCACTTTCCGTCCGCGGACACCTACAACTCCGACGTCTCCGGCCGCGAGCTGGCCCATGCCTCGCGCAACTACCAGGACAAGGGCGGACCGAACTCTTCGTTGCTGCCGTTCGGTTTCGGCGACGGTGGCGGCGGTCCCACCCGCGAGATGGTGGAGCGGCTGAAGCGGGTCGGTGACCTGGAAGGCTCCGCCAAGGCGACGATGGGACGCCCGGACGCGTTTTTCAGCACCGCCGAGGCGGAGTACCCCGACGCACCCGTCTGGTCCGGTGAGCTCTACCTCGAGCTGCACCGCGGCACCTTGACCTCGCAGGCCAAGACCAAGCAGGGCAACCGCCGCAGCGAGTCGCTGCTGCGCGAGGCCGAGCTGTGGAGCACCGCAGCGACGGTCCAGCGAGGTGCGAGGTACCCGTACGCCGATCTGGACCGGATCTGGAAGCGGGTCCTGCTGCACCAGTTCCACGACATCCTGCCGGGCAGCTCGATCCACTGGGTGCACCGCGAGGCCGAGCAGGCGTACGCCGAGATCGCCGACGAGCTCATCCAGCTCGTTGACAGGGCCCAGCTTTCTCTTGCTGGCAAGGGGAAGCGTGCCGTCACGTTCAACGCGGCCGGATCGATGAGGGCCGGCGTGCCCGCCTTGTCGGCCGGCTTCGCACACGTGCCAGGCAAGGTAAAGGTGGGCCGGTCCGGGCGTGGCTGGCAGATCAGCAACGGCCTGGTCACGGCCAAGATCAACTCCAATGGCCTGATCACCTCGGTGCTGGACCACGCTGCCGACGACGCGGAGTCCGACCGCGAGGTGCTGGCCGGTCCGTCCAACCTGTTGCAGCTGCATCCGGACCTGCCCCGCAGATGGGACGCCTGGGACGTCGACAGCTACTACCGCAACCGGGTAACCGATCTGGACATGGTGGACGAGATCACCGAGGTGCCCGACGGCATCGCGGTGACACGCAGCTTCGGCAGCTCCACCGTTGTCCAGACGCTCACGCTCACCCCCGGTGAGGAGCGGGTCGACTGCACCGTGGACGTCGACTGGCACGAGCGGGAGAAGTTCCTCAAGGCTGCCTTCCTGCTCGACGTCCAAGCCGAACGCAGCGCGGCCGAGACGCAGTTCGGTCACCTCTACCGCCCCACCCATACCAACACGTCGTGGGAGTCGGCCAAGTTCGAGGTGGTCGCACACCGCTACCTGCACCTGGCCGAAGAGGGCTACGGAGTTGCCCTGGTCAACGACAGCACCTACGGGCACGACGTCAGCAGGGTGTCGCTCGACCAGGGCGTCGCCACCCAGGCACGGCTGTCGCTGCTGCGGGCACCACGGTTCCCCGACCCGGAGACCGATCAGGGACGGCACGTCCTGCGCTATGCCCTGGTCGTCGGCGCCAGCCTGGCCGATGCCGCTGCCGAAGGGATCAAGATCAACATCCCGGCGCGTACCGTCATGGGTGGCCGAGATGTCGACGCCCTGGTCACCGTTGACAACCCCGAGGTGGTCATCTCCGCGGTCAAGATGGCCGACGACGAGTCCGGTGACGTGATCGTGCGGGCCTACCAGGCAACGGGTGCGCGCAGCCTGGCGGAGCTCGGCCTGGGGTTCGACGCCAAGAAGGTCACCGTGGTCGACCTGCTGGAGCGGCCGCTCAACGCCGACGTGGCGGCCGGTTACGGCACCAACAAGATCAAGATCGAGCACGGTGTGGTCCAGCTGGCGCTGCGTCCGTTCCAGCTGGTGACGCTGCGGCTGTCGCGGTAGCGCGGATGGCCAGGCAATGGCAGTGATCAATCCGGCCACAGTCACCGGGGTGATCAACCCGGCCACCGCCTCGGCGGTCATCGACCTTGCCGCGTACCAGCGCAACCTGCGCACCTTCGCGACCCTGGTCGGCGACGCCAAGGTGATGGCGGTGGTCAAGGCGGACGGCTACGGGCACGGGATGTTCGCCTGTGCCCGGGCCGCGCGGCAGGCCGGGATCGACTGGCTCGGGGTGGCGACCCCGGGGGAGGCACTCGCACTGCGCGCCGACGAAGACACCGGCCGGGTGCTGTGCTGGTTGTACGGGATCGACGAGGACCTCACCGAGCTGGTCGCGGCCGAGGTGGATGTGACGGTGTCGTCGACTGAGCAGCTCGGCCGGGTGGTGGCAGCGGCCGCCACCAGCGAGCTGCGAGCCGCCGTGCATCTCAAGATCGACACCGGACTGTCCCGCAACGGTGCTACCGCACAGGAGTGGCCCGAGCTGTGTAGCCGGGCGGCGGAGGCGGAGCAGGCCGGCGCGATCGACGTGGTCGGCATCTGGTCACACCTGGCCGCAGCGGATCAGCCCGGTCACCCGTCGGTCAAGCACCAGTCCGGTAGATTCGCCGACGCGGTGGCGCAGGCACGCACGGCGGGACTGGCGCCGCAGCTGCTGCACCTGGCCAACTCCGCTGGCGCCCTGGTCGTCCCGGCCGCCCGGCACGACCTGGTCCGGATCGGGATCGCCGGCTATGGCATCGACCCGGGGACCGACGTCGCCGACCGGGCGGGGGTGCGGCTGGAACCGGTGATGACCCTGCGGGCTCAGCTGGCAGCGGTGCGACCGCTGGCAGCGGGGGAGTCGGTGTCGTACGGGCACACCTGGACCGCTGCGGCGCCCACCACCGTCGCCCTGGTGCCGCTCGGTTACGCCGACGGCATCCCCCGCCATGCCAGCAACCTGGCGGAGGTGTATCTGGTCGCCGAACGCCGACGGGTCCCTGTCCGCGGCCGGATCTGCATGGACCAGTTCGTCGTTGATCTTGGTGCCGAGACGTCTGCGCAGGTCGGCGACGAGGTGATCGTGTTCGGTGCCCCGCCTCCCGCCGCAGACTCTCAGGAGGACCGCGAACGGTCCGTCTCGCCACCAACTGCGCAGGAGTGGGCGCAGGTGTGCGGGACGATCGGCTATGAGATCGTCACCCGGATCGGAGTACGCGTTCCGCGGGTCTACCGGACCGAGGATGATCAACAGGGCCAAGATCGGCGGGGTAACCGCTGATGGCCGCCCTCAGCCGGTGGCGTGCCGGCTTCGCCCTTGCCGCCGGCGCTGCCGCCCTTGCCGCCGGTGGGGTCGCCGCCGGCCTGGAGCTGGAGCGTCGGATCGTCGGCAAGCGCCTGCTGCGGCTGCCGCCGGACAACGAGCCGTTCTTCCAGCTGCGCGCGGACGGACCCAAGGTGCTGACACCGGACGGCGTCGGGCTGCACACCCAGATCGACGACCCGGCGGTGGTCGGCAGTGCCGGCGGGCCCGAGCTGACCATCGTGTTCGTCCACGGCTATGCCCTCAACCTTGACTGCTGGCACTTTCAGCGCAAGCACTTCCGGGCACGGCAGGCCGACCCGGGCGACCCGGAGCTGAAGCGGGCCAGGTTGGTGTTCTACGACCAGCGTTCACACGGCCGGTCCACCCGCGCGGTCCCGGACAACTGCCGGATACCCCGGCTGGCCGACGACCTGGCACAGCTGCTGGACGAGATCGTCGGATCGGGCCGGGTGATCCTGGTCGGGCACTCGATGGGTGGCATGGCGATCATGCATCTTGCCCGGATCCGACCGGACTGGTTCGACGCCAGGTCGGATGCGGCGATCCGGGTCATCGGGGCCGCCCTGATCGCCACCTCCGCCGGTGAGATGGCCGACTACTCGCCGATCCGTGGCATTCCCGGTCGGGCCTTCGCCCGGATCGCTCCGCCGCTGTTGGCGACCCTCAACCGGGTGCCCAACCTGGTCGAACGAGGACGCCGGGCGAGCTCCGACCTCGGCTGGGTCGCGACCAAGCAGTGGTCCTTCGGGCGCCGTGACGTTCCGGCGAGCTACGTCGAGTTCATGGCCCGGATGCTCGCCGACACACCACTCAGTGTTGTTGCCGACTTCTACCCCGCCTTCGCCGAGCTGGACGAGTCGGCCGCGATGCCGGTTCTGGCTCAGATCGAGACGGCTGTCGTGGGCGGTGCGGACGACCTGCTCACCCCGGTACGGCACACCGAGCAGATCATCGACTGGCTGCCGAGCGCCAGGTCGTTGATCTTGGAGAGCTGCGGCCACATGGGGATCATCGAGTGGCATCGGCTGATCAACCCGGTGCTGGACGATCTGGTCACCCGGTCCGTCCGGTCCGGCGCCTGACCGATCGATCGTCGGCTCGGCGGTTCAGGTCGGGGCGGGTCACCGAGGCATTACCATGGACCCCCGTGGTCGAGATCGATGAACTGCCTCCCGCCGAGCTGACGCTGGCGCGGGCCACCTGGTCCGACGCCGACGAGATGGCGGCCGTCATCCGCGCCGCCTTCGGCGCACGACCCGCACTCGATCCACCAGCACCGGCCCTGTCGGAGACCCCGGCCTCGGTCCGGGAGCTGCTCGAGCGGGGCGGCGCCGTGGTCGCCCGCTGGGGCGCAGAGATGGCCGGCGTGATCGTGCTCAGCCGGTCCGACCAGACAGCCGTCCTCCAGCGGGTCTCGGTCCATCCCCGGTTCCAGCGACACGGGATCGCCTCGGCGATGGTTGCCGTCGTCGAGCCGTACGCGGTGGAGCTGGGCTGCGTCCGGGTGGAGCTGGTTGCCCGGGCTGTGTTCCCGGAGCTGATCCAGTTCTGGCAGCACCTCGGCTTCGCCGTGGCACCACCGCGAAGCGGCGGAGTCCCGGACTACCTGGTCACGTTGACCAAGGAGCTGCCGGTGGTGCTGATGGCCGACACGGCTGAGCAGATGAAGGCGCTCGGAGCCCGGCTGGCCGGCCTGCTGAGGGCCGGGGACCTGGTGATCGCGCACGGCGACCTGGGGGCGGGTAAGACCACGTTCACCCAGGGGTTGGCACAGGCACTCGAGGTCGAAGGGCCGGTCATCTCGCCGACGTTCGTGCTGTCTCGGGTGCATCCGGCCCGCACCGGCCAACCGGCGCTGGTGCACGTGGACGCCTACCGACTCGGCGGCCCGGCCGAGCTCGATGATCTTGGTCTTGAGCTGGACCAGTCGGTGACCGTGGTGGAATGGGGGGTGGGCATTGCCGAGCAGCTGAGCGAGGACCGACTGCTGGTCAGCATCCACCGAGCCCAGGCCGAGCCGGCCGAGCTCGCCGAACGGGACTTCGGCGAGCCGGCGGACGACCCGCGGACAGTCATGATCATCGGAACCGGGGACCGGTGGGACCGGGCCGAGATCGCGCGGGTCATGCATGGCTGAAGCGTCGAACGGACCGGCGGCAGCACCGACCTGGTGGACCCTGTCCGCGCGCCGCGGACTAGTGCTCGGGATCGACACCAGCGTTGACGTGCAGGCCGGGGTCGCTGCAGACGGGACGGTGCTCGGCCGAGCTTCGCACGACGATCGTCGGGCCCACGCGGAGCGGCTGATGCCGGTGGTCACCGAGCTGCTCCAGCAAACCGGGACGTCGATGGCCGATCTCGACGAAGTGGTCGTCGGTCTCGGGCCGGGACCGTTCACCGGACTGCGGGTCGGCATCGCTTCGGCACAGATGCTCGCGCTGGCCAACCGGATCGACTGGGTGGGGGTGTGCGGCCTGGACGTGCTCGCCGCCCAGTTCCTGCTGGGCGACCGCGACGATGCTGGCCGGCCCTATCCCGGCGAGTTCGTCGTTGCCATCGACGCCCGACGCAAGGAGCTCTACTGGGCCAGGTTCTCCGTGGTCGGTGAGCGGATCGGCCCACCCGAGGTGTCCGCGGCTGCGGCCCTGCCCGACCTGCCGGTGACCGGGCCCGGGGTGGGAGTCTACACCGACGTCCTGGGCGATCGCGTCCGGGCCGGTCCGCAGACGGTTGACGCTGCAGTACTGGCGGCATGGTGCTTCCCCGCCGTGGGAACCGAGCCGCTCTACCTGCGGCGGCCGGACGCCACCGTCGCCACCCGTCACAAGTCCGCGCTGCCGCGCGTGCTGCCCCGGCGCGCAGGGGATCGATGATCACGATCAGAGCGGCGAGAGCGGCAGACCTGCCGACGATCATGGCCATCGAACGATCCGGCTTCGGTCAGGAGGCCTGGTCCGAGCCGAGCTGGCAGGCCGAGCTGACCGGGACCGGCCGCGACGTCCTGGTCGCCATCTGGGACCATCAGGCCGTCGACGACCAGGCCGCTGAGCCGGTGGGCGTGATCACCATCCAGACCGTCGACAGCAGCGCCGACCTGAACCGGCTGGTGGTCGACGGTGGTCATCGTCGGCAGGGGATCGGCACCCGGCTGATCGGGTTGGGGGTCGCTGTCGCGCGAGCCCGTGGGGCCCGGACGATGATGCTCGAGGTGGCAGCGGACAACGACCCGGCGATCATGACCTACCAGCGGTTCGGCTTCGAACAGCTGGGCAGCCGACCCGACTACTACAGCCCTGGCCGGCACGCTCTGATCATGAAGCTGTACGACCTGACCCGACCCTGGCCGAGCTCCGTCGACTGGTCGCCCGACGCCGCCGACCATCGGTCGGACGGGGCCGACCATGACTGAGGGCGACCCCGGCGCGATCGACGCCGACGGCCCGTTGATCTTGGGGATCGAGTCGTCCTGCGACGAGACCGGCGTCGGCATCGTCCGTGGCCGAACCCTGTTGGCCAACGCGGTCGCGTCCAGTGTCGAGGAGCACGTCCGGTTCGGCGGCGTCGTGCCCGAAGTGGCCAGCCGGGCCCATCTGCAGGCGCTCGCCCCGACCGTACGGCGGGCGCTGGAGACCGCACAGGTCGACCC
>JAABUS010008770.1_pt1 | contig 10948 bp, 10 predicted proteins | sample 5560161 | NCBI WGS metagenome assembly JAABUS01 (sample SAMN10711885, study PRJNA513376) | rock metagenome | isolation source: Antarctica rocks | place: Antarctica: Victoria Land, Trio Nunatak nord | collected 2016-01-04
CTTCGCGGGCGGGGCGAGCCTGGGCCAGCGGATCGTCCGCCTCGTCCCACGCACCCGAGCCGGCACCCGGCCGTGGCCGTTGCATGGGCTCGCGCGCAGCCTGTTCGGCACCGGCGGATACGGCATACTGGTCGCGCTGGCCAATACGAGCGACATCGGTCTGGTATCGAGGGTCGCGAGCGCAGTGTCCTGGTTGCTCATCCTGGTTGCCGGCCTCGCCGTGTTCACCACGGAGCAGCGCCGCGGCCTCTCCGCGGCCCTCACCAGGCTCCATTTCGTCGACGCCCGCTCGCTACCGGACGCATCGGCGACCACCTCGACCGAACACGAGACCGAGAGGTCACACCATGATTGAGATTCACCACAGTGCGGATGCTCGGTTGGCCAGCGAGATTGCTTTCGACTACGACGACGACCACCACCACCGCAATATGCGTGCCTGGATGTTCGGCGTCAAAGCGTTCGATCCGGCGACAGAGCTGTCCCACGGTTTGGGCGCCACCTTCAACACCGCCATGCAGGTCGGTCCGAAAACGGTCCGTTCTGTGGTGCAGATCATCGAATGGGAGAAGAACAGCCTCATCACCCTCGACTCGATAGAGGGCTTCCGGAACGCAACCCGCCTCACCGTCGACTTCCGCTATCAGCTTCCCGGCGGCCGGGGCTGAGGCGAACCAGCTAATCCGTCATCTCCACCAACTTCTTGCGCAGCAGCTTGCCGGTGGCGTTGCGGGGTAGCTCGTCGAGGAAGACGACATCCCGAGGCGCCTTGTAGCGGGCCAGGTGGTCTTTCACGTAGGTCTTGATCTCGTCCACGTCCTGAGCCGCGCCCGGCGCGGAGACGATGCAGGCCCGCAGCCGGTGCCCGAAGTCGTCGTCCGGCACGCCGACGACCGCCGCATCCTGCACGTCGTCCCGATCGGCCAGCAGGTTCTCTACCTCCAGCGGGTACACGTTCTCCCCGCCGGAGACGATCATGTCGTCATCCCGCCCGTCGATGAACAGCAGCCCGTCTTCGTCGAAGTGGCCCATGTCGCCACTGGAGAGCATCCCGTCGATGCTCTCCTTGTTCCGCCCGTCGGTGTAGCCGCCGAAGCTCAGTCCACTGGAGACGAAGATCCGCCCGATCATCTCTGGCTCGGTGACCCGCTTGTTGTCAGCGTCGAACAAGGCGACCTGGCAGGTGACCGGAGCGCGACCGGCCGTGCCCGGGGCGCGACGGAGCTCCTCGGGTGTGGCGACCGTGGCCACCGCCACCTCGGTGGAGCCGTACAGGTTGTACAGCACGTCACCGAAGGCCTCGGCGGTGCGCCGGCACAAGTCCGGGGACAGCGACGACCCGGCGGCGAACAGGATCCGCAGCGACGAGGTGTCATAGCGGGCCAGCACCTCCGGGCCCAGGTCGATGATCCGCGCCAGCATCGTCGGCACCACGATCAGCACATCGGCGTGGTGCTCGGCGATGCCTTGCAGTGTCTTCTCCGGGTTGAACCGCCGGTTCATCACCACCGTGCAACCCAGCGCGAAGGACAGCACGAACTGCGACAGCCCGGTGCCATGAAAGATCGGCGCGGCCATGTAGGTCACCCCACCGGCGCGCAACGGGATGCGGTCTACGAACTGTGCGGTGGCGAACACCGACATGCTGTCCCGCGGCGCGCCTTTTGGGGTACCGGTGGTGCCGCTGGTCAGCAACACAAACCCGCCGGGCTTGGCTGGTGCCGGCACGTCGGCGGTCGAGTGCGCCGCAATCAGCGCGTCCAGTTGCGGAATGCCGGGGTCCACGTCGTGTTCGTCGTCCACCCAGGCCAGGTAGCGGGGCACGTCGGGCGCGATTGCCTCAAGCAGGCCGGTGAACTCGCTGTCATAGACCAAGGCGCGCACCCCCTCGCGTTCGGCGACGTCGGCGAGTTGGGGTTTGGCGAAGCCGGTGTTCATCATGACCAGCCGCGCGCCGGTCTTGCCCGCGGCCAGCATCGCTAGCACCAGACCGCGGTGGTCGCGGCACAGCGCCGCGATGGCGGTGCCGTCGCCGTGCCCGGCCTCGGTCCACGCCCGGGCCAGGGCGTTGGACTGCGCGTCGAGCTCGGCGAAGGTGATCGGTCCCCGCTCATCGATCAACGCGACGGCATGCTTGTCCTGCTGTGCGGCGTGTCTCGTGGCGCCGGCGAACGGCCCGTACTGGCGCACCGCGAGCACTGCCTGCAGCGCATGGTCCACCCTGGGCAGCGGGATCAACCCGGCGCGGTGCATCACCTGCAGGCTTCGGGCCAAATTCGTCGCCCGCTTGGTGGTGCTCCGCAGCAGCGGTCCGACGGTGTTGGTGAGTTCAGTCATGGGTAATCGCTCCAAGCCTGCGCAACGGGCCCCGAGGCGAGCCGCCGGGGATATCCTGAACCTAGCGTGCTCAACCGTGATGTTGGCGACGGGTGAGGCGGCGTCGATTGTCACGCGCGACGACCGCCCGCATGGCTCCGGCGACCAATCTGGTTCGCGCGAGGGTGTAGGGGTACCACATGGGTTCGCGTTTCATCGTGGGAACGCGGGGCGCCGTGATGGCCTGTTGGCGGGTGTACTTGCGGATGCCCTGCGCACCGCCGAAGCGGGCGCCGATGCCAGATTCCTACCAGCCCCCGTGGGGCAGCGTCCCGGAGAACAGGTTCGCGTAGGGGTCGTTGATGTTGACCGCGCCCACTTCAAGGCGTCGAGCAAGCTGCTCACCGCGACCACGGTCCCCGGTCCAGACGGTGACCGAGAGCCCATAGCAGGAATCGTTGGCCATCCGCACCTCCTCCTCCCCGTCGGCTCGAAGTAGGTCCCGCTACCCGAGGATTTTCCCCGGCCAGGGCTCGCGCCCCACCTGCGGGCGGCTGGCCAACACGCTCTTGGGGTAAGGAACGAACTCGAGCGCACCGATCCGCCTGTCCGTAGCCAGGCAAGTCTACGGCGACACAGCGGCGTCCGCGGCGTGGCGGGCTTCATCGAGCCAGCAGTCCCTTGGCGATGTGGGTGACCTGAATTTCGTTGCTGCCCGCGTAGATCATCAGCGACTTGGCGTCGCGGGCGAGCTGCTCCACCCGGTACTCCCGCATGTAGCCGTTACCGCCGAACAGCTGCACCGCCTCCATGGCCACCTCGGTCGCCGCCTGCGAGGAATACAACTTCATGGCCGAGGCCTCGGCGATGTCGGGCATCTTCCTCGCGCGCGCCAATTCCACCGCACGAAAGACCATGTTCTGCACGTTGAGCCGGGCAATCTCCATCTGCGCCAGCTTCAGCTGAATCAACTGGTACCGCCCGATCTCCTGCCCCCACAGCGTGCGGGTCTGCGCGTAATCGGTGCACAGCCGCAAACACTCCTCGATGATCCCGAGCGACAGCGCAGCCACCCCCATGCGCTCGGCCGCAAAGTTCGAGCGGGCGCTTTCCCGGCCGTCACCACTGGCGTGGTTCTCGGTCTCCCCCAGTAATCGGTCCGGGCCGAGCCGGACGTTGTCGAAGAACAACTCCCCGGTCGGCGAGGAGTTCATCCCCATCTTCTTGAACGCCGGCGACTGGGTCAGCCCCGCCATCCCGGAGTCCAGCACAAAAGCCAGCACCTTGCGGTCGCGTTTCTCGGCGCCGTCACCCTCGTCGAGCTTGGCGTAGACGATCAGCGTGTCGGCGTTCGGGCCGTTGGTGATGAAGGTCTTCTGCCCGTTGAGCAGGTATTCCGCACCCTCCCGCGTGACGTAGGTCTTCATCCCGCCGAAGGCGTCGGACCCGGAGTCCGGTTCGGTGATCGCCCACGCCGCAACCTTCTCGAAGGTCACCAACTCGGGCAGCCAACGCTTCTTTTGCGCCAGCGTGCCGCGGGAGAGGATGGTTGCCGCGCCCAATCCGAGGCTGACCCCGACCGAGGCCACCAGCCCCAAACTCACCCCCGCCAGCTCTTTGATCGCGATCAGACCCAGGCTCTCCTGCCCGCCGAGCCGGGAACCCCCAGGCTCATTCGTGCGGCTGGTTGTGAGCGGCTCACCGGCTTCGCGCGCCGCGTCCTTCGCCCCCTGCTTTTCGAGCAGCACATTGACGGCTTCGGTGGCCATCACGTCGACACCGAAGGAGCTGAAGAGCTTCCGGATGATGGGATACGGCGTCATCTCCCCGCTCTCCAGCGCATCGATGTTCGGTCGTATCTCCTTGTCGATGAACTCGCGGATGCTGTCGCGGATGAGCAGATCGGTTGCCGACCACTCGATCATGGGGTGCCCTCGGCTTTCTGGCTGATGGCAACTACCTGCCCGGGCAACGTGACGGTCATTGTTCTCCTCGTTGGGTGCTCAGCAGCATGCGGCGCAGGAAGGGCTGGACGACGGCCAAGAACTCGTGCGGGCGGTCCAGCTGCGGGCAGTGGCTGCAGTGCGCGATGAAGCCAACCTCGGTGTGCAGGTTGCGCTCTAGTACCCGCGCCGAACGGGCCGGAGTGAGGGTGTCGTTGCGGCCCCACACCAGTAACGATGGCACGGTCAGGTCCCGGACGAGCGAGGCCACCGGCGTGCGGTCCAGTTCGGCGAGGACATCCCGACCGGTCGTGAACAGGCCGAGCAGCCTCGATCGGTCCGCGTAGTGCGCGGTGAAGGCGGAACGCGTCGCCCCGTCCAGCGGATGCAGCCCCGCAGCCGCCAGGGCGTAGCAGAAGCCGAACCCGGTGCGGACGACCGGCGCGGGCAACAGCCGCAGCACCGGAGTCAATGCGCATTCGACTGGCGGGGACAACGCCAGCCGCCACAGTCGCGGAATGCCGGTAAGGCCGGGCATGTCTGCCAGCACTACCCGGTCGACGAGCTCAGGGCGTTCGGTGGCCACCAGCAGGGCCACCACCGCACCAAGGGAGTTGCCCACGATGCTGACCGAACCCGGTCCACGGTGGCGCTGGAGAAGGTCGACCACTACGCGGACGTAGCCATCGAACAACGGTGTGTCGCCCGACGCCGCCGAACGGCCGAACCCCGGCAGGTCAACGGCCAGCACCCGGGCATCCTCGGCCAGCGTGGGCGCGACCTTGTTCCAGGTATCGGCGTTGTCGGAGAAGCCGTGCAGCAGGACGACCAGGTCGTCCCCCGCGCCGGAGGAGACCTCGTGCAAGGCAGGTTTGCTCATGGCCGGTATCCCTACGTCGCTGCGCTCGTTCATGGCGCGTCAGCCGACGGCGCCGGCAGCGCGGAGGTCGGTGATCTCCGCCGCGGAATAGCCGATTTCACCCAGCAGAGCCTCGGTGTGCGCGCCGGTCCGGGGCGCTGGTTGCGGGGTGGGGACGGTGCTGCGACTGAACCGCGGTGCGGGGGCGGGCTGGCGGATGCCACCGACGTCGACGAAGGTGCCGCGGGCGGCGTTGTGCGGGTGCTCGTGGGCCTCCCACGGGGTGAGCACCGGCGACACGCAGGCGTCCGAGCCGTCGAACACCGCCGCCCACTCGTCGCGGATGCGTGACTTGAACACCCCGCCGAGGCGGGACTTCAGTGCCTCGGCCGCGTCCAGGTCGTACTGCGCGGGCAGGTCCTCGCCGGTGAGCCCGAGCCGGGTGATCATCTCGGTGTAGAACTGCGCCTCGACGCAGCCCACCGCGACATAACGACCGTCGGCGCACTCGTAGGTGTCGTAGAACGCCGCGGTGCCGTCGAACAGGTTGGTGCCGCGCTCGTCGTTCCACAGCCCACCCGAGTGCATTCCGTGCACGAAGGACGTGAGCAGGGCGGAACCGTCGACCATGGCCGCGTCGACCACCTGACCCTGCCCGGAGACGGTGCGCTCCTGCAGCGCGGCGAGGATGCCGATGACGAGCAGGAAGCCGCCGCCACCGAAGTCGCCCAGCAGGTTCAGTGGCGGGACCGGCGGCTGGCCCGGTCGCCCGATCGGTTCCAACGCCCCGGCCACGGCGATGTAGTTGATGTCGTGCCCGGCGGCCTGGGCCAGCGGGCCGTCCTGGCCCCAGCCGGTCATCCGCCCGTAGACCAGCCGCGGGTTACGCGCCAGGCACTCAGCCGGCCCGAGGCCAAGGCGCTCGGTGACCCCGGGCCGGAACCCCTCGACGAGCACGTCCGCGGTATCCACCAGGCGCAACACCGCCTCGACTCCGGCCGGGTCCTTCAGGTTGGCTTCCATCGAGCGCTGACCGCGGTCCAGCACTCCCGAGGGGACCGCCAACCCGCCGCCACCGGACCCGGAGCGCTCGACCCGGATCACGTCGGCGCCGAGGTCGGCCAGCACCATGCACCCGAACGGAGCCGGGGCCAGGCTGGCGAGCTCCACCACGCGGACGCCCGCCAGGGGGCCTGCGGCTTGTGCGCGATTTCGGCTCACCGGCGGCACCTTTTCACGCACGGGCATCCCTCGGCAGTCCCAGCATCCGTTCACCGATGACGTTGAGCTGCACCTCGGTGGTGCCGCCGTAGATGGTGGTGGCCCGGCCGGCGATGAGCTGCTCCATCGCCTTGTCGCTGGGCAGCCCCGGAATTGCCACGGTGCCGGCGACGTCGAGCTGCGCGACGACGAACTCGGCGATCTGCTGCCCCATCCGCATGGCCAGCACCTTGCCGACGCTGGAGGTGGTGGACACGTCGGCGCCGGAGAGCTGCTTGAGCACCACCCGGGACCCGATCAGGTCGACGGCTTGGCTCTCCGCGATCAGCTCCCCGAGCTGGTAGCGACCCACGGGGCTCAGCTCACGGCCGGCCACGAAGTGCAGCAGGTCGGTGTCGGTGGCGTAGGCCTGCATCTTCTGGCTCAGCGCCACCCGTTCCCCGGCCAGCGTGGTGCGGGCGACGTGCCAGCCGTCGTTGACCTCGCCGACGACGTTGGCGTCCGGGATGAACACCTCGTCCAGGAACACCTCGTTGAACAACGCCGAGCCGGTCATCTCCCGCAGTGGCCGGACGGTGACGCCGGGGCTGGTCATGTCCAGCACGAAGTAGGTGATGCCCTCGTGCTTGGGCTTGGTCGGGTCGGTCCGGGCGATGAGCATCGCCCAGTCGGAGAACTGCGCCACCGTGGTCCAAATCTTCTGTCCGCTGACCCTCCAGCCGCCCTCGACCTTCTCGGCCTTGGTGGAGATCGATGCCAGATCGGAGCCGGCACCGGGTTCACTGAACAGCTGGCACCACACCAGGTCACCCCGCAGCGTGGGAACGGCGAGATCCTGCTTCTGCTGCTCACTGCCGTGGGCGACGACCGCCTGCACGGCCCAGCCGCCCATCAGCAGTTGTGGCATGGCGATGCCGGCCTTCTTGATCTCCTGGGCGATGACGATCTGTTCCAACAGGGCGGCGCCGCGGCCGTACGGTTGGGGCAGGTGCGGCTGTACCCAACCCTCGTCGCCGAGCCGGATCAGCTGCTCGTCCTCGTCCAGGCCGACGAGGGCAGCGAGGTCGGTGCGGATCTGGGCGCGAATGGTCTCTGCCTCGGGCGGCAGCTCCAGCACCTGCGCGCGGGTCACCCCGGCCAGGGTCTGCTCCGCGACCCGGTCCATCCGTTCCTCCCGGGTGCCGAGCACACCGCGCAGGGCCAGTGCCCGCCGGTAGTACAGGTGCGCGTCGTGCTCCCAGGTGAAGCCGATACCGCCGTGCACCTGGATGCAGTCCTGCGCGGTGGTGACCACCGCATCGGGCACGATCGCGGCGGCGATCTCGGCCGCGAAGTCGGCAGTGTCGTCGCCGCCGTCCAGGGCGCTGGCCGCATCCCAGAGCACGGCTCGGGCCTGCTCCAGCGCGATCCCCATGCCTGCGCATTTGTGCTTGACCCCCTGGAACTGCCCGATGGGACGGCCGAACTGCACGCGCAGCTTGGCGTACTCCGCGGCGGTGGACACGCACCAGGACATGACACCGACGGCCTCGGCGCCGAGCACCACGGCGGCGATGGAACGGACGCGGCGGGGGCTGAGGTTTTCCAGCACCCGATCGGTGCCGAAGGACACCGCCGCCGCTTCGACGCGGGCCGAGCCGCGCAGCAGGTCGATGCTGTCCTGCCTGCTGACGGTGAGCTGGTCTGCTTCCAGGACCACCCAGCGGACGTCGGTGCCGATGCGGACGGGCAGCAGCAGCACGTCGGCGTGCTCAGCGCCCAGCACGGCGTCGAGCACCCCGGTGAGGGTGTAGCCGGAACCGTCGACCGCCGCCTCCAGTGTGGGATTGTCCGCTGTCGCTTCCAGTGGTTCCCCCAGCGCCACCGCCGCCGTCCGGGAACCGTCGAGCAGGCCGGGCAAAACCTCGATACCGACCTTCGAGTCGGCGGCGGCCAGCAACGCCGAGGCGAGCACGGTGGGCACGAACGGCCCCGGTGCGACGGTGCGACCCAGGGCTTCCAACGCCGCCGCCAGGGTCAGCAGACCGGCTCCGGCACCGCCCTGCTCCTCCGGGACGTGCAGGCCGAGGAGATCCTGACCGACCAACGCCGGCCAGAAGGCGGGGAACTTCTCCTCGGGTGCGTCGATCCGGACGCGGACCGCCTCGGTGCTGATGGTCCGCTCGGCGAAGGACCGCACCGAGTCGGCGAGCGCGGTGTGCTCTTCGGTCAGCCCGAGCCCGAGCTCATAAGCGTTGCGTGCCATGCTGAATGCCTCTCAGAGCCGGTTGCTCAGGTCGTCGATGGTCCAGGGGCCGTCGCTCTCGATGGTGGCCACGTCGTGCCAGCCCGCGAGCTCGGAGATCCCGCCGCCCTGCACGGCGTAGACCTTGCCGTTCAGCGGGCACTTCTCCGTCGCGAGGTAGGCGACGAGCGGCGAGATGTTGGCTGGACTGAAGGCGTCGAACTCGCCCTCGGGAACCTCCGCCGCGAACAGGGCACCCATCCCGGGCGTAGCCAGGGTGAGCCGGGTGCGGGCGATGGGCGCGATGGCGTTGACCCGGACCCCGTAGCGCTCCAGCTCATCGGCGGCCACCAGCGTCAACGCGGCGATCCCCGCCTTCGCAGCGCCGTAGTTGGCCTGCCCGGCGTTGGGCATGAACGTGCCCGAGGCCGAGGCGGTGTTGATGACGGCGCCGTTCACCGGCTCACCCGCCTTGCTTTGGGCTTTCCAGTACGCGGCGGCGTGGTGCAGGGTGGCGGCGTGGCCCTTGAGGTGCACGGCGATCACCGAGTCCCACTGGCTCTCATCCATCCCGGCGATGAACGCGTCCCGCAGGATGCCGGCGTTGTTCACCAACACGTCGAGTCGGCCGAACTCACCGACCGCCTGGTTTACCAGGGCTGCAGCCCCGTCCCAGGTGGCGACGTTGTCGGTGTTGGCCACTGCCTTACCACCGGCGACAGTGATCTCCTCGACCACCTGTTGCGCGGGACCGGCGTCGGCACCGGTGCCGTCATTGGCGCCACCGAGGTCGTTGACGAGCACACTGGCCCCCTCGCGGGCGAACAGTAGTGCGTGCTCGCGGCCGATACCCCGGCCTGCACCGGTGATGATGGCGACGCGTCCATCCAGGCTTCCCACGTGGTGCTCCTTCAGTTGTCTGCGATGACGGCGAGGCCGTCCTTGATGACGAGGTCGTCTCCGACGGCGGTCTCGTAGGCGTAGGCCGTCGCCCCGTCGGTCCTGGCTGTGCCATCAGTGCTGGCACCGGCCGGCCAGAAGCGCGTGGTGATGTCCTGCTCGGGCAGCACCGGCTTGGCAAAGCGCACCGCGAGGCGGCGCAGCCGCTCGACCCGGCCATCGGCCAGCTCGGTGAGCGCGGCCCAGGAGGTGAAGGCCATGGTGGACAGCCCGTGGTTGATGATGCCGGGCAGGCCGGACATCCGGGCGATCTCCTCGTCGAGGTGGATCGGCATCGGATCCCCGGAGGCCGGTGAGTACCGGAAGGTCTGATCGGCGTCGATGTGCTGACACACCTGCGCCGCCGGGGTGGCTTGGCGCAACCTCTCGTCCAGCTTGTGCACGGGTGCGGACTCGCCGACACCGGCGCCGGCGTCGACCTTGCGGAAGAACGCCGTCATCCACTGCTCGTTGACCAGCTCGCCGGCGTCGGTGCGGGTCTCCACGTAGATGGTGACCGTGGAGCCGTTGGACATGCCCTCGAAGCCGATCGGCTTGGCGCGGGCCACCAGGGTGTCACCGGGGTAGATCGGCCGGTGGAAGTGGAAGTCCTGCTCGCCGTGCACCAGCTTCATCAGCAGCTCCACCGGGGCCACCGCCAGCGCCGCGGGGGCCATGGACATGAACACCGGCACCACCGCGAACACCGGCGGGGCGATCTCCCCCTGGCGGTGCCGCTCGATCGGGTCGTTGGTGGCCGCCGCGTAGGCCGCGATGCGTTCCGCGGTCACCTCGAAGACCTGGTCGTCGGTCCACTCGCCGAGACCGGACGCGTCAAAGGTGACGGTGGAGGCCGTCATCAGCTGTGCAGCTCGGCAAACTTGGCCAGGGACTTCTCCAGATCACCCTTGGCGTTCTTGGCCACGGCCTTGCCGATCGGTCCGACGATCATCGCGCCGGTGAAGCTGGCGTCGATGGTGGCCTGCGAGCCGGTGCCCTCGGCCTGCACCGACAGGGTGAACTCGATGGTGACCCCGGCCATTCCGGCACCGGCGATCTTCACCATGTGCGGGGCGTCGAGCTCGGTGACGGTCCAGTCGATCTTGTTGGCCATCCCCATCACGGAGACGACCTCGGTCATCCGGGCGCCGACAGCAACATCGGTGGGCAGCTCACCCTTCCACGCCTGGTGGATGCTGAGCCAGTCCTCCCAGTGCGGAAGGTCAGCCAGCGCGTCCCAGGTCTTGCCGGGCTCGGTGGGCAGCGGGGCGGAAACAGAAACAGATGCCATGACGAAAACTCCTGGTGGTGGTGGGGTTGAGAAATGCTGCCGAAACTGTCCAGATTGCTGCTCCGAGGGCACCGGGAGCGCCAATGTGGACGATCTCGGCGTTCAACTAGCGGTTGGCCGGGCGGTAGGCGGTGATGACCACCGCGCCGCCGAGC
>JAABUS010008772.1_pt1 | contig 10947 bp, 11 predicted proteins | sample 5560161 | NCBI WGS metagenome assembly JAABUS01 (sample SAMN10711885, study PRJNA513376) | rock metagenome | isolation source: Antarctica rocks | place: Antarctica: Victoria Land, Trio Nunatak nord | collected 2016-01-04
CCCATGCATCCTGTCTTTTCGTGCAACTTTTTGCCTTGTCCCTGTTGGCTTTTGCTCCCTTTCCCTGTTGGCTTTTGCCTCCTTTTCCCTTGGCTTTGGCTCCCTTTCCCACTGGCCCCAAAACCACCCCAAATCCTACAGAACAACCTGACAACCTAACCATCAAGACCCCAACTCCAACCTCCTCATATCCTCCTCCACACTCAATATGCCCAGCGCCCAATACACCCTCGTCCCCGGATTCACATGTATAAACCTGCGATCATTATTATCCTTCGCCGGGCCCTGTTCCCAGTCGGGGCGCCTGCCCGCCACCCGATCGTCCTTGGCCGCGCGATTCATCGTCCACTCCCACGGCGGGCCCTTGCCCAGCTCATGCATCCTCATCCACGCGCGCTCGCACCCGCTCGCGATCAGCGCGCTCGTCTGCCAGCCCGTCATCCGCGCCACGTCGCGCAGCTTGGTGATGGTCCAGCCGCGCTGGCCGGCGTCGCGGTACTGCACGCCGGCGTGGAAGAGGCCCATGGTGGCGTCCATGAGGGCGGCGCCGTGGAGGGGGTTGAGCGGGACGGAGGTGCTGAGGGGCTGGATGCCGGCGTTGATGCGGCCGATGGTGTTGGCCCAGGGGGCGGTGGTGGCGGCGGCGAGGCCGGCGGCGACCATGGCGGCGGGGGGCATGGAGGGGTGGACCCGCGTGGAGATAATACGCCCGGTGTAGTAGAGGGACCAGATGCAGGCGATGTGGTAGGTGCGGTAGTAGAGGGCTGGGCCGAAGGGGGTGGACAGTGGGGGCATGTGTTCAGGGGAGAGGGCGGCGAAGGAGGGGCCGAGGGCTTCTTCGAAGGTGTCGAGGGCGCGGGTGATTTCTAGCCATTCGGCTTCGGCGGCGAGGGTGGCGGTTGGGAGGTCGGTCTCTAGGACGGGGGACTGGTTGGTGGGGATGGCGGTGTATTGGGCTTCTGGGGGTATGGGATAGTTGCTCGGCGGTACGCCATGTGGAGTCTGAGAATTGATTGAGGGTTCGAGGGAGTAACCCATCCTAGCAGGTTGTTGGGTCCGTGTTGCGAACATTTTCTGCTTTCGTGGCCGATCTTTTCCAGCGAAGTCTGCGATGCGGGCTATCAGCAGTAAGAGATGATCCATAGTCCCGTGGACAGCATCGAGCCTGCCAACAGGTGATCTAGGTGGGACATAACTCCAGCGCTCATAAGGCAGTCTTTGAGTTGGTCAGTAGAGTTAAGACGGGCCGTTGAATTTGCTTACAAGAGACGATTGCCGCTGACGATGCTTTGGATCATGTCTTGCTTGGCGTACCACCAGAACAAATCTACCTTGGCGTTGAAGTCGTCGATCTCGTTTTGAGTCACTGGCTTATTGGATGAGGTTGTGGGATGCTCGTTGCCGTCCATGATTTGCCCGTACTCATTGTAACTTATTTGCCAGCCCATGAACACACTGATGAGATTCTCGTCCAGCTCCTCGCTATTTGCCGAATCGTCGTAATTCTGATACTGCTGAGAGTAAGGCTGTGCAAAGTCATTAGAATAAGGATTAAACGGGAGCTTTTGTTTGTACGCTTTCGCTTGCGCTTTGTGGGCTCTAATTCTGTTAGCCATGCCCACGAAATCTATGCCCATAATGAGCTGTTTGGCCCCGGCCAAATGGCTGTTCCATTTGTTGTGCTCTGCAGTCGTCACTTCGTAGAAGCCGAGCAATAGTGTAGCGCCAAGAGTTGCAACAAGATTTCGCTTGGTTGGATTGCCCAAGGATTTGGCGACTTTACGAAGGGCGAAATGGTAGTGTTTCAAGGATGGAGTGGGCGAGCCTCTCTGGAGCTTGGCTATGTGCAAGCTCGCAAGCGCCAGCATGGCGTGCAGGAGACCTTGATGGTGGAGAGCAAGCATCGGCATCGTATATGTCCAAAGCGCCTGCTGAGATTTAGGTGTTGGGAGACCAGAAAACATAGCAGCAGAATTGACAGTACGTCTCTCCGAGGCCGAGATTGTAGGGGCAGTTGCTGTAATGAAATGACAGAAAACGAGAGCCGTCAGGGGATCTCTCAGGGGAGAGGCGGCGTATGTGGGACGATATGATGAAAGAACGTTCGCCTCGTTCAAGAAATTAGTCAGAGATCTGAAGCTCTTTCCGTGCTGATTCGCTGACATAGCTATCATCAGTCCAAGATCAGCGGGAATAGCCTCCGAAATCCGGTCATTCGGAACCGCCATTTCTTCGTCGGAGTTGACATCCCAGTAGTCGTCTTCTGGCTCTTTGTGAAAGGAGCCTCGGTGAACGTATGATGGTTGTGGGTACCATTCAAGATCGCTGTTGATAGTTGGACCTGGGTGATAGAGACCAGTAGAAGAATTATCTGCGTGGTTGCTCGTTAGCCTATCTGAGTCTCTGAGATGTTGCCAAGCACTCCCACATACTGTCACTTTCTTGTGCCACTCCCTGAAAGCCATGGTATGCAGTGGGATTGATACTATTAATATGTTCTCTACGTGCCTCGGGACTAAATTGCAGCTGATTCTCATGCAGCCCAAGGGAAGCCCATTGCGGATTCTGGTAGCTATCTGGTGTCGCATTGGGCCAACACTCGGGGAATTGTTGGTCTGACTGTGGTGACAGAAGAGCTTGAGGGAGTGAACCAATAGGCCTGTGTGGCGCTTGGTCGTCGGCAGTAGGATAAATTCCAGTTATGGGTAGATTGGGAAACGCCGCCGCCAACGGTGGAGCAGCGGACGATGTCGAGCTGTACGACCACGCAGACGGATTTCCTAGATAGCCTATATCGATACCGCTATCGCTATCTCCCAGACTCCTATGCTGTTGCTTTGTGATTTGATACAAATCAAACCCAGGCTGCGGGATGATTCCAGTACCTGGCATTGATCGACGTTTCTCATATACGTTTCCTGGCTGCACTGGGTCTTGACGCATTCTTGGAGGGAGATCGCTGTCCGCAAAAGTCTGCCCGTCGAATGAATAACCGAAGAGTCCGTACTGATCCAAGGGGACTCCTTGGGCATCCAAAGGCTGCGTGATGCCTACCCCACTCTGTAGAAGAGGAGGCGAGGGACGGGGGGCAATGGGAGCGAGTATAGCCTGACTTGCTGAGCCAACGGAAGCACGTGCATACGGTCCTCCATGAGCCCCTTGAGAGGACATGTTCTGGTAATGTTTGCCATTGGCATTTGGAGCACCAACAGTGGGTCGATACACATGCAAAGGATCCTTGAAGATCACACGAGGAGTATAGCCTTCGCAATTCCTTTTCGATTTCACACAATTGCCGCAGGTTGGCCGTTCTTCACCACACTTGATACGGCGCTTGCGGCATGCTAGCAAGTATCAGTCAGGCTCACCAACGAGCTTCCGCCGAAGGGGCTTACTGAGGCATCCAGTCTTGGTCCTTTTCCTTGTCTTTGCGGAGATCGACTCCTTCGCCAGCTCAGCGATCTCATGGTTGTCGTTTGTGGTTACGTCCCTTTTGGTCTTGATACTGCTCGCTTTCTTGTCCAGTGCTTGAGCTTTCCTCTGTTCTTCTGCTTCACACACTGCGGGCTTCGTGCTCTCCATACAAACAGTACGTACTTGCTCGACAACAGTGGGGCCGTCCATCATCCTGAACGATACTGGGCCGTCTCGTAGCACTCTCCGACCTTGATGGTGATTTCCAATTCAAAGCTGCCACAGAATGACCGAAGCTCCTCGAAGCACATGAATGGCCATCTATTGTGGAGCGTATATGACTCAAGTAGGCACCGGCCTCGCACGATAGCCAGTGGAAGCTGCAACCATAGAATGTGGGGGCGAGCCTTGATCTTGGCTTTGATTATGAATAGATTCTTCTCTAGGTTCCACCGCTCATATATTGCGAGGCTATGAGGTTTTTAAAGTTGAGTACTGCCTTGCTCATGAGGCTGGACAGCTTCAAATGGTATAGGTTGCAGGCTACAAATGAATGGTGCAGGAGCCAATAGCGATGCCGGACGAATGAAGAAGGAAACCTCGTATTGTAGACCAAAGGGAAGTTGGGGTCAAGAAGAAGGGCATCCGTAGCCTTTGTCACACAAGCATTGATACATTTGCAGCGACAGTCTGCTTGCGCTCCTTTTGGCGATCTCTCAGCCCTTCAACAGGGACTATTCGAAGCGCGACGGTGACAGTACCTGCGCGGATCAGCAAGGCACGACCTTCCCTCCGGCGCATATAACCAGAATTAGTGGTAAGGAAGAGAAGACTTCAGTATGTCGGGATGTGGGGGCATGTATTTCATTGGGCCATACAAGTGCTTTTGTGCTCGTTGGGATGCATGAGGGCCGGATTGGGGGAATCATCAAATCGTGATCTGTGGCATGGAATTTGCAGCCCAGGCCTCGAGGTGATAGAAAGACCCCTCTCCAGACCACCAGGCACCAAAGAGATCCCCCAGCCGCTAGTCCAAGAGCTTAATCATAAACCCAAAAGTCGTTCCATGCCCATGAGACCCATGGACCATGGCGCGAAGCCCGACGGAGCATTTTGGGCTCATTAGCCGCCCTTCGGTCCTTCGGTTGGCCTTGATGCTGGGCCTGTCGGATTGAGCCAACAGGATATGATCGGAATTCCAAAGCCCTACTGTCGTTAGTATACGGAGGATCGTATGACCATGAAAGAAGCCTATCGTCGAGTCATTCTTCAGCTTGGGCGAGGAGCAGAAAACAGCAGCCTTCAATAAGGTACGGCCGTAGACGTAGCAGTACGGTAGGACCTGTCTGGTCCTGTAATCTGATCCATTGTATCCAGCGCTATTTTCGGATCGTCTTCCCCCCTTTAAGAATGTGCCGCAGCCACAAACGTAACGGTTCCGGGGTTTGCAGTCGATCAAAGCCATCAGCGGATATCACCGCTTACTCTATGCTGACTCCCACTACAATTACTTCTACCCAATATACCCATCGTACGACCCCAGGGAGGAACTGCCTACCAATGGTAGAGTGATGAATGCTTTGACCACCATTAGCGTTCCCACCAGAGCGAGAATTGCGATCGTCTTTCGCGCGGTTGCACGGCCCAGCTACGATCTGATAATATGGCAGGCAGAGCCGGGGACTTCCCAGCAAGGATGCGTAGCGTGCAGGCCGCACACTAGAACGGCATCCAGTATCAATAATGGTTTTGGTGAACATTACATGCATGCAAGCTGTAGGCAGCAGCCCGCGAAGAACTCTCTGGACTGATCGAGTCATTGCAAGACCGAGGCTGGGACGGCCAATGCCTCCTTCTACTCACATCTATCGGCAATCAATGCCCCACTAATTTCGAATGCGGTTGATTTCATAATTCGCCGAATGAGCAGCCTTGCACTCTTGTTGCGCACCACTCACAATGGTCGAAGCACAGCTCAGCTGAGTCTTCAACCTAAAGGCATGTGTCCCTCGCGCTGGTAGTAAGAAGTTTTATACCACTTTCTAGCACCCCTTTGAAAGATTTGTCGACCACGTGACGGTAGACTGGCCGACCAGGGATGACCAGTAGCCAGTAAGGGAGACCGTTACTGAATCCCAGTGCTGACCGAAACGTCAATGAAGACAATTCATTGGAAGCGAGGAGCTAGCCATATCCATCAGCCCTTGGAAGTGCACCATGCCAACGTGTAGAATAGCGTCTGAGTATTTATCCAGAGAGGATTGGATGTCGCTCGATGTCAGCCTTCAAGCTTCGAGAGTCGCTCTCATTCGCGGCTAACCAGAGCTCGTCGTTATTAATGTCAGAATTCGGTTGTTCAGGATTGGGGACGATTGCCGCGGGCTTCTGCAAGCAAAGCACTCAAGTGTTCGATGCCAGGGCCTGCCAGGATATAGAGAATGTGGTTCTATATGCGCCTACCAAAATGTCCAGCGCCTGTTTCAGGAATCCGCAAGCTGCATACCAGGACCGTTGCTGGAGAACTCGCATGTCTGAATCGCCAAGTCAGCATGTCGATCGAACCACTACGACAGAGCGCAAGCGGTCAAGCGTAGGTAGACTCGCCATGTCGTTCCAACCGCCACCCCCGAATTTAGCTTCGCTTCTTCCTCTGTCCTGATAATTAGACTTCCGATAGAAGTTCACCAAATGATCGTGCGCTAACAGAGCAATTCGATCACCAATGCCTGCTGTTTCCATTCGTTGTGTGTAAGCTTTGCAAATTACAATACCCAGTCCTCGGCCTTGGTATTCCGGTAGGATTGCAACCGAATGCACTGCTATTGTACGGCCGCCATCTTGATGCCCACGAATTTCACTTGTTGAGACTCCTGATTGCCAGTCAGAAGGGAAATCCATTGACTGATCAGTTACACGAGGCGCCGCGCATTGGGTAGCGATGACGTGCCCTATCAGGACTGCCTTCTTGTTTTGATTTGCTGAGTCTGGCGGGCGTGCGGCAGAGAGTGTAGGCGCAGTGGAAGGTGACCGCTCTGGGTCGAATGTTGAGAAGAGACCCAGACAGAGTTGGGGACACTTTGTAAGGCGGTAATGGAACTGCTGATGTTTAGCAAACAAACATTACTGCACCCCTTCCAGGACCATGAAAGTTTAGCGTCCAATGCATCCAATCATTAAGGCGAGAGGCACTTGACACTTTGACGGACACAAGGCTAAAGGGCGTGCCAAGCTACAGAGAGAGGCTCTGAGCCCCAAGAAGGTTTACATAGATGGACTCAATAACATCGTTGGAATATCATTGTAATTCACTCCTAGCAAGGTCTCCGTATCAGGGATCTGCAACGTAGCGGTTGATTGCACGTAACAAAAAGGTGTCCCTGCGGTCCATTGAATCGAACCGTCAAGCAGGCATTGGATAAAGAAGGAAAAAGGGAAAGTTTCGAGAGGGGACTCATAGCCATGGTAGACATTATGAAGAATCGCGTTGCAATACCTTTTCCCTTGAACACTAAAGTGTAAGAATGTCAGCACATATTGTCAGCGACAACCACAACAGCCACAATATTACGGAGGGGTCCGAGTAGTGCGCTCGAAGACGCAGACTCCAGCTTCAGCAGGAGAAACCGAAAGGGGACGCATACTCTCTCATTCTCTGGGAAGGCTGCATTCTCCAAAGCAACACAACTTTCCAGATCGGCTAGTCCCAGGGTTGAGACATACGGATGTAGACTGTCATTGTGAGTGGCAACGCCTTTCGAGGGCTGTAGTTGACTTGAGAAGCCACCAAATTCGGGGGTTCTGGCATCAGGGTCTGCAGTCCATGGGCCGTCGTCTGCACTTCGCCGGGCAAAAAGACATCGCGGCATGTTGGATGATGGTGTTACGTACAGTATCTCAAGCTCGAGTGCCGGACGAAGTTACGACTAGAGTCGTCGGACGAAATCTAAAGTAATCTGCCGTTTCGCGCCAGGAACCGGCACGTTCTGGAGTAGTTCTGAATTGTGCTCGCAGGATGAGGGGCTGCAGGTCCCCACGCTGTGAAGGTGCTGCTGGGCCCGAATTCGTCATCGTAAGGCGAGCGGCGAGTGCCGGCTGAAGCCTCGGGGCGAGCCAGCAGCGGTACAAGTACATTTGTCACACTTGCGGAGGTTGAACCGGTTCCCTAGGGTAGCACTGTAAGCACGGGAGGTACGAAGTACTTATGTGTTGCCTGACCATGCTGGAGCACTCGATCTTGATCGGGCAGTGTTCCCTAGGGAGCCTAGCAGGTAGGGCTCGTAGGGGCAATCATCACCTCGGCTGGTGATCATTCTCATGCAGAGTGACCTTGCCTCCTTGCACCTAGCCACATTGGAACATGGATCCTGATCTGATGAGTTCTATCTGTGACACTGTCGCTCCTTGCATCTCTCAGCTCCTCGAAAAGGACCTCGGATCCCCTTGCGACGAAAGAGTACCACTACCATCCTCTCGGCCAGGTCTGCCTCAAGCATGGCGGTGAGAAGCAGAAGTCCCGCTCTAGATGGGCCGCTTGCGTGCTTCGACTCGTTTCCAGCCTACTTACGACTCCCTTCTGCCTGCTCGGTCTTAACCGATTCCCCACAACACTGCTCCTCATCACTTCCGCCGAACACTTGTGACCAACACTGCTGCGGATCAGTCATGAACCCTGGGTGAGGTACGTTCAGACCTGGACGTCATTCCTGGTCGCAACAGTCTGTCGGGCCTACACTGCACATCCCTCCACCATTTAAGCACTTGCTATCCGAACCTCCAACTGCTCTGTGCGAAACACCGCAAAATTCGACATGTACGTCCCTAATCACCCCCCCATTCACCTGTGCGTCGTTGATCAAGGTTGTAGGCAGATCACGATATCCATCAGTGCCCCTCAAGGCACCCTTGAGCAAGATATCCTCACGATTGATGTTGGACCAGACATGACCATCGCGGATCTGAAAGCCTACATACAGAGCGATACCAATGTAGACCCAGCCGCTCAGGGTCTGTTCCACAATGGGCAAGAGCTACGTGATGATACGAGGACTTTACAGCAATGCCAGATCAAGGAGAAGGACATGCTAGGAATGTTGGTCCGAAGCCCTCGAGCACAAGCTGCTGGAGCTCGGGCAGCCGGCCAACCGCAGTCAAGCGCGTCGCCTCAGGCTGGCCGTCGCCAGGGCGGACAGAGAGCCACTGGAAGAGATGACCCAGAGATGCACCGCTTACACGCCCTAGCGGACCCTTCGTACCTTAACACGTTAAGATCACATGCCCCCGAACTCGCAGATGCAGCGCACGACCAGAGTCGCTTTCAGCAAGCCTGGGAGGCTATGGTGCAACAAGCCGGTCAAGGCGAAGCCGAGAAACAACGAGAGATCGCCCGTCTGAATGAAGATCCGTTCAACATCGAGGCTCAAGCCAAGATTGAAGAGATCATACGGCAGCAGGCGGTGCAGGAGAACTTGCAGCATGCGTTTGATCATACCCCTGAAGGTTAGTTTACTAGGAGGGGGTCTGAGAGAAGGTGTAGACTAATTCGCATCCTGCGGCCAGCCTTTGGCAGAGTACATATGCTGTACATCGACGTCGAAGTAAATAACAACAAGGTCAAAGCGTTCGTGGATTCTGGCGCTCAAGCAACAATTATGTCTCCAGATTGCGCCGAGAAATGCGGCATCATGCGCCTGATAGACAGACGATATTCTGGCATCGCAAAGGGCGTAGGGACAGCCAAAATCCTTGGGCGCGTCCATTCCGCGCAGATCAAAATCGGTTCCTTGTTCCTGGCGTGCGGCTTCACGGTCATGGAAGGCAAAGACGTGGAGCTATTACTCGGTCTCGACATGCTCAAGCGACATCAAGCTTGCATCGACTTGCAGAAGAATAAATTAGTGATTAGGGAGATTGAGGTGCCATTCCTAGGCGAAGCCGATATACCGAAGCACGAAGAAGTCTTAGCCGACGAACCCACTGTTGAAGGACCAGGAGGCATGCAGACCGGTGCGATCTCAGGGGCCGTATCCAAGGCGAACGAGGGCAACTTCAAAGGTCAGGGGCAAGCCGTTGGAGCAGTAGGAGCAGCAGGATCCTCAAGCCAAGTTCAGGGTCCACCAGCGCCGGCGAGACCAACCTTTCCTCCGGGCGACGTTGCGAAGCTTATGGAGATGGGGTTCTCGCGGGAGGAAGCTATCAACGCTCTGGAGATCGCGGGCGGTGATGTTGAAGGAGCTGCTGGGCTGTTGTTCGGGTGAAGGGAGCATGGGCAGCGTTGCATTGACTGGTGTTTTCGTGGCCTAGCGGGCATTCATGGTCGTGATGATCGGAGCATCGATCAAGTATATCAACTTGCCCGCCGGCAATTGGCTTCGTGGTTCAACTGGGCTAAGATGTAAGATAGATTATTGCAGATCATTCGCTCAAACGCCAGTTTCTGCCTCACACTGCATCTTGGTCTTATACTCTGGTTTGATATAAATCTGGCTTGCCTCTCCCCATTCCAAGGAGGCCCCTGCAGCCCTCATCGTACCCTAAGTGGCTGCCAACTTCCACCCACATTACGATCAAATAACTTTCGTGAATGCCATAACCACCTTCATGTCGATCCTCAAACCAACTTGACCCCAGCATGTTCGCCGTGCCAGGCTGGTCCGTTCCAGCCGAAGCTCTCAAAACCCAAGGAGAGGCCGCCGCTCGATCTGCCGCCAACCTTTCCAAGTCTTCGAAGCCTTCTGAAAAGCGAAAGCGAGGTCATAGTCAGCCCAATGGAATTGAGGTCACAAGTGAGAACCTGGCGGAATTATGGGAGAAGCATGTTGAGGGCAAGAGGAAGGATAATTCTCATGGCAAGATCGAAGGGAATGAGGAGCAGAAAAGGAAGAAAAGAAGGAAGAATAAGGGCCCAGATAATGCAGACGCTCCGAAGGCCAATGGTGATGATATCGACGGCATCGTAGAAGCAAAAGAAGGAACAGCCAAGGAAGCTCGACCGGCCGAAGACGCAGGCAGTTCCGAGCAACAGACCTCTGCACCAGATAACGGCTATAATGATACAACGATAGATACTCCCAATGCTACGGAACAACCGCGGAAGCCCAAGCTATCAGGCAAGGCCAAGTACGAAGAACGTATACGGAAGAAGCAAGAGAAAGCAACCTCGAAAGCCTTCGGTGCTCCACTACCTTCACAATCTTCTCCAGCAGACGCCGGTGATACTGCCCTAGAAGCTACCACAGCGGAGTCCTCGGTTCAAGCAGACGACGACGAGGCTCCACGAGCACAACAGTCAGCTACCAAGAAACCTAATCCAAGTCCACAGCCACCTTCTCAAAAACCATCTCCCTCCAATCTACCCAATAACCACAGCACCTCCAAAAACCCGGCCAAAAGCCATCCCAACCCATCTTCATCCTCCACCTCCACCTCCACCTCCCAAACCCAGCCCCAACCCTCCAAAGCTCCCACGACCACAACCCCCACCTCAAAGCATGCCTCAATCACCCACCCACCACCTCCCCCACCTCCGCACCTAAC
>JAABUS010008776.1_pt1 | contig 10940 bp, 14 predicted proteins | sample 5560161 | NCBI WGS metagenome assembly JAABUS01 (sample SAMN10711885, study PRJNA513376) | rock metagenome | isolation source: Antarctica rocks | place: Antarctica: Victoria Land, Trio Nunatak nord | collected 2016-01-04
GACGCCTGCAAGTATCAGTTGTCTTTGCACTGTAGTGCGGATTGGTATGCAAGTACAAACTGTTGCAGGACCGCCGGCAAGGTGTGTCTTGAATAGGTTCCCAGGGTCAAAAAAGGTCTCTGGCAGGCAGAGTTTGAACGCCGCGCACAATCGAGTAGCCTTGCGTCGCGAGGTTAGAGCGCAACGGCGGCCTCCGGTTGGCAGATTTGATTGCAACACAGCAGGTTTGCTGATACTCGGCCCAGCTGTTGTGCCCTAACCGCTCACTTTGATGGCTGCACAAGAGATCCGGTATGTCGCATACCATTATCCCGTTTGCCACAGGGCCAGCAGACGCCGGGCAGGTTCATGTGTCCTCGGATGATGGAGGCATGGGGCGATTCAACAACGGGTCAGGGGGTGGGGGTGATGGACACTCGGAAGGTATCGTTGACTTCCCGACCGAGTTACAAGAGCTTACCACAGGCGGTGCAACTGGACATGCTTGAAGCAGGTTCTGGAGAAAGCTCTGGAGGCCCCGAAGCCTTGTTGCTAGCCCTGGGCAGGTCTTTGGAGTCTCTGCCTTCAGATATAGCCAATGGAATAAAGAATGGAAAGGTACACCTGGCTAAGTCCGGAAATGCCATGGTGCTGCATCTTTGCCGCTGTTAAGTGTGATCAGTCACACTCATTGTTTGTATGCAGGTTTCTGCAGAGCTGCTGCAGAAGTACCTTGATCTAGAGAAGAACATCTTCCTCAAGTTCTTTCTACGCTTTGCTGGTGTGCTTGCTGGCCTCCTCTTGAACGTCTAATCATTTCAAGTACCCAGCTTGTAGTGTCAGCATATGTTCTGTCATCCCAAGCGATTTGACTGTTGACTATAGGATGCAGGGAAAGATTGCTAGGGGATCCAGGCTTTCCAGTCAAGCTGGCAATTGAGCTTGGCATTGGTCTCACCATGAAGATACTAGCTGAGCTGAACAAGCGTGGGGACAATTTCAATCAAGAGCTTGACTTTGTGTTTGCCAATGTGGTCATGGCACTCATAGCTGATACCATGCTGGTTTGGCTGCCAGCACCTCGAGCCACCCTCTCCACAAAGGCTGCTGCAGTCAACCAGTCTGCCCTCAGCAAGTGGTTGAAGAGTTGCCCAGACAACGCCTTCCAGGTGGGTCCAAAACCTCCCTTACAATGCATGCCTTCTGACGCATTGCTGTGCGTCTGTGTTGTTTGCGCTTGCACTATGTCAATTTTCATGTCTCTGTGTTCTCCTTTCGAGCCTCTTTTCATACAACTTTAGTGTGCCGTAGCATGACCGCTGGCAAGTTGGCTGCCAGCCAAACCCACGATGTGCCAGTAGAAACGCAAGGCAGCATCTAGGTGTGGCGTACTTTGGTCGCAGTGAGAAGACTGCCTGTTGTTTTGCTGCAGGTAGTCCCAGCAGGCCAGGCCAGATTCACTGTGGCGCAGCGAAGTGGTGCAGTCATCAGGAATGGCGCCAAGCTACTTGGTGTTGGTTTTGGGTCCTCCTTGTTTGGAGTAGGCCTCACAAATGCCATAACATCTATCAAGCAAATTCTTGATCCTGAATTCCAGCCCCTCAACAAGCCTCAAGGGGTCCTTGCCACATCTGCAGCTTACGGCACTTACATGGCATGGAGTAGTAACCTCAGGTATCAGATCATTGCTGGAATTGTAGAGGAGCGTGGCATTGAGAAGCTGTTCCACGGCAACCAGGCTATCTGTGGAGTGCTCTCCTTGGCTGTGAGGACCAGCAACACCTTTCTGGGCTCATCCATGTGGATCGATTACTTGAGGCTCATAGGCTTGCAGAAGAGTCCAGCTGACCATTAGGCAGATATGTGCAGCAATGACCTGTTGCTTTTATAACTTGAGAGGAGAACAAAGCGCAGTGAAATGTATTGTTGTTTTTTCCAGCACGCAATTTTTTATGCTAGGTCAAGTCGTGTGAACTGTTTAGACTGGCTGTCTCAGTGGGCATTGAGCACATGCTAATGTTCTTTGGCATGATTGTCAGATTGCCTTTGAAGAATTACATTCACGCACTACGGATTTGAACGTTTCAACCATTTTTTGCCACTCTGTATAATAGCAGTACTGTCTTGTCCATTACAGTATCAATCAAAAATGCTGACATAGCAAATCACTTCATCAAATTCAACAAGCGATTTCAATCTCACACAAACTGCCAGTCTCAATCAAATATGTCGTCCGTGAGATGCTTCATGTTCGGCAAGATGCAACTATAGTACACGCCTGATACGTAACCAAACAGCAAGGTCTTCAAGCCTCTTAACACTGAAACTTAACAACTCAGTAGTAGTTTGCCACCTTGCGCCTGTGGATAGCAGTCTTCTTGTCTCCGTTGACCACTGCACCATCTGTGACTTCAGCGTACGTCAACCAATGGTCAGCAGTTTCCATTCTGGATATGACTCGGCATTCCATATATGCTACAATGCCACTCTCAAGTACAGGCGAGCCGTTCTTGGCAGGTGACCATGCAATTCCATCCAGTCGGTCTGCGCCTGGTGGAAACCTCTTCAGGAAGTGCTTCATGTTGGTGCTGTAGTTGCCTTCCTCAAGGCAGTTCATCACAAATGTGTCTCCAACCTACACATGCATGATTGACAATTGCAACAGACGTCCTGAAGTGCACACCCTTATTGTTTACCCACATTCTGTTGCTGTGAACGCAAAAATTGACAAGATCATACTAGCTGCATGACGCCGTATCACATGCACATTGCTTCTATCTTAATCACTGCAGCAAACTGGCACAGCTATCTGACTCAATATTTCACTCAGCAAATTCTAATTGACCTTGCTACACAAGCCACACAGGTGTACACAGAGGCACAGAACTGACCTGCATGAGTGACTCAATAGCACGATCCTTGGCAACAGCCACAGTCAGACCCAGAGGCTCAAAGCTGGCCTGTGCAACCCAGCTGGCAAGCATAGCACCTCTGGCGCTCTTGTTGGCTGCAGTAATGACGTACAGCCCTCCTGATACGCGGGCCAATGACTTGGCCACTTCTGGTGCCATAGATGCCTTCATCTTGGCAATGCTCTCCTTCTTTGTGAGGATCTGTGCCAGCCTTGTTCCAGCCTCTTCAATGCCCTATCAAGTCACCAAATGTTAGTTTCTCCTGAGGGAGGCTAGATGCATCTTTGATGCTTCCTGCCCAGCAGCACTTGCCATCATATGCTGTGAGGCAACAGTGGTTTGATCAACAGGCATGTGTACGTGTGAAGCTGTCTAATCACAGGCATTGCACCTTTTGTGATGACAGTGTGTGTGCCAGGCAGACGCACACACAAAGATCAGAGCTACAGCACAACACATGGACGAGACTCTGTGTGCCGCAATTTGCTCCTTGTGCTGCGCACACGCTGTGGTAGTCATCATCGCACTGTAGATCAGTACCCAAGAATGGTTGCAGCATCTAAGGCAGACCTGGTAGGCTTTCTCATCGGGGACCTCCTTCACTCTGACGGGCTCAAAGACAGGCTCCACTCCAACCCCAACAAAGTTGTTGATCAGGGTGTCCACTGGCTCATCTCTGCCACCGTAGCTCTCAGCAATCAGCACCTGTTGGCAGCGCACAGCCGTCATCATTATCACGCTGTAACACTGTCTGGCGGACTTTGCAAGACATGCACAGGCAACCAAACACTTTTGTCAATCAATCACATTTTCATGCACTTTGCTGAACCCAAGTCAGCAGCCTGTTAGATATGCCAACATGCTACATACACTTCCCACAGCAACTCCAACACCAAACACATCCAGATCACTGGACCCATGCTGAAATGCATTCCAGGGGTTGCCTGGTTGACAAACAGCAAGCAGTGTCAGCAAGGCAGTGCACCTTTTGTTTCTTGTTGACTGAGGACATCAGGGTGTTGAGAGTCTTTTGGGCTGTGTCACTGTCAGTTGGCGGTGCCATCAAGGCAATGCCTGTGGACCGCCCCACAATCTCAACAAGCTCCTGCAGATGTCAGAAAGATCAGGTCATACAGCCTGTAGCAGCAGCCCATCAAGGGCATGTGCAAACTCTACAGCACGACCATGCAGCCTATTGTACAGGCAGACACAACCATATCACACCTGCTTCTGCAAAACAAGCCAACACCTAGTTGGGGATATTATTAGCTTTCCAGAAAACAGGGAAAGCACGTAAGGAGAAATCTTGGGGACAGCTTTGCCCAAGCATGGCATACTTGCAGTGAGATACATTGCACATTGGGGCACTGAACTCTTGTTTGCCCAGGAGCGCTGGCCAGGCCTGCAAGCTTCAACAGGGCAGTATAACAGGATATCTAACCTGTGGGTCCACAGATAGCACGTCCACCATTTCAGTGGCAGCTCCAGCCTTGGTGATTCCACGAGCCAGTGTCTGGCTCAATCGGTCACTGTAGCCGTAGTCACTGCTGTACAGCACTGCCACACTGGCTGTCGCCTTGCCCACTGCCTCACTCCAAGACTGATACCTGCCCATGGTTTACATCTAGTAAGCCAGAGTTGCTGACAGTAGCTACAGAGATGCTTCAGGGTTTGTGTAGTGCAGGCAAACTGCAGGAGCAGATGTGAAGGCATGGCTTCTCATGGAGCAGCTTTCTGTGTTGCGGCAGTGGCCTTCACAGCAGGTTGCCATGAAGTGTCATCTATCATTGCTGAACTGGTGGGTTATGCAAACCAGGATCAGACAGCCCTCAAAAAGACTGATTGATGCTGCCAGCTCACAGCAAGGTGATGTCCGGACAAGGACGGGGAACAAAGCAAACAGTCAGGGATGCTGTGCTATACCTGCCCACTAGCTCTGACAGGTTGTACCGCAGCAGGGGTCCATGACCCACAGCAATGGTGGAGTAGTCCATGTCCTTGGTCCTCTTCAAGGCTGACAAGACAGAGCGTGCATTGGGCTTCATCAGGCAATCATAATAGAAGCGGAAGTGGGGCTCGATTGCCTTCAGGTCAGTGTCGAAGGGCTCTGAGTCGCAGTAGTGCAGGCCGAAGGCGTCACAGGTGTACAGGACGCCTGTTGAGCTGTCAAAGGAGAACATGGTGTCTGGCCAATGCAGATTGGGGGCCATCACAAACTCCAGTTCGTGTCCTGCAGAGCACCGGTTGATGAGGCACAAGCCAGAAGCATGTGCAGGTAAGCGCATGAGTCGATGCTCCTTCATGAGGCAGGGCCTTAGCCGTAGCAGGAATGTACCTTTATGCCAACGACCATTCGAGTATGCCATATATGTTACGCCAATTACAATCACACAATACCCAAGCAAGACCCAACCAGCACTTGTCAAGAGCTGTGTCATGTCATAACAGACAAGCAAAAGACAGTATGCAGTTCATGCATCATGCGCTCATCATTGTGCAAGCAGCTGACACTGTGACTGGTTCTTGTCAGGCAATCAGCAGAAGTCTGTATGAGGACCCGGGTCAGACTTTGAGCAATGCTCAGAGGGTTCTGGCGACACACCTTGGCCAAGATCAATCTTGTCACCACCCTTGACTGGATGCTGAGTAAAGTCTCTGTTGGTCAGACCCTTGAGATACATCAGAGCAACCTTGGAGCCAGCAATTTTGACATCAGGGAATGCATCAATGATATCAGGGATCAAGCCTGCAACAAACAGCCAAGTATAACATCTAGAGAAGGCAAGCCATGTAATCTGCCACATGCAAGGGCAATGCAAGTGAGGTCTGAAAGCTCTCTTCTGCACCAAACACCTGTTGCCTGCTTATGAGAGCATCTGTGTGTATGTTGTTTGCATGCAGCTTGTGGTTGTTGCTCACCACTGTGATCTGGCTCTGTGTGGGACACCACAACATAGTCCAAGGTGCGTCCCCGCTCTGCCAGCTGGTCCTTGAGAGTCTTCATGTACAGCTCTCTGAACTTCTCATGTGATGCATCTACCAAGCAGGTCTTGTCTCCAAAGATGAGAAAAGAGTTGTATGTGGTGCCCTCTTGCAGACCGAACTCAATGTCAAATCTGTCGCGGTCCCAGTCCAAAGAGCGGATGCTAATTGTGTCATCAGCAACATCCACAACCTTACAGAGACACAAGAGACTTTGTGAGTAAAAACTGTATTTGCTTCACAGCTGCATTTTGGCAGCCACTCCTGCTGAAGTCACAGAAGCAGAGTATCTTCAACTGTGTAGAGCACATTTGACAAAGCAATACCTGTGTCTGCAGCCGCTTCTCTTTGCCCCACTTTACAACTTCAGACATACTAGTGTCCACCTTCTCTTCGACCTGTCACAAACCAGCTGCAGTTAATGAGCTGAACGCAAATATCAGGAAGCAGCTTACACAATGGAGGGACAGCTTACAGCTGCAGCCTTGACTTGCTTTTGGCTCTGGCACCGAATGATATTTGATGCCTGTCTGCATTGCCGCTGCCTGTGGTTGTTTCTGTTCTGAACAGAGCTATGGGCTTGAAAACACTGAACCCCACGCGAGTCTTTGCTGCCGCGTTCCAACAGTCCGGCTGGTCCGCGAGAAAGGTTCATTGAAACTTGCATCTTTACACAAATGCTCAGACACCTGTTGCCTCCAACGCAAGAAGAGCAGCTTGTGCGGTGAACAAGATGTTACGTGAGACAGCAACGAACTTTGGTCTCACGTGGCTCTCAACACATGGCTTGGGATAAGACAGATTACGGTAGGAGCTGATCAGTCACTGATCACGATGCTCGGTCAAAGCACCTAGGCTTGCCCCGGCATCGTCTTTCATGCGGCAGGGAGACCATCTTGCGGTACTCAAGTAGGGACACTGTGGGTATTACCTTGCTTCAAAAGTTGTAGGTCATGCAAGGACTGAGCGGACTGTGCCAAACCTCAAATGTGCGAGTGCACCACCCGGCCTGTGCTGCACATTTGAGGTCCATTCGCAGCTCTGTGGGAACTCCCGCGAGCCATGCAAGCAGGCTCTTGCGGGATGCAGCTGTTCAGTCTAGACCGTTCAGCAGCTGCAGAAGTCGACCGAATCTGAGCAAACTCAGACCTGTTCAAGCTACAGCTTCAGCACCACCCAAGGTAGGTTGCGTGGAGGACAGGCTGACAGCAGACGTCAGGGCCATATGGTAATTTTTGTTACATCGCATCACACGGTCGCAGGACCTTCCCAAGGAGGAGAAGATTAAGGTGGACGAGGTGCAAGTCACTCCTGTGACAAAGCATGTGACAGCCTTCCGCTCAATATGTACACAGCGTTTGAAGTTCGAGATAGAGTATGGTTTGAAGAGAGGCACCACGGACAACTGCTATGTGATTCAGGTATCATTCTGAAGACTGCTTTCTGCTTCAGGCATTGAACTGACTTTGCAACACAAATGAAGTATGGACTACATGTCTTATAGCTGTCAACTATTTGCAATATAGGAAAACAATACGGTGGTGCTGGTCGACGTTCCAGATCAAGCTTTTACAGACGACTTTGGTACGCGCCACTGAATGCTACATACCCTTGTGCTCTACAAATACACAAACCACCCAGCAACCTAACAATATGATTGCATGCAGTGTCGGCTTTGGAGCGCTTCATTTCACTGAAAGACATTCAGCACCTTGTTGTGACTCAGCTGACTCCAAAGCATGTGCCATCAATCAAAGCTTTTCTGCAGCGACGCAACACCTCAGACAAAGTCAGTCAGCTGCAGATCACACTGTCAAACCCAGCCAAGCAGGTCCTCAAATCAACCATGGGTATGCTGCTTTACTTTTGGTAATAGGCAGCTGTTTCTTTCTCCTTGTAGGAGCGCGCAACGCTGATCAATGACATGAGTCTGGCTTGTGATACACAACTACACAGCTTTTACTATACTGCATGCTGGGGTCTGTCTTTGCTCAAAGAGGTGAACACCTGCTGGGTTCACTGACACATGCATCAGACTTGCAGGCCTGGCAATGGATGTATTGCTTCGCTCACTGTGCATTGTTTGCACACACACAGTTGGAGTCTTCACATATACAGTTGCGACTCAAATTCAGTGTCATTGCAGAGCAAGCCTGCCTTGATTTGCATTCTTTCATAGCCTCTCAACTCAATGCATTGCATTGTACAAGGGAAACCCGCAAGCTTGCTGTGCGTCATGCAGAGAAGGACGAGGAGGGCTCAAAGCTGTTGGAGGCTGTCAATGTTGTGACTGCTAAGACTGGTACCACTGTGGCATTGTCAGAGTGAGCAGCTTTGCCCATTGTACACCCTTGCCTGCTTCTGCCTTGCACCTGACAACACTGCCTGTCTGGTGACATCCTTCTTCACAACAGCAAGCATGTCAGCAAGTCTCATAGATGCAATCACAAGATACAGCCCCAAAGCTGCCAGTTCTAGTGAAAAACCTGCTTGGCGTCATGCCCACTATGTCAGACTGCAAAGCTTGAGTAATATACAGCAGAAACACTTCTGCTGCAGCATCTGAATGCACTTTGTCGCTGCCCAGTGCTTTCATGCCAACATCATGGCCAGGCCACCTTGCCACGTCATTAAAGCATTACATCTGCTTTCAAGTTTTTGTCAGACACAGCCCATGGCTGATGCAGTGTTGTGCATACTAGTATAATGTGCATTCAGGGACATCAAACACAGCCCATGGCTGATGCAGTGTGGTGCAACTAGTATAATGTGCATTCAGGGACAGCAAGCTGCAGCTGATTCCTGTGTCAACACCGAGATGGCCCGACCTCCTATACGTCACTGCATGGCCACCTTGCTACGTCACTACTGCATTGCATTTGCTTCCTGCATATTAGCAGACACTGCCCATGGCTGACGCAGTGTTATATGCATTCAGGGACAGCAAGCTGCAGCTGATTCCTGTGCCAACACCAAGGTGGCCTGACCTGCTGTGCGTCTACCACCGCACAGACCGCCTGCTGTTCACCTCCAACATCTTCTCAGCTCATGTGGCTCCCTCCGTGGTCAACACGTCAGGGGAATCTGCAAAGGATGTTGGGGGCTGGGATATGTATGGTCAGGATTGGCGCCATTACTTTGACTGTATGCTGGCTCCTGTGGCCAAGCAAGCAGCAGGTGCTGTGCATGACCTTCAACATTGCTGCTGTCAGTGGTGTGCATGACCTTCAACATTGCTGCTGTGAGTGCTGTGCATGACCTTCAACATTGCTGCTGTTTGTGTTGTATCTGTGGCTGACCATGGCCTATGCAAAGTGAAATCTGCTGTCACTGGATGCCATGCCTCAACAGCCTGAGTGGGTCTGAAGATGAGGCTGTCAGGATTCTTCAGCAAGGCTTCCATTTCTGCTTCATGTCTTGAGTTGCAGAGTCTGTGTATGTACCTGCAGCATGCGTTCATTCAAGACATGAGCATACCAGGCTAATGACTGTTGCTTTGTGACTGTTGCATCGTGACATTTGAGGCATGTTTGAAAGATTCTACATATGCTGCAGCTGTACTCATGCATGCAGGTGGATTGGACAAGCTGGCTGACATCATATCTCCCTCTGCTGAAACCCTCTCAACTCAAGAGGCTGCTGTGGGGGCATTGCAGAAGACACTGAAGAGCGCGCAAGCAGCATTGGAAGGCAGACAGGCTGCTGTCTTTGGAGAACAGGTCAGGCTGTCTGTGACACGTCAGTATGCAACCTTGCGCTGCTTTTGTTACGTCCACATGTTTCCCAACCAAACCTTCGTGCTGGCTCTTCCTGTATCAGCAGTGAACAGAAGACCTGTGTCCCATGAGAATCAGGCCTTCTGTCTGATGCTGACACGAGCAGCATCAGCATGAAGACACACCGTTGCCACCAGGCTGTGTTACACAGTGCTGCAGACAGCAGGCTAGCGTGATCAGGTCTTACCATTTGCAAAGCATGAACATCCAGTGCTTGACGCTGGTCGAGCATCAGCATGTGACCTCAGGTGTCTGTGTACAGGCAATGAGCAGTGGAGGCCGCATGACAGCCATTCCTCTGACAGTGAATGCCTTGTGCCCCAGCCATGGCCCTGTGGTGCAGTCCTCCCTCACAGAGCTCTTGCGCAGCTACCAGTGAGCTTTCTACACCTGCAACAAAAGCCCATGCGTGACCTGTATGACACTTGTCAAGTCTGAAACTTGCAGTTGTGAGGTATGACTGCAACATATTGACTGCATGTAACAGATTTATGCTTCAATTCAGAGTATATGAGTGTACTAGGGGATGTCTTTCACCAAGCTCAGTCACTGTTGTCGCTGGTTGGTCGTACTTCTGTTTGCGCATGCGTTCAATGTGCCTCAAGTAATGTCAAGGCATCCATGCAAAGGTGATGCTGTACAGCTGGCGTTTGTCATCTTGCACACCAACGCTATGTTGCCGACATAAGTTCTGACTCCCATCACGTTCACACTGCAGAAAGTGGACAACAGACCAGATTGAGAACGCCAAGAAGGGCAAGATTGCGGTGCTGTATGCCAGTGCGTATGGCAACACAGCAGGCATGGCTCAGGCCATCAGCAGAGGCATCACCAAGGCTGGCATTGGTGTGGAGACTCTCAACCTGGAGGAGGACTCTGTGGATGATGCCCTGGCGGCAGTGAAGGAAGCCAAGGGGTTCATCATTGGCAGCCCCACTCTGGGGGGCCATCTACCCACTCAGGTTGACAGGCAGACCCACCTGGCATTACATTGAAGCGATTGTTGCAACGACTGTTGCAGGGAATGTTGAGCAGACTATTGAAGTGAGGGTTGAGCAGATGTTCTCAAAAAGCAGATGTTGGCAGCCTTGCCCCGCCTGTGTACGTTGATGCAGCTCACAGGGTTGCTGTGACACAAATCCAGCTGGGTTTTCTATGATTGTTACTGAACTTTGGCCAAAAGCCAACTGCAGTGGTAGGAAACAATCAGGCTTGTATTGGGACATAGGCAGACTAGCTTCACAGGAAGAGGTTTCATCCAACAGAAGACCTGAAGTCTTCTGGCATAGTG
>JAABUS010008778.1_pt1 | contig 10939 bp, 8 predicted proteins | sample 5560161 | NCBI WGS metagenome assembly JAABUS01 (sample SAMN10711885, study PRJNA513376) | rock metagenome | isolation source: Antarctica rocks | place: Antarctica: Victoria Land, Trio Nunatak nord | collected 2016-01-04
AAAGACTTTCAATGGTATTGAAAAAAATAAATACAATAAAGGTTTCTAATCCAGTATCAAATGAACCTTCGCTTAAAAAACGCGCGTTATTACTATCTACTGAAATACTGCAATTTGTCGCGAGTAGAAGCAGAACGGAAGGCCCGATAAATCAAAGTACTTGGAATGAAGATATGAAGGAATTTCAAAGATATAATCAAGAAACAATGAATATATATTCCGTAAAGTTTGCTTCAAAAGCAATTTCAATTTGCAGCGAATTAGCTGCAAAGGATTTGACCGATCAATTTTTTCAAACCCTTTGTAATAACCCCGTACACATTAATGGTATAAAAATGGTTGGCGAGCAAATGGGGGCTTATGCAAATCGATTGCATTAATTATTCTGGTTTGCCTGCTTTGGTAACAGCACCTAATAATTGACCGAAATTAGCCTTTTCTGCTAAATCCTTAGAGTTTTTTTTTTCATTGACTTCGGTATCTTGATCTATAAAAGTTGTGTCGTTTTGTTTTTTAATTGCTTTCATTAAATCAAGTTTATCTAAGGCTTTTAACTGTTCACTTGCCATTTTTTTCAATAAAGCAAACCTGTTTTGTTTGTCAATTCCTTGTTGGATTAACATTGAGTGCATTCCTTCTAAACTCGATAAAACAGCTAATTCGTTAATACTTGCATAGTCCCTGGGATTTGCATTTGAAAGAGCCAGAGCCGGATTAGCTTCCTTCCACGCCTTTGCTGTGTAACCAAAAACGGCTACATTAAGCAAATCTGCTTCATTGGCATATACAATAAATTCTTTGTCTTTTGCTACGTTCATTGCAGGTAAAATAAAATCTTTTATAGCATCTGTATGAAGCTTATAGTTTGATTTTACTAATACGCGCTTAACATTCCATTCAAGGTTATAAGCATTTGATTCGTTTTTCTTTAATCTTTGAAATTCAGTATATAAGTAAAATTTAAATTGCGGACTTAACCAAGACCCAAATTCAAAAGCAATGTCAACATGTGCAAATGTTCCTCCTCCATATCTTCCAGATTTGGCTACAATTCCTTTAGCATTTGTTCGTTCAACCCATTGGGTAGGAGATATTATGAAGCGTTCGGATACCATTTCATTTTTAACATGGTGGAATCCCACCATGTTAAAATCTGGGTTTTTCATGCTTTCCCATGTTGCAAGATACTCTATAGTTTGTCGGGTTCTAATCCAGTTCTTAATTTGATCGTTACCTCCAAAATCTTTTGCCATATCAGTTAAACTGATATAATCATCTTCATTGATTTTTCTCAATGCAACTTCATGACCATCAGCTTTTATTATACTATTCTTACTCATTTTGTTAATTCTTTATAAGTTAAACGACCTTTAACATTGCTTAAAACTAAATCAAATCTTCCAGAAGTAGAATATTTGCGAGTGTTAAAACGCAAAGAAAATTCATTCACATAACGTTGCAAATGAATAGGACTAACCCAATGGTAAATTCCATCAATACCTCGTTTTAAATGAGACCAAAAGTTTTCGATACCGTTAGTATGAACCATTCCATTAACATATTCTTTTGCACCGTGATGTACTTTAGCGTGATTATAAGATTTGTTGAGGTTGTTATAAGCGTGCCACTCATCAGTCATAACATCAGAACCTTTTACGATAAACTCATTAATTACTGGCTCAATAGTAGCTTGTTTGGTATCGGTTACAACTTTTGCAATTACTTTACCGTCACGCTCAATCATGCCTAAAACTGGCGTTTTATCCTTTGTGCTACGTCCTTGTGTTCCTTCTGTTTTTTTACTGTTATGCTTGTTTTTACTTTTGCCTCCAATATAAGTTTCATCAACTTCAACAGTATTTTCTAATGCTTGATGAAAACCGGATGAATCAAAAGCAAAACGTAAACGGTGTAACATAAACCAAGCGGTTTTTTGGGTTACTGTAATATCTTTTGCTAATTGATGAGAAGAAATACCTTTTTTGTGGCTGCTAAATAGGTACAAAGCCATATACCATTTAATCAAAGGGATTTTAGTATCTTCAAAAATAGTACCTACTTTAGCATTAAAGTATTTGTTAGTGTTTTTACATTGGTAACGGTTACCTGCACATTTGTAAACTTTTGAAGTTTCATCGAACGGAGAGACTACGTTTCCATTCCAACGCATTTCTTCAAGATAAGCCATACAAGTTGCTTGATCTGGGAAAGCTTTTACTAAATCAAGAATGCTTTTAAAATCGAATACCATTGTAGTTGTGATTTGTTACTGTAAATATCGACATAACAAATCAAACTTGCAAATTTATTTACTGTAAATATGTATATCATTGCCTATTTTTATTACTGCTGAGGTGAAAAATTTATGTCTTTTTCATCCTGAATAAACAATACGGAAACCGCTGCGCAGAACATAAAAATACCGGCAAGCACAAGCGCATAAATAGCCTGTCCGCCAAAAACATCTTTCACAATTAACCCACCAAACAAACCATTGATTATTTGTGGCAACGTGATAAAAAAGTTGAAAATCCCCATATATACACCTATTTTTTGAGCAGGGATAGAGCCGGATAAAATAGCATAAGGCATTGCCAAAATACTTCCCCAGGCAAGGCCAATGCCAACCATAGAAAGAATGAGCAATTTAGGGTCCTGAATAAAAAAGATAGACAGCAAACCTGCGCCGCCTGCGATCAAAGAGAAAGCATGTGTTATTTTTCGGCTGGTCATCCTTGCAATAGCTGGAAGAAACAGCGCATATATTGCTGAAATGCCATTATAAATACCAAATAAAATGCCTACCCAATTGCCGGCATCTGCAAATTTAATGGATGAAGTATCGCTTGGGGCTACGTGATAAATATGCTGTGCAATGGCAGGTGCCGAAAAAACCCACATGGAAAACAAGGCGAACCAGGAGAAAAACTGAACCAAGCCGAGCTGGCGCATGGTTTGCGGCATGTTTGCAAAATCCTTAAAAATGGTTAAAAGGCCGCCAGGTTCTTCCTTTGGTTCTTCGGCATGAAAAGCGGCATATTCTTCCGGCGGATATTCTTTTGTTGTGACTATCGTCCAAAGTAAACTGCCGATTAAAACAGCCGCACCTGTATAAAAAGAAAAAAGCACATTGTTTGGGATATGGTTTTGATCGGCTGTTTTAGAGATTCCGAGATACTCAGAAAAAATATAAGGCAGCCAGGAACCGATAACAGCGCCGATACCAATTAAAAAAGTTTGTACCGAAAAGCCCAGGCCACGCTGGCTGTCCGGCAGGTTATCTGCAATTAAAGCCCGGAAAGGTTCCATCGCCACGTTAAATGAAGCGTCCATAATCATCAGCATACCGGCACCAACCAGGATAGGCGGAAGAATAAATGCCATAAAAGAAGCATTGGGCAAAAAGATCAAAGCTGCAGCCGCCAGCAATCCACCAGTTAAAAAGTAGGGTTTGCGGCGGCCTAATCTTGTCCAGGTCTGGTCGCTGTAATGCCCAATGATCGGTTGTACAATCATCCCGGTTAAAGGTGCGGCCAGCCAGAAAAGTGATAAATGTTCTACATCGGCACCAAAGGTTTGTAAAATACGGGAAGCATTGCCATTTTGCAGGGCAAAGCCGAATTGGATTCCTAAAAACCCAAAGTTCATGTTCAAAATTTGCCAAAAGCTTAATCTTGGCCGTGTTAAAACTTTTCTCATCAGCGTTTAAATAATTGGTAGGTTTAGGTAAAAAATCGGGTTGCCTTCTTACTTCAACTCGAGTATGGTAACAGATTTGGCAGGCAAACTAAGGTTAGCAATTGTATTTAATTGTTCGCCCGTCATCACATTTAAAGCTTTGGTAAAAGTTACAGTACGTTCCGAAAAACGATCTGTAGCAACAGTAACCGGCTTTTCATCAGCATTGTAAGCAATCAAAATTGTCTTTTTCTGATCATACCGAAAATACACGTAAACATTATTTTGCGGAATGTACTGCATCAGCTTTCCGGTTTGCAAAGCGGTTGTATTTTTACGATAGTTGGCCAGTTTCTGCACATAGTTAAAAGCTTCGTTTTCGTTTTCGGTACGGCCTGCTGGCGTAAATTTATTCACCTTATCACCAGGCCATCCGCCTGGGAAATCCAAACGAACCAAACCATCGGGGTTAGAAAAATTTTTCATCAGGATTTCATCGCCATAATACATCTGCGGGATTCCGCGCATGGTTAGTAAAAGTGCCATTCCTGCTTTGTATTTGTTAAAATCTTCACCTACAACCGAGAAAAAACGGCTCATATCATGGTTATCCAGAAAAGTTACATTACGCGTTGCATCCTGGTATAAAAAATCCTGCGCTAAAACAGAATACAAACGGTTAACACCATCCGTCCAGCCGGGTTTTCCGTTTAATGCTTCGTTTATGGCATCTTTTATTTGTCCGTCGGTAATGCCGGGAAGCTGAGTATCAAACCCACGGTTTACAGTATTTCCCTGGGTAAAATAGGCCTGGTTGGCTACCGACCATACCAGCGTTTCACCATAAATGGAAAAATGAGGGAACTCAGCTTTAACTTTTTTTGCCCAATCGGCCATGTAAGCCGCATCATTGTAAGGATAAGTATCCAAACGAAAACCATCGATCCCAGCATATTCTACCCACCAGATATGGTTTTGGGTGAGGTAATTTTGCACGTACGGATTGTTCTCGTTCAAGTCTGCCATACGTATATCAAACCAGCCGTCGAGCATTGTTTTTTTATCGGTAAAAGAAGCATGAGGGTCCATTACCACCGCATCACGAAAGTTGGAATTAGTATATTTAGGCCATTGGTGTACCCAGCTTTTCATTGGCATATCCCGGATCAGCCAGGATTCTGTCCCGATGTGGTTATGCACCAAATCTTTAATCACTTTCAATCCCATTGCATGGCACTTTTCTACATAAGCTTTATACAGCTCGTTAGTACCAAACCGCGGATCAATTTTATAATAATCCGTAACGGCATAACCGTGGTAAGAAGCATGAGGTTCATTGTTTTCTATCTCCGGTGTCATCCAGATGGTAGTAACACCTAATTCTTTTAAATAATCCAGGTGGTTCATCAAACCTTGAATATCGCCGCCATGCCGGTGATAGATAGAATCGCGGTTTAAAGTTGTTTCACGCATACCTTGAACCACATCGTTACTTTTATCACCGTTGGAAAAGCGGTCCGGCATCAAAAGGTAAATCAAATCTTTATTGGTAACACCTTGTGCACGGTTGGCCGCAAGGTTTCGTTCTTTCAGTTCGTATTTAAACTGTAGGTTTTGTTTGTCTGCTGATGAAAAAACGATTGGAAAACTGCCTGGTTTAGCTGAAGGTGAGATTTCCAGATCAACAAACAAATAATTTGGATTTTCAACTTTATGAACTTGCATCAACTTTACACCCGGATAGTTTAATTTTACCTGGCGACCTGCTATGTTTTCGCCATATACCAACAGTTGTAGTTTCGGGTTCTTCATTCCCACCCACCAAAAAGCTGGCTCAATCCTGGAAATTTCCGCAGCTTTTACCTGTGTTGTTATTAATAAAAGCGTGATAAAAAATATAACTTTTTTCATGTTAAGAAGCTTGTAATAAGGTTATTGCAGTTTATAAAGAACACTCGCTGTTGTGGCAGGCAGGGTTATGGTTGGTGAACTCATTTTTTGAATACCTTTTTCATCAATTTTATCTCCGTTGCCAACCAATATCCAACTACCTGCTGGTAAATTTGTGGTGATGTCCTTCCTGTTTCCATTCAAAAGCACCAAAATATCTTTCCACTGGTCGCCGTTGGCATGGTCGGTTAACTGATACTGGATCAAGTTTGGGTCATTGGTTTCTGCAAACTTTAAATGCTGCTGGATCATGGCTGTGGATGGCATCCGAAATGCAGGATGGTTTTTTCTTAAAGCAACAAGCTCCTTGTAATAATTAAATACACCTTTATAAGCTTTTTTTCTGCCCCAGTCCAGCTCGTTAATTGAATCAGGAGAGTTGTAAGAATTGGCAACGCCTTGCTTGGTACGCAGCATTTCGGCACCGGAATGTAAAAAAGCAACACCCTGAGAAGTTAACACAACAGCATTGCTCAATTTATCCATCTTGATTAAATCCTTTTCTGAAGCATCAGGATTAGCAATCTTTAACCGGTCAAACAAAGTATTGTCATCATGGCAGGAAACATAGTTAATAGCTTGATAAGGTTGGTTTGCCCAAGGAGCTTTTGAATAATTAACGGCCTGATAATTAATTTGCGGGTGTTGGGCAGAAGCTGCAATCCCGAACTTTACGCTTTCGGCCATGCCCGGCGCCCCGCTAACAAAGCCCTTCGCTTTTACATCACTAAAAGCCCCTTTTAAACCATCGCGTATGTCATCACTAAAAGCGGCTATTTCTTTTAGCTTAACTATGTTTTTCTTAACGGCCTTTTGATCTTCCGGCAACGGACTTGCCCCGGCAGTCCATCCTTCGCCGTAAATAAAAATAGTCGGATCAATTTTATGAAGTGTATCACTAATGGTATTCATCGTTTCAATATCATGCACGCCCATCAAATCAAAACGGAAACCATCCAGGTGATATTCCTTTGCCCAGTAAGCAACTGATTCTACCATAAATTTCCGCATCATTGCTTGTTCTGATGCAGTTTCATTTCCGCAAGCTGTACCGTTGGAGTAGCTGCCATCCGGGTTGTGCCTGTAAAAATAACCCGGTGCAAATTGGGTGAAATTGGAATTGTTGATGTCGCTGGTATGGTTATACACTACGTCCAGGATTACCCTTAACCCTTTGGCGTGCAGCGCTTGTACCATTTGTTTAAACTCGCGTATCCGAACATTGCCGTCGTAAGGATTAGTGGAATAACTTCCTTCAGGCACGTTATAATTTAACGGATCGTAGCCCCAGTTATATTGGTTTAATTCGGGTTTACTTTCATCAATAGAACTAAAATCGAAAGAAGGCAGCAAATGCACATGCGTTACACCCAAATCTTTGATATGATCAAGACCGGTTGATTCGCCGTCAGGGCTTTTAGTACCTGTTTCCGTCAATCCTAAAAACTTTCCTTTATGTTGTATGCCTGAATTTTTGCTGATGGACAGGTCGCGAATGTGAAGTTCGTAAATAATAATATCTGTGAAATTTTTAAGTGCAGGCCTTTTGTCCTGTTTCCAACCTGATGGATTAGTAGCAGCTAAATCTACCACCATCCCTCTTTTGCCGTTCACACCAACCGCTTTCGCGTAGCTGTCCGGTGTTTCGAGCAGCCATGTGTTGTTTTCATTTACCTGGAAAGTATAGTATTGGTTTTTAATATTTTGGTTGATTACGGTTTCCCAAACGCCCAGACCGGCTTTTGTTAAATTAATGGTGCGTATAGGGCTTCCTCCTTCTCCTGCTGCATATAACCGCAGTTTTACAGCAAACGCTTTAGGTGCCCAGACCTTGAATACTGTTTTTTGAGGTAAATAATTCACCCCTAAATCTTTACCGTTATAGAAAGGGTAATCCTGAAAAGGATCAATTGTTAATATCGGTTTAAACGAAATAAGCGGCATCAACGCAAAAAGCAATAAAAGAGCTTTCAAGGGTTTCATTTTAATAATTAATGTTATCTGAAAATAGAAGTAAATTTTTGTCTAAGCTCTCTATAGGGACTGCAGTGGTTGATCTGGTTTAAAAAATTGGTAAAATAAAAATATTGGTCTAAATCCTTTCATAAATCGTATCCTTTTAATTAGTTCAAATTGGTACTGCCTGCCAAAAAATCAATTCTTTTTGTAACGGTTTACTGCGTTAAAATTGTATCAAGACCTGTGCTTCTCATTCAGCAGGAACTACAAAAATTTTGGCCAGGACAAATTAAGGCAGGTTATATCAGAATAACGATCAGTTCAATCAAGATTTTAAAAAATATTAATGTTTTAAAAGGTAAGGGTCTCAATATCATAAAATTATAAAAAATAAACCTTGAAAAAATTTAAGGTTTGGAGCTGGTTTTATGTACATATATTTTTAGATGCTTCTTTTTATCGGCAAAAAATTATAGGCATAAAAGAAGCACCCTATAATTCTGATAGAAAATCATGGAGGCCCCTGAAAAGAATTTTAGATATTAATTGTTGGAAACTTCAACCGCTTTCTGTGTCTTCCTCTGATTTATGGTTGTTGTTTTTCCGGTTTTGCGTTTTTTTTGGAAAGTTAAAATGTTGATAACTTTTAAACTCATTCTAAAAAAAAGTTAAGTTTTCCACAAAATAATTAATAGAAGAAACAAACTTTACCTTGGTTTTGTAATAAGGTAATCTGTTTGTGTTTTGAAGCTGAGCAGATAGTTACTGGCTTCGGATTTTTTTGTAAATGTTTATCAACCCGCATGTATTATGGAATTTTTAGTCAAATCTTTTGAAGCTAAAAAAGATCGTCATTTAGCTAATGAATTAGTATTTTCCAAAGAACAAATTTTACGTACCATTGGCCGTGATTTTAACAAATCAGTAGTAAATATTGTAGGCTTGGTTTCTTTGTTGGAAGACGGGGTTTCTGACCAGGATTTTGATAAAATCCGTAGTTATTTATCAAAAGAAGCAACAAACCTGCATGTGATGGTAAAAGATATTTGCAGTTGATCCGATTGTGGTATTTATATTGATACTGTTTTTATCTACCTAAAATTGTATCGGCCAACCCTGCAAGTTTTGCCCAGATTGTTTTTCACTTGGATTATACAAAAAACTTATTTAGAAGAAACCCACTCTTCCATTTTGTCTATCTGCAAACCTATTTCTTTAATTTGAAAATCATGCAGCCATTGTTCTTTTTCACAAATCCATCTTGATCCATTTCTGCATAATTCAATGCTGATCAATACATTCCTTCCTGTAAACCGGTAAGTTTCAAAGTTCTCCGTCTTTACGGTGCCATAAATCTTTCCAAGTGTCGGACTGGTAAAATATGCTTCCATTGTATTTTTATAGCTTTACTGAGTATCCGATACCATCATCTGCAGTTACATTTACCCGCTTGCTCTTACGTTCAAATTAAGATGAATTTGCACCCAATGCTTCTTTTATCACTTATTTTTCAGCATTGCTCAGTTGATACTGAATGTAACCGGATATCATTTTAAAAATGCAGAAGAGGATTATCCTCTTCTGCACTTGATGGCTTGTGTCCACAGTTCAACTAACTGTTCTATTTCACCACGATCAGTTTTTTGGTCAGCATTGTTTTTCCGCTGATAAGATGGATGATGTAAACACCGTTTTGAAGCGTACTGACGTTCAATGCAAAAACTTTTTTCGTGTTTGCTTCGGTTACATCATCAAACAACCGGCTGATCAACTGGCCTTTTGTATTATACATTGCAATGGTAGTTTGTCCTGCTTCCGGCAAAGCGAATTCTATGTTCGTTTGCCCGGCAGCGGGGTTAGGATAAATAAACAACCCGGTTCTAACGGCTTCTGAAATAAGTCCGGGCGGCGTAATAGCCAGCGGTGCCACACTGCCAGTGCTGCTGCTGGCAGTAAAACTGTTCAACTGTGCATTATAAGGAGAGAGATATTTTCCGGGCAGCGGGCTTTCCACGGTCCCGGTGGGCAGTTGCCATTGCACCGACAAATTATCTCCGCCGCCGCCTTCTTTCTGTATGGCTTCCACATAATATTTTTTACCAGCCTGCAAAGTAACGGCTGCAGATTTTTGGGAAGCAAATTTAGTCCATTCCCGGTAGTCCGTCCAGCTTAACACATTGGCAATCCTGACTTTATTGGCCGAGTTATCATCAGCGGATAAGAATAGTTCTCCGGCATCATCCGCAGCAAGCCAAAAAGTGTAGCTGCCGGTTTGCGGTGCGCAGATATAGCCGCGGATGCGCGAGGCATAATTGTCGCCGATATTTGCCGGCCCTTCAAAAGAAGCAATCTGACTGCTTGAAGTTGGCGCGGTTTGAAAGGAAAAATCGGAAATATTATTTCCGGAAATATTGTCCCACTCCTCCCGCAAAATCGTTCCGGTAGCCGAACAAGTTGCGGAAGCAGGCATCACGACAAAACTTTGGGATACTGTTTTTGCCATATTAAAAGAAGCATTGCCCGCTTGCGAAGCTGCTATGGTTACGGTCCCTGCACCGGTGACCGTAACGGTACTGCCGGATAAAGTTGCCGGCCCGGAAACGACACTAAAACTTACCCCAAGCCCGGAAGAAGCCGTAGCCGACAACGCAAAAGGCGCATCACCATTCGTTTTGGAGGCCAGGGCTGCAAAAGTTATCGCTTGGCCTGCTGCCGGGGTGGCTGTAAAAGGCGACAAATGGATTCCGGCTATGGGCGTTTCCATCGTTCCGTCCGGCAGTTGCCATTGCACCGATAAATTATCGCCGCCGCCGCCTTCTTTCTGCAAGCCTTCTATATAATATTTTTTGCCTGCCTGTAAAGTAATAGAAATTGATTTTTGAGAAGAGAATTTTCCAAATTCCCGATAGTTTGTCCAACTGTCCGTATTGGCAATCCGTGTTTTATTAGCCGGATTATCATCTGTAGAAAGCCACAATTCACCGGCATCATCGCTTGCAATCCAAAAAGTATAACTGCCGGTTTGGGGCGGAAAAATATAACCCCGGATTCGCGAACCGTAATTATCCGCTGCATCTTTGGGTCCTTCAAAAGAAGCGATCTGGCCGGTAGAAGTGGGTGTATTTTGAACGGGAATATCAGCAATCGTGTTTCCGCCAGCGTTGTCCCACTCGTCCCTGGTGATCGAACCTGTACCTGTTGGAATTGTTGATGTAGCAGCCGTTGTATCTACATAAGGCGACAAGTGGCTGCCGGCAATTGGCGTTTCCATCGTTGCGTCCGGCAGTTGCCATTGGACGGACAAGTTGTCGCCGCCGCCGCCTTCTTTCTGCAGTGCCTCTACATAATACTT
>JAABUS010008781.1_pt1 | contig 10937 bp, 8 predicted proteins | sample 5560161 | NCBI WGS metagenome assembly JAABUS01 (sample SAMN10711885, study PRJNA513376) | rock metagenome | isolation source: Antarctica rocks | place: Antarctica: Victoria Land, Trio Nunatak nord | collected 2016-01-04
ATGACTTGATGAAGTGGCACATCTTGCAGCCATTCGTGACCATGGTGATGAACATCATATGCACCAAATCTCACAAAACTGGAGAACATGTTGGCTGGCTAAGGTCTGTGCTGATCCAAGGTCTGCAGACAAGAAGAGTGACGGCACCTGCTTCTGTTCATCTGTATGGTAGTAGATGCCTGATCTGTACTGAGTACCAACATCATTGCCAGATCTGTTGCGAGTGGTGGAGTCGTGCCTGGAATTCAACAGGTCCGCCAGTTTACCATACTCAACCTGCTGAGGGTCACATGTCATTTGAACAGGCTCAGCATGGCCGGTGGACTCAGAGCACACTTGCACAGACAGCATCTCCACCATTACAGGCTTGAACTGCCAGGCTTGCAAACATGGACTCAGCAAACACAGATGACACAGACAGCATGTGGACATACGCTGCTTGCACATGACATCGAGAAGAGAGGCTGACAGGCGTCACCTGTTTGACGCTGTGCTTGTAAGCAATCACAAGTGGCTGGCCATGTTGGGACAGCAGGCTCAACGTGTCCCCATGTACCTCTGTCATTAAACACACGGAGGCACCAGCCAAACACCCTCTTCTATGTTGGCAACTCTCAGTTACATGAGCATCTTCCACATGGGCTGCTGTATCTTGGATGGGTAAGCTGCATCATGCATGCTTATGATGGTTGGATTGCCTGATATGCATTTTATATCAAGAGGCCTTGCATCTTGCTGACGCTGCAATGCTAATGGGTACGGACTGCACATGGTGAGTTTGCACTGTGTACATGCTGCTCCACTTGCATGGCTGCATGAAGCTCACTAAGCAGTTATTGGTATTTTTGCATTTGCCGTTGGATGTATGCATTCAAGATGCTAGCAAGCAGCGCAGTCTGTTACGAGGCCATAGCTGCTTGCAAAATATTCAAGCTATACATCAGCACCACACAAGGCATGTTGCCATAAATATATCTTTGCATTACCTATGCATGTTCAAACACAGTGGCTCAGCTTCAAGCAATGCAAACTCTACCTTGCGATCATCACACCGGTCTTGGCCTTCACTCCTCTTGAATCATTACCATCTGTCTGATCATATACTCCTGGAGAGACAGGCGCATGTCACCCAGGCTGTCCTTCAGAAAGCATTCAACAAAATGCACAAAACAAACTTCAACACAGGCTAAGAAAGCAACGACAAACATCATTGCAGTCATGTTGTGTCCCAAGTCATAAACAAGACATGTCAATTGTCATGTGACTGATCAGGCCAGGGTGAGCTGTGTGATGACTAACAACAAATCAGAGATGCACTATGCCTCATTGTGGCTACAAAAAGGGGCAAAAGTAAAGCTTACTGATAGCTAGGCCGGCACAGAGGAGGGCTTGCACTACAGGAGGTGGATAACTCCTTTGTCCTGCCTTCTAACTCTCAAGAGACAGCACAGTCACAATCAGTCAGCTACAAGCCATGTATCAGTATGTCAACCAGCCCAAAGTTCAAAGACACGGCAGGCATTACTGTTTGTTGCAATGTCACGAGCGCCTAGCATCAGTGTTGAACTTTTTTCTGGTGTACCGAGTACGCTGATCCACAGACCGCTTCTTGGCTCCAGGCTCATCTGACAACCAGCTATATTTAGTGCCTGCTGAACTTGTTACTTCAGCAGCAGTAACACCGTTCTTTTCAACATCAAAATCAGCAGCAATATCAGGACACACAGTTTCCAAAGAGTTGCACTCACAAAGCATCTTGCCAACACAGTAAGGGCATCCTCTTGCCCTCTTGGCAGTTCGTCCATTTGGGGAAGCCTGCCAGCTGTGCACCTTACCCATTGGACACTCTTGGCAACGCCACCGAATGAGTTTGCTGCTTCCTAATGTTATACTGTCTGGAAAGTTTCCGTTCCTGCTGTTTTTATCATGGTCCCATTGCTTCAGCAAGGCATGCTTTGCCGCTGCAAAAGTAGGATGCTTCTGCTTGGTGCCATCTGCTTTCCTGCCGCTGTTTGCCTTTGCACACCTGGGACACCCAGTCCTGTGACGCGCCTTACTCATGACTGAAGCCTGCCACTCATGCAAGCAGACGCTGCACTTCCAGTGGGCTTTCATGCCGCTAGAGACAGTCAACTGGCCTGGTGACAATGGATGGTTCTTTTTGATATCCCAAAACAGCGCAACTTCAGGTGCCTTTCTGGCAAGCGTGTTATGCTGACAGACAGCCTGGCCTGAGCAGAAAGGACAGCCCCTCCCTTGCGTCCTGGCATTAACAATAGCCTCCCAGATGTGTGGTAAGCCGTCTGGACACTGATCACACGACCACCAGACCTTGCGATTGCTGCCAGGCCTGATGAGAATGTTGCCCAGGTGCATGTTGAGCCTGTCATGCCACTGTTTCTGCAGCTCGTCAGCAAGCAGGCTGGTATTAGGCCCCTTGCCCAGCTGCTGGCTTTGGCGCTGTGGCTCACTGTCAGCGCTACTGCTAATGTCATAAGCATGCCCTGCAGATCAGCATGGAGCATTCAACAAAATCAAACTGCTTAAGCTGACTTGCAAGTTTAGAATACTCAACGAACAGACAACGGCATGCGTACTTCCGTATAGTCTTCGATCAGACTTCTGAGGCTCTTGTGCATGTCTGTTCAGCCGCCTGACGCGGTGGCACACTTGCGAGGTTTGCCTGAAAGCAGGCCACTGCCAGGTCTGAACGATGCTGTCAGATGCAGCAGTCGTGTACGGCGTTTGACCTTTATCTTCATGCTGCAAGCTGTACTTCAGCACACCTGTTACAACGGGCAGTGCATGGGAACGTCGCTCTCACACCACTCGACATGAGCATGGTGTGATAAAACCACAGAGCAGTCGTTGCCTGTTATTGTGGATGTGTGTCAGCAGAAAGCAGCCAACAGGGAGATTGCAGTGTTTCTCGGAGCTCTTCACGTAGCGGTGAGCCTGGGTTAGCAGCTGCAGGAAAACGCCAATTAACGCCTGCAGCTTATCCCCTTTGTCTGACTCTTCTTCTGCTGTGCAATCGTGTAGCATATCACTTTGATCTGCATGTCTGTGCTTTTCCTGGTCCAGCACGTTGCATTTTCTGCACCTTCAAAAGAAAGCAAAGCCACGACAACTACAAACCCAGTCAGCTTCGCATTGACACTTTCCAGCCTTGTCTTATACCAGCTGAAACTGACTAGTGTACAATCAGCAACTTTCAGCTTGCATGTCTGATGATATCTATTACATGGCTGAACGCTTTCAGCCTTGCCTAAAGGATCTGAAGCTTGCTGAAGCCGGCTGCAGTGCAATCAGCACAGTCTAGCTTGCAGTGTCTAGCTAGTGTCTATATATATCTATATAGACCAGATCTGCTTCATTCAATCAAGGCTGAAAGTACTACAGTATTTGGTTGGAGCTGTCCAATGCATGTTAGGAAGCAGAACACTGTCAAGTGTAGCTATGAAACAACATGCCCTACAGAGCTACTGCAGTGCAGGACCACTGACCTAACTAATTGACCTAAACAGGAAAATTTTGGTAGACACATGCTAGCACTTTTATTTGAATTGTACCTCATGTGATGGCTTGCAGCATGAACACATTGAGCTTGCATGTTGAGATCATGCCATGCCAGATATGCTGTTGTAGAACAGCCCAGACAGCTTGTTTCCCTCCACGGCTCTGACCAGCTCTGAGAAGTTGACAGCCAACACTTGCTGTGTGCGGTTGCTCAGGCTAGCTGTCATGACACCTTCAGCTCTGCCATACCTAACAGAATTTCGCGTGTACACTGCCAACCTAAGCACTTCTGCCTCTGCATAGATGACCTGCAAGAACTGCAGCTGTGAAAAGGGCTCTCTGTGTCGGGTCGACAAAGCGCAGCTTGGCATAGAAGGACACCCTGCAGTGAGAGCATGCGCGATGTGTGTGTGCTGCTTTTTTAAACGAAATGGGCAAAGGCATCATCACAAATGAGCTGTGATGAGACTATACTGACACGAGTGCGTTGATACGACTGCTCTCAAATAAAACTTGCCGGCTGGTGTCATCAAACGTGCGAGTGTGATGTATGCATGCCAGCTTGCTTTGTGAGGCAGACATACATTGTAATCACAATGCTGACTAGCCTTCATGCCAATATCATCAAATCAGGAAGACACAGGCTCCCACCTGGCTTTGCTGCTGCTGTTGTGCACAACACACCACATCAGCTATTTGCTAGGCTTGTGAGCCAGAGTTGTAAGCGCAAAGCCTACAGGCAAGAAGAGGAAGGGCAGCACGATGTGCTACCTGCTTCTGCCTGTCTGTGTGGGATTCTTCTGCCGCCTCTGTACTCTGTGTTGACATCATCGCCAGCTCTGTTGGAAGTGGTGCACTTGCGCCTGGAGTACAACATGTTCACCAGCTTGCTATACTCAGCTTGCTGAGGGTCACATGGCCTTCTGAGCAGCCTCAGCATGGCTAGTGGACTCAGAGCACACCTGCACAGACATCACCTTCATGAGAATGGGCTCCAGATACCAGGCAAGCAAGGATGCATGTGGGGAACACAACACATACAGATGACACAGACAGGCACCAGCACTGGCAGGCCCTGGCCTGATTGTCTTGTTGCATGGTGCAATAGGGAAGATGATGATGCAGATCAGCATGTGCATAGGACTACTTGTAAGAAAAGCAATTTGGAATCTAAACCAAAACATGCACATGGATAAATGCATAGATGATGTCAAATGATGTCATGCACACAAGTGTGATACTGGACTGCTGTGAGCCCTTTTCAAAGCACAGCAAAGAAATCAGGCAGACACTACGTGCACCTTAGGCTGATGCAGCAGACACAATTCAGGCTACAGAATGTTTTTGACAGATGCTGTTTGCACATGACATCGATAAGAGAGGCTGACAGGCATCACCTGCTTGTACATCAATCAGTATCCAGTGTACTTCAATTAGTGAAGACATGGAGGCAACAGCCAAATACCCTCATCTCTATTTGCCGCTCTCAGATATGTTAGCATCTCCCACATGGGCTGCTGTACCTTAGGTAGTATCCTGCATTGTGCACACTTATCATGTTGCGTGGCTCTAAAAAGACGTCAAGTGGCCTTGCGTCCCACAGGCTGCAATGCTGTTGGGTACAGGCTGCACATGGTTTGTTTGCGGTGGCTGTATGCAGCTCACATCCGCAAACACTGTGTCATGCATTTGCCGTTTGGTGTGTGCAATTCATGATGCTAGCAAGCAACACAGTCTGTGCATCACAAGGCTTCAGGTCACAGAACAAGACAAACATCAACAGATAACCAGTAGAAACTAGCAGTGACAAAGGCATGCTGTGTTCCTGACAATAAACAAGATGTGTCACTGCTCAAGTGTCTGAACAAGCCAGAGTAGGCTGTGCAGTGGCAGCCGACCAATCAGAGATTAAGTATGCCTCAACATGGCTACAGACAGGGGGCAGAGTAGAGCATACTGATAGCTAGGCCAGCGCGCAATAGGGTTGCATTACAGCAAATGGAATGTGCCCCTCCTCTGCCTTCTATGTCTGAAGAATTGACATTCATGACAACTGATGAACCGCCACCAACAAGTTATTTGCAAGTCTATCAAAACTCCCAAGTAGGGCAGGCATTGGTACTTGCTGCACTATCATGAGCGCCTAGCACCCGTGTGCAACTTTGTTCTTGCGTAAACAGTGCGCTGATTTACAGATCGCTTCTTGGCTCCAGGCTTGTCTGACAGCCAGCTGTACTTGGCGCCTGCTGAACTTGTCACTTCAGCAGCAGTGACACCATTCTTTTCAACGTCAAAATCAGCAGCAATATCAGGACATACAGTTTCCAAAGAATTACACTCACAAAGCTTGTGCCCAGCACAGCAAGGGCACCCTGTTGGCTTTTTGCTTGAGGTTCGACTGTTTGAGCGAGCCTGCCAGCTGTGCACCTTGCCCTTTGAGCATTCCTGGCACTGCCACCAAATGAGCTTGTGACTTTGCAACGATGTGTTGTCAGGGAAGTTTCCACTTTTTCTGTTCTTGTCATGATCCCATTGCTGCAACAAGGCATGGTCTGCCGCTGCAAAAGTAGGGTGCTTCTGCCTGGTGCCATCTGCTTTCCTGCCTCGGTGTGTCTGTGCACATCTGGGGCACCCAGTCTTGCCACGCGTTTTATTCACCACTGTAGCCTGCCATTCGTGCAAGCAAGTGCTGCACTTCCAGTGGGCTCTCATGTGGCTGTTGACAGTCACTTGATCTGGTGACAATGGATGGTTTTCCTTGGCATCCCAAAACAACGCAACTTCAAGTGCCTTTCTGGCAAGCGTGTTATGCTGACAAACGGTGTTGCCTGAGCAGAAAGGACAGCCTGTCCCTTGGGTCCTATTCAGAACTGTGGCCTGCCAGATGTGAGGAAGGCCATCTGGACATTGGCCACACGACCACCAGACCTTGCGATCGCTGCCGGGCCTGATGAGAACGTTGCCAAAGTGCATGTTGAGCTTGTCATGCCACTGTTTCTGCAGCTCGTCAGCAAGCAAGCTGATGTCGGGCCCGCTATCAAGCTGTGGTCTTTTCTGCTGTGGCGTACTGTCAGCGCTTTTGCCCATGCAACATACATGCCCTGCAGATCAGCTGCTGATCATCAGCATGCATGCGGACACCATTCAAAGGCATGCGCATTTGACAAATCAAAACTGCTTAAGTTGGCTTGCCAGGGCAGTAAACACGTTGAACAGACCGTCACATGCGTACTTCCGTATAGTTTCCGAGCACTTCTCTGAGGCTCTTGTGCGTAGCTGGTCAGCCGCCTGACGCGGTGAGGAACTTGCGAGGTCCGCCTGCAAGCAACTGCCGGGTCTGAATACTGCTGCCAACCGCTGCAGTTGTGTACGGCGTTTGACATTCATATTTGCACTGCAAGAGGCGATATATCAGACCTGGTACAACGAGCGGTGCACGACAGCGTCGCTCTCTCGCTACTCGACTCAAGCATGGTGTGATCAAAACACAGAGCGGTCGCTATCTGATATCTTTGCTGTATCTGAGCAGAGAGCATGCTAACAGGGAAATTGCAATGAACCTTTCACGCAGCGGCAGGCATGTGTGTAAACCTGCAGGCGCTTGTTAAAACGCCAGGTAACGCCCGCAGCTTATCCAACTGTTTGAAGAAGAAGAAGAAGATCACAAGCTTTGTCTTCACCGCAATTTAGTCAAATGGGCTAGCTGGCCACCAACGACTGTAATCACACGTGAGTATGATTGTATTCGCTATTCCGCTCTCGGGCGACTTTTTAGTCGTTTCCCAACGACTGTAAAATCCATGAATGAATGAATGAATGAATGAATGCACATTTTGCACATTTTCTTAGTTTTGCACATTGCTTAGTTTTGCACATTGCGAACAAGACTGACCTTCCAGGTTGACAGCCCACCCAGAGCCACCCCAGAGTGTGGGTCATTAGTGCCTATTTGCTTAAGAGGTCAGAATTGACACACCAGATGTCTGAATACTGGGCCTGTGACCTGAATTCGAATTCAACCCAAGCTTATGTGCAGACAACCTGTTCATCCCGTCAATGGCAGCAACAGGCTTACAACAACAGCTTGGTGCCTGGAAGGACTTCCACAACCTTGGTGTGAGAAACATTGTCTGTGAACACAATCAACACATTTGATGCCAAAGCACTGACAAAGAACATGCATGTTTTTTAAACCAGAAATTTGCAGGCAGCCGACACTATCACAGCCACCCATCTGTAGCTTTGCAAGTCAGATCTGGGGTGTACAGGCAGAACAAAAAGCTGACAGGCCCTTCAAGCACCCTGTATCTCATGCCACTTCTGTCTTCTCAAGCCAATCAACTCCTGTTAGTACTCATATGCTAGCCAGAACTTGTGGCAGGGAGCAATCACCGTGACACACCTGGGTCTGGCTCTTCTTCTGCTCTGCAGTCTGCACCAAAAAGGCATCCAGGGCAACGTCAGCTTGACTGTGTAGCTCTTTTGATCTGTCATGGCATGTTAGTAATTTGCTTTATCCAGGTGCCCTCTTCACACGATAGAGTGCATCTTCAGAAGAAAGCAAAGCCACAAATACGAAGTATTGGGTTAGCTTCACATTGATGAGTCATTGAAGTGGCATATGCTGTAGCCACTCATGACCATGCTGATGACATCAAGTGTGTCAAAACCTCACAGACTTTGTGTTTTCAACTGGAGAACATGTTGGCTGGCTGTGCTGATCCAAGGTCTGCAGAGAGGAAGAGTGACGGCACCTGCTTCTGCTCGTCTGTCTGGTAGTAGATGCCTGATCTGTACTGAGTACCAACATCATTGCCAGATCTGTTGCGAGTGGTGGAGTCGTGCCTGGAATTCAACAGGTCCGCCAGTTTACCATACTCAACCTGCTGAGGGTCACATGTCATTTGAACAGGCTCAGCATGGCCGGTGGACTCAGAGCACACCTGCACGGACACCATGTTCACAACAACAGGCTTGAAATGCCAGGCTTGCAAACATGGACTCAGCAACCACACTGCATATAGATGACACAGAACGCATGTGGTTACTGGCCAATATCGCGTCACATGGTGCAACAAACGTGATGACAAGGTTCAGCATGTACATACAATTGCTTATGACATTTTGCTATCTTGTGGAAAGACAGAGCTAACGTTCCCTCAGTGAAGAGATGGCACCAGCCAGCCCACCCTTCCCACACCTTGCCGGTGTCAGCTACATTGGCAGCTTCATCATGGGCTGTTGCTCCTTTGGTGGGTGACCTGCATCACACATGGATACAATTTTTTGAGTCTGGTAGATCTACATGAGACATCACAAGCCGTTACTTGCTGCAGACGCTGTCATGCCCTTGCATAAAGACTGTACATGATTTGTATAACAGTCCTCGATACACAAGCTGCATGAAGCTCACAGTTGCACAGACCAAGTCATTTGCATTTGCCGTTTGATGTGTGTAACCCCTATATTTTGGAGCAGGACAGGACAATCTGTGCATTATGATGCTGTAGCCACTGAATGATTGCCCAGCTGAAACAGCACCACAGAAAGCACATTGCTGTGTATGTACCTTAACACTTCATGAGCATGTTGAGACTCTCCAGGACTCCTGGCTCAGCTTGACTTCATGCAAAATCTGTCTGATCAGTGACCACATGTGCACTGGCCTGCAGTCACCATGAGTCATCACAATCTGTCAAGTCACATACTCCTGTACAGACAAACTTGTGCCATACAGGGTGACCCTGAGGGTGCATGCCGCATGGCTGCCTTCAACCAATTGCACAATGCCAATCCAAGCATGGCATCAAATCATGTTATGCATATGAGTGTGATACTAGACTGCTCTCAGCCTTTCCCAAAAGCACAGCAGACAAGTCAGGCAGATAACACATGCACAACAGGCTGATGCAGCAAACACAACACAAGCTTGAAACTGTCTTCAAACTGTCATCAACAAACACTGCTTGCATGACATGACATCAACAGGAGAGCTGACAGGCATCACCTGTTTGACATTGTGCTCAGGCGTTGGTGAAAGTAGCTGGCCATTTTGGCCCAGCAGGCTCAACTCGTCCTTATGTACCTCTGTCACTGAAGACATGGAGGCACCAGCCAAACACCCTCCTCTCTTTTTGCCACTCTCAGCTACATTGCCATCTTCCTCATGGGCTGCTGTACCTAACCTGCATCATGCATGCCTATGGTAGTTGAGTTGCCTAATATGCATAATGTATCAAGTGGCCTTGCATCTTGCTGACGCTGAAATGCTCATGGGTCAGGACTGCATATGCTCTATTTACACTGTTCACATGCTGCTTCACTTGCATGGGCTGCATGAAGCTCACAAAGCAGACATTGGTATCTAGGACCTTCTTTTTTGCTTTTGCCACTTGCTGTACGCGTTGAAGATGCTGGAGAGCAGCACATTCTGTTACAAGGCTATAGCTGCTTGCAAAACGTTCAAGCTATACATCAGCACCACACAAGGCATGTTGCCATACATATAGTTTTGCACTACTTACGCACATTCAGACACAGTCCCAGGACTTCTGGCTCAGCTTCAAGCAATGCAAACTCTACCTTGCCAGTGATCTCATGTGTCCTGGCCCTCGGTCCTCTCAAGTCAGGACCATCTTTCAAATCACACACTCCTGGACAGACAGGCTCATGTGTCACTCAGAAAGCATTCAACAAGGCTTCAACACTAACACTCTGAGCATGACACACATCAACACAGCCTAAGAAAGCAGTGACAACATCATTGCAGTCATGCTGTGTCCCAAGCAATAAGCAAGACATGTCAACTGTCATGTGACTGAACAGGCCAGAGTGAGCTGTGTTAATGACTAACAATAGTTCAGAGATGCAGTATGCCACATTGTGGCTACAAGAAGGGGGCAAAGCACAGCTTACTGATAGCTGAGCCTGCGCACAGCACAAGGTGGAGGGTTCCTCTGTCCTTCCAATTCTCAATGCATAGCACAGTCATAAACAGTGGAGTTCCATATTGACAATATGTCAAGCTAGCCAAAACTTTGAACAGATCAAAGGCATAGCTATTTGCTACATTATTACGAGCGCCTGGCATCAGTGTGCAATTTTTTCCTTGTAAACCTGGTGCGCTGATCCACAGAGCGCTTCTTGGCTCCAGGCTCATCTGACAGCCAGCCATACTTAGCGCCTGCTGAACTTGTCACTTCAGCAGCAGTGACACCGTTCTTATCGACGTCAAAATCAGCAGCGATATCAGGACAAACAGTTTCTAAAGAGTTGCACTCACAAACCTTCTGCCCAGCACAACAAGGGCATCCTTTTAGCTTTTTGGGCGAGGTCCTATCGACTGGGCAAGCCTGCCAGCTGTGCACCTTGCCCTTTGGGCATTCCTGGCACTGCCACCAAATGAGCTTGCCGCTGCA
>JAABUS010008783.1_pt1 | contig 10935 bp, 14 predicted proteins | sample 5560161 | NCBI WGS metagenome assembly JAABUS01 (sample SAMN10711885, study PRJNA513376) | rock metagenome | isolation source: Antarctica rocks | place: Antarctica: Victoria Land, Trio Nunatak nord | collected 2016-01-04
CTTGAGAACCACAGAAGTCTGACCTTGTAAAGCTTGGCTCGTCTATTTCTTTGGCTGCAAATATCTGCACAAAAGCTGATGCTGCTTACATTGTCTTGCAGGCCCATTCTGATGCTTTGGGGTCATGGGGTGACAATGGTGCAGCTGCTAGGCGGGCATGGGAGGGTGATGGGCGCATTGACCTGCGTAGTGTGACAAACTGCCTGCGTCAGTTGCCCTATCATGTGGCTTGGCAGAAGGGCTTCAGACAAGCAGCTGGCGTTCTCAATCCAACTGTACCTATTGACTCTGCCTTGGAGACTTGCAGAGAGCTGGGGGAAGGTCAGCATATCATTATTACATGTCAATTATGCCAATTACTCATAATACATTAATGTCAATTACTATCAATACACAATGTCACTGCCCAACTGCATGCTGCCCAACAGGCTGTTGTTGACACGCTACTTGAGTGCCTTTGCAATGCAAGAAATTCTGTGTGTGGTGGTGAGCAAGGTGTCCCATTGCGCACATGTTATTTGGCTAGCTTCTTCCTGCATCAGAAGCGCAACGTGGTTTCAAAGTAGTGTACTGATGAGTCAGCTTATCAGGTCATTGTCAGTGTCACTCGTTTTCTTACAGCACATGTTCATCATCATCTACGCCTGCCAGTATATGACAACAGACTTAGCACAACAGCTGAGTGCAGGTTGTGCTAGTGCATGTGCACTGATGCAAGTGTGCTGGTTGTGTTGCAGGCTTTGGACCACAGAAGCTGGCTGTGCTGGCAGCTTACTGCTTGCGCCAAGGCCTGCTGGTATGGCTGAAAGCATACAAGGCAGACATTGAGCTGCGAGGCCTGGACCCAAGGACTGGCCTCAGATCTCATAGCATCAACCATCAGAATGGCCAGCACTCACACGTTGAAAGGGCAGCAGCTGCAGCAGTAGCTGATGCTGCACAGTCGCAACCACCTGTTCAGAGCCCCTCCCCTTTTGCTCAGATGGATGCAAATGTACCAGCATTACACAGGATGCACGAAGCACAGCCCTTGGCAAATGGCAACTCCCAGTCGTCAAGGTCCCTGCAAGGTCCAAATTTTAGTTCAAACGCCTTTCCTTCCTTTGGCAGCACCGCTCCTCTGCTTCAATCGCCAGACGCTTCCTTCACCTACAACAATGACCAACCTCTCAGTCCTAGCATGCCTCACTCTCATTCAGACATGGGCTCGCCCAGGGGCGCAGCAGGTACCCCCAGACCCCACCGTGCGCCCCCTCCTCCACCACCAGTAGCAGCTGCCCCCTCCCCTTTTGCCATGGTCAGTCCATTTGCTCAATCTGCTGCCCCTGCTTTCCCGCCACTGGAGCGTTCGAATTCAAGCGCATCCAGCATCAGCGAAAAGGGCAGCAGCGAGCAACAGCGGCGGCCCACCGTCAGGTTTGCTGCTGATTCGGCTCCCAGAGACAGCAGAGGATACAACCACACTAACAGTGGTTTCACTGAGCTGGCAATGGCTCGCAGTCAGGAGAACTCAGGCCGCAGCAGGAACAGGTCAGATGACGGCAGCAGAATTCCAGCTGCCACTGTAAGTAGGCCTGGCCATCATCGAAGCCTCAGCAGAAACAGGAGTATGTCCAGACAGGAAAGAGCGGCCAGCGCCAATCTGGATGTGTTGGACTTGCCGCCTCTGCCTTTGCCAACTGAGGCTAATGGAGGTGCAGAGGAAGCTTTGAGTCCTGTCACCTCGCCTGTGGTATCTAGGCAGCCATCCCGCCACCTGTCCATCATGAGGCAGATGAGCGGTTTCAGGTACGTTGTTGCTGCTGCTTGCACGCTACCGTTTGACTGCAGCACCTTGTCCTGTGTGCTTGGGACGGCCTGTGAGATGAACTGCCCACTAGTGTGTTCATGATTTTGCAGTGGACGCAAAGCAATGGCCACCCTGTCAGGGTTTGTCTGCACAGTCATAACCAAAATCATGTTGCAGGCAGTCTCGCAGCATGAGTAGGGCGCCTAGCCGGCAAGCTAGTGTGAGGGAAGTCAGCAGACAGCCAAGCATCATTTCAAGAGCAGCCAGTGTGGCTGGCTTTGAGGATGACTGTGGTGGGGATTGCGGAATCTGCTTAGATGAGTTGGAGCAGGTTGCAATCAATGGGTGCAATCATAAGCTTTGTGTGGACTGCTCCATCAGTTTGTGCGAAGTTCACAAAAAGCCGCCGCTCTGTCCATTCTGTAGAGCGATGATCAGTGGCTTTCATGAGATCCACGAGAGCAAATACTACGTGACCTAATTTTTGATGAATTTTTCGTTGTGTTTTACATGCTGCTTCTGTGGGCACTTTTGTTTTTGCTTTGAGGGTTTGCTAGTCCTAGTGATGCCTGCATGTGAATGATACAAGTTGTTACATAGTTGATGGTCTGTTTATACAGGTCAAGAAATAGACTGAACTTTGCAAACTCAGTATAGCCAACATTGTCTGCTGAGTTTGCACAGTCCATTTTGATGTTCTGAGACTGTTCAGCTATTCTGCTGTTGATGCAATTATGTTTGACTTAGTATTTTGGCAGCCACAGCACCCTATTTGCTGGACATACGTGCTGAGCATTGTCACTTTACACTGCGTTCTGCTTGAGATGATATCATCGATGTAATGCAGCGTAGTGATTACACAGTAACATTTCTCGCATGCACAGCTAACAAGTTCGACAGTGTACACAAGCACCCAGTACGAACGGTTCACATTATAACATATAGCAAAACTACAACCAGGCTCTGCATTGCTGCTGCTAGCATGCCCTGTCTGCCGATGATGCACCTCAAGGCTTTGGGGCTGCAGAGGTGTGCTTGGGCTTGTTCTCCATGATGTAGTTGGACAGGAAGCCAAAGGGGTCCTGGGGCCTGACACATCCACAATAGACACTTCAAACTTAAGCACATGTGATGCACAGACAGTGGTGAATACACACAATGCACAGATAGGCATGTGTCAGCAGACGATGTTGCACTTGTGTAACAGAATGGTGGGAACTGAAGCTACATGGCACTGTAGTGAGTAACGAAAACTGGGTTTGCAGGAGTTGGTGGCGGTAGGCATGTTAGAGATGTGGTGAGGGGGTGATGGTCGTGTGCTTTCATGAAAGACACACAGAAGAGTCAGAGCAGTCACCTCTTCATCACCAGCTCCTTGAGTGCAGCACGCAGCACAGGCACGACAGTGTGGTCCAGGTACTGCAAACAAAAAGCCAAGGTTGTTGCTACTGTTGTGCACGATTCATGTCACATGAGTTTCCAGTGCCTGTCAAGCAGATCAAGCTTGGTGGGAGGAGACGGACTAAATTGGGTGGTTCAGACTGGGTAGCCGGTACTTTAAACTGGTACTATCAGAGTTAGCGCAGAACTGGAAAATTGCTCTAGAGATAGCACAACTTTGCATAGCTGGCACAGGTAGGGTAGTGGCATCACCTCACGGGTGGGCTCAAAGACAGGGTGGTCCTCCAGGTGAGCGGTGGCAGGCACAGCAGCACTCTCCACCACTCCATGCACAGCGTGAGCCACAGCAGGGTGGTTGTCCTTGGTCTCTGAGGAAACACCAATGTCGTCCAGCTTGGTGGCAGCAGCGTGTGCAGTCTCTGACTTGGCAACCATTGGGGCATCATGTGTCTCAGCTGGAGTCTTGTCCTCAGCACTCTTGTGGCCCATGCTCAAGTTTTTCATTTCCTGCAGGTTGTCTTCACCAGCAGAAACCTTGTGGCCTGCAACAGGAATATGACTTTCATATGTACAGCAGTGCAGGGTGCCTGTTTTGTCAGGTGATGCAGCTCGCAAGCCTGAAGGTCAGACCTGATGTCATCTCGACATGCACTGGGGACGTTTTACGAAAAAACAAAGATGACTGAAATGTAGCAATTCAGGTCGTACATGCTTTGTGTCGGACACAGTGCGCTGCCAGCCCTGGCCCGAAGTGCGTCACTTGCAAGGCGAGTTTTACCGTGAGCAGCAGAATCTACGGAGGCTGGGATCTCGTGGTTAGGCTTGTGAGGCTCGATGGATGCAAGAGCCTCATCGGAAGGGCTAGCGTGGTGAGTCTTCTCTTCCATTACCTTGAAGTCTGTGTCTGGATGAGCAGTGTGGCTCCCGGGCACGGAGTCGATGTGTGAGTCCACACCAATGGCACCTACATTACATGTGAGAGTCAGCATTCAAATGAGGAGCAAATCGCATTGATGGACGCGGGAAGGCAAGCAAGCTGGCCTCGTACAGCCTAGAACCTCGAGAATTGCCAGGGTAATCGAACACTGGCGTCAAGCCGCAACCTCAACAAGCACAGTTTGCACTTGTACAGCCATTGAAATATCGACGACGAGTCCTCTGATGTGCGCACCAGCAGAAGTTGGGGGAGGGTCACTCACGTGCCCCATGCTAGGGACCTCTCCTTCTTGCATCGGGGAGTGCTTGGTGTTCTCTCCCGGCATTGATGGTGAGATGGTAACCTCGGCCATCTCTGCAGCTTTTGCGATTGCAATCGAACAATCTGTACGCGTGAGGAAAGAGCAGGGTGTTTGCACAGCTTGGCCAGATACGAGAACGAGAACGCGAGAAAATTCTCAAGCATTATTTAGTTTCCCCACAGTTTTGACGAATTTGCATTCTCTGTGGTGGTGCACCTCAGTAGACAAGGTTCATGTCGAGTCTGAATTTGACACTGCAGCATATGAAGTCGGGCACAAACTGCGTTAACGTGCAAGTCGAAGGCAGCAGGGGTAGGCTGATTGCCGACAAATATGCAAGCTGTCAACTGTTAGAGGCAGAGCTCAGGTAAAACTGCTAGAAACGATACTGGCTACGAGCCCAAGCACAAAGCACGCAGGTCCGTCGCAAGTTGATGGAGCAGCCATTTTATATCTGGCATGGCCATGGTGCCCCGTTTTGGTATGTCGACTATCCTCAGAAGGGGTTGTTGACGCTCAAGTTGTTCTGTCGTGAGCTTCCTTGATAAGTTGGATCTGAGGTACATTCCGTAAGAATACACTGATCTGCAGAGCCTGATAATGTGCCTACCAAGACTTTGTGGCACATAGTATGGCAATGCATAAACATATGCAGCCTTGCAATGAATCTGTTTACAGTTATGATCAGTAGAACCGCTGACTTGAGGTGTAGCGTCTGCTGGTGACTTTTATGTCAAGGCCAACAGTTCTGACGGCCGGCCACAAGCAAGCGACGCATGTAGAGCTTAGATTGGATTTGTGTCATTAGTTACACCTACATCAGCAGAGTGAGCAATGAGTTTACACAGCAGCTTTAGGAAGCAGATCTATGGATCCTGAGCTGTCTCTGCTTTTTTTCAGCTTTCAGTTGACTGATCCACGTCTGGTACGATGCTTGTGTCTCCTCATCACTTAGTGTTAGGTATTGCTTCATGGGGCTGCCGCTTTTGACACTCGATTTTAATCGGGGGGTGCAGGTTCACATTTCTTTCAATTCACATTATTTTACAATCAGGCCTTGCTTTCAATTATCTTCACAGAACATGAAGGAAGACAGCCAAGTTTACCGAGTCTGGCATGTCCATGACTGGTACAGTCCAATGCAAGCAACACAACACCTGTGAACCACCACCTGTGACGTTGATCTTGTCATGACGAGATCGACTGTGACAACTGACCCAGACTCAGTTTATTCAAAACTACCAAAGACAACAATGGTGCATATACTCTGGCCTTTATGATTATACAAGTTTCGGAACAAACTTGCCAACGTGTTCCTGATAAACTTTGTACTCATTGCCAAACGCGTCTTGCAGCATGTTGGCCTCTGTGTCGGTACGGCTCTTGTAGTACCTCCAGCAGACATACAACAGCAGACAACACCACTCTTCTGAACCAAACAGCAGAGTGAAGCCTGAAAATAACAGCATGTAGGAAGTATAGATAGGGTGTTGACACCATGCATAAGGTCCTGTCTTCACAAGCTTGTCAGGCACCACCAAACGATCGTATGCCTGCAAGTCATTTTGCACAGCTCAGTAAGCCGGGTACAACAATATGCTGCACAGCTGGGTTGTGTTGTGATGGTGTGAGTGCCTCCTCCAAGCACCTCCAAGTGAGCACCCAGCACCAACATTGTCTTGAAGCATATCAATGATGGCAGCATATGCAGTTGATTATAGAATGTATACCTTGCCCAGCGTCTCAGTAGCCCATATATGCAGCGCAAGGGCTCCACAAAGCAGGACAACAGATAGACTCTGAATCACAGGGCGACAGAGGATGCGATGGAGAGCAAGCTGCTTGTAGCAGGTCCCATACCAGTGCAATGCACCCCAATGGCCTGCAATGCCAACTCCATGTTTGCTGACAACTGCAATGCTTGTGCAATGCTTGCTAACAGCAAGGGATCACTGGACAATCACAACACTGCAACACACACTGTTATTTTGTGATTGCAATTATGTGTACATTGAACAAAGTTGTCCTTGCAGCATGTCCTGCGCCCAAGTGCGCCTGGTATATTGTGCCTATTAAAGCAATGCAGAAGCAACACAGTCTATTCTGACCTGCAATCACCAGCAGCACAAATGTGGCAATTGCCCATTTGCCCTGCCAGGTACTCACTTGCGCATCTTGCTTCCTGCTACTCAGCTTGCCATACTTGAGTGTGCGGCGTATGCCTCCAAAACCGAAAAACACACAGTAAATTGCAGCTACCGCCCATACTCGTGGAGTGATACATTTACAAAACAACCAAGCTGGCCCAATAATCAAAAATGCTATTACTGTGCCAAGCTGCAGAAGTGACAGAGAAAGCTTTCTGGCTGGAGGTATTTTTGGTGCTGCTCTGCGTGCTTGAGCCGAAGAAAAGTTACTCAGAGACTGGAACGGAAATTCGGGACCATCAGCGTCGTCTGTAGCTAGTGCTGTGCGCTGCGCTGCAACCACGGCATGGGTTCGCTGCCTTGGCTTTGCATTATTTTGCGTATTGTGACGAGCGTGAATATGCAACTGAGCTGCAACGGTCGGACATATGCGTGCCTGGCAAATCTGGTCAAAGGGAATACATCCTCGGGCGTGAGTGTGCCGTCCAACTTGCATATGCTTGCAAGCTCAGGTTTCACAAAGTCCAACAACTTCTTAGACAGCCCTTCGGTCAGAGTAGCATTCCTGCAACTTTGACATCAAGGGCGGATCCCCAGGTGGCCATATTGAAACGCCCTTCCGCATGGCTGTGCAGTGCGGAATCTGCACGCAGGATACGTCCGTCACGCGAAGCTTTGACGACAAGCCTTTGTAGCTAAGTTGCAGATTTTCGGAGCCACCTTTCCTGTACGTGAGCTCAGCCTTCATGCTTTGAAAAACAGCCCTTGAAACACGCATGCCGCAAAGTGTCTGCGTTGGCCGGGTCGCGCTCCTGCTCTTCCAACACATATAATTTGTTAGTGACCTTTGCCAGCAGTATCGCTGTGCTCCACTGCAGTATGTCTTTAGTAGGCGGCAGTTTTGCTCGGCCGCAGCGGGACTATAACAATAAAGTGCTTGAAGGTGGGATTATCGTCACTTGAGCAAAAACTCTATCATGTGAGGTTTCGACACTGCAGGCTGTAGCTTGTATCCACGAGAAAGGATGGCTGCCGTGTGCAGGTAATTGGTTTGAAGATCGCTTTTTGGAAGCAGAGGGCACAGCAATTGACCCTGTTCTGCGACCATACAGCGGACCAGAGGAACCTCTTGTGGGTGCAACAAAAGGTGACAAGTTCACTGGCATCTGCTTGTCGTGGTTCAATACAACTCGCATAGCAACATGCATGATCCCGCCTTTTGCACACAAAAACCGACTTCTTCCACATTTGAGCTTGAACCTCGTTGAGCGCAGGAAGACTCAGCTACCTATCACATGTTGTGACTGCTCCACACCACGATCGCCAGTCAAAGCCAAATACAAGACGCTGCATCCCGGTGCACTATCCAGCGGCAAGTTGTGCAAGTTTGCTATGTATTGAAGATTGATATGCCTGTGTAGAATTCACAAATGCTTGCATGCAGTTTTGGCAGCAACACGCAAGTGTCTGTCTTGCAACACCAGCTTGTGCAGCACAATCAGCGACATCCAGCAACTCTTATGCAGGGCACAAGGTATAACCCAGTTACACAAAAGAAAGCTGATTCTGCCCACCTGCATGAGCGCCTCGCTGCCCATCATACTCCCATGATGCTCACATCTGCCAACCTCGGCATAGCTGCACCCTGTGCCGGTGCTCCGCTAGGCTGCACCAAGACCTTGTGGGGTCTTGGCAATACTGGTCTGTCCGAGTAAGATATGCATACCTCTTCTGCCCATCATGTGTTCCGTTTCTCTACCGCTTCATCTCAATTGCTGCTGCTGCTGCTGGTGTTTTGTGACCCTGTGATCCTACGCAGTGATGGCCAGCCTGCTGTTGTCAGTCAGACCTGCCAGTTCATCATGCTGCATCAAGCTGATGTTGCTGCCATGATGTACTGTCGCATGCATCACCTCCAAAAGATCTTGCCCAAGTACTACAAAGTTGTAACCACAAGCAGACCATGCACAATGTACATACAGGCAGCTGGACTGCTTGATATGTTCTGCCCTCAACAAGGGGCTGACTATGCAGGGTCCATACACATGTATCACTGGAGATGTTGTGCTTGCATTTGGGGTGGTATCATCAATTCACACACAGCAAAATGACTGGTTTGCGTTGCTTGACATGCCCTGCTTGCAACAGGGCTGACTATGCCATTCATGAGGGGCGCTGGGAGACCACCAATCGCCATTTCTATGTTGACTTGCCAGCTGAGAAGCGCATGGTGAAGCCTGAGTATTACAACGCAGCTGCTGACAGGACACATCACATCCACGCTGCCTTGGCCCATGAGGCTGCTGAGGACTCAGGGGCAGCAGGCCTGCAGGAGGGCCCCTGTGGCAGGGCTGGTGCTCGTGGTGAGCCCCACAGCAGGCGTCAAGCAATTAGTTGGGCTGTTGCAAACTAAACACAGCATGAGTTTTGCTTCACTGTGGCATTTTACTAGATGTGGATTGGACATGTTGCTACTGTGCGGGCATGGCACGCTTTAGTAGTATCTGTGTGAGTGAGCTTTAGCACTTGCGCAACTGCTGGTGCACAGGGCCAAACATGCCATGTCGGACTTGCTTTTGCTACGTAGATGCTGAACAGCTATGAATTTGCGCTGTTCTTGCAGCAAAGACCAGATCACTGTGGCGGAATGACACTGGCAACGTCTCATGTGTGTTGTGCTTGTCTGTTCGTGTGTGCCATCACATCTTGTATGTCATACGCAGGCGCCATGTCCCGCCATCCTGCTGAGCCAGGCAGCATATATGGCAGCAGTGTCTTCTGGGATGAATATGCAGAGGGCAAAGTAGGCCCCAGGGGCAGGTCTGGTGGTGTGTACAGCTGACAGCAGCTGAACAGCAGCAGAAGCACCATCTTGTCGATTCACCATGCAGCCTTGCAGCACATAAGCAGCACTACCTCAGTTGCTAGTTGGTACTTGTAAGTCAGACTGTATCACTGCAGGATGGTATGCACTTCATTCACATTTGAGTCTCAATGATCATCGGATTAGCACCTCCAACAACTGTGGCTGAGCCAGGCTGACGAGCGAAACATCTCAGATACTTGCACTGCAAATATCTGTGTCACCTGTACAACCTTAACACAGTTCTGAGTGGGATCTGCTGAACTACCTACCACCTGTACATGTGCAGACATGTCATGAGCTGGCACGTCAGTTCATCAATGAAGTGGCAGTGATTTCGGTTTGCACATAGCTGCCACCTAGTCAAGCATACATATATACACACGTACGTTGGCACCTTACTGTGGCTATGGCAGCTGGGGGTCGCGCTATTGACTTTCTGATGAAATGCAATTTAGGGTCAAACAGTGGTCTCGGAGCCGCCGCATGTTTTTGAAAAGTTGCAAGCCAAAGAAAAGCTAGTTGGGCTGATTTCTGACTGCGCGCAAGCGATTTCCCTCAGTAGCACTGCCAATCTCGTGAAAAGTTTAAATCGCGGTGCGGCCGTGACCGCTTGCATTTTCACAGGCCAATAAGGCCGGCACCAGCACGTTACAACTTGCATGCGAGCATAGCACCGTATGGGAGCCCTGGACGTGACCAACAAGTTTGAGGCGTGGACATTTGCAGGGCTGCCTGGCAAAACATTGCATGTGGCACTCTTTGCGGATGTCGCTAATTGCAAGTATGACTAGCCTCTTCCCACACCCCAGCTGCCTGTGAGCATTTGCTCAATCCTGAGGCTGCATTCCCTACAGGGAGCTACAAGACAGGATCAAGGAAGGCAAAGTTGAGCCCGAGGTTGCAATGCTGAATGCAGAAGTGGTAGGTAGTGTGCTTCCGCACATGAACAACCAAATGCTTCGGTTGGAAAGTGCTTCAACACCTGCTCAGGGATCCAATCGCCCTTGCAGGTGGCAGATCTGTTTGTTATGCGCATTGCAGCCCAGCAGGCATTAGCACAGCAGCATCGAGGCAAGCTGATCACTAAGTCCCTGAATGCAGAGTTGGTTTACAACATGTCAGGCTCGAGACATGTGAGCCTCCTGACTCACCACTCTTTTGCTGAGGTCATGCTGCTTGTTGGCATACACTCAAAGGTCATCATTTCATGTTCTGCTGCAGATATCTGAGAGTTTCAAAAGATTTGGAGTGACAGAGAGCTGCAAACATTTGCTGGTGGCACGCTTTGATGCAGAGCCTCAGCAGGTATGCTCATTATAATCAAAGATAGTGATGTGCATTGATACAACCTGCAATCTGTTATCTTGCTGTTTGACAGCCAATATATGCTGTGACTGCAGCTGCAAGCTATCACCGACATGGTGGCTGGTGAGCAGAGGTCTTTGGACAGCTTGAGTAGCGTCAGAGATGAGGGTCTGATCAAAAAGGCAAGTG
>JAABUS010008784.1_pt1 | contig 10934 bp, 9 predicted proteins | sample 5560161 | NCBI WGS metagenome assembly JAABUS01 (sample SAMN10711885, study PRJNA513376) | rock metagenome | isolation source: Antarctica rocks | place: Antarctica: Victoria Land, Trio Nunatak nord | collected 2016-01-04
AAGGCCCCCGTCGCCCCTCCGGCCGCTCTCCGTCCAACACCCGCCCCCCAACCCTACACACCGGCTCTCTAACCCACGCCTCCGGCAGCGCAGTCGTGCGCGTCGGCGACGCAGCAGCCGTATGCGGCGTCCGCGGCGAAATCCTCCTCACGAAGGACATTGCGGACTGGAAACACACCTCTGACACCAACCCTCAGTCATCCCCTTACTCACCGAGCAACGCTGATGCAGAAAGACTGCAAAGCCAAGCCGACGAGATCGCGCGGCTGAATCTACTCGTTCCAAACGTCGAGCTCTCAACCGGCTGCTCGCCCGCCCATCTCCCCGGTTCCCCACCCAGCGATCTCGCGCAGACGCTCTCGCATCGCGTCCTCTCCTTGCTGCATATCTCTCAGCTCCTCTCAGTGGACGATTTACGGATATGGCACCATCCGCCCTCCACCACCACAGCCGCTGCGGAAGCGCCGAATCCCAATGACCCGGATGCCATGGTTATTGAAGAGGACGACCACCAGGAAGAAGAAGGAGACTCAAAAGCGGAGATCAAAGCGTATTGGTGCCTGCACATCACCATCCTCTTCATAAGCCTCGACGGCAGCCCCTTCGACGCCGCTTGGGGCGCTCTGCTAGCTGCGTTGCGGGACACGAGATTACCGCGGGCGTGGTGGGACGCGGATCGAGAGACGGTGCTGTGTTCGCCTGACTTGAGCGAAGCCCGCAAGTTGCGTCTCAACGGCTTGCCCATCCCCCTCACGTTTGGGGTTTTTGTGGCGGATGATCAGGATCGTATATTAGGGCCCGGCGGTGGCGGGAAGGAGAAGAAGAACAGTTGGATATTGGCGGATTTGGATGCGTTTGAGGAGAGTTGTGTGAGGGAAGAGGTGTGCGTGGTTGTAGATAGGGAGATGGTGGTGAGACTTGAGAAGGGTGGGGGAGGGGTTGTGGGGATGGGGGAGATGAGGGGGTTGGTGGGGAGGGCACAGGAGAGGTGGAGAGAGTGGAAGGGGGTGTTAGATGGGATGTGAGAGAGGCGGTCAAAGAGTGGACATAGTTCGTGCTTCAGTATGCGGACGGACACCGATTCTCTTGTAGAAATCTGCCAGGGTGTGCCACTTCATGACAATGGTCTTTCCCAAATCTCGCCCCCTCCTACTACAGAGATGAATCCACCTCCTTGCCACTCGCTATCATCTCCCCCTCCACGTCACATTGCAAACCCTACCTCCATCGCCACCCCAACAGCTCTAACACACCACTTGGCACCCCCACCCTTCCCTTGCTCTGTGTCCCTACCCAACCTGCCAACCCATCCCCATCGTCGCTTCGCCTCCACGGCCCCCTCCTAAGCTCCCTTATCCACCTCCTTTCTTACCAATCCCCCTCTCATCACCAACCTCACCAACCCCCTCCCAAACCCACAGCAAGCGAATTCCAGTAAAGCGAAGCTCACAGTGGCTTTATAGCGGTGAAGGCGTTGTAGCCTCAATTAAGGAGGGCCATGAGCGCGCAGTGGTGCGGGTGCCGAGTTTGGGGATGGGGATCATGGTGGATATCTCTTGTGGAAGTATGGAGGACTTTCCGGGGGGGGGATGGGGGGTTCGAGGTGTGAAAAAGCCATCTTAATTGCTTTGTCTTCTTTGGTGGTTTGCCACTTGATGTGCTCGATGTTGATGACAGTCTGGTTATGGGTGGTGAATCGGCCTTTCACCGAGATGTGCGTTTTGGAGTATTTGTGATTGACATGCAGTTGTTTGATAGCGTATGGACAGGGAGAAGGGAGATGGAGAACATGGTGTACTGGTGCAAGAAGGTAATTAAAATCCTGGGAGGAGTGCAAAGAAGGAAGAACGAGAAACGAAGCTTGGAATCTGCGGTTGGATAGGGGGATGATGTAGAGCAGGGATGGTGCATTCAATGCTTGGGGGTTTTGGGGAAGAACGCAACGACGGAATGGAGATAGGTTGAAATATCAGTGAAGATCCAGAGCTGAAGAGATAAGTCGTCAAAGTATTTGGCTTGCTCTAAGAGCAGGGCTCGGAGACCGTGCCGGCACAGATGATGATACTCAAAGCATATCCGAGACCATGAGTTTTTAAAGATCTTATATGGTTTGCAGCTCAAGGCGTTCTTGTATCTTCCACTGCAGTTGGGATGCAGTCCTAATGCCTATCCAAGGTTACTCGATATCTTTGTCAAAGACGGGAGCGGCTAAATCTTACCTACTGACTGTGTCCGAATTGAGGGCTTCTGGACACCTTTGTCGAAAACACGTGCAGCTGATTCTTACTGGCTGGTGCCCATCTGAGCTTTCCTGACTCCTGTATCGAAGCCGTCCATTTCGGAAGTCTCTCGTGGGTTTTCTGAGCCAGGAATTTACACCTCGGTCTTGATCCTTCCAATGGCGCATCTGCTCGACGCACAGAAGTAGCTTGTGTTCCGAAGTGCGTGACGCGTATGTTTTGAACGAGGAGATGTCTCATCATCGGCCTTCAAGGTATCCCGCACGGCCTTCGAAACCTTACGCGATCTCCGTCAGGACAGCCCTGGAAAGTTGGCGATGGGAACTCTCGTCAATCGCCGATCAAGCATCACACCAGTTCTCTAGCGGCCCTTATATAGATTGAGGGCTTTCCGAACAGGCTGTACAGCAACAGGGCTATGTTCAATCCAGTTCCATCCTTCGGGTCCGAGTCTCATGATTACTTTACCATATATTTTGGACAAAGGGATTTCGCCTAAACCACGACTAGAATCTCTCGAGTCCAATTGATTATCTCCCTCAACCCAGCAATGATCTGCTGTTACCTGGGGTGCCGCCGTAAGTCGGAGATGGGCGGCTGGGACAGCTGAGAGTATCTTACCGAGACCTGATGCCAAGCATGGAGACCTTTTTTGTGTTGCTTGTGGCCAGGTAAACCAACGATACGTTTGAGGATGTGCTTGACAGTTTTCTCCCCTCTAGACCTCCATTCGATCCCCACTACAACGATGGCATCACCTACCTGAACACCACGCCCACCGCTGTATTTCATAGAAACATAGATGACTTCGTTGTTGCCAGTCATGGTCGGGCGCATGGAGTCACCACCAGTGTACCAGAGATCGCCGACCCTTAAGGCAAGAAACGGCTTGCGGTATTCAAGTAGATTTTTTCGAAGATGCCAGAAGAGCACAGCGTACAATCCTTGCCGTGGCTTGGGAACACCCCACAATGACAAAGGAGGCGCTTGCCATGGAAGATAGTTGTTGTTCCGTGTCTGAAAGGCTCGGAAGGTGACCATGAAGGGCACACCTCCAGCTAGGGTAATTTTGTTCCTCCAATACCTGAGAGAGTGCGACAGCTTGTGTTAGCATTCGAATGCAGGCAGTAATAAATAGCCAGTGCAACAGGTCAGAGAGGAAGATATTGTGAATATTTAGTGCGTCAACGTAGAACCCCCATCCACGAGCGAGTGATAGTACCTGAGTCTAAATGGACTTTGGGAAATATGCGTAAGAACACACCTTGCTACTATCATAGAAGCGAAGTACAGTATTGTCATCATGGAGTAAGAGATACAGCTCTCACTTGGTGAAATTTGGAAGACACGAGAAACAAGGGGGGATACATAAGGAGATGTCAAACCAAAGAAGAAACAACTCCAATAGGGGCGAATCTTTGCATAACTGCATAATTGAGCTATCTCACGTGAAGCTCGACCGTTATCCTCGACGCCTGACTCCCATGCAGGAAGCCCGTCTCCAGTGCAATAGCCTTACTACTAACAGAAACAGCCCCAAACTGAGGATTCTCGAGTCTAGTCAAGCCTTCGAGCTATCTCCGTTAATAGGTGGCAGTCTTCGCTGGATATACGCCTCCAAATCGTCGATCTCCTTAGGATCCGCGGAATGAGCTAGGTCAGGGTACGTCTTGAGGTCAACAGACCAGCCCCAGCCTTTGAGTACATCTGCGGTCTGCTTGCCCCATTGGTACTTGACCAAAAGATCTACGGCACCATGTCCCATGAAGATTGGCGTTTCCTTGTTGGGATTTTCAGTTGGGACGTACTCCTTTACCTTTCCCTCCATCAAGAGGTAGCTTGACAGACCGACAATGCCGGCAAGCTTGTGGGGGCAGGTTATGCCAGCGAAGAGTGAGATGGCTCCGCCTTGTGAGAAGCCTCCGAGGATGATGCGATCTGAGGGGATGCCCTTCTCCATTTCCTCCTTGATGAGTGAATTGAAGTAATCCCGTGACCGGAGTATGCCGACTTGATCGTGGGCTTGAGCTAATTCGTCGAATGTTGTCTATGTAAATGTCAGCATCGCAGTAGAAATCATCATTTATATCTGCAAGTCCAAGGAGGGGCTGGGTATCAAACAGTATCACGCGGTCTTACTATATCGTACCAGCCTGGCATCTTCATGCCAAAATTCTGATTGCATGTCAGCTTAGTATTTGCAAGCCTATCGGTAAAAACCCACCACGGTGATGGGTATCACTGGAGCCTGAGATTCGTTTAGTATAGTGTGCTTATCGATGTTCAGAGGAGTCCAAATACATTCGGAAACACGAAAGCAACTTCGTCAAATTTCCCTCTTCTCCTCCAATTTTCTGCAATAGGCGACCTAGATAGTGTGAGAAACATGATACCGATAGAGAGGTGCGATTTTACCATCCTGCCCCACTGCCTCAGTCAGTCAGCAGTTCTCGAATTTGCTTTGGTCAAAAGCTCAATACCTATCGCCAAGCCCATGAGCCCATATGACGGTTGCCGTGTGCTTCTTCAAAGCAGGGACTACCATCGCTGCTGGGCCTGCCATGTTGGAACACCTGAGAGCAAAGCCGCAGAGGAATGCAAATGCTGAAATACAAGCAAAGGTGAGATGTAAATAGAGTTTTTGATTGGATGTTTCTTTGATATGTCAAAACAACCCTAGCGCGGCCCTGAGCACCTTGATGTGTGCCTTGAGGTATCCCACCAAAAGTCCAAAAAACATCCATTTGTTTGCTGCTAGAGCTCGTTTGCTACAGGCCGCTATCATCCAGTATGCCACCTCCCTCGCCACTCCCAACTTATCTCTACAAGATCATCTCCATAGTCCCTCCCTTACCCCTGCCGAAAGCTCTGCAATTATCACCTCTTGACGCCAAAGATGGCTTCATCCATCTCTCTACAGTCGAACAAACACCCAAGACGGCTGGAAGGTTCTTCTCCGACACAGCAAACCTGTGGCTGTTGAAGATCCCATTGCAGCGGATTGAGCAGAACGTTAAGTGGGAGGAGGGTACAAAGGGCTGCTTTGCGCATTTGTACGACCAAGGGCTAGGGAGAGAGGAATTAATAGACACGAAATCAATGGCAAGAGGGGAGGGGGATAAGTGGGAGACGGTATTGGGGAAGGAGCAGTGGCTAGCTTGAAGGGAGGGTGATAGATGGAGGATTTAGGCTCGGGCTACCTGTTTGGTCATTCCCCGGGCTAATGTCGACTCAACGACTGCACAAAAGGTGATCGTTCAGAAGTCCACGGGTAGACGTTATAGCGCGGTGATAATTTGGCAGATCAATGCACTCAATTGCGATGGTTCTGTCTTCCTCGCAGAACAAGCTGATGCCAAGACACATGGTGGGGTCGAACTTATCCGCTAAAGTACCTGTATCAATATGGCATAGGGTTCAACGTCTAGTGCCTCGTAGAGCACAGGGGACATACAGAAGTACAAATACTTTACTCCAGGGTGCTAAGGTACTCTTGAGAATAAAAAGTAAATGGGACGCTTCAAGTAACATGATCATGTAAAGTGATAAGCCCCTCATGAACATCGTCGGGCCTCGGTCCGGACGGTTGCTGATTGTTCCGTGCCGCCGCATACAAACGTCATCATCGTTGCCGCGTACAGTGGCTGTTGCCTCCTGTCAATTGTCCTCCGACATCTATGCTTCTTCATTTACCCTTTCTCTCGCTCTAATCAACCACCATCTGATTGATCCATTTCAGCAATATGAAGCTTGTTAATCACCTACTGCCGTTTGTGGCACTGATCACTGCCTTCGTCATCCCAGATGAACAGGTAATGACCCAGATAGCCATTGAGGCTCACGATATGCCACATTCAGTCTTCGACAAGCTGCCTTCAAAAGCTAAGCTTTCCGGAAACTTCGAATCAACTTTCAACAGAATAAAAGATACATCCCGCAATATTTTCGATCAAGCCATCGAGACTGCCTCCAAGGCTGGGGATGAGCTTAATCATAAGTTCGATGACACGGCAGCCAACACAAAGTCATGGGTTGAATCTGCCTCGACAAGCCTCGGTGGGCACCACGACCATCACGGACACCATGACAAACCGAATATGACGGTCTACCAATTGATCGCCGAGAGCAAGTATACCACGAAGCTGGCCAAGCTGATCAACGACTATCCAGACCTCGTTGAAGCTCTGAACGGCACTGCTGCGAATTATACCGTGTTCGCTCCAACGGACCATGCATTTGAGAAGATCCCCGAACATGCCCCTAAGCCGTCAAAAGAGGAGTTGAAGAAGGTTCTTGAGTACCATGTCTCGTCAGACTTCTATCCTGCAGGTAGGGTCTTGGTTACCCATACCATACCAACGTTGTTGGAAGGCGAGGATATTGGATTTGAGCCACAGCGGTTGAGCACGAACATCGGCCTTAAGGGCTTGACTGTCAACTTCTATAGCCGAATCGTGGCTATCAACATCGTGAGCATTCATTTTTATGCGCTGCGTTAACAGTGAGCTGATGGACATCAGTTTGGGACCAACGGCGTCATACATGGAGTCGACAGCGTTCTGGTGCCACCTCCCAAGGTTGTTGACATTATCAGCCTTCTTCCTGGCGAGTTCAGCACCCTCGAACTAGCTTTAACGAAGACCGACTTGATCCCAACGATGAATGATACCTCCAACCACATTGGTGGCACCGTGTTTGCGCCTTCTAATTTCGCCTTCCAAAAGCTTGGCCCAAGAATCAATGGCTTCTTGTTCAGCCGTTACGGACAGAAGTATCTGAAGGCCCTGCTGAAGTACCATATTGTCGCCAACCAAACTCTCTACTCCGATGCCTACTACAAGGCTGATGATGCTGAAGAGACTGGTATCCCCAAGGGCTACTTCCATGTAAGCATCGTTCAGCCTCATTCGGATAGACCGCATGACTGACCCTGGGACAAGATCGATTTGCCTACATTGCTCGAAGACCGCTCTCTCAGCATTGATGTTGGACGCTACGGTCGTTTCATCAGCATCAAGATCAATGGTTTCGCCACCGTCATAATTGAAGATGGCATCGCCGCGGATGGGGTCATTCAGGTCGTCAATAATGTACTGATCCCACCGAAGAAGATTGAAGGAGCGCAGCAACAGTGGCATGGCGAGGAGCTCAGTGAGGATGATTTGAAGGAGCGACTTGAACCTTTTGTCGATCAAAGCGAGTTATGAGGTCCAACTATGTCGAGGTTCGCCTGAGACTAGCTGTATCCTCGTCAATGATAGCGTATCGACAAAGTCTTCAGGTAAAAAACTGAATTTGTACCCCGTGTATTAGCACAGCATAAAAACGAGTCACGAATAGTGATCTCCAACCGTGTCTTGACCTGCAGATTTGTGCAGCAGTCATTTTCGGTAACACAGTCGATCACGCTTGTTCGTGGCATTATCTGAACCATTTCATCAATCTGCTTAGAAGACAAGGTTAATTTCCTCGAAGACTGAGGTCCCGCTTATATGATGAACCTCGACGTACCGGAGCGACAAATGAGGAACAGTAAGATTAATTGTGTCCCAGACCATTGATACCAGTTGAAAGCCGGCTAGCGTCACACGTAGTAAGGAGCACACATACGACTCCTTAGTGGCCCATCGTCCTCAATCAACCTGTGGTGTAAAGGTACTTCCGGGAGCTTCATATCGTCCAGATCAACAATAACATTCTTAAATAACCTATCGTGTTCTTTGATTTGGCTGTTATAGGATAAAGAGATTACTTCTTTGATTCTTCCATCGTCGCTATGATTGTAAAGTTCGATACCTTCATGTCTGTGCCACAGTTTGCCTTCATCACCGGGAGACGCAGGACGGAATCTCCCTAACATGTCGTTCTCGATATTTTTCCTTTCACCATGATATTCGGAGAGAAATTTTACTGCAAGGCGTGTGTTCTTAAACCCATGTAATTCCATACGCATAGAGTGTTCGTGCCTATACATGAAGAGGCCCGATAGATACGAGTAAAAGCTCGTCAGCGTCTTCGGGAAGTCCCTTTCTCGGCATACGCCCTGGGGAGCTTGGCCTCTTAGGGCTTGTCGGCCCTTCGAAGTGATCTCTCCAAACAAAATTGGGTGCGTAGACAGTAAGGAGCTGTCTTGGATCCCTGGGTGTTCACGTAGATAATTCAGTACTGGGCGTTGACCTGAGGGGATTTATAGCGAGATAGGCTGCCACAGAGGCAGCCAATGTCTGGGTCGGTACCGATCTCCGCCAGAATGCTGAGCCTAGATTAGCCGAAGTCTTACCGAAAGGCGCGATGAATCGCGACTTGATTTCCTGGGAGAGTCCGATAACTCAACAATTTCATCTACACAATCATTAGTATAAAAGTACTACGGGTCATTATCTTTGCCTGTTTATACTCAATGGCGTCCAAAATCTCCGGGAAACGCAAGCAGCCTGCTGAACCTTCTCATGGTCCCGACTCCAAGCGTGTAGTAAAACGAGTCAAGACCTCCATAGCAAGAACCGTATCAGCACAAGCCTCGGACAAAGCCTTAAATAGGAACGGCGATCTGGATGTATCAAGTTTTGTCAAAGCTAGAGAGTTCGAGATCAAAGCTATGGAAACGAGCATGGGCAAATCTAAAGCCTCGCTGTCGACCCGAGCTTTCCAGCAAGTGCCCAAAGAGCTAAGAAGGAGGACTGCAAGCCACAATGTCAAGAGAGTGCCTAAGAGATTGAGGGCGAGGGCGAGAAAGGAGGTATGTCATGAGGGCAAGCCCATGCCTCTTATGATATATTTACATAATGAGAGCGCTGACGAGGCTTGCAAGTGTAAAGATGAAGGAGGATAATACGCCTACTGTGACCGCTCGCCGTCGAAAGCCGACCCCTCATATGCGCCTGAGGCTGGAGACAGCAAAGAAGCTTGAAACGCTCAGTAAGCGTATCCAGGCCAAGCGCGAGAAGGCCAAGCAGCAGAGATTGGACCAGAAGCTGGAGCAAGAGCTTGGGAAGAGTCACCCTGAGCAAACACAGGCCACACCTCCTCGAATTCCAAAACCGAAGAGAAACAAACTGGCAGAGCCAGATGAGCCAGCTGCGAAGTTCCGCAAACGGCAGATAAATAAGTCGTGGTTACCTACGCATGTCTGGCATGCTAAGAGAGCCCACATGCCTGATCCGAAGGCTCCGCTGTGGAGATTTGCTGTTCCTTTGACATCGACTGCGAAGGTTCACAGGCCGACCCATCGCGCTGCGTCCTCTAGGGGATGCGTAGCTTGGGATACAAGCTATACAAGCACTATCTCGATTGAAGGGGTAGAGGCGAGCTTGCTGGGCTTGCTAAGGGATATTGGGGTTGAGGAGCTCATGCTTGTTGGCAAGAGAGGTGCAAATTGGAGGAGCGGTACTCGATCGTGGCATGGCTGGATTCGGGAACGAGATCATGAAAAGAGATGGCTAAGCACTGTCGATATCATTTGGTGCACAAGCTTGTCTCCACCTGACGAAAGACCAATACCATACGCTTCCTCGAGGAAGAAGCCAAATCGCCAGATTTTTCTTCGAACGCACCCTTCGTCTTTCCTTCTCATCTGGAACGAGCTCCTTAAAGACGTTAAAATCCAGCATCCCTCCCCCTCAATGTCAGATCTCCGCTTCGAAATTGGCAGCATTGAAATTACAGGTCCTAACTCCACAGAAGCCCTCGTCGGCATCCTTCATCCTGTACCTCCTGATAGTGCCTCTACCGTCGACCAACTCCAGCCTCCACTTTCCACTGCACCTTCACAGCAAGACACAACTGAGAAAATTTGGCCCCACCTCAGCTCCCTCACCAACCCTTCCGCTTTAGCCCCAAATGCACTTCTAGCACTTAAAATTCACGATCCGCGCCTCTTCCACCCACCGCGAACCGTTCCATCACCACCCCCCGGCCACGAAGACACTCTTCTCGATCTCCTCGCCTCTTGGCCACCCGACGCCAACCCCATCCCCGCCGCTATCTTCTCCTCGACCGCACGACACAACGCTTCCCGCTTACCCTCCCAGAAAGCGATCAACCGCCGCAAAGGCTCCAGCCCTCCAGGCACCTATCCTCCACCCTTACCCACCGATCCAGCCATTCCAATCCTCCTATACACATCTCGCGCCCCAAGCCTAAATCACCAAGGCACCTGGACCGTACTGCTTCCCTGGAAATGCGTCCTACCGACATGGTACAGTCTGGTACACTATCCGCTCTCTTCTGGCTCGAACCCCCGGTTCGGCGGGCTGGATGAATTACGACAAATGCGGTTCGAACGCGGAGAGCCTTGGTTTCCCGGGGATTACCCTGGGACGGAGGCAGGTTGGGCGTGGGAGCTAGATGAGCGAGAAAAGAGAAAGCGTGATTGGGAGAAGAGGCCGAAAGGGAAGAGGGTGAGCTGGGATGCTGTGGATCTCGGTGATGGCAAGAAAGGCGAGGTGGGAAAGGGGTGGGCGTGTGACTGGGAGCGCTTGTTCCTTGGGCCACCGGCGCCTAACACGAGCAAGGAGCAAGCAGCAAGCACTGCAGCGACCGATCCGCCTACCACATCCGCACCAGATAAAGACAACTCAGCGCCGAAACCAACAGCAAAACCCGCAAACCCTCCACCCCAAACCGCTCCCTCCTTCTCCTCCCTCCACCTCCACCGCCTCCCCTCCCCCCTCCTCACCCCCCTTCCCCGCACCA
>JAABUS010008788.1_pt1 | contig 10934 bp, 14 predicted proteins | sample 5560161 | NCBI WGS metagenome assembly JAABUS01 (sample SAMN10711885, study PRJNA513376) | rock metagenome | isolation source: Antarctica rocks | place: Antarctica: Victoria Land, Trio Nunatak nord | collected 2016-01-04
GCCGCGATGCACCGCGCCGTCGAAGCCCCAGAAGTTGAGCCGCATCAAGGTGAGGGACTCGGGGCCGACCGAACAGCCGGAACGCCACCTGGCCTACACATCACTGGCCGACGCCGTCCGTGGCCCACGCCACCGCCGTCGGCGCCCAGCCGACCAACAGCGCCAACGCCAGCGCCACCATGAACGCGCGTGGCCTGCGGCGACGTCGACTCATAGTTCCACTCCTGGTTCGCCAGGGTCCCAAGGGTCGGGCGCACCCTAGCCCGCAGCACCCCCGGACCGGGCCAGTTGGTTGCGGTCGGCGTCGTCATCATCGTCGGTCGTCGCGACCGCCTCGGCGTCACCGGGCTCGGATGTGCGCCCGCGAGCCCTCCGCACCACCGCCGCCTCGTGGGCCCCCGCCCGCCGCAGCCCGAAGGGCCACCAGATGCGGTCGCCGAGGTCGTAGGCGATGGCGGGGACGAGCAAGCTGCGGACCACCAGTGTGTCGAGGAGGACGCCGAAGGCGACGATGAAGGCGATCTGAACGAGAAACAGGATCGGGAGCACGGCCAGGGCCGAGAAGGTCGACGCGAGAACGACTCCGGCGCTGGTGATGACCCCACCGGTGACCGCCAGCCCGACGAGGATGCCGGGCCGGGTCCCCCGCAGCCGTGACTCCTCCCGCACCCGGGTCATCAGGAAGATCGAGTAGTCGATGCCGAGCGCGACGAGGAACACGAACCCGTAGAGGGGCGTCGACGGGTCGGAGCCCGGGAAATGGAAGACGTGGTTGAACACGACCGCGGCCACGCCGATGGTCGCGGCGAAGGACAGCACGTTGGCGGCGACCAGCACCAAGGGCGCAGCCACCGACCGCAGTAACAGGAGCAGGACCACGAAGATCACACCGAGGATCGTGGGGATGATGACGCGCAAGTCTCGCTCGCTGGCCGTACGCACGTCGAGGTTGGTCGCGCTGCTGCCGCCGACGAGCACGTCAGGACCGACCTGGTCGAGCGTGGTGCGCACCGAGCGGACCGTCTCCTCCGCCTCCACGCTGTCGGCCGCGGCGACCAACGTGGCCTGGACGACGACCTTCCCGTCGACGACCTTGGGTGGCTGTCCGGGCACGGTGCCGATGACCGGGTCCCGCAGGCCGTCCAGCCCGCTGAGCACCTGCACCACCTGCTGCGCCTTGTCCTGTGGCGCGACGACCTGCAACGGCGACCCGGAGCCGGCCGGGAAGTGCCGACCCAGGACCTCCTGGCCCGAGACCGAGTCCACCTGGGTGAGGAAGAGGTCCGACTGGGTGACCCCCTTGGCGTTCAGGGTCGGCACGAAGGCGGCGCAGGCCGCGAGGAGCAGGAGGGTCACGACCCAGGTGCGCCGGGGGTGGGCGCCGACCATCCCGGCCACCCGGCCCCACACACCCGTCCGACCCACCGCGTCCTCGGCGTGTGCGTGGTCGACCCGAGGCGTACCGGGCCAGAAGATGCGTCGACCCAGGAGCAGGAGCACCGCCGGCAAGAATGTCAGCGCGGCGATGAACGCCCCGGCGATCCCGAACGCGCCGACCGGGCCGAGCCCCCTGGTGTTGCCGAGGTCCGAGAGTTGCAGGCAGAGCAGGCCGATGATGACGGTGGCCGCACTGGCCGCCACCGGTTCGAGGGCGGCCCGCCAGGCCACCTTCATCGCGTCCCAGGTCGACTCGTGGTCGTGCAGCTCCTCCTTGTAGCGGGCCACGAGCAGCAGGGCGTAGTCCGTGGCCGCACCGACGACGAGGATCGACAGGATGCCCTGGCTCTGGCCGCTCAGGTTGATGGTGCCGTTCTTGGCCAGTGGGTAGATGGCCAGCACCGCCGCCGACAGGCCGAACACGGCAGTCATGAGCACGGCGATGGGCAGGATCGGGCTGCGGTAGACGACCAGGAGGATGACGAAGACGACCCCCAGGGCGACGACGAGCAGGATGCCGTCGATGCCGCCGAACGCCGTGATGAAGTCGGCGAAGAACCCGCCCGGCCCGGTGACGTGCACGACCAGCCCGGTCGCGCCGAGGGTGGCCGCACCGGACTCGCGCAACGCCTGCGCGACGCCGTAGAGCGCCGACTTGCCCCCGACGGTCTCCTGCGCCTGGTCGGCGAGGAAGGCCACCGGGATGAGCACGGCCTGCTTGTCCTGGCTGGGAACCGCGACCTGCGGGGGGGCCTGGAGGAACGGGCCGACGGTGCGCGACCGGTCGCTCGGGATCGTCAGGGCGGGGATGCCGGCGACGTAGGCCTGCACGGCCTGGGCGTCGGCGGCCGTCAGACCCGTTGTGCGCTCGGCGACGATCAGGTAGGGCAGCGTCCGGGTGTCCGTGGTTGCGGCCACGACCTTGCTGACCTCGGTCGACTCCGCGGAGGCCGGCAGGAAGTTGGCGTTGTCGTTGGTCTGCACCTCGGAGAGCCGGCCGACGAGGGGACCTCCCAGCCCGCCGAGGGCGAGCCACGCCAGCACCGCCAGGGCGGCCACCCAACGGACGGTTCGTTGCGTCGAGGTCCCCGGCATGTAGCCATCATCCGGCAGGAGCCGGCCCCACGGCATCGGGGGCATCCCGGGTCGTACCCTGACGTCATGCAGGTCGTGCACGTGGGTTTCGCCCCTGACTACGTCGACTACCAGCGGGCGTGGGATCTGCAGCGTGAGCTGCACGCCAAGGTGGTCGCCGGAGCCGAGCCCGACACCACGCTGCTGCTGGAGCACACGGCGGTCTACACCGCCGGCAAGCGCACCGAGCCGCACGAGCGGCCCCTGGACGGCACCCCCGTCGTCGACGTCGACCGTGGCGGGAAGATCACCTGGCACGGCCCTGGCCAGATCGTCGGCTACCCGATCGTCCGGCTCCCCGCGCCCATCGACGTCGTCGCCCACGTCCGGCGCCTCGAGGAGATGATGATCCGCGTCTGCGCCGATTTCGGCGTCACCGCCGGCCGCATCGAGGGGCAGAGCGGCACCTGGGTGCGCGCCGCCCCGGCCGACCCGCTGGGCCGCCCCGACCGCAAGGTCGGCGCCATCGGCATCCGCGTCAGCAAGCAGGTAACCATGCACGGGTTCGCGCTCAACTGCGATCCCGACCTCGGCTGGGCCGACGTCATCATCCCGTGCGGCATCGTCGGGGCCGGCGTGACGTCGTTGTCAGTGGAGCTCGGCCGGGACGTCACCGTGCAGGAGGTGCTCCCGCACGTGGAGAAGCACCTCGCCGACATTGTCGGCTGAGCCCCTCCCCCTCCTCTCCGCTGGCGTTGTACCGTCTGGTACATGAACGATCCCCGCTCGACCACCACCATCGACGCCCCGGCCCAACGCGCCTGGGCCCACATCAGCGACGTACGCCACTGGCCGGACCTGCTCCCGACGACGGTGACGTCGGTGACGCCGGTCGACGCCGGCCGGCCCGACGGGGTCGGCGCGAGGTACGTCATGGAGCAGCCCCGCATCCCCCGGTCGACCTGGGAGATCCTCGAGTGGGCGCCGCCGCATCACTTCTCCTGGCAGTCGGCTGTCCCGGGCGTCCGCACGACCGGCAGCCACACGGTGGAGCCGACCGACGACGGCGGCTGCCGGGTCACGCTGGCCATCGCGTGGTCGGGCCCGCTGGCCCCGGTGGTGCGACTGGCCTACCGACGCCTCACCCAGCGCTACGTCGACATCGAGGGCGGCCAGCTCAAGGCCCGGGCCGAAGCGACATGACCTCCGCCCGCGACGCGCTGCTGGCCCGGTGCGTCGCCTGGTTCGCCGACCACGGCGTCGGGGACACCAGCTTGCGCGCCCTCGCGGACGGCGTCGGCACCAGCCACCGCATGCTCATCTACCACTTCGGCTCGCGGGAGGGGCTGCTCGCCGCGGTGGTGGAAGCGGTGGAGCAGGGCGAGCGTGAGGTGCTGGCCGCCCTCCTGGCCGACACCGACGACGCGTACGCCGCAGGGCAACAGTTCTGGACGCACGTCGCCGACGCGGCAACGACGTTCGCCCCCCTGTTCTTCGAGCTGTCGGGGCAGGCGATGCAGGGCAAGCCCTGGGCCGCGCGGCTGCGCGAGTGGCTGGGGACGGGGTGGTCCGAGGCGCTGACCGACCTCTGGGTACGCGTGGGGCACCCGCAGGCGCAGGCGCAGGACCTGGCGCTGCTCAACCTGGCCACGGTGCGCGGGCTGCTCTTCCAGCTGGCCGTCACGGGTGACCGCACCGCGGCCGACCGCGGCGTCGCCCTCCTCGCCGACACCTTCGCCCGCCTCCCCCACCCCGGTGGAGGTATATCTGTGGGTGGAGGCCCAGCCGAGGGTTAGGGCGCTCGGATATACCTCCACCGGGAAGGGTCGGGGAGGGGTCGGGGATGGTGCGGGCGCTGACGTAACCTTGAGCGCGTGACCATCGCCCCTGAAGGCCGCCGCATGCTGCGGGTCGAGGCGCGCAACGCCGAGACCCCGATCGAGCGCAAGCCGTCGTGGATCCGCACCACCGCCAAGATGGGCCCGCAGTACACCGCCCTGCACTCGATGGTGAAGTCCGAGGGCCTGCACACCGTGTGCCAGGAGGCCGGCTGCCCCAACATCTTCGAGTGCTGGGAGGACAAGGAGGCGACGTTCCTCATCGGCGGCGAGCAGTGCACCCGCCGCTGTGACTTCTGCCAGATCGACACCGGCAAGCCCGCCGACCTCGACCGCGACGAGCCGCGCCGCGTCGCCGAGTCCGTCGCCCAGATGGGGCTGCGCTACTCGACCATCACCGGCGTGGCCCGCGACGACCTGGTCGACGGCGGGGCCTGGCTCTACGCCGAGACGGTTCGTCAGGTGCACGCCCTCAACCCCGGCACCGGTGTCGAGATCCTCGTCCCCGACTTCAACGCCATACCCGAGCTCGTCGGCCAGGTGATCGACGCCCGCCCGGAGGTCTGGGCGCACAACGTCGAGACCGTGCCACGCATCTTCAAGCGGATCCGCCCCGCCTTCCGTTACGACCGCTCGCTCGCCGTCATCACCATGGGCCGCGACGCCGGGTTGGTGACCAAGTCCAACCTCATCCTCGGCATGGGCGAGGAGGAGGTCGAGATCGAGCAGGCCCTGCACGACCTCCACGAGGCCGGCACCGACATCATCACCATCACCCAGTACCTGCGTCCCTCGCCGCGGCACCACCCCGTCGACCGTTGGGTCACGCCCGAGGAGTTCGTGCGCTGGTCGCAGGTGGCCGACGACCTGGGCTTCAAGGGCGTCATGGCCGGGCCCCTGGTCCGCTCCTCCTACCGGGCGGGCCGGCTCTGGGCCACCGCCATGAAGCGCTGGGGCCGCCCGATCCCCCAGCAGCTGGCGCACCTCGCGGCGGCCGCGGACTCCCCCGCCCGCCAGGAGGCGTCGGCGTTGCTGGCGCGCACCGCGACCCCCGTATCCTGACCCGCATGGCCAAGGACCCGGCAGGCGGCAAACCCACCGACGCGAAGGCCAAGAAGCCCAAGTCCCCCGGTCGGCTGGCGCAGGTCAAGTCGGTCTTCATCGCCGCCAAGGCCGTCGACCCGCAGATCGGCTGGTGGATGGCGCTGGCCGCCCTGGGCGTCCTCGTCCTGGCCGCCGTCGTCGGCGTGCTCCTCAACGCCCTCGTGTACGCGTTGATCATTGGGATCCCGCTGGCCTTCCTCGCCGCGACGATCGTGCTGAGCCGCCGTGCCGAGCGGGCGGCCTACAAGCGGATCGAGGGTCAGCCCGGTGCCGTCGGGGCGGCGCTCAAGTCGATCCGACGCGGGTGGTACATCCAGGAGGAACCCGTCGCCGCGGACGCCCAACGCGCCACCGATCTGTCCTCGGCGGCCCTGGTCTACCGCGCCCTGGGCCGCCCGGGCATCGTCCTCATCGCCGAGGGGCCGACGGGACGGGCCCAGAAGCTGCTGGCCGCCGAGCGCCGCAAGGTCGAGCGCGTCGCCTCCGGCGTGCCGGTCACGCTGCTGCGCATCGGTGACGGCGCCGGCGACGACGAGGTGACCATCCGCAAGCTCGCCTCCCGGGTCCAACGGATGAAGCCGGTGCTCACCCAGGACGAGGTGGCCGTCGTTAACAAGCGGCTGCGCTCCATCGGAGGCGTCCGCCCGCCCCTGCCCAAGGGCGTCGACCCGACCAAGGCCCGCGTCGACCGGAAGGCCATGCGCGGCCGCTAGCACGTTTGCTTCGGCGACCCGATCACACCCACCGGGGAACCTGCGACCGTCTCACCGCTCGTCGTCTGGACGTTGACCGTCACCGGCATCGTCGCCCTGCTGCTGTTCGACTTCTTCCTCCACGTGCGCACGGCGCACACCCCCACCCTGCGCGAGGCGTCGGTATCTCGGCGGTCTGCGTCGGCATCGCCATCCTCTTCGGAGTCGGTGTCCTGGTCTTCGGCGGCGCCACGATGGGCTCGGAGTACTTCGCCGGCTACGTCACCGAGAAGGCGCTGTCGGTCGACAATCGCTTCGTGTTCCCCATCATCATGACCAGCTTCCGGGTGCCTCGCGCCGACCAGCAGACGGTGCGGCTGTTCGGGATCGTCTTCTCGCTCCTCGCCCGCTCGGCATTCATCCTGCGCGGCGCCATGACGGCGACCGGCTCTTCACGATGGAGAACGGTAAGCGGATCATGACGCCGATGCTCGTGGTGATGGCCGCGATCGGCGGCACCGATATCCTCTTCGCTCTCGACTCCATCCCAGCGTTCTTCGGCCTGACGCAGAACTTCTACGTCGTCTTCACCGCCACCGCGTTCTCGTTGTTCGGCCTGCGCCAGCTCTACTTCCTCATCGACGGCCTCCTCGACCGGCTCATCGACCTCTCCTACGGCCTGTCCGCGATCCTGGCCTTCATCGGGGTCACGCTGGTCCTGCACGCCCTGCACGAGAACAACGTGCCGTTCATCAACGGCGGCGAGCCGGTCAGCGTCGTCGAGATCAGCACTGCCCTCTCGCTCAGCGTCATCGTCGGCGTGCTCGCGGTGACCATCGCCGCGTCCCTGCTCAGCCCCCGTGGGCGGGCGCAGCAGTCGGTGTCGAGCCTGCGAGACCTCGCCCAGAACTACCTCGACATCGACCACGAGGTCGACCAGCATATGCGGGCGGCCAGCGACCAGAGGCCGCTCGATGAGGAGGCGCGCGTCAAGGCGCTCCCCGAGAAGTACCGCCGCTACATCCGCGAGGAGGAGAAGCTCATGGAGCAGCTCCGGACGGCGCACGACCGGCACGACCGTCGGGTGAGAATGCAGTCTTGACCCTGGGCGCGCACGCCTACCATCCGGGTATGCCGACCCCCGCCACCTTGGCGTCCTTCGCCCTCGCGTCGATGCTGCTCATCCTGCTGCCGGGGCCGGCGATGCTGTTCCTCGTGGCCCGCGGGGTGGCGGGCGGGGCGCGTGCCGGGGCCCTGTCGGCGCTGGGGATCGAGTCGGCGACCGCGGTCTACGTCGTGGCGACGGCGTTCGGTCTGACGGCGGTCCTGGCCGCCTCGACGACGGCGTTCACCGTCGTCCGGTATGCCGGTGCGGCCTACCTCGTCGTGCTCGGGATCCGCACCCTGCGCGACCGCAGCGACCCTCGGCCGGTGGCGTCGTCGGCGGCGCCGGCGGGCGGGTGGACGATGTGGCGCCAGGGGTTCCTCGTCGGCATCGGCAACCCCAAGGTCGCGCTGTTCTTCCTCGCGTTCTTCCCGCAGTTCATCCATCCCGACGCCGGTCCCGTGGCCGGCCAGGTCTTCGTCCTCGGGGCCGTCACCATGGTCATCGGCACGGTGCTCGACCTGAGCTACGGCATCTTCGGCGGGCTCGTCCGGGCCCGGCTGGCCGGGCGGTCGCGCGCGCTACGGCGGGGCCGTCTCGCGGTGGGTCTGACCTACATCGGTCTCGGCGGCCTTACCGCTGTCCTCGGCGGCCGGGCCGCGTGATCCGCCCGGTTCGGCTCAGCCCAGGAACCACTGCTCGGGTGTGATCCCCCGGGCTCAGCCGCCAGCCAGCTCGTCGGCGACCACGTCGGCGAACCGGTCGAGCCGTTCGGGCACCCCGCGGAAGAACAGGTCGGGCTCGATGGCCTCCAGCTCCATGAGGCTGGGCACGCCCTCGTAGTCGACGAGGTCCACCCGGGCATACGTCAGCCGGCCGGGCGCCGCCGCCATGGCCGAGAGCGCCACCTGGAGCTCCGCCGAGTCCGGCTCGTGCGGGACCTCGGTGCCGCCGAGAAAGTGCTGCGAGCGGTAGTCGCCGGCGGCGGGCACCTTGCGCACCGCGTGCGAGAGCCGACCCCCCAGGAAGACAAGCGACCGCTCTCCGTCAGCGATTGCCGGCACGAACGGCTGGACGATGACGTCGCCGCGGTCAGCCAGGCGCTCGGCGGCCCGGCTCATCCCGGCGTCGTCGCGGCGGCCCCGCCAGAGGGTGCGGGCGCCGCCGTCGACGGCCAGCTTGAGAACGATGTCGTCCCAGGGGCATTCGCGCACCTGGTCGGCGACGTCGGTCGACGTCCCAGGGATGAGCCGGATCGGCACGGTCGGGACACCCCGCGACGCCAGCTCGCCCAGATAGCCCTTGTGCGAGTTCCAGCGGATGACGTCGGCGGGGTTGATAAGGCGGGTCGACCGGTCGACGTGCGTGACCCACTCCACGAACTCCGGCAGCCGGTCGAAGTAGTCCCACGTCGAGCGGACCACGACGAGCCGGTATGCCGCCCAGTCGTGCTCGCCGTCCCAGAAGACGACATCCGCTGCCACCCCGCGCTCGCGCAGACCGGCGGCCACCACGCCGATCTCCGGGTCGGCGTAGAGCTCGTGGGCGCACGTCACCAGGGCGACGTCGCCGACGGCGCCCGAAGCGGGCGAGATCATCGGCGGATCAGCACCGTGCGGGCGGCCTTGTCGTGCAGTCCGCGCTGGTCGCGGTCCCAGATGAGGGCGGGGACGGCGAGGCAGAGCAGCAACGTCCGAAGCAGGATCTGGACGATGGAGGCGCGTCCGCCCGTCACCGACGCGAGATGCAGCCCGAGCAGCCGCTGCCCGAAGGTGGAGCCGAGCGTCGACAGCAGCAGGAGGTTCTCCAGCGCGAAGATGCCCAGCGGCGCAAAGCTGCCGGAGCTGCCCTGCCCGAGCGTGACGCCGAACGCGGCGTACGCGACGAGCTGGCACATCATCCAGTCGATGAACACCGCAACGAGCCGGCGACCGAACCGGCCGACCGAGGCGCGTCCCTCCTGGGGCAGACCCAGTCGCCGACCCGGGTAGTCCGTGTCGGCGTCGGGTCGCTGGGCGCCGGGCCCCTCGAGCCACGAGGCGACGTCTCTGCGGTCCACCACTGTCAGGCCCTCCGATGGCCGGGTCTACGGTCGCTGCCGATCTGCTGTAACTCCGGCGAAACATTGGGGTCACGGACGGGAAATGCCCTACCCCTAGTGTCTCATCCCGACACGCATAGCGGGTGGGTGCCCCTACCCCTCCTGCCCGCTCCCGATCTCAGGAGGTTTGATGTTCAGTAAGCCCGAGGAAGTCCTCGAGTTCATCAAGAACGAGGGCGTCAAGTTCGTCGACATCCGGTTCTGTGACCTGCCCGGTGTCATGCAGCACTTCAACGTGCCGGCCCAGACCGTCGACATCGACTTCTTCACGAACGGGCAGGCGTTCGACGGGTCGTCCATCCGCGGCTTCCAGGCGATCCACGAGTCCGACATGAAGCTGATCCCCGACGTGCGCAGCGCCTACGTTGACCCGTTCCGCGCCGAGAAGACGCTGATCATGAACTTCTCCATCGTCGACCCGTTCACCGACGAGCCCTACAGCCGCGACCCGCGCAACGTCGCGGCCAAGGCCGAGGCATACCTCAAGTCCACCGGCATCGCCGACACGGCGTTCTTCGGCGCCGAGGCGGAGTTCTACATCTTCGACGACGTCCGCTTCGAGACCAAGCAGAACGCCGGTTACTACTTCATCGACTCCGTCGAGGCAGCCTGGAACACCGGCCGGGTCGAGGAGGGCGGCAACCAGGCATACAAGACCCGCTACAAGGGTGGCTACTTCCCCGTGCCGCCGGTCGACCACTTCGCCGACATGCGCGACAAGATCTGCCTCGGCCTCGACGACGTCGGCCTCAAGGTCGAGCGTGCCCACCACGAGGTGGGCACGGCGGGCCAGCAGGAGATCAACTACACCTACAACACGTTGCTGCAGTCGGGCGACGACATGATGAAGTTCAAGTACGTCGTCAAGAACACGGTCTTCGACGCGGGCAAGACCGCGACCTTCATGCCCAAACCGCTGTTCGGCGACAACGGCTCGGGTATGCATACGCACCAGTCGCTCTGGAAGGACGGCGAGCCGCTCTTCTATGACGAGAGCGGCTACGGCGGGCTCTCCGACCTGGCGCGTTGGTACGTCGGCGGCCTGCTGACGCACGCCCCGTCGCTGCTCGCGTTCACGAACCCGACGGTCAACTCCTACCACCGGCTGGTGCCGGGCTACGAGGCTCCGGTCAACCTCGTCTACTCCGCCCGTAACCGCTCGGCCTGCGTGCGCATCCCGATCGCCGGGACCTCGCCGAAGGCCAAGCGCATCGAGTTCCGCATCCCCGACCCGTCAGCCAACCCGTACCTGTCCTTCGCCGCTCAGCTGATGGCTGGCCTCGACGGCATCAAGAACCGCATCGAGCCCCCGGAGCCGGTGGACAAGGACCTCTACGAGCTGCCGCCGGAGGAGCACGAGGCCATCGCCCAGGTGCCGGGCTCGCTGCCGGCCGTCCTCGACGCCCTCGAGGCCGACCACGAGTACCTCCTCGCCGGCGGCGTCTTCACCCAGGACCTCATCGAGACCTGGATCGACTGGAAGCGCGTCAACGAGGTGGACCCGATCCGGTTCCGTCCGCACCCGCACGAGTTCGAGATGTACTACGACATCTGACGGTCAGATGCCGCTTGACCTGCGCTTT
>JAABUS010008789.1_pt1 | contig 10933 bp, 11 predicted proteins | sample 5560161 | NCBI WGS metagenome assembly JAABUS01 (sample SAMN10711885, study PRJNA513376) | rock metagenome | isolation source: Antarctica rocks | place: Antarctica: Victoria Land, Trio Nunatak nord | collected 2016-01-04
TTAGGGCTGAGCAAGGGTATAGTGAGGGTTATGGTTTCGTAAACCCTAAAGCCCTGTCCTGCTTTGCAGAGGTGCCTTTCAAGCCAGTGCCCCGACCATATGCTTTGTGCACATGGTCTCTGGTGCCAGATTCCCCAGAGGTGCTCATGATTAAAGACCTTACACAAGACGCCAGGTAGCTGCTCTGCATGACCCCATTTCCACTTGTACATCCCATGTCTGAAAGTTGGCAGGAGAACCTCATGTTGAGTGTGCGGAGTAGTGAAGCATTTGCCTCTGCATGTACCTGCATCATACAGTAAGGTCACATGGTGCAATCCTGCACCAGCCGCTTGTCGTCATGCAAAGCAGCTCTACACCAAGAGAAGCTGGAGCCCATGCTGCGCTGTGTCTGTATCATCAGTGCCTCATGCTCTTCCAAATGCACAAACACTAATGGGAGATCAGGTGCATGTAGCAAGCCTTGCAGCATCTATGGATCATTCTGCATGGATCATTCTGCATGGATCATTCTGCATGGATCATTGCAGCATGGATCATTGTGCATGGATCATTCTGCATGGATCATTCTGCATGGATCATTCTGCATGGATCATTCTGCATGGATCATTCTGCATGGATCATTCTGCATGGATCATTGCAGCATGGATCATTCTGCATGGATCATTGCAGCATGGACAATTCTGCATGCTGAGCAAGGAGACACTTGTGCTCATGAAAGGCAGTGAAGCATCACAATGCAGGCATCTGTACCTTGTGCAGGTTTTGAGACTTTGAGCTTGCCTCAAACCCACCGTACCTGCGCAGCTACGTGGGTGCTTCTATTGTCTTGCATCTATCTGTTGCCCAAAGTCAGCATGGTTGGCTGCTGCAGGTTTCGAGACTTTGAGCTGGTGACTCAACCGCCGTACCTGCGTAGTTATGTGGGCGCTCCTGTTGTCTTGGCCAACGGCCACCGGGTTGGTGTCATGTAAGCAGAACTGCTCGATCTGCGCTGAAGCTGCACAGTGGTCTGCATGCTGAGGCCCCTTCACTTGTCGTTGAACTTCACTTTGAGGCTGTTTTTGATTCCATGACTGGCCATGGGAACATACAGCAGCTCATGTGTGTGCACGTGGTATGTTCACATGCTGGTATCATGAGTTTGCACATATCATCAGCAGTCCAGGTGTATGACAGGGGCTATGGCAGAACTCAAGTCTTGCCAATGCATGACTGCAGCCTGTGTTTACCTGGCATAGTGCTGGCAACAGAGTACATAGGTATGAATGGATGTATGGATAAATGGATGGATGGATGGATGGAAAGATGGATGAATGAATGAATGAATGAAAGAATGAATGAAAGAAATGACTGCATGCATCAGTGAGTGAATGAACAAACGAACAAACGAATGAACGACCAAACAAATGCATGCATGAGAGCAGGTGTGCCATGGGGACAGAGCCCAGGGCAACCAATGCAGCAGCCACTCGGCTGCTGGTGAATGTGGCAGGTCTGGTAGCACGTGAGATTGAGGCCATAGCAGGGTCTGATTATGATCTGCCACTTGCAACTCAGGTCGGCGTCAGAGTCTGTGACTTCAGCGTAACACAAGTTCATTCACAGTGTGCAGTTCTTCTTACACAGCATTCTTGTTACACTTAGGGTACCAGGTACAAATTATTGATGTTGGCAGAGATGGTGACACAATAGAGAAGAGTAAAGAACTGGTGAACCAGAAACCGATACAGAAAAGTGATCTGAGTTTTCAAAACTTGATGCATTCTCATGCATGCAAGCATATGAGTGTTGCTTGGTTTTTAATGCTTGAGTGGTTGTGACTGTCACGTCCACATGACTGGATTGCATATTTCGTGCTGCAAATATTGCCCCAAGCAGGTTTTATGCATGATCTGGATGACCGACCATCATTCCTGCTTGCTGCCTTTGAGATGGCTTTGAGTTCTGAGTAGTGTGTACATTCCTCTCGCTTAGCGACCACCCGGAAAGTGGCTGGCTGCATGTCTCCTGCCAGCAAGTGTGTTGCCAAAAAGAAATTGCTTCTGGCACAGATACATCCCTCAAAGCAGCAGGGCCTTATGCTGCTGGACACCAGCCAGCCGGGATGGCAAATTCTGCATTCTGATTGCGATGATGAGCGCCTGCATGCAAAATATACTGCAGGACGATCTTTTTGGGAAGCCTTTGCGGTGGCGGACATGGTGCGTCCTTTATGCTATGTACCAAGTCTGTTCCCATTATTTGTGCCTACGCCTGACCTCATGTCATGCACACACATCATTGTCTGTTCACCCCTGACCTTGCTTCTCCTTTCAGACCCCTCTACCCCAAACGCCCAAAAGAGGCTGTACAGACAACAAGTGCATCAGTCACCATGCTGCACAATCACTGCTTGGCACCCCTGCATGCTGCTAACAAATCAGGGATATCAATTGCCTGTTGCCCTACCTCCATCTTTTTTTGCCGCATTTTCTGGGTTTGCTGCTGCAGGCACAGCCAGAGGTGCTGTTTGAGGGGACTGTGGCAGAGGGCGCCCCCTTCAAGATCAAGGCTGCCATCACTGACCCCTCGGGCTTTGCAGACTTTGATGATGCCCCCTTTGAGCTGGAGTTCAGGTGTGCCGCCCTGTCTACCCATTTGAGGAGTTTGGGTGTGCCACTGTGTCTACTAGTTCGTGTCACTGGATGCTGATGTACAGCCCCATTGGAGCTGGAGTTTGGGTGTGCTGTCACGCCTATGCACTCATGGCACGATGTAGAAGTCAACTGGGAAACTTTTGAAATAGATAACATTATGATTGCATGGATGGCATGAGTCTATGATGCTGGGCATGGGGCCATTCATGTCACCATACAGCAGTCAGCTGGGACACTTGTGATGCTGATCATATTGGGTGGCTTGAAGCTGCTCTGTTTGCTATAGGAGTGGGTGCAGCAGTCTACCCTTTCAGTTGTAGAGAAGTGGACTGTTACTATGCGGCGTGTCCTCTAATTACAAACTGGCCTATGCTGAAACATGCACATGTAACTTGAGACTGGATATTTAGGATCCCCTGAGAATGAGATCTGGTAGGTAGATGGAGACTGGGTGTTGAAAACTCAGCAGTACTACTTGCCACCCTGCCGCTTTATTATTTGGTAGCCATATTGAGTGCCCCTGTCAGTGAAGAAGGGGTGCTGGGGTACAGCCCTGTAGTTCTTTGAACCGCATGGGCTTGGCAGCTGTGCTGGAAAAGCTGAGGAAAATGAAAGACGCTCAACCAATGAGCAGATGAAGTGCTAACACTGGTCACTCTGCAACCCATAGCATGCACATGTCCAAGGCAGTTGGGTTGTTCGCAGCAGGTGGTATAACCCCAGGCTTGTCTTGACCCCAGCTGCCACCTGGCAAGAGCTGGCAGGGGTTTCAGATGCTTTCAAAAGCCCGCCAAGACTCTGAGCCAACGCCCATGGATGGAGGAACAGTTGGCACAGGGACAATGGACACAATGAGCAGTTGCTTGAATGAGTGCAGGCGTGAATTACAGAACAAGTGAGTGAGTGTATGTCTGTCTGTGTGCGCAGGCCTGGGGATGCTGCCCTTCCTAGCCTATACGCCCCCATGGGAACCCAGGTGGGCACCCCTGCATGGATCCCAGAGTCTGTGGAAGAGCAGGTTGATGTTGCCAAGATCTGGTTTGTCATCATCAAGCGCAGTAGTGAAAAAAGTGCAGTCAGCAGAGCAGCTGACAATGGCACACCTGCTGACAAGGATGCTGACAAACACAAAGGCCAAGCTGCATCTTCTTCTGAGCAGCCGACTGTGGTTATGGGTGCTCCAGGTCAAACCTCTTCTTGCCTTGCTTGGAGCTGTAGTAAACGTGATTTGCTGTTTTGGGGATTGTACCAGTTGTGGTGTTGGTTCGATGGTCTGGGGAGTCACCAGCGAGTCCCCAGTCAGCATCTGATCCCCTGCACAGAAACTGTGAGGCTCATGCTTACGTGCTGCAAAACAAGACCAAGCACAACAGTCTCACCACTTGTGACATAACCACAACCACACAGCAACATATGCAGTGACTAGTATAGAGATAGCAGTGGGTGCACAGACACATACATGCATGTGAGGTGGATTGCAGGCAACAAGGGATACATCACAAGATTACTTGAGAGCTTGGCTGCGGCTGACAGCCACTGCCTAAAAGAATGAGTCTGACATCAGCAAATGATCTGGGTGTAGGTATCAGTGGGGGGTGGGAGGATGTGGAGGTGGGATATCTTGTGGGACGGGGCGCTACAGGCTCTGTCTATCGTGCCATCTGCAATGGTCAGCAAGTCGCTGTCAAGGTACACATACACCAAGACACATGGGAGGTTATAATATGAAATAATGCATCATAAATGTGTTGTGGTGTATTGTATTGTCATGTAGTATAGTCAAGTTAGGAAAACGCAGAATATGATGGGGTAACATGTATGTTTGCCTATCTGTAGGAAACGCCTGTTGTCACGCAGGATCTGCCACATATGTCCATTTGTGCATGCATGCGTCGTCCATTTTTTGAGTGACTAGATGAATAGATCCATGAACGGTGCAGATCATATCCCCAGAGCAGGACAGGTACATAAAGCGTACTCCAGACGGGACCCCCATGGAGGTCGCCCTGACCCGGGGGCTATCCCACCCCAACATAGTACGTGCCCTCAGGCACGCCAGCTTCAACAGCCAGGTGCATGACTGTTCCCTCCTTGCTCAGACGCCTGCAGTAGTCATTAAATGCAATCCTGATGTTGCGAAATTGGTGTGTTTCAGAGCACAGCACCTGTCAGATTCATGCTTAGATTGTCAGACCCATTTGCATGCTCTGCTTCTCCTCTGCCCGTTCAAAGCGTTCTTGTAGGCTCAACATTGCCGTCCTCATCTACGTGTTTCAGGAGGTGCTGGTTCTCTATTGTTGCCAGACGCATACATCAAGCAGTGCTGCAAAGCAAAAAAGGAATATCAGGTTTTTGTTAAATCTTGATATAAAGTTAGGAGCATGCAGCCACATGCAGTGCTGCATGTCCATAGACGCCTTGGCTGTGAAGCAGGCACACAAAACATATATGTGAAACATTGCACTTCAAATCAATGAAAAGTTGCTTCTTCAGGTGGTTCAGCAGAGCATGTAATGTCAGTAATTCTCACACAGACACAGCAAATGCAGCCATCCAGATACATATCAATGCAACAGCCTGACAAAAGTACTGCTTCTGTGCGTATTCATGTTATCATCATAAAGATGGTCAAAATATACACATATACATACATGTTACATTGTATCTGGCTTTGACTCTCCTTGATCCAGGTGTTTCACATCATATTTTGCACATCAGTGTAGCAGCAGGGACATGTTTCTGGATTCAACAATTCAGAAAGTCAGCCAACAGTCACATGCAATATGCCTAATCGCCTTGTGCAGTACATCTGTGACGACAAACAGCTGTGTACAACATGCTACCCCCCCCCCCCCCAATCCTTTCCACCCCTCTCTGGTAGTGCCGCAAGGCCTGCTGTGCGTCTTGAACTGCAATTCATGTTGCACGGTACATTGGAGCAGGCCTGGATGGTATGAGCTTTGGCCTGCAGTGCAACGCCTGCTTTGTCTCTCATCTTGTTCCTGATCCTGCAGAATGCATCTCTGACAGTGCTGCAAGACAGTGAAGTTGAAAGCATGGATTCATGCGACTCATCGTGGGGTGAAGAAGCCTTGGAGCCACCCAGCTCGTACAGCAGCCGACAACATCTGGAGGTTAATCAGGAGACGTGGCTCATGCTGGAGTACTGTGATAAGGGCTCGCTGCTGGTAAGCAAACTGCTCCTAGGAGGTATGGTTGCAGTGTTCAGGGTTTAGCTTCTTCAGGGTGTCATAAACATGTGCCTCAGATTGGAGTACTGTGGTAAGGGCTCCATGCTGGTAAGGAAACTGATCCTAGGAGGTATGGATGATGTCTTTTGGGTGTAGGGTTTTCAGTAGAGTGCTTCAGTGATGTGGCTCATGCTGGAGTTACTCAACAGGGGTCCCAGACTGGACAGAGAAATGCATTTTACATGTATGGGTTGCGTCATTCAGATTTGGTAGCTGTTGGCTGCTGCACACAGGGTTGCTTGGGCATGTACTGCTAGTCAGTCACTTCTCATAGGGTGTCTAGGGCTAGACTCAATCCATCGTTGCTCACTACTCGATACAATCTTGCCTGAGTGCATTATTTGCGGCCGGCAGCAGCTGTGCGAGACAATCTGCTTGCTCTTGCCCATCACCATGCAGATTTCCGCTTTGTTATATGTCTACAGCATGCACAGGCAGCCTTGCTGACCAAAACCTCCACAACAGGACCCCCCTGACAGACCCCAATGGTCCACTTACTACCCATAGATTCTGACCATTGACCCACCCATGACATCCAAAGCACCAGTGAGACTGTACGTGACTGCTTACTTGTGACACCTTGGACAGGCCTAGGACTAACAATACCAGGACAGACTACACCGTATGTGCAGTGACACTACATGGGGAGTGAGGATATGGAACCTCTATTCCCCCCCTCCCCCCCACCCCTTCCCCAGGGCCATGGCTGACAGGGGTGTAGGACTGCATATACCTGACCTGCGTGGCAATCACATGATGGATGATTGACGGAGTTCCATATGGATACACGTGTGCAAGGCAGACACATAATGAACAATGAATGAATTTCATTTGTGTATATATGTGTTCAGGATGCAGTGGACAGGGGCTGGCTGTACACAAGTAGAGCCTCCCACTTCACCGGCGTCACCGACCTGAAGAAGCTGCTGCTAACAGCCCTAGAGCTGGCAAATGCCCTGGCCTACCTACACAGCGTGGATGTGATGCATGGGGACCTGACCGGCGGCAATGTGCTGCTGCACTCGAGCCCCATCACCCCAATGGATCCCCGTGGGTTCATAGTCAAGGTATGGCGCCTTGTAGCGGCCTTGCATAGTGTCTGTGACAACTGCATGTTGCTCTCTTGTTGGTCTTTGCATGCATGTATCAATGTCAGTGTGTGTGGATCTTAGGGCAATCCCCTGTCTTTTGCATGATTGCTGCAGTTTTCTTGATGCCAGCTCCCTGAGTCCTGAGTTTCATCATTGCTCATATACACTCAATCTGGAGCTTGTCCCTCGCTTCAGATGCCTGCATTGTGCTGGCATGCACGTTGGTAGCACAATTCCGCTGTGAGATGTTGACGACACAAACCATATCCCAGGAGTTTCAGTCAGCTTTTTGTAGCTGCTCTGATATCAATCAGGCGAGCGGCAGCCATGTGGCAATCATCTCTTGTAGTTTGCATGTGAGAAAGCACAGCCTTAGCTGTCTGTCTGCCACGCCCATCTTGTAATGCCAGGAGTGGTCAGCTCTGTCATGCGACAAATGACACCTGCATGACATCAAGAGATTGTTACAAGCACTTACAGACCAGCACAATCAAATGCAATTGCCTTGCAGGTGGCTGATTTTGGGATGAGCCGCATCCGGGAAGACACAAAACAGACGGCGGCTCAGGGCACCATCACGCATATGCCCCCCGAGCTCATACGCCACGCCCAACTTCACAGGTCACTACACTCACCCTGCACTGGCCGTATGGGTTGTCCATGTTGCAGTGCACTGGCAGCTTGTTTAGCTAGCCTACCTCGCATAGTCTTCATGAGCTGTCAGTCGTTCATTTGTGCATGCAGTTGCTCAAACATGTGTTCATTCGTTGGTTTGTTTGGCCATCTATGCATTCATCCGTTTGTTCATTCACTCGATCCAGCTTGTGCTGGCAAGCCTTAACCTCACCATGGAGCAGTTTTTCACTACTTTACAGCGTGTGGAAGAGGCTGGTCTGAGAGCTTTTCCCTCCGAATTGTGATTGTCATCATCGCCACCCTTACCAGAAATGACATTGCCAAAGTCGTTGTTGGTGGCGCCTAAGCTTCCAGTTGCCATGCTGGTGTTCAGTACAAAACTTGAAAACAGTAGTAATTTATGTCGTGACTCAACTGAATTCATTTAATAGCGCTGTCAATATTTAGGTAACAACCTGAATCCAGCAGTAGCAATCGTCACATGATGATGACTGTTGTAAGTGCAGGTCAGCAGATGTGTGGGCCTTTGGCATACTGCTGTGGGAGATGTACAGCGGGCGAAGGGCATGGCTGGGCTTGTCCTACACACAGGTCATGCAGGCCGTGGGCTATGAGCAAAGAGCCCCTGATTGGCCTGCAGACGCACCCCCTCAACTTGCAGTGAGTGCACCACACCTGTGCATGTGATGTTGTCTGTATGCCTGTGCATCTGCATATGACTGCATGCGTATGTATATGTGTCTGTGTCTATGTCTGTCTATGCATGTCATCTGTCTTCGACTCAGCAACAAAGCTGGCAGCTGGTAGTATCAGAATAGCTTACAGTGGCTGCCCATCTGCGTTTCATGCACCACAGAGTGGTTGAACGCACTGTATTATCAACATCACAGAATGTTGTCATGTGAGAGCACCTTGATGCAGGCAGCAGCCAGGTCGTGCTGTAATGCGGAGCCAGATCAAAGACCCACTTTTAGGCAGCTAGTGGGACACTTGACAGGCATGCTGTCATGTTGTCAGAGCACCTGATAGTTTGCAGTCATATTTGGCATTGTAAACAAGTGATGCACCATAGAAAGTTACCAAGAGATCTTCCACAAATGCTTGCATTCTTCAAGGATGTCATGTGGGATCGCCCTTGTGCGTACCTGTGTGCATGCCAATCAATGATTTCATCGACGATGACCATCAAGTTGTTTCTGACAGGCAACCCTTTGGATCAAGGCAGGTACAGGCTTAGCTGTCTTGATGGTCACCGTGTTTTTTCACTCCTGCGTGTAGTGCTGCGTCACAAGCGCTTGCAATTTACTCCTGTCTACAGCAGTGCGCTGTATTATTCTTTCTGATTTGAATGACTACATCGTTGTGAGGTGCTGCAACGCACATTCTGACATAGCATTGAATGGACCCAGTCTGGCATTTGCTGTGTGCTCGGTCCTCAGTGCTCACTTTCTTTGCTCACAGAACTGGTCCACCTCAGGGCTTGTGATGGATCTGGGTTTTTGTCAGAAGTAGCATCAGCTCTCAACATACAGTATATAATATATTTGATACTCTGCCTCAGCTTGTAGACAAAATAAACGGTATACTGGCAAGGCCCAGGCTCTATTTGACACAAGTGTGAATGCTGCAATGATTGACAATGGCAGCAGCTGTGACATGTACTTCTCATAGCCTTTTTTACCCGTCAGGGATGCACTGCCAAAGCACAGAATTAGTATGTATATATGTCAGCAGCTGATGCTTTGACCTTCTGTTCATCTGAACAGCATGCAAGGTCACCACAGACAAACCTATGACAGGCACATATAAAGCATGCTGCAGGCAGTTTCTCAGTCTGACTTTTGCTGCTCAAATCCAGGTCATCATCGGTCAAATGGTACTCAACATATGTTTCCTTGTTAGATTGGATCTCAGATACACGTTCTCAAGGATGCACCGATCTGCAGAGCCTGATAACATGCCTGGATCATGGAGACATTGTGGCACAGTATGCAGTCATGCAGGGTTGTGTTAGGCTCAACATGTGTTTACGCAGCTAGATTTTGTCCACGTGACTCTATCTAGTGGCTTACATTTGTTAAACATGTCCCTGAAGGTCCAGACGTCATTGCGCATGGCTTACACCGAACAAGGTTTCCATTTGAGTGAGAGACACATCAGGGTAAGTTGTTGCATCCAGCACACACAGCAAGGTACGTAGCAGCCTTGTTCATTTCAGCAATAATGAAATACCATTGGTTGGTTTAGACAGACAGGTCTAATACAAACACCTTGAATGATAGTTGTTCCAAATAAATTGTAAGTAAGCCAATTGCTGCAACTCTGACAGAACTCTACAGATCCAACTAATGGATACAGCAAGACATGCATATGCTTGGACTGTCCCATAGCAATGTGTAGCAAGGCACACAATACTGGATCACCTACCCAGCAATGTAAGCATCCTGAATCAGCGACTCAGATTGTCATGTAACAACCTTGCTGGGCTGCTTCTGTTGTATTGCTAGCTTCACCCACCATATCTGATCAGAAGTCACTGTCATCGTTGTCAAAGGGGTCCTGTAAAGCACTGCCTGTCCCTAGTTCTGTCATAGATGCTGCTGACTTGCCAGTCCCCAGCACAGCTTTTAGGGCCTCCAGGATGTGTTTGCATCTGATAATGCGTACGTTTGTCAGCCTACTGAATGTTGGCTTGGCATGAGATGCAGGAATCACAAATGTCGTGAAGCCAAGCTTTGCTGCTTCGGCCATGCGTTGCTCAATACGCCCAACTTCACGCAGTTCTCCACCCAACCCTGCATGTCATTGAAGGTGCAAGGTGGAGAAGGTTGGCATCATGTGGCATCTTGATGACCACATGCATGAATGGCTGCATTAGCAACTGCATGATGCCAGATCAGATGATGAGGCTATGTTCATAGACCAGCAAGAAGTTTGAGGGATGGCCACGCAAGTCCTTCATAAAGCAAGCTCAATATATGCGGCAATGCTGTGGGATCAGCAGCAGCAGCAGCAGCATCAGGCACCTGCTAATACATAGAACAGGCAAATGATGCAGAGCAGGCAAGCTGCAGCTGTGTATGCACCTCACAACACAGTAGTGACTATCCACTCTGCAGCAGACTTCAAGTGTGCATGAGCATTGACTGAACATGATAATGACATCAAAATGGACATTCTGTACAATGCCACTCAGACCACGGCAGAGTCAAGGTCATACAGAAGTGATGCCGAATGATCAATGCCTCCAATGCAAGCTATATCTCAGACACAAAGCAGAGTCAATAACATACAAGGGTAATGCCAACTCACTAAC
>JAABUS010008790.1_pt1 | contig 10931 bp, 9 predicted proteins | sample 5560161 | NCBI WGS metagenome assembly JAABUS01 (sample SAMN10711885, study PRJNA513376) | rock metagenome | isolation source: Antarctica rocks | place: Antarctica: Victoria Land, Trio Nunatak nord | collected 2016-01-04
ATCGGTATCCCCGAGAGCCTGGCGGCCTCCAGGTTCGAGCCCATCGCGTACGCGTATCTCCCCAGCCGGGTGCGCGAGAGAACGACGTACCCTACGACGGCCACCACGAGGATGGTGAGGATGGGGATCGGGATGCCACCGGCCAGCACGCCCTGACCGAGCAGCCGGAACGAATCAGGCGTCCCGAAGATCGCCTGCGCGTCGGTGACTATGTACACCAGCCCCCGCGCTACAGAGAGCATCCCGAGCGTCGCTATGAACGGGTTGAGACCCGCGACGGAGACGAGCAGCCCGTTGACCAGACCGCAGATCCCCCCAACCAGTGCGCCACTCAGGATTCCCAGCGGCACGGGCAGACCGGCGTTCACTATGAGCATCACGCCGACCACCCCCGCGAACGCGGCGACTGAACCAACGGAAAGGTCGATCCCAGCGGTGATGATGACGAGCGTCATGCCGATGGCGATCACGGCGACGACCGCCGTCTGCGAACCGATGTTGAAGAGGTTGTCAGCCGTCAAGAACTCTGGTGAGGCGACCGAGAGGACCACGAAGACGACTATGAGCGCGCCCGCAGCCGCGACCTGGGAGATGGCCCCGGAGGAGAGCCGTTCGCGCAGGGCGCTTCCCCTGCGTTCCTCGTTGGCTGTCGCGTCTGTCATGCGGCCTCCTTGGTACCGGTTGCGAGGGCGACCACGCGCTCCTCTGAGAACTCTTCGCGTTCGATCACGCCTGCGACCTTCCCCTCGTGCATGACGAGGATGCGGTCGCACATGTTCAGAAGCTCGGGGAGGTAGGATGAGATCAGGACGATCCCCCTTCCCTCTTTCGCCAGCTCACCGATCAGTCCGAACATCTCGGCCTTCGCCCCCACGTCTATTCCGCGGGCAGGCTCGTCGAAGAACATCACCCTGGCCTTCGTCTCGAGCCAGCGGGCCACGACGACCTTCTGCTGGTTGCCGCCGGAGAGGACCTGAACCCTGCGCCGGATGGATGGCGTGCGGATGTTCAGCTCGTCGCGCCTGCGACGCGCGATTCGTCGTTCCTCCGCCAGGTTTATGAAGCCGAAGCTCGTCGGCAGGCTGGCGAGCGTTATGTTCTGGTCCACCCCTAGCTGGAGCGCGAGCCCCTCGACCTTGCGGTCCTCCGTCAGGTAGCCGACGCCAGCCTCGATGGCGTCCTGGGGCTTCTTTATCTTCAGCTTTCGTCCGTCAAGCTCGACGGTGCCGGAATCCATCCTGTCGGCCCCGAAGACGGCGCGGGCAAGCTCCGTGCGCCCCGCACCTACGAGGCCAGCGAAACCCAGGATCTCACCCCTCCGCACCTCGAAGGAACAGTCCTTGAGCTTGTCGCCCCGGTTTATGCCGCTGGCCCGCAACAGAACGTCCCCGATCTCGGCTTCCGGTTTGGGATAGAGGTTGGCGACCTCTCGGCCCACCATCAAGCGCACGAGCTTGTCCTCGTCCAGATCGGAGACGGGGAGCGTATCCACCACCTTGCCGTCGCGCATCACGGTGACGCGGTCGGCGATACGGAAGATCTCATCGAGGCGGTGCGAGATGTAGAGGATGGCGATGCCACGCGAGGTGAGATCCCTGATGACCTCGAAGAGCCCCTCTATCTCACGCTCGGCGAGGGTGGCCGTCGGCTCGTCCATGATGACGACCTTCGCGTCTATTGCGAGGGCCTTGGCGATCTCGACGCGCTGCTGCTCGGCCACCGTGAGCCCGGAGAGGAGCCTGGCCGGGTCCACCCGCAATCCCACCCTTTCCAGGAGAACCCTTGCATCCGTTTTCTCGGTCCGGCGGTTCACGAACCCAGCGCGTCCCGGTTCTCGGCCGAGGAACAGGTTCTCCGCCACGGAGAGGTGCGGGGCAAGCGCAAACTCCTGGTAGACCATCGCCACGCCGAGTGACTGGGCGTGTCCTGGACCGTGGAACTCGACCGGCTGGCTGGAGATCCGGATCTCCCCTCCGCTGGGCCGCTCGACCTGGGAGAGCAGCTTCATCAGGGTGGACTTGCCAGCCCCGTTCTCCCCGGCCACGACGTGTACCTCGCCAGGCATGATCTCAAGGTCCACCTCGTCCACCGCCAGCACGCCGGGGAACTCCTTCGAAATCCCCCGCAACCGGACGACGGGCTCGTTTATCTCAGCCTCCATCGTCTCTCCTATGCTCTATCGCAATCACCCCTTCACACCCACGTAATGGACCTGGGATCGCACTTCTTTAGCAAAGCGGGTCTGGTCTCTATATCCTCCATAAGGGAGATCCAGACCATATCCGCCCACCCTTCTGGCGCGCTGCGTTGCGGGTCTTGCCAGGGCTCGGGCGGGCCCATCGCATCTTTCCGGCGCCCGAACAGGCAGCCTGGCCGCACGGGAGATCGGAAGGTGATGACGACGGAACTGACTGTAGATTTCCCACCATCGAGCCGCACGTCCTCGAATACGACCGGGCGACCTCGGTCGGACACCCGGAGATTCCCTTCGATAAGAATCTGCCTGAGGTGGCGAACCACCCTGCCTTCGTACTCAGGCCGCTCTGGCTCAGGTGACAACCTCTCCCCCCTTCTGCAACGCTGCAAGATGGTGCATCTGCTTGCGGGTTGCGGGATAGAGATCGCGGTAGATTCCGTACAGCTCGTCGTAGATTTCGCGGTTCTCTTCATTCGGTTCGACGGTGTCGGAGATGTTGCTCCAGTCGGTATCCGGGCCGACGAGGCCGACGGCACGGGCGGCAAGGAGTGCGTCTCCGTAAGCTGCGCCGATGGTTTGCTCCGGAAGATCCTGCGGGCGTCCGATGACGTCGGAGACTATCTGGGTCCACAGCCCGCCCTTCGTGCCGCCGCCGACGGCCACGAGTCGGTCGCCTCCCCCACCGGCCTCCTGCATGTATTCGAAGATGTGCCTGACTGCGTAGGCGGTAGCTTCCAACATCGCGCGGTACAGGTGGCCGCGGCCGTGACTGATGGTGAGGCCGGAGATCAAACCTCGGGCGGCGGGATCGAAGATCGGGGTTCGCTCCCCGGCGAAGTAAGGAAGCACCACTAGCGCGTCAGAGCCCGGTGGAACAGTCGCTGCCTCCTCCGTGAGTTTTTCAAACGGAACACCACCGGATATCTTCTGGAGCCAGCCAGTTAGCGCGCCAGAGGTCGCCATCCCGGCGGCGAGGTTGTGGGTATCGGGTAGGATGCCCGTCGTTCCCCACAGGCCGGGATGGTGAAGCGGTTCCTTGAGAACCTCGATCATGAACATCGTCGTGCCGTACATGAGCATCAGGTCGCCTGGGTTCTGCACCCCGACGCTCACGCCCTCGCTCCACGCGTCTATGGTCCCGGCCGCGACGGGCGTGCCAGCCGGTATACCCGTCTCCTGAGATGCCTCCGCCGTCACCTCGCCGACGACCTCGGCTGGCCAGAGGAGGCGCGGCATCTGGAGGCCGGGGGCTAGTTCCTCTGCCCGGTCCTCGATCCAACCGCAGGCGTGCACGTCGTACAGAGGATCGCACTGGCTGGCCGAATGGTGATCCAGCACGTATTCCCCGGTCAGGCGGTGGGAGATGAAGGAGTTCGCCATGAGGAACATCTCCGTCTTCCCCCAGACCTCGGGCTCGTTCCGCTGGAGCCAGAGGAGCTTGGGTCCAACGGCCTGGGTCGTGCATACGGCGCCGCACTGGTCGAGAAGCGACTCCCGCCCGTAGCGGTCGTTGAGCTCCTCGATCTCCTGCTCGGCCCGCGAGTCTATGCCGTAGAGGATGGCAGGCCGCAGTGGTTTGCCGTTCCCGTCAGTTGGAAGCAGGCAAGCCCCTATGCCGCTGGTGCACACGGCGGCGATATCGTCGTCGGCTTTCTGGACCAGTTCCTGGCAGATGGAGACGAAGTCTTTCCACCAGATCTCCTCGGCGTCGTGCTCGGCCCAGCCGGGTTGGGGGAGCGAGAGTTCGTGCGGGCGTTCCGTGGTGGCGACTACCTCGCCATTCGGACGGGCGAGCACACCTTTCGAGCTTGCCGTCCCGATGTCCACGCCGAGCAATAATCCACTCATCCCGCGCCCCCGAATCCATCGTAGTCAACGTCGAGCAGCTTGCAGACGACCTTCAGTTCCTCCACGTGGTCCCCAGGTATAGCGTGGATGTGGTTGGAGCCGTAGCGGGTGAGGATCTCATCCGCCTCCGCATCCATGCGCGCGAAGGCGTGCGGCCAATTGTAGGTTGATTGGCCCATGAGATCCTCGTTTGCCTCGTCGTCGTAGCGTTCGAATGCTCCACGCATCACCTGCATTTTGTAGCGGCCGTCCAGTCGCGTCAGGCGGGCGAAGGTGAAATCGCCCTCGGCGGCCAGATGATGAACGGTCGCCCCACCCGCAGGGAAGAAGAACTCCTCGGGATACAGGTGTACGTGGCGCATGTTCTCGGCCGGGTCGTCGCTGCGGGCCGCGAACCAGGTCGCGTGCTGGCCCGAGTTGCACAGGTCCCAGATGCCGAGATCCGCATGGTAGTGGCGCACGTCAGCGAAGAGGACCGGCGTTCCCGACAGATGTTTGAGGATCTGCATGGTGAGGGCCGCGTCCATGTCGGCCTCGGTGGCGCAGACGTGGGGTTCTTTCGGGCCGTCCCAGTCGTACAGGTCGTTGAGGAAGGCTTCGGCGATGTCCATGGTGCAGAAATGGGTGGTGAGTTCGGGCTGGCCTTTTATGCCGGAGAAGTCCAGGTTCCACTCTTCGATCAAGTCGCGCATGACGTAGTAGGTCCGGATTTGACGTTCCAGGATCTCAGGGGTCAACTGCTCACCATCGTAGTGAACGCCAGCCGCGTGCGCCTCAAGCCATTCCCGGGCGGCGCTAACCTTGCCATCGTCAACGTCCTCGGAGCGCCGGACGAGCTCCCACTGGTCGATCTCCTCCACGTCCACCCCGAATTTCTCCATCCACTGGTCGGGGTTGGAGACGGCGGTGTACATGCCCATCGGACGCCCGCCTATGCGTCCGAACGTGCTTCCGCGCAGCGAGCTCACCGCCTTCGCGGCGCGGGCGTGGGCTTCGAGGCGGGCCAGTACATCAGGGTCCGAGACGTCGCCCCAGGCGCGGAGGTGGTGGCGTCCGATCTGGTCGAGTGCGCCGCCCGCCGCGAGCATCCCGACCATTCCTGGCTGCACCGGGTTGAGGTTGGAGAACAGGAGCAGTGGTCCCCGCGTCTCTTTAGCAGCCAGCATCGAGAAGTGCGGGAAAGCCCAGACGGGGATATTGAAGATGGTGAGGTCCGGGCGCTCGTCTGCGATCCGACGGGCCTCCATAGTCGCCAGGCGGTTGGTCCAGATGGGTTCGCTGGCGCGCACCACCTCGTGCCCGGCGGCTTTCAAGGCCCCGGCGATTGAGTCTTCTACCTCATGGGCGAACTCCCCCACGCCCGCGCCCTCGTGCACGAAGTCCCGGCCGTCGGACATGGTCAGGATGCCGATCTTTGCCACGGCGTCTCCCCCTTATCTGATGTGATCCCCGACCCCACCCGGTATCCCGCAGTTTTGCACGCCCCGAATCCCCACGCCACCGTGGGCTGCGAGGCGGGTTGACCCGGCAAGTGGCGCGGCCAAGAATAGACTCCTGAGTACTCGAAGGATAAGGAGGAATGGTGAAGACGGTACTTTGTTATGGAGACTCGAACACGTGGGGCTCGGCCCCTGAGACGGGGGAGCGGTTCGCGCCAGAGGTGCGCTGGCCAGGGGTTATGGCCAGCGAGTTGGGGGATGGGTTCCATGTGATCGAGGAGGGTTTGCCGGGCAGGACTACATTGCGGGAAGACCCGATCGAGGGTTCCTACAAAGATGGGCGGGCGTACCTGACGCCTTGCCTGGAATCCCATCGGCCCATCGACCTGGTGACGATCATGCTCGGCACCAACGACCTGAAAGACCGCTTCAGCGCCAGCGCCTCGGACATCGCGCAGGGGGCCGCGTCACTCGCTGAGATCACCCATCGAAGCAGGTGTGGGCATGACAATGGGGGACCGCTCGTGTTCCTGATCTCACCGCCACCCGTCGGACGGCTTACGGACATGGCGGAGATGTTCCAGGGAGCCGAAGAGAAGTCCCGCAGGTTCTCCGAGCACTACCGGCGAAACGCCGAGGGGGAAGGATGCGGCTTCCTCGACGCCGGGGAGTTCATGGTCTCCAGCGACGTCGACGGCATCCACTTCGAGGCGAACGAACACCGCAAGCTGGGCGAAGCCGTGGCCGCCCGCGTCAGGGGGATGCTCGGATGAGCGACGCCCTCCGGGTGCTCCTGGTAGGCGGTTCGATGTATGAGCCGCTGTACGAGCGCCTCGAAGAGTTCGAGCGACGAGAGGGCGTGCAGGTCGAGGCAACCATCGCCCCAACGCATCCCGATCTCAACGAGCGCATCGAGGAGGAGTTTGGATCCGGCTCGGCGAAGTACGATCTCATCTCCACCCACACCAAGTACGCCCCCAGCCAGCGACGGTGGCTCACCCCGCTGGATGAGGACTTTGATGCGGCGGAACTGGAGTCGTTCTCCCAGCGGACGCTGGATCTCGCGCGCATAGACGGAAACCTGTATAGTCTTCCGCGCAACCTTGACGTGAAGCTGCTCCTCTGGCGCACGGACCTGATGGACGAACCTCCCCGATCCTGGGATGAACTTCTCGAAACGGCGGCACGGCTACGCTCCGATGATCTCTACGGCTTCGTCTTTCCCGGCAAGGAGAGCGGCCTCTTCGGCCACTTCTTCGAGCTACATGCGATGTTCGGCGGGAAGATGTTCGAGGAAGGAGGACCGCCCATTCCACACATGAACGATGCGTCGGGCAGGCAAGCTCTCACGTTGCTCAAGGATCTCTACGAACGGGCCGCGCCGGAGGAGACGCCGGACTGGCACTACGATGAGGTGGCCGCCTGCTTCCGGGAGGGCCGCGCTGCAATGGCTACGGACTGGCCCGGCGGGTTCTATCTTTATGGCGAAAGAGGTAGCGCGGTCGAGGGCCGTCATGGCGTCGCGCTCTACCCGGAGGGACCGGCTGGACGCTTCGTGTACTCGAGCTCCCATTCTTTCGCCATCCCTCACACCGTCAGGGACCGGGCAGCGGCGGTGGGGCTGCTGCGCTTCCTGACCTCACGGGGGTCACAGGCGTTCGAGGCGCGGTTGGGTACGTTGCCAGCAAGGACCGACGCCCTGGAGGATGCGCGCCGCAATGATCCTCCATCGGGGCAGGAAGAGTTGCGCTGGAGATTACTGGAAGAGACGACGAAGGTGGCTTTGATCCCCCCGAAGCACGAGAACTACCCCGAAGTGGAGGACGCCATCTGGGAAGGCATCAGGGAGGCGCTTCTTGGGAACAAAAGCGTAGAGCAAGCTCTCGAAGACACTGAAGAAGCCGCGCGCCGGGCGGCGGAAGGAGAACGTCCGTGACGGAGCCGGAGGTCGTAGATCCCTCATCTAGACGGATACTGGGGAGCACCGGCCTCTCCGTCTCCCCCATCTGCATCGGTTGCGCCCCGCTAGGCGACATGCCTGAGACATTCGAATACTCGGTCAGCAAAGAGAGGGCGCACGACACCCTGCGGGCCGTCGTCGAGAGCCCCGTGAACTTCCTGGATACCGCAGCCTCTTACGGTGACGGCGAGAGCGAACGCCGCATCGGTGAGGTGTTGATGGAGATCGGTGGTTTGCCCGAGGGTGTCGTCCTCGCCACGAAGGCCGACCGCGATCTCCATACAGGCGAATTCTCGGGGGATCAGATGCGCCGCTCGGTCGAAAGGTCTCTCGGGCTACTCGGGCTCGACAGGCTGCAACTCGTCTACCTGCACGACCCGGAGCACGAGTCTTTCGAGCATATGATGGCGTCAGGTGGACCCGTGGAGACGCTGATGCACCTCGAGGACGAGGGCGTTATCGAGCACGTCGGGGTGGCTGGCGGCCCGATAGAACTCATGATCCGGTACGTCCAGACTGGTCTTTTCGAGGCTGCCATCACCCACAACCGCTTCACGCTCGTCGAGCGCAGCGCCGAACCGTTGCTCGATGCGGCGGAAGTCCAGGGAGTCGCCGTCCTCAACGCCGCCCCGTATGGTAGCGGCATCCTCGCCAAAGGCCCTGACGCCTACGCTCGATACGCCTACAAGGAGGCTCCGGAGGAGATGATCCAGCACGTCAGGGATATCGAGAACGCTTGCCGAGAATACGATGTGCCGCTTGCAGCCGCAGCGCTGCAATTCTCCCTCAAAGATCCACGCATTGCCTCGACCATCGTGGGGATGAGCCGTCCGGAGCGGGTTCGTCAGACGCTGGATCTCGCCGTTCATCCTATCCCTGATGAATTGTGGGAGAGGATCGAAGCCCCTCCAGAAGGCTAACCTGGCAAGCGGCCTCAATCCATCAACTGGCCGCCGTTGACCTCGATGATCTCACCTACCAGATAGTCCGCCGCGGACGACGCCAGGAACACCACGACGCTGGCTGTCTCTTCCGGCGTGCCTTCGCGCCCGATGGGGATGCCTCCCGTCATCTTCTCGCGCATGTCGGGGGGTGTGAAGCGGTCGTGGAACGGGGTGGTTATGATGCCTGGGGCCACGCCGTTGACCAGGATGCCTTCGGAGACGAGCTCCTTCGCCATCGCCCGGGTGAGGGTGCTGACGCCGCCCTTCGCGGTCGCGTAGGCTACGGAGCCTGGGCCTCCACCGTTGCGCGCCGCGACGGAGGTGACGTTGATGATCTTGCCTCCGCCCTGCCGCCTCATGATCGGAAGCACCGCCTGCGAGCAGAGGTAGACGGATTTGAGGTTCACGGCCATCACCCGATCCCAGAGATTCTCGGTCATGTCCCCAAGGGTACGGCGCTCCAGCAGGGAGCCCGCGTTGTTGACGAGAATATCTATCTGCCCGAAACGGTCAACGACTTCCCTCACCATACGCTGAACCTCGCCAGCGTCAGCCACGTCGCCCCCAACGAGCGTCGCCTCGCCGCCGGAGGCTTCGATCCTGCCTACCACCTCACGCGCCTCGTCCTCGCTGCTGTTGTAGTGGACCGCCACCCGGCAGCCCTCCCTCGCAAGCCCCTCGGCCACAGCGCGACCGATGCCAGTGCTGCTCCCCGTCACCCACGCAACCTCTCCCGAAAACGCCATACGTCCTCCCCTTAACCCGACCCGCCACAATTGAATTTCGGGTAACATAACGGGACAGGGCGCGGAACACAAACGCGGGCTACCTGGATCATACGGGGCGCCGGGAGCACCGACACTTGGCGCGAGAGATCCGAGAAACCACTGGCCTCTGGCATGATGTCATACACAACCCATATTTCTCGACGACGGTAGGTCTGATCCTTGGCGTACCAGCAACGGCGATCTTCGGTAACATGGCACTATACGGCGCGAACTTTCCAGAATTATTCATGCCCTGGATTCCTACCGCCGCTCTCTTCGCACGAGGCATCTGGCAACTTCGCCGGTGGCATCCGAGAAGCCCGCAACAAAAACTCGGCCTGGAGAAGCAACTGCTCCTCACGATAGCCACCTCAGGCGGCGGCATCACTCCCGTCGAAGCGGCGCTCGAAACCTCGCTGACGGTCGATGAGGCGGAGGAGATCCTCTCTCGCCTCGCCGACCGCGGACACCTCCTCGTGCAGAGTCACGATGGCGCGCTTTTCTACACCCTGCCGGGCCGTCGCCCTGGCGCGTTGGGAGAGCCCGGCGCCGCAGTTCTAAAAACTGCGCGAACATAGATCCGCACCCTATCCGGGGTTGACAGATAGTTTCGGGCCTCACGTTTCAGGAAATCCAGACTGGGGATTTGTTTCGAACCTGCGGGCTGCCCAATTGCTTACCTGTCTATCTCGTACTGCGTACACGCCAGGCAAGCGCAGACCTGACGAACCAGGAATCTCCACAAATCAGGTAAGGGTACCTAGCCTCATCTGCCCCGACTAGGTAGGTGTACCTACTCGGATCCACCCCCAACTCAGAGAAATAGGTACCCCGAATAGGTACCCCTGACGATGGCGCGCCTCTTTGCTCCTTCTAGAGTTCTGCATACAGACAAAGCGAAGCCGCCCACACAGTGGGGAGCGGCTGAAAGGAGCAGTAGAAGATGAACGAGACGACGATGGCGAAGAGGATACTGGCCGCTGGCTTCCTGGCGGCGGCGATGCTGGTTGCGGGCCTGGATGCTACGCTACCCGCCCACGCTTCCACGATCTTCACCGTAAACTCGGATGCCGATGCCCCGGACTCGACCCCAGGCAACGGCGTCTGCGACACGGACATCGCCAGCGGGGTAGCGCTGGCCCATGGACAGGGTACGCTGGTCTCTGTCCGTGGCGCATCACCCTCCGACCGGGAGGCGTTGCGCCGGATGTTCTCCCGCTCCTCTGCCGAGACCATCAGACGGAGGTTCCATATCCCTTATCCGAGGGTGCCTGATCGGATACTGGATCTGATGTTGGATCAGGGGCTAAACCAATTCCTTCTCGCCGTGGCGGACCTTGAGGTAGTGGGCCACGCCATGTACGCGTGGCTGGGACAGGGCGACGCTGAGATGGCGATCATCGTGGAAGACGGCTGGCAGTCGAAGGGGATAGGGAAGATGCTGCTTCGGGAGCTTGCCGACGGGGCCAGGCTCCGCGGCGTCCAGACCTTCGTTGGAACGGTACTACCGGAGAACCATCGTATGCTCGGCCTGATAGACAAAGTATTTCCAGGGTCGAAGCGGCGGTTCTCGGAAGGCGCATTCGAGTTTCGGGCGCCGTTGTGGGAGATCCAGCCAACAGCACCAGCCCGAACCCTTCGAACCGCAGCATAAGCGGGCGGAGATCCCACGTCCTTTCTTCCCCGGCGCCAGTGGAGAGGTGGGCTCTATCCGTCTTCCGTATTCTCGGATTCGGTTTCCGCTTCCGGCGTCATGAGTTTCTTCCTGCGCGCGTT